>TARA_R110002012_G_scaffold228194_2_pt1 | contig 111503 bp, 91 predicted proteins | sample TARA_R110002012 | Tara Oceans TARA_R110002012 (sample SAMEA4396515) | marine metagenome | biome: Westerlies Biome; feature: [DCM] deep chlorophyll maximum layer (ENVO:01000326); material: water (ENVO:00002006), including particulate matter (ENVO:01000060) such as... | depth 40 m
GAAGTAGCCAGGGTAGGATGGAGGATGGTGGGGGATATCCAGGATGGAGAATTCTCACTTCACACAGATTATTTTGGATCCCTGTCTGCCATACATCCAATGGTCCGGGAATATCCTGTAGCAATGGAAATACAGAAAGTGTACAGACAGATTAACAGGGAGGTGGCCTGGATGAATAGTTTTCTGGACAATCAAATGCTGTTGGATGGGGAGGAAGTCCTCGTTGGCCGAAGGTTCAACAGGAAAATCCAGTCGCAGTCAGACCTGGTCATGGATGAACTCAGGGGACTCACCAGCCCCAACGTCCATGAAATGGAGGATGGTGAACGGCTTGCTGCGATAGACGGAATTTATATGGGAATTCAGGAGCTTTTTCAGGCCATAAAGGCATACAATTCACGAATCCGATTATTGGAAGTGTACCGGAAAAGAATAGAAATGCAACGCCAACAGGTAAACGGATTCCATGATGTCAGGTAAAACCAAACATTGTCTTTGCCTGGGGATGATGCTGGTGGCGTTTCTGAATCCTGTTCCCGGGATCAGTCAGGCACATGAGATTACACAGCTTGTTCTCAATTATGAGAAGCTTATCCAGCTGGAAGAAATACTTGACAATATGTATAAAGGATATACCATATTGGACAAAGGGTACAATACAGTCAAAGGAATAGCCGAAGGAAATTTCAGGCTACACGAGGCTTTTCTGAACGAACTCCTGAAGGTGAGTCCTGAAGTGAGAAAATATTACCAGGTAGGCGAAATCATCCAGTATCAGCAGCGGATTTTGGATGAGTATAAAGCCACTTACCGAAAGGTCAGGAAAGGGGAATCCTTTTCTGTTGCCGAGCTGGCATTTCTGGCTGAAATGTATGAAGGGCTGTTTCAGGCATCCCTACGAAACCTTGATGAGCTGGTACTGATCCTCACGGCAGGGGAGTTGCGGATGTCTGAATTCGAACGGTTGGAAGCCATTGACCGACTGCATGGGGAAATATCCGGTCTGCTGCTCTCTTTGCGGGAAATTAACAGGGAGATAAATGCGCTTGACCTTCAAAGAAGCAGAAGGGCCGATGAACGTAGAAAAATCCTGGAGTTAAACGGAGTAGACCCATGAAACCGGACCTGACTAAGGCAGACTGCCAGGTGGAAAACAACACATAGAGGGATGCTTTGATATCCCGGGATCACTGCGAGGGATTTCATAACCTGCCCCGGTTCAGCGGGCAGTCCATAGAAGACAAATGAAAAGAAGATGAAAAAACAAGCCATTCTACTGATGGGCATACTGGTAATACTTACCGGATCTGTCCATGCGCAGACTATTTCGGGAAGTGTCGAGGGGCTGCATGGGGTATTGGATCAACTTTACGATGAGATGATTCCGCTTGCCAACGGGTTGATCACTGTTGCTAGAGGGTTGGCGGGATTTGCATCCATCTGGTATATCAGCATGCGGGTATGGGGTCATATTGCGCGCTCGGAACCCATTGATATGTATCCCTTGCTTCGCCCTTTTGCTATTGGTTTGGCAATATTGCTTTTTCCCCAGGTACTGGCGCTGATGAACGGAATAATGAACCCAATCATCAGGGCTACCTCAGATATGGTGGAGGGAACCAACCTGGCCATTGCAAACCACATCTATGAAATGGAAGCGGAGCAACTTGAGCCCTATATTAATCCTATTGCTGAAGGTGATGGACAGAAATACCCTGAAAACCTGAAGGATATGGATTTTTTTGAGCGGATGGCAAACGAGATTTTTGTGTTCAACTTAAAAGCAGTAATCAGCAAATTGATTTCAGAGTTTTTGCAGATGCTGTTTTTTGCAGCTGCGTTATGCATCAACACCATCCGCACCTTTCAACTGGTTGTGCTTTCGATTCTAGGACCGATTGTTTTCGGCCTGTCTGTCTTTGACGGATTTCAGCATACGTTGGCCGCCTGGTTTGCCCGCTATATCAATATTTCCATGTGGCTTCCTGTTGCCAATATCTTTGGTGCCATTATCGCAAAAATCCAACTCAACATGATGGTGTTGGATGGGGATTTTACCTCTTCTGTAGGATACCTGGTCTTTATGGTCATTGCCATTATCGGGTATATGACAGTTCCGAACGTGGCTGGGTTTATCGTACAGCCAGGAGGTAGGGACGGGCTGCTCAGTAAAACCACCGCAGCAGCAAAGTCCGGTGCTCTGGGTGGAACCCGTGTTATTCAACAAGTCATCAAATAAGCTCCTATGTTTGAAAATTTAAAAAATCTGGATACGGCTTTCCGCCATGTAAAATACCTTTCCTTCGTGGCCATCCTGGGTTCACTCTGTCTTTCAGGATATTTGGGAATGAAGGCTATCCAGGCAACCCGGGCTGCACAGGAGAGGATTTATATCCTGGCGGAAGGAAAGGCGCTGGAAGCATTTTCGGCAACTAAAAAAGAGAATATTCCGGTAGAGGCAAGGGATCACGTAACCATGTTCCATCATTATTTCTTCTCCCTGAGCCCGGATGAAAACTTTATCAGGGAACAGATAACCAAAAGTCTTTACCTAGCCGACGCTTCTGCCAAAAAAGTCTATGACAACCTGAGGGAAAGGGGGTATTACTCAGAAATAGTATCAGCAAATATGAATCAGACTCTCGAAACTGATAGTGTGGTTGTTTCGACCGAATCCTATCCTTTCGAATTCAGGTTTTACGGAAAGCAAAAGATCATCCGGACCACTTCGGTCGTCACCCGCAGCCTGATCACATCAGGAAGGCTGCGTCACATCGACAGGACCGATCAGAACCCACATGGTTTTTTGATTGAAAACTGGGAAACCCTATCCAATGAAAATCTCAATGTGAAGAGACGATGAAGGTAATGGGCATGTCAGTTCACGTCAAATTTCCTATACCCACTATGCTTCAGGAATGGTGCAGCAGGGTTTCTATCCGGCTGAACAGACTGGCCGACCGGGAAAAAAAGCAACTCCTTCTTGGATTTATTCTGCTTACTGTAACCCTGTGTACGGGCATGTTAATCCAGGGAATTACCAGGGGACATTCCGCAGGCTTGCAACTTCAGGATTGGAAACCGCCGCTTGTTTATTATGACTCTGTTCTGCATGATGCAATGACCGGGCAGTTCCATGAATTCGAGTAGGGGGAAAGCTTCTGGGAAAAAGACAGTTGCTTACCCGAACAAACACATTAGAACCACTGAATCAAAACAATAGATAAAATGAAACAGCTGACCGAAAAACAAAAAAAGGACCGGAAATTCCTGCTTGTATTACCTGTATTGACCCTGCCGTTTCTGTGCCTGGCATTTTGGGCATTGGGAGGAGGAAAACACGTGGAGGAATTTGAAACTGCATCGGAGAAAGGACTTAATATGGGGCTACCTGAAGCGTATATTGAAGTTGGGTCAATGGATAAAATGAAATCCTACGAAGAGGCTGAACGAAAGGCTTCGCAGCTAAGGGAACAATTACGTATGGATCCCTTTGCCAACAGGTTAACCCAGGATACTGTGCCGGCAAAGCCCGGGAATTTGCAGGAAAGTAGCAGGCTTAGTAAGACGGAGGATGCTTTACAGGAAAAGTTGGCTGACCTGCAGAACTTAGTGTCCAACCCTCCCGTTAAAAAGGATCCTTATTCTTCCCCCCAATTATCCTCGCCCATCGATAAAGGCCAGGATTCGGACCTTGTAGATCAGGATCTCAAAAGACTGGAGTCCATGATGGCTGCTGTAGTTGAACCTGGGATGGAAGATCCTGAAATGCAACGAATTGATAACCTGTTGGATAAATTGCTTGATGTCCAGCATCCCCAGCGTGTGGAACAACGGTTGTCTGAGGCCAGAAAGCTTGAACTGCAGGCAGCTTTTGCTGTCAGCCCTGAGCCGAATGGTGCTGCCCTACAGGAGGAGGTAGGGATGGGTATTGTCCCAACGGAGCGTAATGGCTTTTATACGTTGGAGAATGAAACCCGGAAATCCTTTTCCTCCATTCATCCTGCGATCTCAGCGCAGGTCACCCGGGACCAGGAGGTGGTATCGGGGGCTTCCATTGAAATGGAGCTCACACAGCCTGTTTTCATTGAGGGAATTGAGTTTCCCAAGGGTACAAGGGTAACCGGAGTGTGTGCTTTAAGGGGAGATCGGCTCAACATTAATGTACAGGCATTACGTTCCGGAAACCTGATAATTCCGGTTAGTCTTGAAGCAACAGATCTGGATGCGCTTCCTGGAATTAAAATACCCGATGCTATTACAAGGGATGCCATTAAAGAAGGGGCCGGTGATGGAGTGGAATCCCTGGGAATGATGGGCATGTCTTCCTCCTGGGAGGCACAGGCATCCATGGCGGGAATGGAAACTGTCAAAGGTATACTGTCCAAAAAAGCAAAACTGGTCAGGGTCACCGTCAAAGCAGGACATCCACTTCTGTTGACGGATATGTCAAACAAGTAAGTAATCACTTTCTAAAAACAACATTATGAGAATTCCAATGGTATTGATAGCCTTTGCGCTATCCCGGATTTGCTGTGCCCAGTTTGTAAAGGAGGCTCAGGTACAAACCTATCCCATCCAGATTGGCTGGGACAAAACCACGGTACTGGTTTTTCCTTATGAGGTAATAAGTGCGGACTTCGGAAGTCCTGCCATACTGTCCCAAAAGGATAAAGCTGCCCCCAATGTGCTGAAACTTAAGGCTGGGGTGCGAGACTTTGTTCCTACCAGCATGTATGTGATAACCGCAGCAGGGAAGTTGTATCCTTTCACCGTCGGGTTTACAGAGCATCCCGATGAAAGACCTATAAATATGGGAAAGCAGGAGGAAGTCGAGTATGCCGATGCCCTGTTGGAAGGGTCCAAAATGAACGCAGCTGATATTTCTGCCGTGATGGAGGACCTGTTACTCCGGACTCCCGATAGATTATCCTGGGGTAAAAAACGGGGGATGATCCGGTTGGGACTGGGAGAACTGGTTGAAAAGGACGGGCTGCTCTTCATTCAGCTGGCAGTTGAAAATGAAAGCTGGGTGGATTACCTGCCGGAAAACTGGGTGTTTACCGTTCAGGATAAAAAGCAGGGTAAACGTACGGCGATCAGACAGGTCAACAAGGAGCCGGTAGCATTCAGGACGTTTGAAGGGGTAGCAGGAAAGTCCGGAGGTGTGGCTGTTTTTGCATTTCCCCGGTTTACCATATCTGATGCAAAAGAACTTTCCATCCAGGTTTTTGAAAGCAATGGTGACCGAAATCCGTTCCTGACACTATCAGGGAAGCAACTGCTTCAGGTGAAGCCCATACTAATTTCAAACCATAACTAATCCAATCATGACAATCAAAGAAAATATATACGAGCTGCAGGACCGGCTGAAATATTCGGGTTTTGGAGATACGCTGCATAAGGAACTGGAAAAACAGATCAAGGCCAAGAAGGACAATTTTGAACTGAACATGAGCAAGGATGTAGGGGATAAAAAGCTTGAATACGGTTTACACTTTAGAAGATCCGATGAGGGTAAGTATTATTACAATGGCTTTGATGCGAAGTTGACTTCTCCGGAAGGCAGGGAGCAATCCCAGCGTTTTTACAACAACCAGGGAATATCAGCCAAAGAAGCCTTAAACCTGTTGGAAGGAAGAGCAGTTTTTAAGAGTATGTTCAATAAGGATGGAGAACGGTACAATGCCTGGATTCAGCTGGATTTGGGGAGCAAGGACGAGAAGGGACAGCATCCGGTTACCCAATACCATCAGAATTATGGGTTTAAGCTGGAGAATGCGGTACAGAAGCTTCCTTTACAAGAACTGGGGTCACCAGACATGCTTAGCCTGTTAATTTATAGTCTGAAGAAAGGAAACCGCCACGAGGTGGGTGTTATAGGGAGTGATTCAACGTTTCTAGTGGAGGCTAATCCAAAGTATAAAACAATGAATGTCTATGATTTGGATGGGAATCGGATCAAACCCAGTGTTTTGAAGGAAACCCAGGAGAAGGCAAATGGGGAAGCAAAAAAGAATATCCAGGAGAAGAGCAGCTCAAAAGGAGTGAAGGTGTAAGTTTTTTAATAGTGTGGTAGTGAAATTTTTTAATGAAAACCCGGTGTAACAGCCGGGTTTTTTGTTTTTAGGGCAAAATTTATTGAGCCTGAACAGTTACCTGTTTTGGGAGGAGTGGGATATTTTTTGGTTTTTATTATTTCGGTACAAAGTTAGGCAGGTTCTGTCGGGGCGATCAGCAGACTACGGCATAAAGCCGCTTGCTTTGCGGCGCTTTTTATTCCGTTTCCTGCTTCCTTGCTCCAGAACTGCCTGTGAATAGCAACCTAAATAATTTCAAACTTAACTGTATTTATTATGGAAGCTGTAAATCAATTCATCAATCTAAACGAAGTAGCGGAAATTACGCTGGGCTACCAACCAAGGGTAAAGTCATCCCAACGTCCCAAAGTGGAATGTTCCCGACAGGTATATGATGTATTATATGGATTTTGGGATAAAGCTACACTTGAACTAGCGGAGCATTTTCAGGTGATGCTTCTAAGCAGGGCCAATAAGGTGCTTGGAATCTGTACCATATCCAAAGGCGGGACAGCTGGTACCGTGGTAGATCCCAAACTGGTATTCGCTACAGCACTTAAGGCATGTGCACAGTCCATCATAGTTTCGCATAACCACCCTTCTGGAAACCTGATGCCTTCAGAACAGGATAAGCGTTTGACACGGAGATTGGTGGAAATAGGAAAAGCTTTGGATCTACCTGTATTGGATCATGTAATTGTCACAGTGGAAGGATATTATTCCTTTGCAGATGAAGGGGAGCTTTAGAGCTTCCTTTTTTATTCGAACCAAATTTGCTTCTTACCTATACTTTTTCCTCCGTGGCGTTAAGAGTGCTTTGGAGCGATTAGAAAATAAATAGGTCATTTCCCTAACAGCAAAGGGCATATATGAAAAAGCTGAAACTAGGATAAATATTGTTTTTTATACGTATAAGGAGTCATTCCAGTAATTTTCTTGAAGTGTCGATAGAAATTTGAAATGTTGTTAAAACCGCATTCATAGCAAATCACTTCTATAGGCAATTTGTCTTCAACTAGGGCCCGACAAACATTAGATATTCTTATCTCAATCAAAAATTCAAAGAATGTTTTTTTAGTCATGGTTTTGAAATACCTGCAGAAACTAGAAACACTGAGGTTAGCAATACTTGAGATAGTTTCCAGGCTAATTTCCTCTCTATAATGGGCAAGCACATAGGTATAGATTTTTTCCAATCGTTTCATTTCTGAAATATTATTTAAGTGACTATTTGCATAGCCCGGAGAGATAGTTTGATATTCTGAACTGGATCCTAGTATTTGGAGGATTTTTAATAGATTGATTACCCTTTCTAACTGATTAGATTTTACTATTTCATGTAAAATCTCAGAAAGCTTTGCTTTTGTTTCCCCATAGATTATCATTCCTTTTTTTGCTGTTTCGAAAAGTGTAGATATAGAGTGGGTTTCCGGTATTCCAAGAAAGTCTTTTCCGAAACAAGTTGGTAAAAATTGTAAAACATAAGCTTCCACTTCAACTTCAGGTTTACCCTGGAAATATTCATCAGTGCATCTCCAAGTATGGGGCAAATTCTCTCCTAATAAAATTAGGTCACCATCAGAGAAACTACTGACTGTATCTCCTATATACTGTGTGCCATGTCCCTTGACTATATAGTGCAATTCCAACTCGGGATGGAAATGCCACAGAGTTCCAAAATTTGGCTTAGTGTCATGTCTGATACTAAATGAGTTTTCCGAAGCAATTGGGACTTTATGAAAATGTGGTTTCATGTGCCTTTTTCAATCAATGATGGAAGATGGTGAATACTGGATTCATCGTACACACTCGAAATTATAGGATTTAGAATATTATTTTGGGCGCAATCGATATAAAAATCAATTTCGACGGCGAAGTATGATAATATAGTATAATTTTTTGGCAAAATGTGATAATTAGGCACCTGACATTTCTCTCATATTTGTTCTGTTCATTCAATAAACCCAAGAGTAAACAGATGTACAAGCGAGAAAAAATACTGTTAGTATCAAGTGGAGATTTACGTTTAGATGCCAACCAGGTAGGTTGGAAGTTCCAAGAAAAAATGGAACAACAGCTTGAAACTACACTTTATGAATTCGGGTGCCAAGTTCTACGTGCGCACAGCTATAATTCAACAAAACTGCATGGTTTTATTGATTCTCAAAAGATGGGAATGGAGGTATTTAAAAATCTAGATCCTACTTTACCTATTATAGTTGCAGAAAGTGTCTGGCAGTATTCACATCATGTATTGCCCGGGTTAATGACGCATAAGGGTCCGATTTTGACTCTGGCAAACTGGGAAGGTATGTCTTCAGGATTAGTAGGTTTGCTGAATCTGAATGGATCATTGACAAAAGCAGAGGTGTCTTATAGTACACTATGGAGTAGAGATTTTCAAGATGAATTTTTTAAGGAGAAATTAGCTCAATGGCTTAATACAGGTGAAATTCAACATGATGACTCACATGTGCAGTATTATGATGCAATAGAAATCCCAGATTTCATTAGAATTTCATCGGACAATTTCACTCAAGAATTTTTAAAAAGCAAAGCTATAATGGGTGTCTTTGATGAGGGTTGTATGGGAATGTTCAACGCCATTGTACCAGATAAACTCTTGAATAAACTGGGGATCTTTAAAGAAAGATTAAGTCAGTCTGAACTTTACGCTGAAATGTTAAGCGTTGATCAATCAGAAGCTCAATCCGTGTTGAATTGGCTGCTCGACAAAGGTATGAAATTCAACTGGGGGACTAATCCAGCCTTGGAACTTACCAAAGACCAAACGCTTGAGCAGTGTAGCATGTATATCGCTGCTTTGAGAATTTCTTCTCAATATGGATGCGATACTATAGGAATACAATATCAGCAAGGCTTAAAAGATTTGGTGGCTGCAAGTGATTTAGCTGAAGGATTATTGAATAACATGGACCGCCCTCCTGTATTTGATACAGCTGGTAAAGAGCTATATCCAAATAGCCTGTTACCCCACTTCAATGAAGTGGATGAATGCGCTGGAATAGACGCACTTATCACCACAAGGCTTTGGTTGAAACTGGGATTAAACCCGGAAACTACTCTCCATGATATCAGATGGGGAGAAGAGTACCTCATTAACGGAAAACCCGAATTTGTTTGGGTGTTTTTAATATCCGGAGCAGCACCTCCTGCACATTTTATTGGAGGATACACAGGAGCAAGTAGTGAGCGTCAACCTCCAATGTATTTTAAGAAAGGTGGTGGAAGCCTTAAAGGTATCAGTAAACCCGGTCATATCGTATGGAGCAGGATCTATATCGAAAACGACCAACTATCCTGTGATATGGGAATCGGTGAGGTGGTTGGTCTGCCTGAGGAAGAAACTCAGAGAAGGTGGGATAATACAACTTCTTCCTGGCCAATAATGCATGCTGTACTGCCCGGAATTTCCAAGAATCAGATGATGGCCAGACACAAAGCCAACCATATTCAAGTGGTCTATGCAGACTCTTTAGAGTCAGCAAATAGTGCTGCAAAGCTTAAAGCCACAGTTTTTAATTCCCTAGGCATTAAAACCTTTATATGTGGAGATTTTAACTAATTAACATAACCCAAAAACCCTAATAATATGAATGTAAGACTACCTTTTCTTAGGAGGTTTTCATTGATCATGCTTCTGCTCTTTGGAGCTTTGCTTGTATCGAATGCTTCCTATGCGCAAGACCGGACTGTTCAAGGAACAGTTACGACAGGTGATGATCCGAATGGACTACCGGGAGTGAATGTATTGCTGAAAGGAACAACAATTGGCGCTGTCACGGATATAGATGGCAAATATTCTATTATGATCCCACAAAATGGAGGCGCATTAGTTTTTTCAATGATTGGATTTGAATCTAAGGAGGAGCAAATAGGAAATAGATCCGAAATCAATTTGGTGATGGAGGAAGATATCGCAGGACTAGAAGAAGTGGTGGTAGTTGGCTATGGTACACAGGTTAAAAGAAATATTACCGGTTCAATAACCTCTGCTGACTTGTCTAGAAACAGCGATGATGTATCTATCACCGAAGCAATGGTAGGCGTGCCAGGAGTCCAGTTCAATGAAACGGGAAGGCCTGGACAAGTTGGGAATTTATTAATACGAGGACAAAACTCCCTTAGTGGATCCAATAGCCCATTGATCGTTTTGGATGGTATAATTTTTAGTGGGAACCTGAATGATATTAGTCCAAGGGATATTAAATCCATGGAAATTTTGAAGGATGCGAGCTCAACAGCCATTTATGGTTCAAGAGCAGCCAATGGTGTCATTTTAATAACTTCCAAAGGAGGATCTACGGAGACTCCTTCCATCAGTCTTACTAGTTATACCGGCATTTCTGAGTGGGCTTCTGAACTTAAGTTACTAAGTCCGGAAAGGTATATTCAAAGAAGACTTGATTGGAGAGCCCAATCTGGATTACCGGCTGACCCTAATTCGATTTCCAATTACCTATCAACTACTGAAGCTGAAAATTTGCAAAATGGGAAGTCAATAGACCCATGGAAAGAAATTTCCCAACAAGGAAGGACTAGCTCTATTGATCTGAACATATCCGGTAGAACTAAGGTCACGAACTATTTTATATCAGCTTCAATGAGTGATGATAAAGGATTAATTTATGATGATAATCAAAAGAGGAGCACATTCCGGGCTAATATCACCAGTACGATAAAACCTTGGCTTCAAATAGGTACGAATACCATGTTTTCACACAGGGATCTTTCTGGAGTGAGTGCAAGTATCCGAGACGCCTATCGGATCAGCCCGCTTGGTACTATGTATTATGAGGATGGTTCACCTACCCAATTTCCAGTTCCGGATGAGCAAGCAGCTGCCAACCCTATGCGAACTTCTTTACTTTCTGATGATGACGAAAAACGGGAAAACCTGTTTAGCAATTTTTTTGCCCAGGTGGATGCTCCCTTCCTAAATGGTCTTTCATACCGTGTGAATTTTTCTCCTAGTTTCCAGTGGAATCATGCTTACAATTTTATGCATCAGGATAAAAATGTTTCATTCAACAACACATCTGCAAGAAAGCTTAATGAAAGACAATACAATTGGGTACTAGAAAACATAGTAACATATAATAAGAGTATTGGTGAGGATCATAATTTTGATTTAACCCTGTTGTTTGGGAGAAATCACGTGGAAGCGGAAACGACACTCGCTTCGGGAGAACAGTTTAATGTGGATGTTTTAGGCTATAATAACCTGGGACTAGGAGAAATACAGCGTATAAGTTCTTCAGCCTACGCCGTGGATATGGTCTCCTATATGGCGCGAGTTAATTACCAGTTTAAAGGGCGTTATTTATTGACACTTACAGCCCGAAAGGATGGCAGCTCTGTTTTCTCTGTTAATAACAAGTATGCAACTTTCCCATCTGGTTCCTTGGCTTGGATAGTTACCGATGAAGGGTTCATGAGAAATCTGGAAGTTTTTGATATGCTGAAATTGAGGGCTTCTTACGGGGCTGTGGGTAACCAGGCAATTGAACCCTATCAGTCTCTTACGCTTTCTTCAACTAATCGATATGTATTTGGGGATGGTGGAAGTAGTAGTTTGGGGGTGGTTACTTCTACCTTAGGTAATGATGATCTTACTTGGGAAACCACCAAAACAGCAAATTTTGCGGTAGATTTTGAACTTTTCCAACGAAGAATTGCTGGCACCATAGAGTACTATAATAGCAATACAGAAAACCTGTTGGTTAGACGTAATATCCCGGTTATGAATGGCTATACCAGTATTTTAACCAATGTGGGTGAAGTTAACAATAGAGGTATTGAGATATCCTTATCTACAGATAACATAAGAAATGAACAGTTCCAGTGGAGCACTAATTTTACCTTTTCCCATAATCAAAATAAGATAGTCCATCTGTTCAAAACTGACTTAGATGAAGATGGTAGAGAAGATGATAATATCGCAAATAGCTGGTTTATTGGTAAGCCTATCAATTCATATTATGATTATGAATTTGATGGTATCTATCAAGATGGAGATGATGATATTCCTGCAGGTTCGCAACCGGGTTTTGTTAGAGTAAAAGATTTAAATGGCGATGGTAAGATCAATACCGATGATCGAACAGTAGTTGGATCAGGGAATATTCCAAAGTACCAGTTCGGTTTTAGAAACAACTTTAGTTATAATAATTTCTCTCTTTCAGTTTTTGTTAATGCAATGCAAGGATGGATTGCACCATTCAATTTAATCAACCCTTTAGTACCGGGACGCAGTTTGGGACAATATGATGCAGGATGGTGGACAGCTGAAAATCAATCTAATACAAGACCATCTTTAGTGTACTCTAATCCACTCCAAACAAATTGGTATGCCAGTAGAGATTTTATACGACTTAGAGATGTGACTTTCTCCTATGATTTCAGTCAATCCACGCTTGATAAATTGAAACTAAAGGGTTTGAAAGTCTACATGACAGGCAAGAATTTAGGAACCATTACAGATTGGTTGGGCACAGATCCAGAAAACGGAGGTGCTTATACCAGCGAGCAGGGTAGCGATAATCTTTATCCGATGCCGAAAACATTTTTGATTGGATTGAATGTCTCATTCTAATTCTTTCTTCTTAATCCTTAATGAATAGACAAATGAAAATATTTAATAGCAATAGTAACGGAATAAAGTTCTTGGGTATATCTTTCCTGACCTTACTTTTATCCTGTAACGATGACTTCTTATCTGAAGAACCACTTTCTTCCTTAAGTGCAGATAATACCTTGGTGTCCGTGGCTGGATTTGAAACCTACATGACTGGATTGTCTTGGGCAGCCAGAGAAGAATATTCTCAGGATGATAATACCTTTTTCATTACCAATTTTCCCGGAACTGATGTAGGAGAGGATGCAGGAGCAGAATACTTCACTTATAGAAATTGGATATCTTATTTGTCTTCTGTAACCCCTGAGGTTAACAGAAATTGGAACTGGGCTTACGGAACTATCTTACCACAAGCAAATACGGTCATAGTATACGCCAATAAAGAAGAGAATAACGGTATTTGGGAAAATGAAGCTCAGAAAAATGCATTTATAGCAGAAGCTAAATTTTACAGAGCTTATGCACATAACTTTCTGGCTAACCTATATGGGGATGTTCCTATAGTAGATACTATTCTTAATGCTCCCAAATATGACTATGTAAGAGAAGAGCGCCAAAAGGTATATGAATTTGCAAGAAAAGATTTAGAGTTTGCTGCCAACTGGTTGCCGTCAGCTGACCAAACTAAGCCAGGAAGGATTAGTAAAGGTGTTGCGGATCATTTACTTACAGAGGTTTATATTAGTTTAGAGCAATTTGATAAGGCCATCGAAAGTGCTTCTCGAGTGATTGATTCAGGGGAATATCAGTTGATGACTTCTCGATTCGGAACGAATCAGGATGAACCCGGGGATGTATTCTCTGACTTATTTAAGGATGGTAACTATAATAGAAGTTCAGGCAATCTGGAATCATTATATGTTTGGCAATTTGAGAGTTTCACAGCCGGCGGAGGCGGGACCCGGGATGGCAATCAGGCTGTAAGAAATTTTGGGCCATTTTTCGTCAAAATTACTGATCCAAATGGAATTCCGAATGTACCGACAAATGAAATGGGTAGAGGTGTAGGTCGAGTTCGGGGTACTATTTATAGCCTGTATGAAATTTGGAATGATGAAAATGATATTAGGAATTCGGTATTTAACATGCGTAGGGATTTTTATTTCAATAACCCGAAATCCCAGTATTTTGGACAATTAGTCCCACAAAGAACCGCCGCAGAAGATACCCTAAGAAGTATGTATTCCTACCCTCGTAAAATAGAAGGGGAACCCTGGAATTTAAATAATACATCAGGCCGAACTTCTAAAGATGTGTATGTATACAGACTTGCCGAGACATATTTACTTAGAGCTGAAGCTTACTTAAGAAAAGGTGATGCCAGCAAAGCTGCTGAAGATATAAATGCTTTAAGAAGTCGTTCTAAAGCTAGACTAATATCCGAAAACGATTTGTCCTTAGACTTTATTTTGGATGAAAGAGCCCGGGAATTATTGTTTGAAGAACCTAGAAGGCGTACCCTAATCAGAATGGGTAAACTGGTAGAGAGAGTACGGAAATATGGGCTTTTGGAGAGCTCGCGTAATACCATCCAGGATCACAATGGTCTTTGGCCAATTCCTCAGGTAGCAATAGATGCTAACCTAGGTGCAGATTTGGAACAAAACCCAGGCTATTAATCTATTTAAGTTATGATTTCTAATATGCGCAATTCAATAATATGCTTATTTGTTATGTTGATCCCTGTATTGGGATCAGCACAGCAAATTCCCAATGATTACACTGGTAAATATTATTTACCACCTTTGGCTAAACCTGGAGAAGGAGCCTTGATTAAGTCTGAGTTGATATACGAACTTGATAATAAACCTACCCCTCAAGTACACGCATCAACTTTAATAGAAACTCCAGAAGGAATTGTTTCAGCTTTTTTTGGGGGCACTCATGAAAATAATCCTGATGTAGGAATTAGAGTATCTCGATTGATAAATGGAGAGTGGAGCTGGCCCGAAGAAATAGTGAATGGTGTACAGAATGATACCCTTCGATATCCCTGCTGGAATCCAGTTTTATTTCAACCTGAAGGAAAGCCACTGATGCTTTTTTACAAAGTTGGTCCAAGTCCCACCACCTGGTGGGGGATGCTCACCACTTCTGAAGATAATGGTAAGACTTGGTCTGCACCGAAGAAACTCGGTGAAGATCCCATCATTGGACACATTATAGGTCCAGTAAAAAATAAGCCCGTGCAGCTCGCTTCTGGGCGGATCATTAACCCTACAAGTCTTGAATATATAATAAATGGAAGGGAGCAAGACTGGAAGGTTTATTTTGAAATTAGTGATGATGGTGGAGATACATGGAAAATGGTTGGTCCTGTAAATGACGGGGTAAACTTTGATGCGATCCAGCCTAGCATTTTAACTTATCCTGATGGGCGGATTCAGGCGATTTCGAGGACTAAACAAAATGTGCTTTCCCAGATTTGGTCTGATGATGAAGGAGAAACCTGGGGGGAAATGACTGCACTGGATTTACCAAATCCCAATTCTGGCACCGACGCAGTTACCTTGACAGATGGGAGACAGCTATTGGTTTACAACCACTCCACCAAAGACGGTGATGAGCCAAAAGGTAGAAATATTCTGAACCTTGCTCTATCAGAAAATGGCATAGACTGGAAGCCAGTAATGACATTGGAGAATATTCCTGTGGAAGATGGATATGCCTATCCTGCGATCATTCAGGCATCAGACGGGTTGGTCCATATCACTTATACATACAACAGGAGGTCTATAAAGTATGCAGTAGTCGATCCAAGAAATTTTTCAATTAGAAATTAACCAGAAATGACAATGCGATATTTAGTAGGAATAGTAACACTTACTTTTTTTTCACTAGTTGTGGTGATAACACCCGCGCTAGCGCAAACCGATAAGTTTATAGAACATAATGTTGTTTTTCAGGAAGATGGCCAATACGCTGGATGGCCAGCAAACCATGGTATATGGGGCTGGGGAAATGAGATTCTGGTTGGCTTTGTAAAAGCATCCTACAAACAGACGCAGCCAGGCTTACACACGTACGATCCTAAATCAGCAGAAAACCAGTATGCCAGAAGTTTTGATGGAGGAGAGACCTGGGAGATCAAGGATGCCTATTCTATGGGACAGACAGCTTGGGGACATGATAATAATATAAGTACTGATAGAGCTGATAAGCCTACAGTCTTACAGGAGTCTATGCCGGATTTTACATCTGAGGATTTCCTATTGACCTTTTTAAGACATAATAATCACGATGGACCTAGCCACTTTTATTATTCTGAGGATAAAGGTGCCCATTGGGAAGGGCCTTATGTGTTTCCAAATATGGGTACTCCAGGTTTAGCCAATAGGACTGATTATCATGTTGAGGGAAAGCAAATAATGAGTGCTTTTGTAACCACCGCCAAATCTAATTCTAAAGAGGGAAGAGTAGCATTTGTAAGAACTACTGACGGAGGACTTAATTGGGATTTAGTTTCATGGGTTACCGCTGAACATGGAGGATTCGACATCATGCCTTCCTCTATCAAATTATCAGAAAATACCTGGCTAACCACTATCAGAACGAGGTACGAAAATGGTCAAAATTTGATTTCCAGTTATATTTCAAATAATAACGGAAACTCGTGGAAAAGATTAGTAGATCCTGCATCAGATACAGGCCGGGGCGGATCACCTCCAGCATTGGTCAAATTGAAGGATGGTAGATTGGCGTTGGGCTATATCCATAGAAGCGAATTTGGCTCTAGAGTTCATGTCCGTTTCAGTGCGAATAATGGAGAATCTTGGGGAGATGAGATTATTTTAAGAAGTGGAGATGGGGCAAGCAGAGATGTAGGATATCCTCGGATGATTCAGAGAGAGGATGGTAAATTGGTGATGGTCTATTATTGGAATAATGCTAATCAAAAAGGATCTAAGCCATATAGATACATTGCAGCTACCATTTTTGATCCAGAAGATTGGAAATAAAATAAGCACAATTTATCTCCTTCCTAATACCTACTTTAACTGACGATCTAGAATGCAGTTGATTTCCAAGACAAATTCATTTCAAATTAATCTGTTTGCACTTATTTTAAGTGGTATTTTACTTTGGAATTCTACCAATGCCCAAGTTATCACTGACTTCGAAATCGTCAAGTACAATAACCCGAACACGACTTCATTTTTGGGAGTGGGACTTTGGGCTTGGCCACTTCCCATGGATTACGATGGAGATGGTGATATGGACATGTTGGTTTCCTGTCCTGATAAGCCATTCAATGGGTTATACTTTTTTGAAAATACTTCAGGAGAAGACTTTCCTCATTTTGCTCCTCCGGTACGTCTAGGGGATGCTATCAAAAATGTGCAGATTTCCCATACAGATGAAGGAATGAGAGTCACTATCCCAGGAGCTGAATTGGTGGATTTCAAGATCAAGCTGGCTAGTGAGGAAAAAGCATTATTCGATGCGGAGGAATTGAAAAAGGGCTTTGAGAAGGTTCGTTTCAACCAATGGAAAATGGTCGATTACGATGGGGATGGTGATCTGGATGTGGTGGTAGGAATAGATGACTGGGCTGATTATGGCTGGGACAATGCCTTCAATGACCAAGGCGTCTGGACTAATGGGCCACTTCATGGTTTTGTCTTTCTACTGGAAAATATAGAGGGGAAATATTTAAATAGAGGAAGAATTGAAGCTGGGGGGAAGATGATTGATGTGTATGGAGCACCCTCTCCGAATTTTGCTGATTTTGACGGTGACGGGGATCTGGATCTGATCTGCGGGGAATTTTTGGACCGGATGACTTACTTCGAAAATACCGGCACGAGGCAGAAGCCTGTCCACAAAGAAGGCATTTTTCTAAAAAATGATGCTGGCCTTATTAAAATGGATCTTGAAATGATTATTCCTGTTGCCGTGGATTGGGATAAGGATAGTCATGTAGATCTGGTCGTTGGAGATGAAGATGGACGTGTAGCTCTGGTGAGGAATACAGGAAAACTAATTGGAAATGTGCCTCAATTTGAATCTCCAAGATACTTTCGCCAGCAATCCGATAACCTGAAGTTTGGAGCTTTGGCTACGCCAGTAAGTGTGGACTGGGACAGTGACGGGGATGAGGATATCATTACAGGAAATTCAGCAGGTTATTTTGCTTTTATTGAGAACATAGGCGGAGGAGAGAATCCAAGTTGGAATGAGCCCAAACTTCTGGAAGTGGGAGGGAAGCCTATACGTATTCAGGCGGATGAAAATGGGTCTATCCAGGGTCCGGCCGAAGCCAAATGGGGTTATACTACGCTGTCAGTTGCAGACTGGGATGGTGATGGGAACAAGGATATTATTTTTAATTCCATTTGGGGTAAGATAGAATGGATCAGAAATACAGGTTCTGGATTAGAAGCGCCCAAACCTATCCAAGTCAACCGGGGAAACGAAGTAGCTACTTCTCCAGCCTGGAACTGGTGGAAATCACCGCAAGATAAATTGGTTACTCAGTGGAGGACGACTCCGTATGCTATAGACTGGGACAAGGATGGTTTGATGGATTTAGTAATGTTAGATTTTGAAGGATATCTGGCATTTTTCAAAGGGATAAATGAAAATGGTCAGCAGGCTATTCTTCCTGGTCAGCGCATATTCTACGGAGACAAAGTTTCTGTCTATACTAATAAAGACAAAGCTGAAAATGAAGAAGGTGGCCCGCTACGTCTGAACAATGCCGAAGCTGGAGGAAGTGGGAGACGAAAAATTTCTTTCGTGGACTGGGATAACGACGGTGATCTGGATCTTTTAATAAATAGTGTGAATGTGACTCTATTTGAAAATATCAGTCAAGAATCTGACAAAGTAATCTTCAGCCACAAAGGTCCACTATCAGAAAAAGTATTGGCTGGACATACCACCAGTCCGACGTTTGTCGATTGGGACAAGGACGGAGTCTGGGAGATTTTGGTGGGTGCTGAAGACGGCCATTTCTATCATTTTCAGAGATGATTTATAATGGAAATGTCTGATAAAACAAAAGAGTATAAGTTGTCTTTTAAGGCATCCGGCTTTCTATTGCTGAATGCGCTATGTTTTTCAATGGTACAATGTAATCCCAGAAACTCAAACGTGAATAACAAAAACGAATCTTCTGATACAACAGAACTTGTGGAAATTCAGCTTACAAGTGATCCTTCAGGGCATTTTTTAAATCAACGTCAGGCATTTTCTCCAGATGATAAATTTCTTGTGTTTGACAATAGAAATGATGATTCCAAGATTGGGGAAAATGCTTCTATTCAATTGGTGGATGTGGAAACACAGAAGGTTGAAACAATTTACAAGTTGGAAAATCAAACCGTCTTCGGTCCTGGAACAGGTGCCGCAAGTTTTCATCCCACTAGGAATGAAGTGGTTTTTATTCACGGTTTGATGAACGCTTCCCAGGAGCAGCCCTATGGATTTACGGCTAGGGTTGCAAAGCAAGTTAATTTGGACGAATCGAATAAATCTGAAGCTATGGAAGCTCGGGATGTGCAGATTCCCTTCACTAAAGGCGCACTGCGTGGCGGTTCACATGCTTATTCCTACAGCTCAGATGGGCGGTTTGTTAGCTTTACTTATAACGACCAAGTTCTGGAGCGTGAATCAATAGCAAATTCCAAAATCAAAGACATGCGAACAGTAGGGGCTTTTATTCTGGGAGAGCAGGTTACTATTAATGGAAAAGTAGATGATGAAAACTTTGATGGGACGAGTTTTGCCGTGCTGTTAGCAGAAGTAAATGCGGATCCTAAGCCAGGATCTGATGAGATTAACAAAGCCTATGAGGAATGCTGGGTAGGGAATGCAGGCTATACCAAATTAAATGGTTCTCAGCAAAATAAGGCTTTGGCTTTTTTGGGGGATGTAATATCTGAAACTGGAGAAAAGGTTACAGAAGTTTTTATTTCTGACCTTCCTCCCAATATTTCAGAACTTATCTCTTCTGTTGATGCGGGAAGCCTTACTTCTTTGCCTGCTATCCCATCGGGAGTCAACCAACGCAGGTTGACTTTTACATCTGACCAGAAATTCCCAGGTGTGCAAGGACCCAGACAATGGTTGCGCTCTTCACCTGATGGAAATTCCATTTATTTCTATCAAAAAGATAATGCAGGAATAGTGCAGATTGCTACAGTCTCGCCAAATGGGGGAGAGATTAAAGTGATTACCAAAAATACATTTTCCCCTGATACCAATTTCAGTTTGAGTTCTGATGGAAAATACCTTGCCTTTGGGGCGAAAGAGGGTGTTTATATTACTGGAGTGAATGATGGTATAACTCAGGAAGTTTTAGCTGCTCCGGAAAATTCAAGCACCAACCTTAGCAATATTAACTGGTCCAATACAGGACATATTTTAGCCTACAATAGAAAAGTAGATTTAGCAGGTCTGTTTTGTTTCCAAATTTTTACAATTAACCTATCAAGCATAGTTAACAAATAACTTATGACATTACTTACTAATTCAAAAGAACCTTTAAGAGGAATAGTCCCTCCTATGATTACGCCACTACTTATGGATGGATCTCTGGATTCAGAAAGTGTGGAAAAGCTAATTGAGCATTTGATTTCAGGAGGCGTCCATGGCATTTTTATACTGGGTACCACAGGTGAGTTTTCTGGTTTGAGTTATCAAACTCGTAGAGATTTGATCACCCAAACCTGTAATCAGGTTGGCGATAGAGTGCCGGTGTTGGTAGGAGTTACAGATGTGTCCATCGAAGAAAGTATAGCCTTGGCAGAATTTTCAGTAAATGCTGGAGCCTATGCCATAGTGGTGGCACCGCCTTTTTACAATAATATCGATCAAAAAGAATTGACGCATTATTACCTTCAACTGGCGGACGCGATTTCACTTCCGATGTTCCTGTACAATATGCCGTCACATACCAAACTCGTAATTGAAGTAGATACCGTAATAGAACTATCAGCTCATGAGCGTATTATTGGCTTGAAGGATAGTTCAGCACACGCGGTATATTTTCAAGCTTTATGCCATGCCTTCAGAAATGATCCAGACTTTGTACTGATGGTAGGTCCTGAGGAAATGATGGCAGAAACCGTACTAATGGGAGGATTTGGAGGAGTATGTGGCGGTGCCAATCTTTTTCCAGAGTTATATGTAGCACTTTATGAAGCTGCTGTGAATAAGGATTTTGAAAAAATAAAACACTATCAAGAATCTGTTATGGAGATCAGCAGAAACATTTACCAGATAGGTCAATATAAGTCCAGTTACATGAAAGGTTTGAAAACCTCTATGTCATTTTTAGGACTTTGCCAGTCACAGTTTGCTTCTCCTCTTTATCCTTTTTCTGACTCAGAAATCGAAGAGCTTAGATCCCGATTTGATACAATAGTTACTAATCTATCTTAACATTCTGAGTCGGAATAGAATACATTTTCTTTAGGAGAAACTAAATTCTCCACAACCCAAAATAGCCAATAATTAATGGATTTACCTTTAATTGATTTAATAGTTTTTCTTGTTTACATGGGGGCAATCGTGCTTTTCGGAATTTCATTTTCATTTCGGAAAAGGACAGCGTTGGAATATACCACTGGTGGAGGCCGACTTCCTAGTTGGGCCATAGGCATGTCTATCTTTGCTACCTTTGTAAGTAGTATTAGCTTTCTGGCACTTCCCGGAAATGCATATTTGTCAAATTGGAATGGATTTGTCTTTAGCTTATCTATTCCTTTGGCAGCATGGATAGCGGTCAGGTATTTTGTGCCTCTTTATAGAAATTTGAAAAGTGAATCAGCTTATTACTATCTCGAAACACGTTTTGGCGCTTGGGCAAGAACATATGCTTCTATCTGTTATTTGCTGACGCAACTGGCTAGAATGGGAGCAATTATGTATCTACTTGCTTTGCCAATGAATGCGCTCTTTGGATGGAGTATTCCATTGATTATCATATGTACAGGAATAAGTGTTGTCATATATGCTATGCTTGGAGGGATTGAAGCGGTGATTTGGACAGATGCGATACAGGGAATTGTATTGATAGGCGGTGCATTGGTTTGTCTTTTAGTTATTATGTTTTCAATGCCAAACGGGCCCGGAGAAGTATTTACCATCGCCGCGGGGGCTGATAAGTTCAGCCTGGGGAGTTTTGAGTTCAATTTTGTCGAATCTACTTTTTGGATGATTTTAGTTTATGGACTATTTATTAACCTTCAAAATTTCGGTATTGACCAAAGCTATATCCAACGTTACATTACGGCAAGGAATGAGAAAGAAGCCAAGCGATCTACCTGGTTTGGTAGTCTGTTGTATGTACCGGTTTCACTTTTGTTCTTTTTCATCGGAACAGCTTTGTTTTCCTATTATCATGTGTTTCCTGACTTGTTACCGGAGGAGTTGCGTTTGGCAGAGAATGCGGATAAGGTATTTCCATATTTTATCGTTTCAGGACTTCCGACAGGAGTTACAGGATTATTGATAGCCTCCATTTTTGCGGCAGGCATGAGTACAGTTTCCACCAGTATCAATAGCTCTGCGACTGTTTTTCTCTCTGATCACTATCGGAAGTATATCAATAAAAACACTACAGAAAAGCAATCCATGCGCGTGCTTTTAATCACTTCTTTCATTATGGGAGGATTGAGTATTGCAGTTGGTTTGGCTTTCAACGGTGTTACCAGTGCTTTAGAAGCATGGTGGGCACTCTCATCCATCTTCAGTGGCGGAATCCTCGGGTTGTTTTTGCTCGGATTTGTAGTTAAAAAAGCTTCAAATAAAGCGGCTTCAATCGGTGTGCTATGTGGGGTAGTGGTGATCGGCTGGATGAGTCTTTCGCCTGTCTTGTTGATGGGAACTCCTATTGAAGGTTTTAAAAATACGCTGCATACAAACCTGACAATAGTGATGGGAACGCTAACAATTTTTATTGTAGGCTTTCTACTTACAGGTCTTTTTGCAAACCAAAATACAGGAAAATAATATGGCATATGTAATAGGTTTGGACTACGGAACCGACTCAGTTCGTGCATTATTAATAAATACCAAAAATGGAGATGTTGTTGCGAGTTCTGTATTTGCCTATCCAAGATGGGCGAAGGGTCTATTTTGCGATCCGGCAAAGAATCAGTTCAGACAGCACCCGTTGGATCACGTAGAAGGATTGGAAAAAGTAATAACTGAAATAGTGCGAAAGTCAGGTATAACTAAGAATCAGATCAAAGGAATTTGTGTTGATACGACGGGATCATCCCCCATGGCCGTTGATGAAAGAGGTGAATCTCTAGCCATGAAGCCTGGATTTGAAGAAAATCCTAATGCTATGATGGTGCTCTGGAAGGATCATACAGCAATCAAAGAAGCAGCTGAAATCACAGAGTTGTCAAGAACATGGGGAGGGGAAGACTTTACAAAATATTCTGGCGGAATTTATTCTTCAGAATGGTTCTGGTCTAAAATCCTTTCAATTCACAGAAAAGATAAAGCTGTAGCAAGTGCGGCATTTTCATGGATGGAGCATTGTGATTACATCACGGGTGTCCTTACAGGAATTGATCCTTTGAAGCTGAAAAGAAGCAGATGTGCAGCAGGGCATAAGGCATTGTGGCATCAAGACTGGGGTGGCCTTCCTCCTGAGAGTTTTTTAAATAAATTCGACAGCACATTGGGTAGCATTCGCAAAAACCTATTTACAGATTCTTATACCTCCAATGAGGTAGCAGGGAGAATAAGTAAGCAATGGGCCATAAAGCTTGGACTTTCAGATGACACGCTGATTGCAGTAGGTACAATCGACGCGCATGCTGGGGCGGTTGGGGCAGGAATTGTCGAGCATTCCTTAGTGAAAGTGGTCGGTACATCAACCTGTGACATTTTGGTAGCTGCCACGAATGAAATTGGTGAAAATCTGATCAAAGGCATATGTGGACAAGTGGATGGCTCTGTTTTACCAGGTTGCATTGGGTTAGAAGCAGGTCAGGCAGGTTTCGGAGATGTATTAGCTTGGTTTAGCAAACTACTTTTAACTCCTTCCATTAAGCTAATTGAAAGTACTGATTTGTTGGATGCTCAAACCAAAGACAATTTGACTCAGCAAATGAAGGATGATATACTGATTAATTTGTCTGAAGAAGCAAGCAAATTATCTATAGAGGATTGTAAATTGATTTCATTGGATTGGATAAATGGAAGGCGCTCTCCCAATGTAGATGAATCTTTGGAAGGGGCGATTATGGGTCTTAATATGGGCACTTCATCTGCGCATATTTTCAGAAGTTTAGTAGAGTCGCTTTGTTTTGGTTCCAAGTGCATAATTGATCGATTTGAAGAAGAGGGCTTAAGGATTGATGAAGTAATCGCAATTGGTGGAGTAGCTAATAAATCTCATTTGGTGATGCAGACAATGGCTGATGTACTGGGAAGAAACATTAAGATTTCGGCATCTACTCAAACTCCCGCTTTAGGAGCTGGAATATATGCAGCGGTTGCCTCGGGTTTATTCAAGAATATGGAGTTGGCTATCAAATCAATGGCTCCAGGCTATGATCAAGTTTATAAACCCAACTATACTAATGTTCATCAGTATCAAAAAAAATACGAATATTACCGAAAGCTTGGGGGAGTAGCAGAAAAATTTTCATTTAAGCAATAACACTATTGAAGAAGTTTAAATTCTTGGTAATGAGGATAATGATTTTAGAATTAATTATACTTTTATCCTCAAACATAGAAGTATAAATTTCTTCTAAATTCTCTGATCCAAAACTGGTGTTCACTACAGCATTTAAAGCATGTGCACTGTCCATCATAGTTTCGCATAACCATCCTTCTGGAAACCTGATATCTTCAGAACAGGATAAGCGTTTGCCCCGAAGATTGGTGGAAATAGGAAGGCTTTGGATCTACCTGTCTTGGATCATGTAATTGTCACAGTGGAAGGATATTATTCCTTTGCAGATGAAGGGGAGCTTTAAAAGGGAATTTCCTTTTTTTTTATTTGACTAAAATTAGTTCAGACTTCGGTATTCGATGTGATAATGTCATTTAGTTACTGCTTAATTTAAAAGTTGGATTTTAAGCATAAATCAACTTAGCTCAAATACTAATTAAACAGAACTTACCATGGAACTGAAATTTGAAGACTTGCCTGACGCCGTATCTCAATTAATTGAACAGAATAAACTGATTTTAAAATTGATGCAAGAAGTTAATTTTCCAAAAGAGAACGATGAAGAGGTACTTACCTTGACAGGAATATGTGAGTTGCTGGATCTGAAAAGACAAACCATCTATAGCTACGTATCTAAAAATCAGATCCCTTACCATAAAAAGGGGGGCAAGCTTTATTTTTTCAGAAAGGAAATTTTAGCATGGATCAAAACTGAAACCAAAAAAAGAATAGCCGATCGACCTTTGTTTAGGTTAGAAAGAAAGTATATAGATAGGAAGTTAAATAAACATTGACTAAGTCCTTTGTTTAAAATTCTTGATTTTTAGTTATTGAAACCTAAAGTGGAAAATACTTATAGCTAAACAATGAAGTTGGAGAAGAAGATTTTGAAAATCTTTTTCTCTAGTTTCTCATGAAAGAAGTAATATCTTCTAGAATCTCCTTTTTTGTCTTGTCCTCAAAGCCTGCAAAATAATTTTGGGTAGTCTTCATATCGGAATGTCCAAGTGCTTCACTTACAAATTCTAAACTCGCATTTTTCCTAACCGCAGAAGTGGCAAAAGAATGTCTTGCCCAATAGGTCGAAATATTTTGATTCAAATTATTTGCCTTAGCTAGCTTTTTAATGTGTTGATTGACAAATCGAATAAAGTTCAATTTTGCTAAATGAAGTTTTTCAGGCGTCATACTTTCATTTAGGATAGGGAATATAAAACTATTGGGATTTTGATCGTCAGTTCCGTATTTTTCAATTATATTTTTTGCAAAGCCTGTCAAGGGAACTTGGATAGGTTTAATATTTCCCTTCCTGGTTCTTTTGGTTTTCTCCCTTACAAATTCGATTTGTTCAATATTCAAATTTTTCCACTTTAGGTGAAGAATATCTTTCATATTCATTCCATTGCATGCGAAAGAGAAGAACCAAAAATCCCTCGCCTTTTCCTGTTCTATAGTTTCTGCTTTAGCTTGAAATAAGATTTGTAATTGATTTGAGTCTAGCGCCTTTTTGGTATTTGATGAAGCTGGTATTTGATATCGTTTAGATCCAAAAGGATAAACGCTAGCATCAATACTTTTCAACTCGATAGCCCTATTAAATATAACTCGAAGTCCTCTGAGATAAATCCCGACAGTAGTCAAAGATTTCCCCATCTTTTCAGTCATATAAATCTCATATTGATTGAGAAACTTGACGGTGATATCATGGAAAAAAAGACATTTAGGTTCTTTGTGAGTTTTGAACTTAAGAAAAGCCTTTAAAGATTTCATGCTTAGCTCATAACTAGATGCGGTAGAAATTCTTTTATATTCCCTAAGTTCTTTAAGATATGCATCGTAATGATAAAATGCATTCAACAAGTCAGCTGTCTTTATTTGTATTGAATCTTCGAATGCTTCTAAACTGAATGTTTTTAACGACTTTACTTTTTCAGTGTATTTTGCTTTTAAAGCATTCAAATCATCTCGGATTTCAATTTCTTCTTTTCTAAATCGCTGTCCTTTTTCAGGAAATAATATTCTATCATAATCCGTCTCCGTTAAATCAAAGTCTGTTGTAAAGAGTCGGACTTTTTTAGTTATACCATCGTAAACACGAATTTTCACTGGATAATTACCATTCTCTTTTTTTCTCCTAGTATCCAGATATAAGTTTACAGTTACAGGGTCTTTGGCTTTGTTCTTTTTTCGAATCATGGCTGAGATTTACTTCAAGGATTGATTTCATGTGCACACCATTTGCACAAAAAATTGTCATAACATATGTAAATATACGTAAACAAAAACATAAAGTAAAGCTCATTTACACCTATTAATCAATAGATTATGGTAATATCTGAGTAGTAAAAAAATACTGCATTTTCGAACTTGTAATCAGTAGGTCATTGGTTCGATCCCGATAGGAGGCTCAAAAAGAGAAGCAGAGATGCTTCTCTTTTTGTATTTTAGGCATTTATGTCTGCCCGGAAGTTCAGAGAACATATAAGGTTATACCTGAACTTCCTGATCAATGGCTGCCTCAGATATTTCAGCAGCCATCATTAAGAAGATTGAAATCCCCAAACAGCTAAAGAAGGAAATGAAGAATGAAGTGATGGTGGCATCTTTATAAATCCTCATAAAAAAGGGTGTTAAAAAGATTACCAATGCAACTGCTTTCGCGATTTTAGCACTAACGGAGATTGCCGGATGATATTTGGCATTGATTCTTAATTTTGAGGCAACATAATTTCTTTTACTTTTCATGATACTTTGGGTCTAAAGTTAGAGGACATTCTACCTACTTATTCGAAAACCAAAGCAAGTGTAAAATTCCTATGATAAATAATTTACTATTTAATATTTAGAAATCAATCCCTTAGGGAAAATTATCATGGAATAGCTGGAAGGAAATAGTGTCAATTTGGGAATGCAAGAAAAGATACCTGCAACTCTCCCAGTTTTTTATAGCCTTCCTCATTCATGTGTATTGGATCAGTATAGTATAGATCTTTATTGTAAATACTGTAACCTCCTAATGTGAACTGGTCCAAGTAGGGAATGCCATGGAATTCACAAATTTTCTTTTGCATATTGACATAGCGAACCATTCCGTTTTCTTCGAATGGATCATAAGCACCTCTATCGTTGAACGCTTTGCTTGAAGTAAAAAAATATATCTGTGCATTCGGATTTAGCTCATAAATCTTTTTAATGCAGTAATTGATCCCACCTGCCTGTGTGACAAGTTTACTTTCATCAAAATCATCAAATTCAGAATAATCGGTGTATTCCCCAACGTCCCGGTTGTTTGTATAATCATTTGTAGAAGCCCAAAGAATATAGATATCAAAGGCTCCAGCTTCATCAACTTGCTGTTGCAGAGATTTCCCCTGTAAGGATGAAAAACCCGCTCCCCCAACTCCATAATTAGTGATACTCATACCTAGACGCTCTTTCCACATTATTTTTGCCTTTTCACTAGATGGTATTACAGATACTGAGCCCCCTAAAACAGCAACTGATTTACCATAATTAAAGGAGTTTTTTATACTTAGATCAGACTCTTGTGCAAAGACTCCCATATGCAATAGCATAAATATAATAATCGCACAATATTTACTTCTTCTCATTTGTTAGGTATTTAATAGATGCAATAAAGCTTTATATGGCATAGTTATCCGTTTTCTTATCAATGTCCACCATTTATTTGGACAATTTGCCAGACTAATTAAAGCCGAAAATACTTCTGTATAAAAGCTTAATGAATACTGACGGCATACTTTGAAATATTAAAATTTAAGCTGATACAGGTCAAATTTGGTGATTTTGCTTCGGCTAATTAATTACATCTTATTAGTGAACTTGAAATCAATGATTTGGCTAAAATAATCTGGTCGCAAAATTTGAGTGTTCATGTATTTTTTATTTATTGTATCAAAATAAAACATTAAACCCAAATCTATGAAAAGTAAAATTACAATCTTAAGCAGCTTGGTGCTTTTGGTGACCATAAGCTTTGCATTTGCACTCACTAACCTTGATGAGAAGTATTTTGAGGGCAAATGGAATGTACTTGTGAAAGGAACTCCACACGGTGACGCTACTATACCGGTAAGATTCGAAACAAAGGATGGAAAGACTACCGGTTATTTTAAGGAAGAGGGAGTTGAGGAGGAGAAAAAAATGAGCTCTGCCGTTATTAATGGAGATGTGATTAGCACTGCATTCAACATTTCAGGCTACGATGTTACGCTTTCCCTGAAAAAGGTGGATGATGATAACGCAAAAGGTGACCTCTTGGGAATGTTTGATGCTGAAGGCACGCGGGTAAAGTAATTCCTATTACTTTAAGAACTTTAAAAAATTAAAATTAACCCAATCTATCTATAAGTAAAATGAAAAAAGGTGGCAGAACGTTCTGTCACCTTTTTTAGTCTTGTAACCCAATCTATTTAACTGTTGAAGTCGCTATCGACATCTCATTACTCTTCTATATCCTATAATTGATATAAAATTGATTATTCGTAAAGGCTTAAAATATATCTAACCATATCCTTTGCATCCTCTTCGCTTAATGTCGGATGTGGAGACATAGCAGCTTCACCCCAGACGCCTGCGCCACCTTTTATTATTTTATTAGCCAGTTTGGTGATATTTTCATCTGAAGGTTTATACTCAGCAGCTATCTCTTTGAAAGAAGGGCCTACAACCTTTCTTTCTACCAAATGACAGGAAAGGCAATCCGAATTACCAATTTTAGCTTCGCCAGTAAGACCGACACTACTACTTTCATCGATTATTTCTTCTACCTTTTCTTCCTCTACAATCGGCTCTTCTACTATGGGAGGAGTTGGTTCAGCAGACTCTACAACGGGAGCTGTTACTGCTGGCGATGATTTTTCCGAAGTGGTTTCTCCACCTCCGCATGCAAACAAAAGTACAGCGAACACTACGGCTGCCGACTTTGATATGGTTTTAATTTTCATTCTGATAAACTATTAATATTCAATGGCCAAATTTGAATAATTATTTTTTCTTAGGCCGGTTAATGACTGTTTAGAGTAAACTCTGGAAGGTGTTTGATTGTTCCGCCATCCATTGCTGATTCATGAGCTAAAATCCCTACGCAAGTGATATTTGCTGATTCTCTAGCATTTGGATAAGGAGCTCTTTCTTCTGCAAGTGCATTTAAGAATTCATTGACCAAATGCGGGTGAGATCCTCCATGGCCGGATCCCTGAATAAAAGATAAATGCTGATTGTCATCACCATCATAGACTCCAGCAGTAGTGAATCCAGCAATTTCCTCAGGAAGCAAATGTCCATAATCAGGAATCTTCACTTTCTCTGGGCTTTCACCTGTATGAATCACTGAATCTTCATGTTCAATCAACGTCCACTCAAAAGATTTCTTTGAACCATACACGTCAAAACTCTCCCGGTATTGTCTAGCTGTGTTGAAAAGAGATCTAGTGACTTCAGCAGCCAAATCAGAATCTTTGAATTTTATATGACAAGTTTCGATGGCAAATGGGGAACCGTATTTTGGTATCAAGTTTTCATCAATTCTACCCGATCCAAGGCAGGAAACATATTCTGCTTGTGCCTTAGGCAAAGCCAATACAGGCCCCACGCAATGTGTCGCATAATGCATAGGAGGGAGGCCTTCCCAGTATCCTGGCCAGCCAGCCATTTCCTGCTGATGAGATGCTCTTAGAAACTGAATTTTTCCTAGCTCACCTTTATCATACATTTCTTTAACGAATAGAAATTCACGGCTATAAATAACGGTCTCCATCATCATATATGTCAATCCAGTTCTTTGGACTTCCTCAACGATTTTTTTACAATCTTCCACAGAAGTGGCCATTGGAACGGTGCAAGCTACATGCTTACCAGCTCTAAGTGCTTTTAAAGATTGCTCTGCGTGATTCTGAATTGGAGTATTAATATGTACTGCATCGACTTCTGGATCTTTTAATAGTTCGTCGTAGTCAGTATATACTTTTTCTATTCCAAAAGCTTTTCCGATTTCCTCTGCCTTTTCTTTATTTCTTTGGCAGATGGCGTACATATTCGACAGTTTATGCTTTTGGTAGATAGGAATAAATTCTGCTCCAAAGCCAAGTCCAATGATCGCGATATTAAAGGGTCTATTACTCATGTAAGTGTAAGTATGGTTTTTTTAAATTAATAGGTAAAATAGGTTTGAGAATTTTATAGGTTTTTAGGTCAGGTAAAATTGAAAAGGAAGGGAAGCTTAGGAAGCACTCCTTCCAGATATTAGTTACATAGAAAGTTTACCTGATTCATTCCATGTTTTTTAAATCGTAGATTATTTTGCTGCCCAGCTTTTCAGAAATTCCAAGCCTTCTTTGGCGAAGCCATCCTGAGAAGGAACCAAAGGCTTCCAAATACAAACTGCTCCAGCAAGTTCTTTTACGTCTGGAGTGAAACTCTCTATCGATACCACTCCTTGGTAATTGATGGCTTCAAGACCTCGCTTGTATGCATCCCAAGGAGTAATTCCCGTTCCTGGTGTTCCCCGATAGTTTTCAGAAACCTGAAAGTGAATCAATTTTTCGCCTGCCAATTTAATAGCAGCTTCAGGATTTGGTTCCTCAATATTCATATGAAAACCATCCAAGATCACCTTTGCTTCAGGTTCATTGATGTCAGCTATTAATCGCATCAATTCTTCGCAGGTATTGATCAGATCTGTTTCAAATCGATTGAGTGTTTCCAATGCGATATCCAAACCGAATTTTCTGGCTGTTTGACAAACAATACGCAAGTTAGTCACTGCCCGATCCCATTCCACTTTCTTCTGCTCAGGAGAAACCAATCTTGCTTTACCTACTGCAGAGTACATTGGTCCTGCAACAAACTTGGAATCTAATCCAGCTGCTATCTCAAAGCACTGATCTAAGTAATCAAAACTGGTTTTATGAAATGAAGGATCTTCATTTGTGAAATCCCGGCTTGTGCCGAAAGCTCCGCAGATAACGGCCTCAAGACCGTTATCGTTAAGTGCTTGTTTTACTTCAGGTATATTGATCAGGGCGGGATCCTCTACTGGGATCTCCACTACATCGTATCCAAAACTTTTGATTTTTGGCAAAAGACTTAGTGTTTCAGAACTAAATGGAGAGGTCCACAACCAGGTGCTTACACCGAATTTTACGTTAATTGGCATCCTTTATATTACTTTCATTATACCGTTCATTTGCTTCCAGTGGTTTGGAAGAGTGCATACAAAAGGATAATCACCTTTCTGAGTCGGCACTGTCATGATAATGGATTCGGTGGTGTTTGGAAAAACCAAATTGGTGGATGCCAATACCTCAGATATAGCTGGTACAAAGCTTCTGTCCATTCCCGTTAGATTCTGAGCCATTTTATCTACAGCCTTACCTATTTTTTCCAAAGAGCCAATTGCTCCAATAACTAGATTATGCTGGACGAAGTCAGGATTATTAAAATCTACCACTAGTTTGGTGCCCGCATTTACGATAAAAGATGATTTGTCAAATGACATCTCATGAGGAATGGCGTTAAGTGTGACCAATCCATCCTTAATGACCTCAACTGATGTTTCAGTTGAGGATACGGCTTTATTTTCTTGGTTTGAGGCAGGTTTCTTCAGATCAAGGCTTGAATTATTGCCAATTCTTCCGGAGAATCTCCAGTTGCCTTCGTAATCACCTACTTTATTGTTAGAGTCAAACTGACCTACACGGACATTTTCCGGGGACAATGGACCTGTAAACAATCCCTTTGTCTTTCCCTTAGCAACTTCTTTTCCGTCGATCATCAAGCTCATGCTTCCGTCTTCTGTGAGTGTTGCATTGACCAAGAAACGTTCGGTAGGTAAGTTTTTACGTGAGCTGATTATTTTTACATCACCTTCCTGAGCGATAGCAAAATGCATTGCATCTTTATAAACATACAAACTATATCCATTTGTACCGTTGCCCTGGGCCACCAATACTCCGTCAAGATCTTCTCTTCCTGGAGCCACTTCCATCTCAATGGTCATCTCTTTTCCTGTAGGATCAGGAGGGAACAACAATGCATTTCGCTGGCTCAAAGTATATGACTCAGTTACTAAACTTTTAGAAATTCTATCTGCGATTCCTAATAACGAATCTGCTTCTGATTTAGGAGCTACTTCTCTACCTTCAAAAGCAGAAGGGTGAGTTAGAGCCGCGGCAAATATTGCCTGTGGTAAGTATTCATCCTTTGCATTATCTTCGTTTTCAGAGATAGCCAATAATCTATTAGAAACATCCGCTGAAGCTGGCATTTCAGATACTGCTACGATTGCATTTTTTCTTGTCTGAAGATTGTCATCTTCCATCAGATTAGCTGCTAAAATAGCATCCAATGCAGCTTGATTTTTTGGAATTACTCTCACGGCATTTTTACGAACAGCCGCTGAAGGATGGGTAAGCGCTTTTTCTACCACTTTCTGTGCCTCAGCATTATTTCCATCCAGCACACCTAATCCATGAAGTGCCCATAGTGCATTGATTGCCGGAGCATTCAATCCAATTTCATCTACCTTTTGATTGTTAATGACGTCGTATAATCCCTCAATAACGTCCATGTTTTTTGTTTCTACTATCAATCGCTGAGCTGTCAATCTCCAGAACATATTCTCACTTTGAATTGCTGCTAATAATTCATCAGATTCAGCATCTTTCAAGTTGAAGATTTTAGATGATTCATTGCCTTTATAAGTCAGGCGGTAGATTCTACCGTGTTGTCTATCTCTCAGTGGATTGATGTAAGCATTTCCTTCTCCATTGTCAAAACCACGTGGGGTAGGGTTATGCTGTATGATGAAATTGTACCAGTCAGCAACCCAAAGAGAACCATCAGGTCCAACCTCAGCATGTACTGGGCTAAACCATTCGTCGGAACTCGCTAGAATGTTGAATGCATTTTTCTCTTTGTATCCAGACCCTTCTTCTACTATGCGCGCATTGTGGAGTACCCGTCCAGTAGGCTCAGCTACAAATGCCATTTGATTCCAATATTCTTTAGGGAAATTTCTAGCAGTATATAAGTTGTGACCTGCAGCAGCTGTATAGCTTCCATGCCAATCTACCTGTCTTAAGAATGGAGTCAGGTGAGGCATATCGAAATGCGTATCAATTCCTGTTGCGGTGTTTGGAGTTCCTTTATATACAGTTCTCTTAGCATATTTGGTTTCCATAGCCAAATAAACAGAGTGCTGTCCGTTTGCAGTAGAAATGAATGTTTCGAAATCTTCCGAGAATCCTAAGCCCCAAGTATTATTACTTGTACGTCCTAAGAATTCCATATTTTCCCATGTAGGAGTAAATCTGTAAACACCTTGGCTGAAATTAAATTTCTTACCGCTTACTTCTCCGTCAAATCCTGAGTAACCTAATACTCCCCAAATCTTATTATCAAAACCATATTTCAAGTTGGATGGACCAGCGTGAGTATCGAATTTACCCCAGCCAGTCATCACCACTTCCTGCACATCCGCTACATCATCTCCGTCAGTATCCTTGAGAAAAACAAAATCAGGCGCCATGGATATTAGCATACCACCATTAACAGCCATGATTGAAGTTGGAATATTCAAACCTTCTGCGAAAACAGTTACTTTATCTGCTTTACCATCTCCATCGGTATCTTCCAAAATCTTGATTTTGTCATCGCCACCTTCTTTGCGAATCTCATTAGGATAGTCGGTTGTTTCAATTACAAAAAGTCTCCCTCTCTCATCCCAAGCAAATGCTATAGGATTGATGATCATCGGTTCGGAAGCGAATAGCTCTAGTTCAAAACCTACTGGTACTTGTACTAGCTTCATTGATTCTTCCGGAGAAAGCGGTAACTGATAACGAGGCGCAGGATCTCTGTTCTCGTAATTAGGGATATCTGCATCTTCAAACTGCGGAGTAGGAATATTATACTCAGTCAGTAGTTTATTGACGTCATCACCTACAGCCCAAAGTATACCGTTAGCAATAAGGTTTTGAAACTGTTCTTTTTCCCAGGTTTTCTCATTGTGGCCATAAGCAGTATAGAATACTCTGCCATTACCCTGCTCACGAACCCAAGTATAAGGCTCTTTCCCTTTATCGTCTACTCGTTCCATCAGCACATGCATTTCTGGATTGAGTTGACTGTGAACGTAAGTTTCATCCCAAGTTTCAAACTCAGAAATACCCTTCATCACAGGATGATCGGCATCCACGATGGTAGCTGTGAAATCTCCAGTACCATGTGTGCTAAACTGACCACCGACAGCTTCTATGAACCAAGGAGAATTCTGGAAGCAGAAAGAAGCACTATGAATAGGAATAAGCGCTTTGCCTCCTTCTATATAAGACTTCAAAGCTGATTCCTGCTCTGGCGTGATCTGATCATGATTCGCATAGATCATTAAGCCATCGTAGTTATTGAGAGTCTCGGAATTCAAATCATTCACATCCGTGGTGTATGTAAGATTTATTCCTTTCTGGAAAAGAGGAGTTTCCAGGTACATCATCAATTTTTCAGAATTGTGATGTTCACTTTCATGCCCTAGAACTAGAATCTCTACTCGCCGAGGATCTGAGGATGAAAGAAAATTTTTGTTGCCTTTGCCTCCGCATCCTGCGAGCAAAGCTACTACTACAATCACCAGACCTACGAAGGGTGACCACGGTAATTTTGGGGTTTTAAAATTCATATTAAGTTTAAGATATTTTACAGTTTACTAATTACAAGCAATATTCCCATCATTTCTCCCTGTTTACGCTTGAAAAATGACTGAATTATGATTAATTACGACTTCAAAGACCAAGTAATTTAGGATAAATCAGATAGAAACAATGAAAAAACCCTTACAAAAATCGAAGATTCCGAATAATAAGGTTTTTGTTATCAAGGAATTACGGGAATCATATTTGGATAAATATTGGCATTCGCATGAGGAGTACCAATTGAATGTCATATTGAAGGGTAGGGGTACCCGCTACATAGGTGATCACATGAAACCTTTCAAAGAAGGTGACCTCGTACTTACCGGGCCTAATCTTCCTCATGTCTGGCGCAGTGACAATGCCTACTTTGATCCGGAAAATGGATTGGAGACGCACGATATAGTAATCTATTTTCCAGAGAGTTTTCTTGGAAAAGATGCCTTGCTCAAAGAAGAGTTTGAAGACATCGGCAAGTTGCTCGCCAGAGCAGATAGGGGATTGGAGATCACCGGTCAAACCAACAGAAAAGTAGTAAAAATGATGAAGGATTTAGTTCATAGGAAGGGTGCGGGAAGTATCATTGGTCTTTTGGAGATTTTGGAAGTTTTATCCCATTCTACCGAGCTAGAACCTATCACTCATATTGATTATAAGACTAATTATAAAGCACATGAAAAAGATAAAATCTCGGAAATACTGGAATACGTACTACAAAACTTTAAGGAAAAAATAACACTTCAGGACGTGGCATCTATCGCAAACATGTCAGAAAGTGCATTTAGCAGGTATTTCAAAAACAGAGTCAATAAATCCTTTTCAGATTTTTTGGGAGATGTGCGAATAAGCAATGCCAGAAAATTACTTCATGATGAGGATTTGAATATCAGTCAGGTTTGTTACGAAAGCGGCTTTCCTACGCTCTCCAATTTCAATAAGCAATTCAAAGATCGAATTGGAAAGACTCCGCTTAACTATAAAAAGGAGTATATGGAGCCTTTTTAAGATTAAATAGATAAAGACTTTTCCGCTGACTTTCGGAAATCACATAGCGGAATATCCGTAAATTTTCAACTAAGAATCAAATTGCGGGAAAACTATTCAACTGTTCCCAAACTTTTCCATCACTAGCTCCATATAAGTGCTGCTTACAGGAAAACAATGCATGTCGATCAACAATTGATGACGCTCTGCCTTATCCACCTGTTTCATATTTACAATGTAGGATCGATGCGTGCGTATGAAAAAGGAGGGAAGTGACTTCTCTATTTCTGCCAATGTCAGTCTGCTAATAATTTTTTCGCTTTTCAGATGAAAAGTGACATAGTTTCCAGTGGCTTCGCAGCACATTAACTCATCAAATTTTACTTTTAACTGACCCTCGTTAGTTTTTACATAGAGATATTTCGGTTCATTATTAGGCTGAAGTTCTAGCCATTCCTGAGCTTTTTGACAGGCCTTGAGAAACCGCATCAAATTAAAAGGCTTCAATAAATAATCAAGGGCATCGAGCTCAAATCCCTGTACAGCATAATCTGAATAAGCGGTGGTAAACACGACCATGGTTTCCTTTGGCAGAAGGGCTGCAAGTTCTACTCCAGAAATATCCGGCATATTGATGTCCAGAAATACCAGATTTATCTCATTGGATTTTTTTAGGAATTCCAAACCTTGAACTCCATCAGTAAATACTGCCACGAGATCTAAAAAAGGGACTTTGGAAGCGTGCGCTTTGATGACTTCCAAAGCCATATTTTCATCGTCTATAGCTATTGCTTGAATCATATTAGGATAGTTGGACTGACAAATGAACAAAATGCTCGGTGTCATTCGCTACAATGGTCAAGTTATGCTTTTGTGGATAAAAATGAGCCAATCTACTCTTGACGTTTTCCAGACCGATTCCGGATTCGTCTCGAGGATCTTCGGTTTGCTTTTTGGGATGAATGCTATTGACCACATCCAAGTGCACAGATCCTTGAAGACACCTTAGGTTAATCTTTATCCAGGATTTACTTTTGGTACTTATTCCGTGTTTGAAAGCATTTTCTACAAAAGGGATCAACAGCATAGGAGCGATGCTTCCTTCGCAAATTTGGTCCGAAATCTTAATCTCTACGTTTAGGTTTGATTCATTTTTAAATCGAAGCATCTGTAGATCCAGGTAGTTTCTAAGGTAATCTACTTCTCTAGTCAATGGGATCTTATCCATCTGATTTTCATGAAGCATAAATCGCATCATATCTCCGAGTTTCTGGATGCCGTCGGATGTCTTCTCCGCATTTTCCATCAGAGCTGCTCCGTAAAGCGTGTTCAAAGCATTGAACAAAAAGTGTGGATTGATCTGCGATCGGAGAAAGCTGAGGTTAGCCGAACTCTGGTTGACCTGGAGGGAAAGTACATCGATTTTTCCGATGTAATCCTCATACTTTCCAAAAACTATATTGGATATGGGAAACACTATAAAAATAAGTGTGGCTATCATTCCAAGCCCCAGTAACATGATTTCAGGGACATTGTTTTCAGCAGAAATGATGACAAACACAAGAAAAATTATTGTCATCAAACCCCATAGAAACCAGCGATAAGTTTTGATGTTTCCCTTCAGTTTGTTTCTGTATAGCAGGTAGTAATTATATAATACAAAGAAAGAAATGCCGGGAATAATTGTGAGGAGAATAACCAAAATCGCTTCATTCACAAAAAGTCTGGAGACGATTAAGAATATGGTCACAAATAGAAAAATCATGAAAAGACGCATCCAATTGTAAAGCTGGAAATCCTTGAAGACCGGAGGTAAAAAGATTTTCCTTAACAGATTTGCTATTACTAAATAGACAACATAAAGTAGAATAACGCTAAAATAAAATCTAAAAAACGATTCGGCATCTCCGTCATTTATCGCAGCACAAGCTCCTGATAATCCCCCCATCACAGCGGTAGTAAGCAGGCTATATAGAATGAGTTGCGTTACATTTTTATCCTTTAAGTATTTGGGAATTATGATCAGATGCATCACATAAAAACCTATATACAGAATTATAGGAAGTACTACAATCCCAAAGAATTTTTCCATAGGATAGCTGTAAGAAGACATCGCAATAACAATGTTTGTCAATACGATTATCAAAAATACGAAGGTAATAATCCACCATTCTACATCTCTGAATACCAATCTTTTTGATTTCATAAATCACTAATTAATAACGTGTTGAATTATCTTGATTCAATTAGATTTGTCTCAATGTTCAAGGTGGTCTTTTCCCTCTCCGAATGCGCTTCCTTTTTATCCGAAAACATAAGGATGATATTATATATAAGCGCTAATAGGATCAGCAAATAAAAGACTTTCTTGGTGTTCATTAATTCTCTTCCTAATTGATAAGACAAGAATAATTGACCCTGATATGGTGCGCAAAAGAATGTGATGAAATGAGTAGTTATAGGGACGGAATTGGTAAGTAAGGAAATATGAATTTCTATGGATGTTATTTTCTGCGATGCTAGGATTTCCAACAATGTTTAAACAAGAATCTAGATGGCCTTTTAAATAGAATACAAAATGTCAAAGTAAAAGTGTGTTAGAATGGATTATCCATTAAGTCAATTCCCCACATCACAGGTAGAACAAAATATACCATAAGAGTCACCAGCACAATTGAAATGATATTCAGCCAGAAACCTGCGCTCACCATGTCCTTCATCTGCAGATAGCCAGAACCAAAAACCACCGCATTCGGTGGGGTGGCTACTGGAAGCATAAAAGCACAGCTGGCGGCCAAAGTAGCACCGATCATTAGTCCAAAAGGATGCAAATCCAATTTCAAAGCAACAGAAGCCAAAATTGGAAGCAACATGGAAGCAGTTGCTACATTGGAAGTAACTTCTGTGAGGAAATTTACTGATGCAATGATTACCAAAAGAAGGAGGAAGAAACTGATTCCTTCGAGTAAAGTAAACTTTTGACCAATCCATTCTGCAAGCCCAGTGCTCTGAAAACCAGCTGCTAATGCCAGTCCACCTCCAAAAAGGATTAATACACCCCAAGGAATACTTTCTGCTGTTTTCCAGTCCAAAATCCGTTCTTCCTTAGAAGATGAGGGAAGGGCAAAAAGTAATAATACTCCCGTCATTACAATAATGGTATCGTCGATTCCTGGAAGAAATTGTACGAGAAGAAAGCTTCTTGTAATCCAGGCCAGACAAACTAAACCAAAAACAATCATTACAGTTTTTTCTTCAATACTGATCTTGCCTAACTCTTTTAGCTGCACCGCTATAATGCTTTTCCCGTTGCTCAAACTGAATTTTTTTGGAAGTGGATTAGCCTTGTTTACCAGATAATACCAGCACAGAATTAGCATCAATGCCGACAAGGGGAGCCCGAAAATCATCCACTCATTGAATCCTATAGCGTAACCGTAGAGGTCTTTCACCACCGCAGCCAGAATGGTATTAGTAGGAGTGCCAATTAACGTGGCTAAACCTCCGATGGAAGCGCTATAAGCTATGCCCAACATGATATTTTTGCCTAAACTGTCGGTGATGTTGTGATTAGACTCGCCCAACTGTGTTTTGAACTGCGTAATGACCGCAAGACCAATCGGCAGCATCATTAGGGATGTGGCGGAATTGGAGATCCACATGGAAAGAATTCCCGTTGCAAGAATAAATCCTAATACAATACGACGGAGATCAGTGCCCAATAAGTTTATTATGTTAAGTGCAATCCTGCGATGCAATCCCCATTTTTCAATTCCCTTAGCCAGTAGAAACCCACCAAAATATAAGAGGACTGTAGGATGCATGTAATTGCTGGAAACATTTCCTATAGGCAAAATTCCGAGCATAGGCATAAAGATCAGCGGAAGAAAAGCAGTAGCCGCGATAGGGATCGCTTCAAATATCCACCAGATTGCCATCCATGCAGCCAGTGCCAGCATAGCCAGAGCCTCTGGATTTAATCCAGGAGAGTCTACCAAAAAATAAATTAGCAAAAAGGATATAGGTCCTAAGAAAAGCCCCAAGCGGGGAAGCTGACTGTTCATAAAACTATTTGTCGGGGTATAAGAGCATCCAAAGCCTCAAGTTAAAAATAAATAGGAAATGGAGTAGTAATGATTTTTCTATTTAACATAATATAAATTATGTAACAAATGCATTCAGGCTTCTTTAGACTCTGAGCCGATAATCATCCACAACTAGTCTCTTTAAGCTATTTTATTCTGAAAGGATCAAAAACTAATAATTTTTAGTAACGCTTAAATTTGATTCCATTTCATTTGTAGCAATCCTATGAAAGTGTCGTATATGGAAACTGATTTTTATATGTTTGGGAAATCAAACGTGTTGGCCCTGTGCTTTTGAACCCAACCTATGTTTTTATCTATTGCCTCAGAGATTAGTATTACTTCATGGATTCTTAGTTTTTTAGCAGCTTTTGTGATCGGTTTGTCCAAAGCCGGAATCAAAGGAATTGCAATTATCAATGTGACTTTTATGGCTATAGCCTTTGAAGCTAGGCAATCTACAGGTATAGTTTTACCTTTATTAGTGGTGGCAGATGTGTTTGCTGTAATTTATTACACCAGGCACACTCAATGGAAATACGTGATAAAATTTCTTCCCTGGATGATTTTTGGGATTTTACTTGGTAGTTGGTTTGGAATGGATCTGCCAGAGCAAACATTTAAAATTTGCATGGCCATAATTATCTTTCTGGTCTTGGCCATTATTGTTTGGTGGGATCAAAAAAAGGTGACCAAGGTTCCAACTCATTTGGCTTTTGCCAGCGGAGTTGGAACTTTGGCTGGCTTTACGACCATGGTTGGTAACCTAGCTGGGCCTATTTCGAATATCTATTTTTTAGCTATGAGACTGCCCAAAAATCAATTTATTGGCACCGCTGCATGGCTTTTTCTAATTATTAATGTTTTCAAATTACCCTTTCATTATTTCATTTGGGAGACTATTTCCAAAGAGACTCTATTACTTGATCTGAAATTCATTCCGGGAATTATCCTAGGTTTTGTATTGGGAATCAAGCTGGTAAAACTGATCAATGAAGTCTTATTTAGAAAAATGATATTGGTCCTGACTGCTTTAGGAGCTATTATTATTCTATTTAAATAGGATTATCTCCAACTATGCCATTCTATTAAATACTCCATTGTGTAAATTCTTCACGTATGAATCCCCTACTCTAATGTGAGAATGAATCATGTTGGATTTATATGGTTAGATGACAGTTACTTAGGATTCATATTCCACTCTGCCCGGTAAAAAACATCTTGTAAAGCTGTCCGAATATTCAGACTATATAATTTCTGGTGGTCTCTCGATGGATAAACCCGATTGGATAGAAATATATAAGTGAGCTTTTTTTCAGGATCCGCCCATACAAAGGTTCCAGTAAACCCAGAGTGGCCAAAACTTGCAGGACTTGCCAAAGGCGAAGGATATGCTTCTGCCAAGGGAAGTTCAGTATTATTAAAGTATGGTTTGTCAAATCCCAAACCGCGTCGATTATCGTTTTCACGAAATTGTACCTCGGCAAACTCTTTCACGGTTTCGGCTGAAATAAGCTGTTCCCCATCTACATTTCCGTAGTTTTGATAAAATAGCATCAGTTTAGCCAGGTCATCCGCGGTCGCAAACAAACCAGCGTTGCCCGAAACACCTCCTTTAAGAGCTGCGTTTTCATCGTGTACCCATCCTTTCACCACCGATTTTCTAAAGAGGGAGTCCACTTCGGTGGGAACAATATCATTTGCATAATTTTTCTGCTCAGGTAGATATCCCAAAGTATTAGCACCTATTGGTTGATAGAAATTCTCTTTAAGATAGGTTTGATAGTCGCTTCCAGTCAGTTGCTCGATCAGCTTAGGGAAAATCAAAAAAGTAAGTCCCGAGTATAGGTACTTCTTCTCGTCTGAGACTTCGGAGCGGTTAATGATTCTGTTCATTTTCCTTTCGAAACGATTGTTGATGTAAATACCTTCATATACTTGTCCCTGAAATCGCTTACCGGATGCAGTATGAACAAACCTTCTTTTGACTTTGCCATTATCCCGAACCACTTTTTCCAAGAACACTATATAGGGAACCAATCCTGCCTGATGTGCCAAAATCTCCCTTAGTGTAAGCTCTTTTTTATCTTTTCGGTTTCTCCAAGGTTTCCAATAATTACTAAAAGGTGCATCCAAATCAAGCTTTCCCTCGTCCACCAACTTCATCAAAGCTGGAAGTGGCCCAGCTATCTTCGTCACCGAAGCTAAATCATATAAGTCATTTAATGCTACAACCTGATTTTTGTCATAGGTATGATAACCATAGGCTTTGTGAAAAATAACCGTGTCGTTCTTGGCTATTAAAATCTGTGCGCCTGGAAAAGCTAAACTGTCGATTCCCATTTGCATGATAGAATCCACTTGGTGGTTGATGAAATTTTCATCAAATCCTAATGTCGCAGCTGAGGCATGGATCAGTTCGCGTTGAGCAAATCCAATTTGGAGCAATGAAGTAAAGAAGATAAACGAAAAGACTAATTTTTTCATTTGGATAAATTTTGTTCCTAAATATGCAGAAATGTTTTTCTAAATATCTGGGGATAATTTTAGCGGTCGCATTACTTGATTTGTTATCAATTCCCTTTATAAGGCGGTAATATTTCATTAAGAATCATTTCCAACAGCATAAACTAAACGGAGTTTCCAAAAGGAATTTTTGGTTTGAGCGATGTGCTACACTTCCTATTTTGTTTACAACTATCGTTCATTTTATCATCAATTTGCCACTTTATCCAAGAGAAATGATTTTTCTATCCAACAATTGGAATCTCCTCGTAGTTAAGAATATATCCATTTTCATTGGAAGCTTTTTATTTATTACTAACTAACCCAAAATATCATGAATTACTCAAAGCATTTCTCGGGAGGAATATTACTTCTATTATCCCTTATTCTCGTCAGTTGTAACGACATCGTAGAGCCAATTCCAATTCCTACAGGGAATATGGAAACATTTGATTTAGCATCAGTTGCTGATCCTTCAATATCCGGTACCGCTCAATTTATCGAAAATGACAATAACACTACAACAATCAATTTAACGCTTTCAGGAACTCCTGCCGGAGGTATGCATCCAGCTCATATTCATTTCAATACCGCTGCAGAAGGTGGAGATATTGCCCTTACACTAGGAACAGTAATGGGTGGTTCGGGAACGAGCAGCATCACAGTGAGTACGTTGGATGACGGCACCCCCATCACCTATTCCGAATTGATGGATTTCGATGGGTATATCAATGTACACCTTTCCTCTTCTGATCTAGGAACTTTGGTAGCACAAGGTGATATAGGTCAAAATGCATTAACAGGTGATGTAAAAACTTATACCCTTGAAACTAAGGCTGTAGCCGGTATCAGCGGAACAGCTACATTCACAAGACGAAGAAACGATGAAACTTTAGTTAAAATCATGCTGGATGGAACTCCGGATGGCGGAATGCACCCAAGTCATATTCACTTTAATACTGCAGCCGAAGGCGGTGCTATTGCTGTAAGTTTTAATCCTATCAATGGTACTACGGGCATGAGTGCAACTAATGTGGCTATGCTGGATGATGAGACGGCTATTACTTATGAAGAATTGATGGATTTTGATGGGTATATCAATGTTCACCTTTCAGCTGATGATTTGGGAACATTGGTGGCTCAAGGAGATATAGGTCAAAATGAATTAACCGGAACTGAAAAAATATATGAGCTGTCAGAAAAAGCAGTGGCGGGAATCAGTGGCACAGCGACGTTTAAGCAGAGAAAAAATGGCGAAGCATTGGCAGTTCTTGAATTGATGAATACGCCGGAGGAAGGAATGCACCCTGCACATATACATTCCAATACTGCTCTTCAGGGAGGTGGAATTGTATTTACATTTAATCCAGTAGATGGATCGACTGGTATGAGCCAAACTAACGTTTCCATGCTGGACGATGAAACTGCCTTTATTTTTGATGATGTATTGGAATTTGATGGATACATCAATGTGCATCTTTCTGCTGAAGATCTTGGAACTATAGTAGCTCAAGGCGATATAGGACAAAATGAATTGACGGGAGAATCAATCTCTTATGAACTAGGTGAAAAGGATGTACCGGGAATCTCGGGTACAGCTACATTATATGAAAGAGCGAACGGAACTACGTTGGCTATTTTGGAAGTGGATAACACCATACCTAACAGCACTCATCCTGCACATATTCATGAAAATTCAGCGGAAGTTGGCGGTGGAATTAAGATTACCTTCACTCCAGTAGATGGTACTACAGGCATGAGTATGACTAACATTTCGGCTTTGGATGATATGACGGCGATCACATACGAGCAGTTATTGACTTATAATGGGTATATCAATGTGCACCTTTCTCCAGCAGAACTTGGGGTGGTCGTGGCACAAGGAAATATTGGTAGCAATGCGGATTAATAGTTTTATTGGTTAAATGTTGAAAAGCCCAAGTATCATATACTTGGGCTTTTTTGTATAGGTTGCCTTGAAATACAAAAATAGAATCTGACATTTACGAAGGGTTTCGTATTTTTTTTTAAGTCAACTTCATATACATCTGGGCATTAGATGACAACTATCTTATAAATACACCCTCCTAATTAAGCAAAGTAGCATTGCCGGAAGCTTCCAAACTTCCATCCGCAAATAGCCATGTAATGGTCCCATAAGTAAAAGAAACAACTTCAAGTTCTGAAATAGGTGAAAGCGAAGGATCCGCCAATTGCTGTTTAATAGAAGCAATGCGGGCATCTTTTAACTCCACAGAATAAAATCTGGATAGCGACCCGTCCTCGCCAGTGCTATAGCAATCCAGTCTCATTTCTGAAAACCTTTCACTTCTAATTAAGCTATCGTACAACAGCACTGTAGCTTTATCAATTCCTTTTGTTATTGCAAAGACATCATGTTTTGTCCTGAATCTGGAGCGAATTGACGACGACGATGACTCTATGGCTATTTCATGGCTGGTTGAAAAAACTTCAATAAGTCCTTCAAAACCAGCTTTCACTACTGAGCCGGCAATGTTCCCTTGACGTGAACTTGCCAATGTTAAAAGAATAAATTGTGACATAGCTTTTGGATTTATGAGATAATATAATAAAAAGTCTTTGGCTGAGGAATAGTTAACTTGTAACCAGTAGCTTAGCGTTAAATGAGTCCTCTAAGAAAGCATGATTTGAAAGATAAAATTGGAGGGTTAATGTCAACTAATTAGTATTCCCTCACACAAATTATTTTTGCCGAATATCATCGTTTGCGGTACATAAAAAGATTAAAGAATCCCAGCTCAATTCTTATAAAACATCTATTCATCCTAGTAAGCAAGCAATATGCTCTAGAGTAACATGGGTAAATAAAAAGATGGTTATCATCCAAATCTGATTTCCCAGATATCCCCTACCTGCCATGCCGACAGACAAACGTCCTCTGGTATGTTCTTTGATTAAAACAGTAGCAATGCAACATAAACACAAAGTTTTAGCGGGGGCAGTAGCACTAGTAGTTTTGGGAGTGATCACTTTCAAATCCCTCCAGACGCCAGACCTTCCTTCAGAATCACCCTCTTTTTCCCCCGGTATACATGCCAACATCCGAAATTCCTTTTTGGACGTTTGGCAGGAGTATAAAGAATTACATAATTATGGATTTGATGTGATAAGGAGCAAGTTGAGTTCTTCTACTATGCAGGCACAGCCTGTGATAGAGCTCACCGATATTTTTGGTAAAAACAGGCGATACAAACTGGATGTGGCAGAAAAAGTCATGGATTCCGGAGATCTATACATCGCGGATTTACCGGAAAATGTTTTAAGAGGATGGTTCGCACATGAGCTTGGCCATATTGTCGATTATGAAAATCATTCCAATTTTGGGATGATTACTTACGGAATTCGCTATGTGTTATCTGATAAATTTAAACGCGAGCGTGAGCATGAGGCGGACAGCATAGCAATCCGACATGGCTTTCGAGCTGATGTGATTGCTGCAAAGAAGTATATTCTGGAGAACGATTTCATCTCCCCAGCTTATCAGGCTCAAATTAGGAAGTATTACATGACCATTAATGGGGCAGAACTGTGCCCGGACGAGCGCATACCTGTTCTGCCCAAGATTAAGCTATAAACTCCAATAAGGCTTTCATTTTTTCCTCCTTCATCACTTTAGGGGTTTTGGTTTGGCCACCTTTTTTATTCGTATTTCCGAGAAAAGCTGTGTATTGATCCTTCGAGATTACTTTTACTGCTATACCTTTAAGTGCTTTTGATCTTGCTACAGCATAGTTTTTATTTGCGGATTTTAGGAGTTCATCAAGTCTTTCTGCTAACCCATCTGATTTCAATTCAGTAACAAGAACCCATTGATGAATATATTCTCCTGATTCATTTTTCACCGCAGCTACCATGTACTCGTTAATTGTGGATCCATTCTCTTCGGCTAACTCCAAAATCGCCTTATCCATTTTTTCCTCGGAAAGCTGGGAGCCCACTACATTGAGAAAAAATTTAGTACGTCCGGTAATTTTAATTTGAGGTGGATTCAGGGATTCAAAACGAATCACATCCCCTATTACGTAGCGCCAGGCACCAGCACATGAAGACAAAATAAGCACGTATTCCCCTCCTACTTCTACTTCGTCAATTCCCAATACTAAAGGTTCACTTTTCAGCTCTCCTGTAGAATCCACTCCCCGGTAATCAAATGGTATAAATTCGAAAAAATATCCATGACTCAACGCCAATTTCATAGCCATGGAATCAGGCGAATAACTGTAAGCGATAAAACCCTCTGATGCCAAATAGGTGTCCAATACCGTAATTGGGGTTCCACATATAGCATCAAAATCCTCACGATACGTCTCAAATGCGACTCCTCCGGAGGCATAGACTCTGAAATTTGGCCAGATCTCGTGAATATTTTTAAGGTTATGCTTTGTAATGATCCGCTGAAGCATAAGTAGCACCCAAGAAGGAATTCCGGCTATGGCGCCAATATTCCATTCGGGAGCCTCCTCTGCGATTGCATTTACACGTTCGTCCCAATCATTAATCGCGGCTATATCCTTTCCCGGTCTGTAGAATATGTCGTACCAATCGGGGAAATTGCTCACATTGATACCGGAAATCTCTCCCTCTCTGAATCCTAGTTCGTTTTCATCAAGATTAGCCGAACTGCTAAGCATAAGAACCTCCGATTCGAAAAGTGATTCAGGGAAATCAAAATCATGAAGTGAGTTGATCATGGAAGTCCCCACAGATTTCATAGTTCCCAAAAACTCATTGGTAATAGGGATTCTCTTGCTGCTTTTTCCTGTGGTTCCGCTGCTTCTGGCAAAGAAATCAGGTTTCCCCGGCCAAGTAATATCTTTATAACTTTCCTGCTTTATCCACCATTGGGAATGCATCTGCTCGTAATTCGAAATAGGAACTTCTTTTCTGTAGGCGGAAATTGGGTCCTCGGATTTTAAGATTTCTTCAAATCCATGATATTTTCCAAAAGCTGTATTTTTAGCTTGATTTAAAAGTTCTTTAAGCTGGTTTTCTTGAGCAACCTTTGGATTTTCCTCAGCAAACTGAAGTTTTGCGGTGATGTCCAAACCTGCCTTGATTAGCTTTCCTATTATCGCCATATGTCGTGTGTTTGTGGGAAGTAGTCAAAGGCTGTGCCGAGCCCCTACGATTGTTAAGTCTGACATAATATTTAGCGAAAGTGAATTGAAGTAAATTTTTCGAGCTTTTGGGTCAAGTATTTTCAATCATAGAATTTTCCAATAATTCATCTCTAATTGCATTTCAAGCCAATTGCCTTAATTTTGATTTTCAATTTTGATCTATGACTGAAGAATCCGCATCTCTTAATTTTATTGAACAAATCATTGCAGACGATTTGGCCGCAGGATTTGACCCGAAAAAACTTCGATTCAGATTTCCGCCCGAGCCAAATGGGTATTTACATATTGGTCATGCAGCTTCTATCTGCCTTAATTTCGGTTTGGGAGAGCAGCACAATGCTCCTGTCAATCTACGTTTTGACGATACTAACCCTAGTAAGGAAGAACAAGAATACGTAGACGCCATCAAGCATGATATACAATGGATGGGTTTCAAATGGGCTCAGGAATGTTATTCTTCAGACTATTTTCAGCAAATGTACGATTGGGCTGTTCAGCTGATCAAAGAGGGAAAAGCCTATGTAGATGAGCAATCAGCTGCAGCTATGGCAGAGCAAAAAGGTACTCCTACCGTGCCTGGTGTGGCAAGTCCATATCGGAATCGCTCGGTAGAAGAAAATCTTGAATTGTTTGAGCGGATGAAAGATGGGGAATTTGAACAAGGCAGCTATGTCCTACGCGCCAAGATTGATATGGCTTCTCCGAATATGCTGATGCGTGATCCTCTATTGTATAGAATTGTACGGAAGGCACATCACCGAACAGGAACTGATTGGTGTATCTATCCTATGTACGATTGGGCTCATGGTGAGTCAGATTATATAGAAGAGGTGTCTCATTCCCTTTGTACACTGGAGTTCAAAATGCACAGAGAGCTTTACGATTGGTTTTTGGATCAGATCTATGACCCAGCCAGGTTGAGACCTAAGCAGCGGGAATTTGCAAGAAGAAATCTTTCCTATACTGTGATGAGCAAGCGAAAGCTTTTGGAACTGGTTCAGAGCAAAACTGTAACTGGATGGGATGATCCACGTATGCCTACGATTTCTGGTTTAAGAAGAAGAGGCTATACTCCTGAATCTATCAGGAAATTCTCTGATTTATCAGGAATCTCCAAACGTGATTCTGTCACAGATGTATCTTTATTGGAATACTGCATTCGCGAAGATCTTAACAAAACAGCTACCCGCGTGATGGGTGTTTTGGATCCAGTTAAGCTGGTTATCACCAACTATCCAGCTGGGAAAACAGAAATTCTTTCCGCAGAAAATAATCCTGAAGATCCTAACTCCGGCTCACATGATTTACCGTTCAGTGGTGAATTGTATATAGAAAGAGAGGACTTTAAAGAGGAAGCCGGAAACAAGTTTTTCCGCTTGACTTTAGGAAATGAGGTTCGGTTAAAAAGCGCCTATATCATAAAGGGGGAATCAGTAATAAAAGACGACTCCGGAAATATAATAGAGATTCACTGTACAGCTGACTTGGATTCGAAATCCGGAAGCGGTACTGAGGCAAGTACTAGAAAAGTAAAAGGAACACTTCATTGGGTATCCATTCAGCATGCGATTAAAGCTGAAATTCGTGAATACGACAGACTATTCTTGGATGAGGCTCCCGATAGTCATGAGGACAGAAACTTCATGGAGTTTATAAATCCTGATTCTCTGAAAGTGATTAAGGAAGCCTATTTGGAGCCCTTCTTGAAGGACGCGTCAATTGGTGATAAATTCCAGTTCCAAAGATTGGGATACTTCACCTTGGACAAGGATTCTACCTCAGATCATCTGGTTTTTAATAAGACCGTTGGATTGCGTGATTCCTGGGCGAAGCAGCAACCTGCCCCAACTCCGTCTGTTCACCAAGCTAAACCACAAAATCAAGCTGCTGGACAATCACAGGGTCAACGTTCTGCAATCAATGAAATTCAGAAGATCGCCAAGAAGTACACCAACCTTTCTGGCGAAAAACTAATTGCTGCAAGAACTGATATAGCGAAACTGGCAGATGAAGTCACCTATGAAGATATAGAACCGCTACTCAATACAGCAGCCAAAAAAGTAGGTACTCGAATCGGTGTGATGATCACTTTAGGAGTCTTATTGAATAAAGGTGTGGAGAGAAACCCTGAGATTGATGCGTTCATCGCTTCTGGTCTTGCTGATGAGAATGAGGAGTTGGCTGGGGAAGCCGCTAAAATCTAAAATTAGATTTTTAAGATTGAAATTATCGCTCGTTGGAGTTTTTCAGCGAGTGATATTTTTTTGCTAAAAAGTCTAACATAGAAAAACCTAAGATTTAGCTCTTAAGCTCATTTATCATCAGGAACTAAGCTTCGCGCTCAGAAAATACATCTTCCAAATCCCACGGTTTTTCACATCAATACTTCCGCGGTATTCGCACTCATATTCATCTTTAATAAGATTATATGTAGTCTCTGAAAGGTTGATTTTGCCTGGAACTGAATTAGATTCCATTCTGGAAGCGATATTTACAGTATCTCCCCAGATATCGTATTGCCATTTTTTGATTCCTACGATTCCCGCTACTATTGGTCCACTATGAATTCCTATCCTCATTTCAAATGAAGTGAGCCCATTCTCCACTTTTTGATTTACAAATGCCATCATCGCCTGTGCGGCTCCTATGATATCTCTGGCGTGCGTATTGTTTTCCTTAGGAAGTCCTCCCGCACACATGTAAGAATCTCCAATAGTTTTAATTTTCTCCAGATTAAATCGTGTGCTGATCAGATCAAATTCTTTGAAATAATAATCAATACTTTTTACAAGTTGCTCAGGAGAAATATGCTCAGACACTGCCGAAAAGTTTTTGAAATCAGTAAAGAGAACGGTCACTGATTCCATACGTAAAGCTTTCACTGCTCCGTATTCCTTTAATTCCTCAGCAGTTTCGGCAGGAAGAATATTCAAAAGAAGTTCATCAGAGCGGTTTTTCTCTTTTTCGATTAGCTGCTTTGTTTCCTTTTCATACCGGTATCGACGGTATGTGGCGAACGCAAGCAAGCCAACTAATGCCAATAAAAGCAGCGCTAGGTAAATGACAAATTGCTGACGGGTGGCCTGAAGGTCTTTAATTATCGATTCCTTCTCCAGCAGATCTACCTCAATTTGCTTTTGGGAGACTTCATAATCCGTCCGTTGGTTTGCCATCTGCTGAACCGTTGCAATATTATTTACGCTATCCCGATACAGAATATGGTTTTTATAAAATTGAAAAGCTTTGAGAAAGTTTCCTTCCTGTTCATAGATTTTGGAAAGTGTAAGATTTGATTGGCTTATTTGATCCTTGATTCCGTACTGTGTAGCCAGTTCAAGACTTCTTTCTGCATAATTCATCGCCCGGATCAAGTCGGAATTTTCCAGGTAAATAGAAGACATGAATTCCAGATAAAATGAGATCGGATAGTAATCATTATACTTTTCCAGAATCTCAATTGCCTGATTGATATTTTCTTCAGCCACCGCATTATTGCCATTTTTGGCATAGATCATTCCTAGATTTCCAAAGCAATATGCTTCACCTATGGGATAATTCACCTTATCGAAAATGAGCTGTGCTTCCTTTGTGTAAATCAGTGCCGAATCGAGTTTCGCGAGCTTTAGGTATTCGTCTCCCGCATTAAAAATGCTGCTTGCTAAAGCCAGAGAGTCATTTCCATTTCTTAAAATCTCTATACTTCTACCGTAATACACAGCCGCGTTTTGATTATTCTCGCTTTGAGAGTATGTATTGGCTATCGCGATAAAAAGTTTTCCCCTACCATCCTCGTAATTTGCCTTTTCGGCGTATTTCATCCCTTCAAAGTATTTCTCCAAACCTTGAGAAAGTTCTCCTTTGAAGACATGACCGTTTCCTAGATGCAAAAACGCTTGAAAAGTAAATAGGCTGGCTGAGTCCTCTAAAGATCTCTCAAGAAGAATCTTTCCATACTTGAGCATACTGTCAGGATTTGGATCTTCCTGAAGCACAGAAACCAGGAGATCTAAATTTCTTTCTTTGGTCTGATAATAGGCATTTTTCAAGCTATCAAGAAAACGTTGATGCTTTGCTGCGTCATCGTTGGATTGAGCATAGCTAAAGTTCAGTCCAAAGATTAGTGCACATAAGGTTAGCCAAATCTTCAAATCAAAAATTATATAGGTGAAATAATCTAGATGACTCTAAGTTTGGGGTCGATTTGAAAGACCTTCTCCTCCCCACTGGCATTAACTAAGAATTTTATAGAATAGCTTTCCTCCGGAGTAGATCCCTTTTTAACTTTCCCAACATGTCCATCAATGTGCGTTGTTCCGGAGCTGAGTTTAGAATCGTAAAATTTCAGGATGGAATTATTTTTTGTCGGCTTTATCTTTTTGATGATCACAAAATCTTCTGGACTTTGTTCAATATGCTTTGCCGCACCGACCCACGCTATTTTTGAATTTGGATGAATATTACTGGTAAACTCAACTTTGCTTGGATGATCATAATGGTTGTCACAAAGCAAAATATACTTTAGAATTTTTTCTCTGTTCTTTTTTTTAGAGCTGCATTTGATTATTTCCTGAGTGTCGACATACAATGTGATGATAGTGTCTTTCATTTTTGACATGGCTTTCTGAATTAAAGTTAAAAATCTAAGAAGAATCGAGAAGCTTGGTTTTTCTCAATTGTGAGATAAAATGCCTATTCAAAAAATCAGAAGAGGTATATCAAATTAAAAATATCCTCAGCAAAATCCAATAAATCAGCTGCTTATATTAGAAATGTTAGAGTTTTAATTTACTATTAGATTTCCTCAAACTGTTCCTACTTTATGTTCTTATCACATTTCAGAAATAAAAAATCGCTCGATTGACAGGTCAACCGAGAGATTTTGGTTAGCACTATACTGGGCTATTTAGTAACATCCATAGAGACCTTTTCCTGATTGATCAGTACAGGTTTTCCAAATCCTAACTTTTCGAGGCCTGCCATTTGGGTTTTGGCATCGCCGACTACCAGCCAAATCATGTTATTAGGATTCAGATAATTGCTGGATAATTCCTTTATCCGCTCCAGAGTCATCTCATTTACAATTTTCTCCCTGTCTTTCACATAATCCGGTTCCCATCCAAATTCACTTATATTCTGCAGCATATTCAGTTTTGCCCCAGCTGTCTCAAAAGCTCGTGCGTTACTTTTTATCATGAAGCTTTGTGTAGTTTCTAGATCCTGAGGAGAATATGTGGAGGCGTAATCAGAAAGTATATCCTTCACCAGCTGAGCTGATTCGTAGGTGACATTACTTCTTACTCCGCTACTTATACTAAACGGGCCAGCGACTTTGCCGCCTTCGAAAGAAGATCGGATTCCATACGTGTACCCTTTCCCCTCTCTTAGTTCCTGAGTAAGACGTGATGCAAAACCTCCGCCGCCTAAGATATAGTTCATCACCACAGCAGAATAGTAATCAGGGTTTGAAGAAGCGAGCGCCGGATAGCCAAATTGTAACATAGATTGCTTCGAGTCTGGTATATCATAAAAGTAAACTTTTGCAGTTTCTGGTCTTGAAGGTGCATCAAACACAGGAATGCTTACATCTTTACTTTTCCATTCTGTAATTAAATTCTGCAAGGATCCGATAATATTTACTTTTCCCAGATCACCTACCACATGCATTCGGGTGATGGATGGGGAGATATACCTGTCGTAGTATGTTTTCAGTTCATCAAGGGTAATCGCTTCCACTGATTCAATACTGCCCATGATATTCTGAGAACGGATATTTCCCTCTCCATAGAGCAACTTATTGAATTCGTTTTGAGCCACCATATTTGGACTTCCTTCCATCTGCCTAATACGACTGATGGTAGATTGTTTGGCTAAATCAAACTCTACTGAGTCCCATCGTGGTTCCAGAATAATTTCTTTGACCAGCGCCATTACCTTTTCATAATTTCTGCTTAAGGTATTGACAGCTATAATGGTACTTTCAGTGGTAGCATATACATTTATAGAAGCTCCTAATTGCTCGATAGCATCCTCCAATTCGGCAGTGGTTTTGTTTTTGGTGCCTTTGGTCATGAGTTGCGCCATAAGATTTGCTACTCCTACCTTCCTTGGGTCATCCAGCAGTTGTCCACCATCAATTACCATGTTGAATTGCACGATAGGCACTTCATGATTCTCTATTCCATATACTTGTAATCCATTAGGAAGGGAATCCTTCCAAACTGCAGGGATAGTCACTTCAGGAGATTCCCCATAGGGTGGCTCCACCGACCGGTCAAAGCTAGAAGGAGCTTTTTCATAGCTTGCCTGAATCGAGGCATCAAAAGTCTCCTCTGCTCCCTGCACAATCTGCTCTTCCACGACCTCGGCTTTTTCAGATCCCTCTAGCGCAGCCATCAGATTGCCCTTTGGTACAAAGCTGGTTGCGATGTAATTTTTCCCATATATGTATTGGTTGAAAACCCGCATTACATCTTCAGGGCTTACGGCCAGGACATTTTGGATATCTTGATTGATAAAGCCTGGATCATGGGCAAAAATATTATACTGTGTCAGTTGAACTCCTTTTCCCAATACACTTGAAAGCGTGTTGTAAAAGCGTGTTTCCTGACCTGCTTTGATGCGTGCAAGATCTTGGTCGGAGATTCCTTCCTGTGCAAATTTTGCAAAAGCTTCCTCTATTGCTGTTGCAACTTCGTCCAAATCCTTATCCTCATTAGCCCGAACGGATAGCTGAACCTGACCTGCTAATTCTGAAGTTCTGTTATACATCCGGATATTGGAAGTAAGCTTTTTATCATCAATCAATACAACATTCAATGGAGCTTGCTTACCATTGGAAAGGTAATCTGTGAGAACATCAAGGGCATATGAATCTGGATGATATTGTTCTACAGCCGGCCAAGTCATAGTGAGTTCAGGCAATCGAGCAAAGTTATCTTCATGGTATAACTTCTTGATAGCATCTACTTTACCAGGTCTGGGTGTGAGTGGCTCTATAGGATCACCAGATGCTATTTCGTCAAAATACTTCTTGACCCATTCTTTGGCTTGCTCAGCGTCAAAATCACCCGCGATAGTAAGTGTCACATTGTTTGGAACATACCACCGTCTGAAAAACTCTTTAACGTCGGCAAGTGTGGCATTTTGCAGATCCTCCAGAGAACCTATTACCTGCCAATTGTAAGGATGGTCCTCAGGATAAAGGTTCTTATCTATGACGTAAGAAGTATGACCATAAGGCTGATTATCTACCCCCTGACGCTTTTCATTTTTTACCACCTGCTTTTCCTTTGCTAAAACAGGGTCTGTGACCGTATTAATAAACCACCCAAGTTTGTCAGCTTCTGCCCAAATCATTTTTTCCAGCGCATCATTGGGAACAGTTTGTAGGTAATTAGTTCGGTCCCTATTGGTGGAACCGTTGGCACCTGAACCCCCGATTCTGGCTGTCATTTTATCCAAGCCACCTTTTCCTAGGTTTTCTGATTCGAGAAATAATAAATGTTCGAATAGATGTGCAAAGCCAGTTCTACCTTCTTTTTCACGGGCGGAACCTACATGAGCAGTGAGCGACACTGCCACGACAGGATCCGAACGATCAATATGAAAAATCACTTCAAGACCGTTGTCAAGTTTAAATTTTTCGAAGTCTACATTAAATTCCTGTGGGGCATTCTCTTTGTTTTTACTACATGCTGCTGTAAGAAAAAACAGTATAATAAAGGGGGTGATTTTTTTTAACATTTGGGTATAGGTTTTCTACCTTCTAAATAATAGAAATATTTATAGGAATCAACAGATTATTGGTTGGGCGGCATGAATGGCTCCTGCTGCCTATCGACTTGTCAATCACACACCCAAACTCACTCTGCTTTCAGAATATAAATCATAAACAGCTATGAGTGCTTCCGAGCCTTTTGCATTTGGGTAGAGCTCATAGTTGTCTATTTCTTCACGGCTTTCCACGTAAACTGGATTGTATTTCTCATCATATACATTCCATACGATCAGTAAAAAGTGATAACTGATTACACTTTCCCGGCCTTCTACTAGCCAGGTTTCAAAAACTTCTTCGGTGATAGAGCCGGGATAATCAGGTCCTTCAAACATAGAGCTGCTTTATTAATTTTTGTTATCAAATATTATACTTTTTGAATTGAATGCAGAATTTAAATAAAAGTCAAAAACCTGACATGTATAAAGTAACTTTCAAATTATTGAGTAAATATTATACTTGAAAATCCATTTTTTGCCTTAAAATTTTTAATTACTGATCTTAGGTTACAGCCCCAACCAATTTTTCATTACATTTTTATTTAGAATAGGGTTATGTTAACTGTATTTCCTCCTGCTTCTTTATATTCACTAAACCATCTTCTAAACCTATTTACCTCACCATTCTATGAAAAAGATTCGTGCTCTCTTTTTGGCATTGCTCGCTTTATTACTAATACTGGCAGCAATCGTTTTATTCAACACACTTCGGATGAGTTCTAAGCAAGTGAAACCTGTTGCACTTGATCCTATAGAGATTGGTGACGATGTTTTTCTTCACCTTTCCGAAGCCATTCAGCATCAAACTATTTCTTTTAATGAGGATGCGATTCCTGATTCAGCAGTTTTCAATGGATTTCATAAGTTCTTAGCTCAAACTTTTCCTTTGGTCCATGAGAATATGACTCTCACTAAAATAAATGATTATAGTCTCCTTTACAGTTGGAAGGGTTCTGATCCTGCTGCGAAGCCCATTATTTTAATGTCTCACCAAGATGTGGTGCCAGTTGATAAGCCAACCCTTGCAATGTGGGAAGCAGGTCCATTTGAGGGAAAAATCACGGAGGATCATATTATTGGCAGGGGTACTTTGGATGACAAAAGTTCTTTGATGGCTTTACTTGAAAGTGCTGAAATGCTGTTGAGAGAAGGTTTTGTTCCCAACCAGACCATCTATTTTGCTTTTGGACATGATGAGGAAGTCGGTGGTAAAAATGGCGCAGGAGCCATAGCAGATTACCTTGAGAAACAAGGGGTACGTGCAGCCTTTACGCTGGATGAAGGAGGAATGATTGCAGAGGGAATGGTACCAGGAATTGATAAGCCCATTTCTATGATCAATGTTGCTGAGAAGGGATTTGCCTCATTTAGATTAATTGTAGAAACAAAAGGTGGGCATAGTTCAGCGCCTCTCCGTGAAAACACTATAGGAATGCTGGCTCAGGCGATAGTTGACTTGGAAAATAACCAGCTTCCCTACAGACTGGTAGACGCTGTCAGATATCAGATTGAATACTTAGGCCCTGAGATGCCGTTCGCCCAAAAAATTGCATTTGCCAATTTATGGCTTTTGAAAGGACCTATTCTGAAGGCTCTTAACTCACATACCACCACGGCTCCCACCATAATAGGTGGTGGTGTAAAGAACAATGTAATCCCTACCGTAGCTGAAGCGACTATCAACTTTAGAATATTGCCGGGAGAGAGTATTGAGAGCGTTCAGGCTCATATAGAAAGTACCATTAGTGACAAAATCCGTGTAGAGCAAGTCGGGTTTCTTACAAATCCTTCGCCTTCATCAAGCATAGATTCTGATTCCTATAAATTATTGGAATCTACCGTGCGATCGGTATTTCCAGAATCAGTTGTAGTACCCGGTTTAATTGGCGGAGGTACAGATGGAAGGTATTTTTATGGTATTTCAGATGATGTTTATCGTTATTATCCTATTCGGATTTCTCCAGAAGGCATGACCCGCTTTCATGGAATAGATGAAAAAATATCAAAACACAACTACTTGGAGATCATCCATTTCACCTATCAGTTGATGAAAAATTTCAATGAGCGGTGATATATTGGTTAGTAGGAAGACTGAAGGTAGATACTTACGATTTGTGCTACTTCCATGGATAGTAAGACTGATCATGGCCACACTTTAGTCTCCCTACTCTTTTTTACCAGATTCTTATTCTTTCCTCCTCTGATTTATAATTTACATCCCCAGGCTGAATATTGAAGGCTGTATAAAAAGGATCAAAATTCATTAAAGGTCCATTCACCCTCCAAACAGCAGGGGAATGCGAATTTGTGTTCACATACGCTCGCATAAACTCATCGCGGGTTTTCACTCTCCAAATTCTGGCAATTGACAAGCAGAAGCGTTGATCTGGGGTGAAACCATCAATTTTGGTGGTGTCCTGACCTTGCTCGGTTAGTTTGAATGCCTCATAAGCTATGTATAAAGCTCCGTTGTCAGCGCTGTTTTCACCGATTGTCATAGCACCTTTTACATGAACTGAATCCAACACAGTGAAGCTATCATAGCGATCAATCAGTTGCTGGGTTTTCCCTTTGAACTTCTCGTAATCTTCGGATGTCCACCAATTTTTCACGTTACCATCTTTGTCATATTGAGCTCCCTGATCATCAAATGCATGGGTCAATTCATGACCAATCACCATTCCGATTCCACCATAATTAATGGCATCATCTGCATACAAATCGAAGTAAGGGTATTGTAATATTCCAGCAGGGAAAACAATTTCATTCAAAGAAGGATTATAATAAGCCGTCACTGTGGATGGTGTAGTCCCCCACTCCTGCTTATTAGGTTCTTTACCGAACTTGTCCAGCTGATACTGGTTTTGATCTTTTCTCAGGGCGAGAACATTTTCGAAGTAATTGCCACGATCAATAGTCACATTGTATTCTCTCCATTCATCTGGATAGCCTATTTTCTTAGTGATGGCATATAGTTTTTCCTTGGCTTGAGCCTTGGTACTGTCACTCATCCAGTCGAGTTTGTTTATTCTGCTCTCAAATGCTTTCTGAAGGTTATTCACCAAATCGAGAACACGTTTTTTCGCATCCTCATTAAAGTAGCGCTTCACATACAATTGTCCCAAAGCAAAACCTAGCTGACGGTCCACTTTCTGGGCCATTTGCTGCTGTCGTGTTAATTGGGTGGATTGACCTGAAATCACTTTCTCATAGGCGAAAGAAGCATCTTCGAAAGGCTTACTCAATGCCTCTGCGAATGAAGTTAAAGTATGCGCTTTCACATATGTCTTCCAATCTGAAAGAGAAACAGATTTTAGCATTTTGTCCAGCGTTTCATAGTAAGCCGGTTGGCGAATATCCACAGAATCTGTATTTATTCCGAGTTGGGTAAGTGAAGCTGACCACCCAATATTTGGCTCTTTGCTATCTAATTCTGCTACCGCCATTTTATGGTAATTTTCCTTCACCACTCTACGTTCAATGCGGGTCTTGTGAGATTCAGCCATCTTTTTCTCCATAGCATATACTTTTGCAGCATTACTTTTGGCAGCGGCAGATTCAGTACCTGTCAACTCAAAAAGTGTGGTTAAATAATCCAAATATGCCTGCTGAATTGCTAAGGTCGAAGAATCAGTTTTGAAGTAATAATCCCTGTCAGGCAATCCTAATCCAGTTTGACTGTAATGCGCGATATTGATACTGCTATTTTCAGGATCAGGGGAGATTCCCAAGCTGACTATGGATTGATTATCAGTTTTCAACCCTTCAGTGACAAAACTCATTAAGCCAGCTAGATCATTGATCTCCTCGATCTGAGCCAAAATAGGTTTTATAGGATCATAGCCACGTGCATTAATGGCTGAAGTGTCCATACCAGAAGCATAGAAATCTCCTACTTTCTGTTCGATGGATCCTGCAGTGTGTTGTTCTCCAGAGACTTCTTCGAGAATATCCTGCAAGAGCATTTTTTGAGGAATATTCAAAAACGAATACGATCCTACTCCAGACTGATCATCTGCGATCTTGGCCGTGTCGTACCAGATTCCATTTACATACATGAAGAAATTGTCGCCTGGCTTTATAGAGGTGTCAATCTGGGACACTTCTACAAAATTTCTTTTAGGTACTTCCTTTTCAGCTTCCTTTTGTTGGCTACACGAGATCAAAAGGACTAAAAAAGCAAAAATTAGGTTTTTCATAGGTGGTGGATATTTTGTAAAAAGGTAGATCAAATTTCAATTTTCTCAAATACCATTTATGTAAGCAGTCAATAACTTTATCGGCCAATTAAGTAATCTGTGCAACTGCTTTATCATATTTTTTATTGGGTAGTTCTTTGATTTTTAACGTAAGTACTATTATGAAAAAGTTTTCAATGGAATCCTCCCCTTCTCAAAAAAATAAAGTAGCTATAATCACTGGGGCAAATTCAGGTATAGGTTATGAAACATCCCTCGCTTTAGCAAAAAAGGGTGCTAAGGTGATCTTGGCTTCCAGGAATCTGCAAAAAGCCAATGATGCTATGAATCAAATTTTGCAGCAGGTTCCTAATGCTCATGTTGAAGTCCTAACAGTCGATTTAAATAGCCTTAAATCTGTAGAATCCTTTGTGCAAGAATTTTCCAGGAAATACGACCGATTGGATCTATTAATAGAAAACGCAGGCATTATGATGCCTCCATTGACGAAGACTAAAGATGGTTTTGAAAGCCAGTTTGGTGTAAACTATCTAGCTCATTTTCACTTAACCAATCTGCTTTTTCCTATTATCAAGAATACACCTAATGCTAGGATTGTAACGCTCAGTAGTCTAGCCCATCTAAACGGAAAAATTGATTTCAAAAACCTGGATGGATCAAAAGGGTATTCCAAATTGGATTTCTACGCACAAAGTAAACTTGCCTGTCTGATGTTCGCCTACGAACTTCAACGACGTATTGAATCAGCAGGAATTGATGCCAAAGCCGTTTCAGCTCATCCTGGTTTCTCGAGCACGAATCTTGGCACATTCTTACCAGCTATTGGCAGAGCATTATTTTCACCTCTTACTTCGATAATGGGTCAAGGAGCTAAAGCTGGAGCCCTTCCAATTTTACGTGCAGCTTTGGACCCTGCTGTCAAAGGTGGAGAATACTTCGGACCGTCAGGATTTAAGGAATTTAAAGGAGATCCAATCCTAGTAAATTCCAGCAGTAGGTCCCATGATCTTAGTGTCGCTGCTAGACTTTGGTCTGTCTCCGAAGATTTGACTGGAAAGAAGTTTGATATTTAATTTCAAATATTTCCAGACTGTTAAAGAATTCGATGTTTTTAGACCTGCTGATAGTAAACATTACTTTCTTCCTAAATTTAGAAGTCGTTTTTAGCATCTATTTTGCAAGCTCAGCCATGGATCAGAATTCCAAAATGTCTTTTTTTGTAATGAAAGATACTCGGCTACTCTCCCATCAAAGTATTTGATTTCAATTCCTGGGTAAGTTTCTTTCAGAGGTTTATAGGCTTGTACAAAATCCCTTTGGCTTCTAAAGCCTGATTTTATGAGGTGAATAACGATCTCCCTTCTTGAGTCTTTGCTTATTAAAAAATCTTTCAGCCATTCATTCAGAGATTTTTGTTTTTTGGAAACGATCTCTTCATAGCATGTAATTCCAAACGGTGGTATAGGCCCATAATGATCCACTATCGTATGTTCTGCTCCTTCTGAAGTAAAAGGACCAAAGCTACTCTCCCAACTATTCATTTTCTTAATGGAAGGAAGATCTACATTCATGAGCGCAATAGTATCGTACCAGAATCTCTTCGAGCTTGGTAAAAAACGATGGTTGCGGAGTGGTATTCCCTTTTCCCGAGACCAATTCTGCATAAAACTAAACAGCGGATGATTGAAGGTCAGCACATCATGATGCGAAGTCAAGTGGTCAGGTTCCCTTCCAAACACCCGCTTAAACTTTTCATATTGCGCCAAAAATTCCATCTTAACTTGTTCTACGTAGTCTGGCTTTTCAAAATTTCTATCAAATTTTCTGAAATCCAGAAAGTTATGTTGCGAGTCTACCAGAAGCCAAACTCTAGACCAATCCGATAGAGGTTGGCCGGAAGTAATGGTGAAATGAAGGCCGATGTGTGTGGTTTTGTACAGAGAATTCTCAGCATGTGGGTTTGGGTAATCCTTTAGCTTTTGACAAAAATTCTTTAAATATTCCTCTTCTTTATCATCCGGACGATTGACAAGCACAGCTATTGAATTTATCCAACCTTCTCTAAGTGCTATTTGAGCTCCGTAATCTATCTCATCCACGATGCCAATATCATCTGCAGTCACCAAGATTTTTTTATCGATCACCGGTACTTCTGAAGTAGTATAAATCGCCTTACTCCAAACAAAACAATGGTTGGTCAGTACATACCAGATATTGGAATCTAAGTATTCTTCTCCAACTATTGCATGAGATATTTCCACTTCCGAGCCAGGCAAAAGCACTTTTGATTTTGGAGCATTTACAGATGGGCTATCCATCCTCACGTTGACATACAGACTTACTATTCCCTTGAAAGTTTCCATCACCCAACAGCTTTAGTATTGGTTTCTACTTGACCTGATGGATCTGTTGATTTTCCGGAGGAAATTGGAATCCTAACCGTATTGCGTACCTGCATCATTTTGTTTAGCAGATCAAACCAGAATGGAGCTCCAAGGGAAATAGCGAAGGCAGTAATCAACCAACCTAGCAAAGTCCAAGGAGTAAATTTGGCTTCTTTGCTTACTCCCAATACGTAGTTATACTGATCCATTTCTGAATTCAATGAATCTATATAAGCCTTCTGCACACTAAAAGAAGTATTTGTAAGTCCGTCAACATTATCCGACATAAAGGTTTTGCCTCCTTCCACTAGCATATTTCTCATTTCTTCATTTTTCACCAGTTCTGTAGTCAAACCAATTGAATCAACATTAAAAAGTCCAGCTATAATAAACCCAATGATAAATGTCAGGAATGTCAGTTTTCTCTTATACCAACCTGCAATTCTATCCATCTGATCATCATACCAGTTTTCGATAAGAGTTTTGAATTTCTCCTTGTCATTTGCAGCCTGTTGCCATAGGTTTTTTAGTTGATATTTTGTCTCAGTACCTATAGAAAGCCCCTGAATCTCCCAAGGATGTTCCTTATTGGTTCTTTGAAAAAGTTCCTGCTTTAAAAAATCCAGCTTTTCGGTCAATCTCTCCACCTCTTCATTTTCTGATTCTGTAGCTTGGGTGAGTTCATTCAATTCCAATTCTAAATTTCGTATTTCAGAAGCCAGTTTGCTGGAATCATATTCTGGAATTATCCCAAGTGTCGCGGATATATTATGAATATCATCCAGGTAAGCTCCCTTTCTCAATAAATCAATTAGCGTGCTTCCAAACCTATCTTTAGCGATGTAGGAAGGTTTTGAATTGATGCCCTTACTGCCGAGATATTTGATGGAAGGGTGTCTATAAAAGGCCTTTGTAAGAGGATTGATGGTTTTTACCCAAAAAAGATTGAGGATAGTGTGATTCAAATAATTCGACTGCTGGTCGTCTGCCAAAAGTCTATCAATTCCAGTAATCAGGTTTTTGGATCTGGAACCGAAATATGAAGTAATCGTCTCAATGATAGTCATAGCAAAAAGACTATACAGAAGATAAAGGAAAACTAGACTGATAAAAACGTCTAAAACTGCTAAGCCTGTCATAGAAGGTTGTATTAAAAATTTTAGGAAAAAGTATTATAAACAAAGCATTTTCAATTTAATTCTTTCCAAAACAAATACCATATAACTAATTGTTTTTCAACATTATTACATTGAAAATAGAAGGTTAATTAGTTATTGTTTTAGAATTAACTCTTTTGAGAAAAAAGGTTGAGTCATTAATAATTTAAATCAATACCATTCAAAAAAGTACGTTTTGAATCCTGTTTTAAATTTTATAAATTCCTTACTTACAATAAGATAAATCCATAAACCTGTACATATAATGAAAAAGTCCATTTTACTAGTTAGTATAAGTCTTTTGATGGTAATCGTTGCCGCCTGGACTTTTAGAAATGATGAGCAACTCTACAATCTCAAAGTGGGAACTCCAGAGATTAAGTCTATAACTTCTCTTGCGTTTGGCCCAGAGGGAATTTTATTTATTGGTGATTCGAAAAGCGCTTCAGTTTTCGCAGTAAATACAAAAGACAATGAATCAACATCCGAAGCCGCTGAAATAAACATAGAAGGAATAGATATCAAACTAGCTTCCATGTTGGGTACTACTACCGAGAATATTTCAATTTTGGATCTTGCTGTCAATCCTGTTTCCAAGAAAGTTTATCTTTCCGTCGAAGCTGCAGATGGTTCACCTGTACTATTATCGATTGTGGGAGATAAAATATCTCCTGTTTCTTTGAAGGATGTTGGGTATTCAACTGTTTTATTGAACAATTCTCCAGCTGAAGATGCTAAGGATAACAGAGGTCGTTCATTGCGGATATCTTCAATTTCAGATTTGGGATATTCAGATGGAAAGTTGTTTGTAAGCGGCCTTTCCAATCAGGAATTCAGTTCAACATTTAGAAGTATTCCTTTCCCTTTTACAAAAACTCAAGATCAAGCATCATTAGAAATATTCCATGCTGCACATGGTAGATACGAAACCACATCTCCGATTAAAACTTTTACTACAGCGGAAATTAACGGTCAAGAGTATCTAATCGCCAGCTATACGTGTACTCCGCTTGTGCTTTTTCCGCTGGATGAATTGAAGTCAGGAAAACATATAAAAGGAAGAACAATTGCAGAAATGGGCAGCGGAAATCAACCATTGGATCTGGTTAGTATGGAAAAGGATGGTAAATCATACTTGGTAATGTCTAACTCCAATCGCCCGGTTTTTTTGGTAGACTATCAGGATATCGAAAATTTTGAAGGGTCGCTAACCGAACCAGTGACAGAAAGTTATGCTACCGAAGGAGTAGATTTCGTTTCCATGCCCCTGACCAATGTTCAGCAGTTGGATAAAATGGAAGATGGAAAAATGGTAATGCTTCAGAGAAAATCCAATGGTTCTTTAGATCTATGGTCAACTAAAGAAGCAGCTTATTTGCCTAGATAATGAATTCATTCGCTTATAGAAAAGGGCTGTACATATCGTATGGTCCTATTTTTTGCTTTTTAATTCTGATTTTCTCCTGCAGTAAAAAAACGAATGAAGAGATCTCAGTCATTTGGGAAAATGATCGTGCCATTGGAATCTCTATACCTCTGGATTTGCTAAATGAAAGTGGTGACTATGAAAGTCACATAATCGTTAGCTTAACTGGTGAGGATGATTTAACGGCAATTCTTGGAGAGTTTATTACTGAGCATGATTATTTGATTTTTAAACCTTTAATTCCGTTAACGCAAGGTTTGAGATATGAAATTTTTGAAAGTGAGCAAAAAATTGGTGAGGTTATCATTCCTTATTCCAAAGAAGAAGCTCCTTCCCTACTTAAAATCTACCCAACGCAGGATACCGTACCAGAAAACTTATTGAAGCTGTTTTTGAAATTCTCCAAGCCCATGCGCTCTGGAAAATCTATTGAGCATTTTACTTTGGTGAAAGGAGAAAATGACACAATTTCTTCAGTGTTTCTGGATCTTCAACCCGAGCTTTGGAACGAAGATCAAACGATGCTAACTGTGTGGCTTGACCCAGGAAGAATCAAACGTGACTTGATTCCCAACTTGGAAATGGGCGCCCCACTTGATCAATTTGAGCAATACAGCCTTATTATTTCAGATAATTGGAAGGATCAAAATGGAATCAATCTATCTAGTTCAGTCATCAAAAGCTTTTACGTAATCAATAGAGACAGTATTTCCCCCAGACCCGAAAATTGGTCTGTCACCACACCAGAAGCACAGACAAAAGATTTTCTTTATATAGATTTTTCAGAAGAGCTCGATTATAGTTTGTTAGGTGAGGTATTTGAAATCAAGGATAGTCTGGGAAAGGAGGTTTCCGGAAAATGGCAGGTTGGTGACTTTGAAAAAAGCATAAAGTTTTCTTCCGAATTAGCCTGGGAAAAAGGGATTTACCAACTACAAATAGAAAATAGGCTGGAAGATTTAGCAGGAAATAATATCAATCGATTATTCGAAACTGATATTATCTCCAATTCAAGTTCATCCCGAACTGAACCTGAAGTTTACAGCTACATTACATTCTCCATAGATTAAAAGCATTTAGCTTACTTTTCAAATTCCAGAACTCGATTAGCCCAAGAAATAAAGTGTTGCATATTCGGTCCGTCTGTATGCCCGCCATCATGCTGTCTCCAAGCCAAATCTCCTTCCAGCATATCCGTGTTGTAGGGAGGCATTTCTTCTTTCATGTAGTCATTAGACACGCCGAGATCTTTTGCTCCCAAAAGTTTATAAGCCACTCCGGCAGCAATCACCGCCATATAACTTCCTTTCTGGTCCAGCCATTTTGCATCGCCTTTTTCTGGAATTCCATAACTCACAAAAACAGGTCGTGGTGCACAAAGCGCCAACATATCGTGGGAGTCTACACTGAGGTCACAGCCATCCATTCTACCAAATTCAGATTCCTCAGCACCATACTTCATGTAGTTACCTGCCATCCAATAGTTTTCACCACCTGTGAGGCTTTCCACTGCTTCGCCAAATACACGTCTGTGTAAAGTAGTTCCTCCTTTTCCGGAAGATCCGATCAGCGCCGTGGCAAATCGAGGTTCAAAAGCCATAGTTACTAAAGCTGCTTTACCGTATCTGGAAACACCTTCGATACCCACTTTTTTTGCATCTACCAAGGAATCGGTTTCCAAGAAATCCAAAGCTCTGGCAGCGCCCCAAGCCCATGCCCGAAGTGCTCCCCAATCTTGAGGAGACCGGGGTTGCCCCTTGTTCACCAAGCCGATTATTCCTCTAGTGATTCCAGCATGATTATCAGCCTGAATACTGCTTGGATCAATGGTTACATATCCCCAGCCTGCATCCAAAAGTTGTTCTGTGGAAGGGGAATCTCCATTCGTTGGCGGGGCAAAGAAATTCGGGGCAGGAAGTCGGGTTACAGGAGTATAAGCCGGGTATTTATCAAAAAGAGCTTTTAAGGAGGTGTCATTTTTGATCATCATCTCTTTAAAAGAATTATTCAAGGTCTCCATATCTTCTCCATTTGGTTGGGCTGGTGCCGGAAAAGAAGGTCGACCAAACATCATTAAAACAGGGACAGGTCCTTTAGCATTTGCAGGAACTACTAGGATCATGTTAATATCCACAGTGATTAAAGGATATTCACTATTGTCCACGTGACCAATGATTTGCTTTGCTATCACGGGAGTTCTGGCAACGAATTCCCGATCAGTGATCTTCACTTCCCAATTTACATCCGGAATATTATCTGGCAACTTACCATATACCTCACGCTCCAAAGCTTCAACTAATTCCGGTCTTCTGGTTGTCCACCACATTTCTTCCGAAGTGATCTTTTGCCCAGCATTAGTTGTTAGGATGTCTGGCAGTTCTGGACAGGGATTAGCTTTGGATTCATCATAATTTGCAGCATTTGGAGCAGATTCATTTCCACTTGGGCCAGGTCTAAGAACTTTGATTCCCAGTTGCTCCTGCATATTTGCATGGTCCTGCTCGTTTGTGAAAGTGACTGGTTTTGGATATTTACTAGTGTCTATTTTGGAAGTTTGGGCAATCGCAATGCTTCCAATTCCCAGCATTAACGAAATTAAAAGCGTCTTCTTCATCATAGGTTTGGGTTAATCGAGAGTTTTATTATTGTTGGGTTTTCACATGCTGGGCTGGATCAACCATCGTTGTTATCCAGATAATATCTTTATTTTCAGCTAAGTAATCCAGTAATTGCTGGTGCGCCTCAAGAGAAACATTGAGATTGTGCTCGCCTCCTACTCCGTGAAATAGAAAGGCCACTTCGGTCTTCGGTCATCGGTCTTCCAACCTGATAAGCAAAGAATCTAAGGTGACTGGCGTCATTGCGGATAATCATATTTGATAAAATCTTTTTCGAAAGAAACAATTTTAAATTCATCGAGAGAAAATCTATCAAATGGTCAACTCTTCAACTCTGCCTTCATAGTCAAATTGCAAATCCTCGTGCAAGCCTGAGATCAGTTTAACAGCTTTTGCTAACTGCATTTGATAGATATTATCCAACACCTGATTTCTATGCCGTAAAAAACCATACTCCTTGAGTTTCTCACAGAAAAACAGCAAAACTTCTATTTGATCTGTTTTTACTTTACTCAGTTTAAGTAATTTATTCATTTTTCTGCGAAGCTTTTGAGCTGACTTTTTCGCATAGTAGGAATGGTCACCTCTCGCAGTTTGAAAACCAATTTCCAGCTCTTCCTGAACCATTTCAACATAGAGTTGTGGTTGATCTTTTTCGTTAAGCTTAAAAAATAAATAAGACTTGTTGTCCCTACTGAATTTGCTAAGATCTGCCACCAGTGCGATCAGTTCCTTCTCATTGAGATAGCTGAGTTCTTTTTTGAGTTGGGTTAGACTTGGGATTTTCATTAATAAATGAGATTAAAAGAATGTTTTGGATTAAAAGCTTATTGCACAAAGCTCACGTTAGAAGCTCAGCAGAAAGATAGTATATTCTAAAAATATCCTATTGATACATTTTCTGCTTCATTCACCAGTTATTGATTAGTCCACTTACATCTTCTAATAAAACGAAAGGTCAATTCTAGATTGGTGAAAAGTAAATCCCGAAAGAGAAATACCTAGGGAGAATACTTTGAATAGGTGTTTTCCCAACTAATTTCTTACAATTATCAAACCTTTGCTCCCGTTCATATTTATTCTATTGATATTGAAAATTCAGTAGCTTAATTTAAAGCTTTCAGATTTTCATTTATGAAGGAATTTCAAGCCATTATTAAGGCTTATGAGCAATTCAAAGAGTCCGACAAAAGAACTGCTTTGGCAACAGTCGTTCAGGTAGACGGATCAGCTTACCGAAGGCCGGGGGCTAGAATGTTGGTTTCCGAAGATGGAGAATTGACTGGTGCTATATCAGGAGGATGCCTGGAAGGTGATGCGCTACGCAAAGCCCAAACGGTGATTTTCCAGCAAAAATCAATGCTGGTCACTTACGATACTACCGACGAAGACGATCAGAAATTCGGCGTAGGATTAGGCTGCAATGGAATTATTCATGTATTGATAGAACCAATTGATTATCAAAAAACTATAAATCCAATTGAACTGCTTAAAATCGCTTTAAGTGAAAGGATTTTTTGCCAATTGATTACGGTATTTTCCGTAAAATATTCTAAACAGGAGCAGATTGGAACAAGGGTTCTGGTAAAGGAAAACAAAGTGTTTGGAGATAAAGAAAAGATTGAAGAATCATTTTGGAAACAGATTCAGGGCGAATTAATTAAAGCTGATCCAAACCAGCACATCATCAAAAAATACGAAGAATTTGATGATGCACAGGTATTTATAGAATCAATAAAACCTGTGATCAGAATTTTGCTTTTTGGAGCTGGAAATGACACGATACCTTTGGCAAAAATGGCCAATATTTTAGGCTTAGAATTAATACTGATCGATGGCAGGAAGAATCTTGCTACTGCTCAACGATTTCCAACAGCTATAAAAATTATCACTGGTGCAGGTAATGAAGTAGTGAATCAATTGGAAACCGATAGAAACACTGCGGCTCTTATGATGACCCACAATTTTGAATATGAGGCTTTGGCTTTGGAAGGTTTACTAAAGCTGGATTTGCCTTACTTGGGTATATTGGGACCCAAGAAAAAGTCGGAAAAATTAATGGAGAGATTGGCTAAGAAGGGAATAGCTGTCAATCAATCTACTATCTATTCCCCAATGGGTTTGGATATAGGCGCTGAAGGATCGGAAGAGATTGCATTGTCCATTTTGGCAGAGGTGAAAGCGGTATTGGCAAAAAAACAAGGTACCTTTCTCCGAAATAAAACAGGCCCCATACATTAAAAAGAAATGAAGACAGGAATAATCATACTTGCAGCAGGAGAATCAAGTAGACTTGGATACCCAAAACAAATAGCAAAATACAAAGAAAAGACTCTGCTTCAACTTGCTATAGATTCTGCAAATGATGCCAACGTGGATAAGCGAGTTTTGGTATTGGGTGCTAACCGTGACGAAATCAAGAAGACTTTTCTTGGAGCTAGCATACCAAATATTCCTAATCCACACTACCAAAAAGGCATGTCTTCCAGTATAAAAGTTGGATTGGAATACATGCTCAAAATCGATAAACCTGATCAGGTGATTATTATGCTGTGTGATCAGCCCTTCGTTGATGCGAAGATTCTTAATAAGTTGATTGCTACTCAGAAGAAAGAATCAAAGGGAATTATCGCCTGCTCGTATTCAAAGACTGTAGGTGTACCTATACTTTTTGGCAGTGCTTATTTCAAAGAATTGATGGCGCTCACTGGCGATGAAGGTGCAAAAAATATTGTCTTAGCCCATGAGGATGACCTAGCGACTGTCGCTTTCCCGAAGGGTAAAGTAGATATAGATACTGAGGAGGATCTGAGAGACTTGAACCTTTGAGGTTCTCCGTTGTAAGTTTAAAATTCGAAGATTATTCGGAAATAGTTTAAGTTCCCGCTCAACATTTTTTTACCTCAACTCCTCCACAACTGTCTCCACCCAGGCCACAGCATCTAATACATCTTGTTCTTCAGTATTCCTTCCTAAGCTAAAACGGATTGAAGCTCTTCCAAGGTCCGAGTCCAAGCCCATTGCTTGGAGTACATGGGAAGGCTTTGGGGAAATGCTCGTGCAAGCAGATCCGGAACTTACAGCCACTTTCTGACAAACCTTTGGTACCAGATCTTCTCCTTCCACTCCTGCAAAAGAAATATTAGTGACATGGGAAAGGCGATTCTGACTTCCATTCAAAAAAGTGCCGGGCAATTTTAAAATATTGGTTTCCAGTAAATCGCGAAGCTCTCCCAATCGCTTTGATTCGCTTTCCATTTCTTCGATCCTCATTTCGGCAGCTTTTCCAAAACCTACTATTGCCGGCACATTCAGTGTCCCACTGCGGAAACCTTTTTCGTGACCACCGCCATGAATTTGAGCGAGAGGTTTGGGAAGAGTATGATTATGACGAATGTACAGCGCTGCTATTCCTTTTGGGCCATAGAATTTATGAGCTGAGACGGCCATTAAATGAATTCCAGAGACAGAGACAGGGATTTTTCCCGCTGCCTGTACGGCATCACAGAAAAAGATGATATTATTCTCTTCTGCTATCGCTGTAATTTCTTCTATAGGATGGATAATTCCAGTCTCATTATTTGCCCACATCAGGCAAATCATTTTGGTATATGGAAGAATGCTCGATTTTAGCTCTTCAATACTGATATGTCCCTCATTATCAACAGGTAAATAGGTCACCTCTGCACCACTTTCCTCAAGAAATTTCATGAGATCCAAAACAGCTTTATGCTCGGTCTGGCAAGTGATGTAGTGTTGTTTTTCTTCCTGATACAAATCAAAAGTTCCTTTTATCCCTAAGTTGATTGCTTCAGTAGCTCCCGAAGTAAAAATGATTTCTTTGGATTGTGCTCCTATCAAATTTGCAATTTGCTCTCTTGCAATCTCCACCGCATTTTCAGCTATCCATCCGAAGGCGTGTGAATTGCTGGCGGCATTACCAAAGTGCTCTCCAAACCAGGGAATCATTGCTTCAATTACTTCTTTGGCGCAAGGCGAAGTGGCGTTGTAATCGAGGTAAATTGGGTAATTCATAGATGCAAAATAAGAAAAATTCTATGTAGAGGAATTACTTATTTGAAATGAGTGATAGTTTCCAAAAACATAGAAAGTTTAAATTTGAATAATTAAATATTAGTTTAATCAGATAAGTTTCCGCGAACTTAAATCATAACATATTTAGCTTCATGCAATTGGATTTCGAGTTCAACAGGACTGACCGGGCTTTATCGAATCTTTCAAATCCATCTATAAAGAAGTCTGAAAAGATTACTTTAAATTCAACCATGCAAGAAACTTGGACATTCAGCCTTCCCCACTCCAACAAACCTACTATAGATGAGCTAAAAGTGCTTTTAGCTGAAAAACAAAAGGAATTGGGGATCTTCCTCTCCTACTATTTTAAGAAAGAAGGTGCTCTAGCAGAGAAAGTTAATTTAGGTTCCGAGATTCATTTTAAGGATCAAAGTTCTGGCGAATTTACCCTTGAGTTTGATCTTATTCATTTTAATGCTTGTCTTGCTATTAATGAGCAAAAGCGAGATCAAATGAAGATAACATTTCTCATTGAAGGATCAGAACTTACACTCAAAGGTCCTTATTGGCCGGAAAGAGAAATGGATGAAATTTAAACGTTAGTATTAATTACAGAAAAAGCACTTCCATAAATAGGTGGAAGTGCTTTTTTGGTTCTCGAATCTGTTTCCTTGATTCTTATTTATAAAAATCTAACGTCTAAATCACGCTCGTTTTATACCTAAATTCAGATCAGAAAATTCATTTTGCTCAATGAAAGGCTGGCTTCTTAACCTTCTATCTGTAGCACTGAAAATTGCATTTGCTATTGCACCTCCAGTCGGTGGCAAGCATGGCTCACCTAGCCCAGTTGGGTCAAAACCGCTATCCACATAATATGTATCTACGGCTGGCACTTCCTTCATCCGGATCAGACGATATTTATCGAAGTTGGTTTGTGTAGGAAGTCCTCCCTCGAAAGTTAGATTTCCATACATGGCGTGACCCATTCCGTCCACTACTCCACCACGGACTTGGTGGTTTGCACCAGTTGGGTTTACGACCATTCCGCAGTCAGTAATTACATGAATCTTTTTAAGAGATGGTGTGCCGTTTTCCATCTCAATATCAGCAACTTGTGCTACGTAAGTCCTATGAGAGAAATAGACGGAAAATCCTTGTTTTACATTTGGATTCTTATTCCAATTCGACTTTTCAGCAGCCATTTTCGTTACTCCAATCATTCTATCCACATCATACTGAAGCTCTCCTCCTACGGGATTTGATTTGGCTTTTTCAAATAATTCCAATCTAAAGTCAATTGGATCTTTTTTGGCGGCAAAAGCTACCTCATCCAAAAAGGATTGTTCTGCATACGCAAGAAAATTAGTAATGGGAGCACGCCAAGCGTTGGTAGTAATCGAAGACTCGTAGTTTACATTTTCAATAAGTAGATTGTCAACGGCGCCAGCTGGAAAATTATTTTCCCTTGTACTGTTTCCAGCATTCATACCTACGCCTCGAAGTTTATAACCAGTCATATTGCCATCCGCATCAAGGGCTGCTTCAAATTTGTATCTGACTGCAGGTCGATAAGCACCTCCGGTTAGATCATCTTCCCTACTCCAGGTCAGTTTTACTGGAGCATTCATCATTTTGGAAACGTGAACTGCCTCAGCCACATAATCAGCACTAAGCCTTCTTCCGAAACCTCCTCCCAATCTTGTAATTTCCACTGATATATTTTCAGGGGCAACTCCAGTAACCTCTGCTGCTGTACTTCTTGCCCTTTCCGGAGTCTGTGTTGGACCAATTAATTCTACTGAACCTTCCTTGACATGAGCAAAGAAATTCATAGGTTCCATTGGGGAATGTGAAAGAAACGGACATTGGTATTCTGCTGTTACTACTTGGGCGGCGTTTTTGAAAGCCGCATTGACATTGCCATCTTCCCGCTTAATTTCTGGTTTGCCATTAGCCAATAAGTCCTTGAAAATCTGATTGTGATCAGCAGAGCTCTCCACTTTTCCATCTAGTTCGTATTCGACTTTTAGCAGCTTTTTAGCTTTTATCAGAGGCCAAGTGGAAGTCCCTACTACTGCTACAGAATTTTCAAAGGTGACGACATCTTTTACCCCAGCGACTTTTCTTGTAGCAGAATCATCTATTGATTTGATTTTCATTCCAAATGGCGCCCGCTGAATCATCGCATGAAGCATACCTTCTCTATAGAAGTCCAATCCAAAAAGTGGCTCACCAGTGAAAATCGAATTATTCTCAACGTTTTTAACTGGAGTTCCAATAATTTTAAAATCCTTCTTGTCCTTTAAGGTTATTTCTTCAGGAGCTGTCAACAAAGCTGCATCATTTGCCACTTCCTCATAACCAATTTTCTTACCACTGGCTTTGTGGTAAATTATTCCTTGAGATGTATTCAACTCATCGGCAGAAACTTCCCATTTCTTTGCAGCAGCTGCGACCAGTAGATATTTAGCTGTTGCTCCGGCTTTGCGAAGCCGCTCCCAAGAGTGAGGCATGGCGCCAGATCCACCAGTCAACTGTCTTTCAAATTTCTCTGTGTCAAGATTAGCCTGAAGAACTCGAACTTTGCTCCAATCAGCATCCAGTTCTTCTGCAACGACCATCGGAAATGATGTTTTAATATTCTGTCCTAATTCAGGATTAGGGGAATAAATCACAATATCTCCAGAGGGTGCTATACTTAAAAATGCATTGAAATTCTTGGCATTTGCCAGTACTTCTTCATTGCTGAGCACTTCCATCTTTGGCGAATCACAGCTCATCCAGTTGAAGCCAATAAACAAGCCTCCTGCCGTAGTTCCGGCTATTTTCAGAAAGTCTCTTCTGTTAGTTTTTGTTAGTGTAGCCATGATTATTCGGATTTAGCAGCCATTGCAACGGCTTCCCTGATTTTATGATAAGTACCACATCTACAGATGTTTCTGTTCATAGCTTCATCTATTTCATCCATTGATGGAGTTGGGTTCTTTTTGAGAAAAGCGGAAGCATTCATTATCTGACCAGCTTGGCAATAACCACATTGGGCTACGTCGACTTCTGCCCAGGCCTTTTGAACTGGATGATCACCATCTTTAGACAGTCCTTCTATTGTAGTGATTTCATCTTCTGTCAAACTTGCTGCTGGTGTGACACAGGAAAACATTGCTTCTCCATTTCTATGGACTGTACATGCGCCGCATTGTGCTATGCCGCAGGAATATTTTGTACCTACTAATCCAAGATGATCACGAAGAACCCAGAGAAGTGGGGTATCTTCTTCTACATCAACCGAATGAGCCTTTCCGTTGATTTTAATGTTTATAACTGCCATGGGTTGTTAATTAAGTTTTGCGTGATTAAGTTAAAGAAAATCAGAATAGTATAGAAACCGACTATCAAAATTTGAATCATTTTCCAAATGTTATCTACTCCTATGGCGAATAGTGGTATTATAATTTGGCGATAAATCACTCCTTTAACCCCTTTCGAGACTTTTGAGGTTAGATTTGCATCAACAAAAAAAACTTTGCAATGAGTCAAGGAATAATCAAATAGAAAATAGTCCTGATATTGCATCTTTTCAAAGACTTTTCAGTTATATCCAATAGTTACCCGATTTAAAGCTTCCTATGCTTAAGTTTTTCCTTAATACATTAAAATATCTGATGATTACAATCATTTCTATCATAGTATTATTTGCCATTCTAGTTTTTCTTTTTGTCAATCTTAGTCCACAATTCGGAGCTAATCCATCGAGGGAAAAGGTTCTCCAGTATGAGAAATTGGACTATTTCGAGGATGGAAAATTCAGTAACCTCATGCCCACGAATATGGATATGGACTTTACTGAAGCTATCAAAATGCTTCCGGAATTTTTTAAAAACGACCCTTCACGAAGACCTGATTTCGAATTACCAATTGAACATAGGGATTCTCTTGAATTGGTGGACAAGAATCATCCTACGCGGCTTGTTTGGTTTGGACACTCATCATTTCTACTTCAAATTGATGGAAAGACTATTCTAATCGATCCTATGTTTGGTGAAGTCCCAGCTCCTAATCCGCTATTGGGGAAAAAGAGATATAGTAAAGAGCTTCCTATTGAAGTTGAGAAACTGCCACAGATTGACATGATTATTATGTCTCATGATCACTACGACCACTTGGATTATGGGTCCATTTTAAAACTGAAGGATAAAACCAGGTCTTTCTACATGCCTTTGGGAATGGGAGCCCATTTCGAGGATTGGGGAGTTGATTCTTCGAAAATTCATGAACTAGGATGGTGGGATGAAATTCAAGCAGATGGGTTGCTCTTGGCTCTCACTCCGGCAAGACATTTTTCAGGTCGTGGCTTAAATAACCGTTTCTCCACCCTCTGGGGATCTTGGGTGATTCAAGGGCAATCTGACAATATATTCTTTAGTGGAGACAGTGGTTATGGCCCACACTTTAAGCAGATAGGTGAGAAATATGGGCCATTCAATTTTGCCATGATGGAATGCGGCCAGTATAATGAGCGCTGGACAGATATTCATATGGTGCCTGAAGAGACCGCCCAAGCGGCGCAGGACGTCAAAGCAAAAATTTTTATGCCTATACATTGGGCTGCTTTTACACTTGCCATGCATTCCTGGACAGATCCTGTTGAACGGGTTTTGGCTAAGGCAAAGGAAATAAATCAGCCGATCTACGTCCCGGAAATTGGAGAATTTATTGAATTGGATAAAAATCTTATCACCACACGTCAATGGTGGATCCAATCATCTTCTCTGTCTAACTAGATGATTTCCAAACATTAGAGCTATAATTTTCTGTAATTAAGACATTACTAATTGTTTTTTAGCGGCAGGTTCTGCTAAAATCAACTTTTGGGAATGGAAATGTTTTAAGGCATTTTTCCTAATTTGAGGTTTGAAAATCAACGGATATTCACTTTTCCTTTAGTATTGAGAAATCCCAACTGAGATATTCAAAACATTGGCATAAGGCTAAGCCTATCTGTGGCTACCTGTACCAGCATTTTTGTCGGTCTAGATCAGTGCTCAGTGGAGATTTTGTGAATAAATACTACCAATAATCATTTTGAACAAATTATAAACAACCTAAAAGACCTATGGCTCAGACTATCAAAGCAGCTATCGTGGGTACCGGATTTATAGGTCCGGCACATTTAGAAGCCCTTAGAAGAATTCCAAACATCGAGGTGATTGGCCTTGTAGAAGTAAATCAGGAAGTGGCGGACGCCAAAGCTTCAGAGCTTGGTATTCCAAATGCTTACACTTTTGAAAATATGCTGAAGGACGACAGCATTGATGTAGTACATATATGTACTCCTAATTTCCTTCATTTTCCACAGTCCAAAGCATGTATGGAAGCTGGAAAGCATGTTGTCTGCGAGAAACCACTTTCAATGACTGTTGAAGAGGCACAAGAACTTGTTGACTTTGCAAAAGAAAAAGGATTGATCAATGCTGTTCATTTCAATCTTCGCTACTATCCTATGGTTCGCCAGATGAAAGTGATGCGTGAGAAAGGTGAATTGGGAGAAGTCTATTCTGTAATGGGATCTTACCTACAGGATTGGCTTTTCTTCAAGACTGACTACAGCTGGAGACTAGATCCAAAGCAATCCGGTGGTTCAAGAGCGGTAGCTGATATTGGCTCTCACCTACTTGACATGACAGAATATGTGACAGGTTTGAAAATCACTGCAGTAATGGCTGATTTCTCCACCGTGCATCCAAAGCGTTTGAAACCTCTAAAAGCGGTAGAATCATTCTCAGGAAAAGAGTTGGATCCTTCGGATTATCAAGAATATGATGTGACTTCGGAAGATTATGCTACCATTCTTCTTCGCTTTGACAATGGCAATACAGGTTCTATCACGGTAAGTCAGATTAATGCTGGACGCAAAAACCGTTTGAATATTGAAATTTCTGGTTCTAAGTCAAGTTTCGAATTCAATGCTGAAAAGCCAAACGAACTTTGGATTGGTAAAAGAGAGACTGCGAACTCTATTTTGATGAAAGATCCTGGATTGATAGATGAAGGTGCTCGCTCTTTGGTAAGTTTCCCAGGAGGTCACCAGGAAGGTTTCCCAGATACTTCCAAGCAACTTTTCAAGGAAGTTTATGCTGCTGTAAGAGAAGGAAAGCAGCCTGAATCTCCTGCTTACCCAACATTCGCGGACGGCTTGAGAGAGTTGATCATCGGTGATGCGATCGTAGAAAGTAACGAGAAAGAAGCTTGGGTGAAGATTTAAATAGTTAGGTGCCGGGTGCTGGATGTTGCGTTTATCCTAAGCTATCGAGTTAAGTAGTTGGGAGTAAGAGTTATCTTCCGTAGATAATGTTTCAAATTTCCAAAGTGATTTAATAAAATATCCATCACCCGGCATCCACTTCACCTATTCTTCAAATACAGTAACCTTTTGGCAGAAATGTCAGTTTGGTGACTAGAGGAATTAATTAATTTCTTTATTTTTCCTATGTAACAATAAAAACCGAAGACAATGAATTTCAAAAAAAGTTTACTAGCCACTGCAGTAATGGCCTTTATCGGACTTGCCGCATTTGCTCAAGAAAAAGCCAGTCCTGCCAAGACTGCTGAAGGAATGGTAGGTGATGCCAAAATCACTATCAATTATAGTAGCCCTGCAGTAAAGGGTCGTACGATTTGGGGGGACCTGGTTCCTTTTAATGAAGTATGGAGAGCCGGTGCAAACGAAGCCACGACTTTCACTACGACGAAAGATATTATGGTACAGGGCAAAAAACTGCCTGCCGGAACTTATGGATTTTTTATAATTCCTAGTGAATCAGGTCAATCCACCTTCATTTTCAACAAAGTTGCTAAGCAATGGGGAGCTTTTGATTATGATTCCAAGGAAGATTTCTTAAGAGTAGATGTTCCCTCAGGAGAAAATTCTACCATGGAAGAGCGTCTTGTATATGAAGTGAAGCCTTCAAGCTTTGAGATCAGATGGGAATACGGAAAAGCATCAGCTACCTTAAGTAATTAACACTTTAGAAAAGAACAATTTAAAAGCCATAGGGAATTAATCCTTGTGGCTTTTTAGTTTGTATAGTGTAATATTTTCCCTTCTAGTTTAATGGCAATAACTATATATATGAAGAGCATTTCATTATTTTTTAAAACAATTATAGGCAAAAATGAATTTGACCTATGATATGAAAGTAGAGTATTCGTAATTACTCCGGCATCTGGTTGCTTTAAGATAAAAGCATATTACTTTTTCGGCATGTCTTTTTATGTTAATCGTTAAGCGAAAAATAGTTTTCATTCTTTTTAAAATAGGTATAAGTAACCCATAAATGATGAGAAATCAAATAGTATCTCAAGTAAGTACGGTGACTTTATTGAGATTTCAAGGATTAAATACCTTTTGGATTTTTGCACAGATGCAAAAAAGCCCGAAAAAACTAGCTAAAGTTCCCGGACTTAACTTCGTAAGATTAATGGGTAGCGGTGGTAAGAATGGTTTTTCCAAAATGCTGAATGTCAACGTTTATGCGCTTCATTGTGTGTGGGAATCGGAAGAATTTGCAGATGCCTTTTTTGAAAAATCTTCTGTCTTTTCAGAATTTAAAAATAGAACAATCGAATTTTACACGGTCTATATGAACGCCATTAGAGCTCATGGTCGTTGGTCCGGCGCAAATCCTTACGAAACCCAAAACTTAACTCCATCGGGACCTGTAGCAGTGATCACCAGAGCAAGAATTAAATTGAAGTTTCTTCCAAAATTCTGGAGGAAAGTACCCTCTTTGGGAAAAAAAGTGGATGAGGTAAATGGATCAATCTATTCTATTGGAATTGGAGAATATCCATGGTTCATGCAGGCTACTTTCAGTATATGGGAAACTTATGAAGCCATGCATAAATATGCTTATGAAAGTCCACTTCATATGGACGTGATCAAGAAGACGCGGGAATTGGGATGGTATGCAGAAGAATTATTTGCAAATTTTATCCCCTATAGAACTGAGGGAACTTGGAGAAATCTCCACATGCACTTGGACAAAAAATTATAGTGCTATAAAACCAAAATTGATGCATTCCCCCAATTCTTGTTTTGTTTCACAACCTGTCCGTGTGATTAGGTATGAATAAAATAATTAATGCTGAAAGCTTTCAAGCCTTACAGTAATATTGATAAGCAATATCTAACTAACTTTTGAGATTAAGGACTCTCTTATAATTCTCCAACTTCGGGGAATTCATAAGGTTTGCCTTTTGCTACTTTTAAATAATTGAATAAGGCTCTCCCCATGCCTTTCCATTCCACAGACATTTTATCGCCATCTTCTAGGATAATTTTATTGCCAAAGCTAAATGCATCTGCTCCGAAAAAATGCACATGGGCCTGAAGAGGAATACGGTGAGAATCATATTTGAAATGATGAAATTCCAGATTTGCCAGATTGTGACACATATTCTTTTGGCCAGTATTGATCTCAGATTTCCAAATCGGTAAACCATTCCGAGAGATTTGTACTTCTCCTGAGTAGCTATCAAAATCAGCGTCAATTACCAGTTCAGGGCCAATGGAACACGTTCTGATTTTGGACGGAGCCAGATAGAGGTAATTTATTTTTTCCATGACATGATCGGAAAATTCATTTCCTGTAGTAAATCCAATTCTCCAAGGCTTTCCTTCTCGGTCAATAATATAAGCACCCGCTATTTCTGGCTCTTCTCCGCCATCCTCACCAAAATAAGGTACTGTCAGTATTTCTCCATGAGCTTTCAATACTCCCCCATTCCCCTTATAAAACCACTCCGGCTGAACACCAATCTCACCTAATGAAGGGTTTCCTCCATTGACTCCCATTTCATACATTTTCAAACTATCTGTCGGTTTTTCTTCTTGGTCACCATGCATAATCTGTCTATTTAGTGCACTGTTGTGGTGAGTAAGACCTGTGCCGGATACCATGCAGTGAAATGGGCTTTCTGGATGGTCAAAAGATGGTAACAATTTCCATTCACTGTTTCCTTCATACACCGAATCGTAAACTAATTTTTCGTCTGTGGCTGCTTCAGAAATTAACCTAGATAATTTATTACCTGAGACCAAAGCAGCTAAGGCTAGTTCGTAGATAGAGCCAAATCCTTTCAAAAATACTAAATCAGGTTCCTGAACTTGAGCAATACTACGGCCATAGGTCGGGTGAAAAAGCTGAACAAGTCTTATCGTATTTATCATGAGAGGGTAATTCTATGTTTGAAGTATTAGTAATAGTGGCTATTAAATTTCCTATAAACTTGCAGAAAGTCAACAGAGCAAAGGTTAAATCTTTTTTTAGATGAAAGGAATTCCCCTGGATCCGAATTAGTTAATTCGTAGTTAGATCTTAATAATCTTTCAGTATTTAAATTAGATTTCTCCTCCATACTGATCGAAATGATTCGATAGAATTAATCTTCTATCAAGAATCCCCTATTTTTGCACCTCATGCTCGAAAATTTTAATCCTTCTTCCTTCGACCTCCCTGTATCGGATATTATTTCGCAAGTCAAATCCCAGCTTTCCAAGTCAAATTCTCTGATCATTCAAGCTCCTCCTGGAGCAGGAAAGAGTACCCTCCTTCCCTTGACTTTGCTGGATGAACCTTGGCTTGCCGGCAAAAAGATTATAATGCTGGAGCCCAGGCGATTGGCAACGAAGACGATTGCTCAGCGTATGGCATCCATGACGGATACTAAGTTGGGCGACTTGATAGGCTATAGAATTAGATTTGAATCTGCTATTTCTGCCAAGACCAGGCTGGAAGTGATTACAGAGGGAATATTGACCCGAATGCTTCATTCTGACAATGCACTGGAAGATGTGGGATTAGTCATCTTTGATGAGTTTCACGAGCGGAATCTTCATTCTGAAGTTGCGCTGGCCCTGATCCGCGAGGTGCAGCAGGTGCTGCGGCCCGACCTAAGGATTTTGCTGATGTCTGCAACGATTGACGCAAAGGTACTTTCAGAAATGCTCAAGTCTACGGTGATAGAAAGCAAAGGCCGACAGTATCCTGTAGAAGTGAATTACATGAATGAGTTGGACGAATATGCCATTGGTGAAGATACAGCTAGGCAGATTATTCCGCTTACAAAGGTTCACGAAGGTAATTTTTTGGTTTTTCTACCTGGACAAGGGGAAATCCGAAAGGCCCAGGAAATTCTGAGAAAAGCACTGCCTGAGGATTTAATCTTGCCGCTTTATGGACAGCTTTCACCAGCAGATCAAAATAGAGCGATAATGCCTAATCCTTCCGGCAAACGAAAGATTGTGCTTTCCACAGACATTGCGGAGACTTCCCTGACCATAGAAGGAGTGAAAGTGGTGGTTGACTCAGGCTTTACCAAATCGTCCAGATTTGATGCAAGGTCCGGCTTATCGAGATTAGTTTTACATAGAATCAGCCAGGACTCCGCAGATCAGCGGTCTGGCCGAGCAGGTCGTTTGACCGCAGGTCATAGCTATAGACTTTGGACAAAAGCCATTCAGAATCAGCTCAACAAATACCGAACGCCCGAATTGATGGAAGCTGACTTGACTGGACTTGTGCTGGATATGAAAGCTTGGGGAAAACAAGATATTCGATCCATGACGTGGCTTACTCCGCCTCCAGCTGGCACTTTGTCTTTGGCAGAAAAAACCTTAGAATCCATAGAAGCAATCGTAGACGGAGAACTTACCCCACATGGAAAGGAAATTCACAAGCTACCTACTCACCCGCGAATCGCCCACATGCTGATCAATGCAGATGAGATTGATCAGCTGGGTTTGGCTACAGATATTGCTGCGATTTTGGATGAAAGAGATCCACTAGGTCCTGATGCAGGAGTTGATTTAAATCTGAGAATTGAAGCCCTTCGCCGGTATAGAAAACATGATGTGAGCATTCCCCGAATAAAAAAGATTGAAAAGATGGCGGCTTCTTACCGTCGAATGTTTTCCATACAGCCAGATAATAGTCCTGTTGATCCATGGCAAACGGGTCTACTACTCGCCTATGCTTATCCAGAACGTATTGCTGCAGCGCGTCCTGGAAATAATGCGCAGTTCCAGTTAGCCAATGGGAAGATAGCCCAGATTGGGCATAAGGATGATCTTGCCCATGAATCATGGCTTGCCGTAGCGCATGTAGATGCACGTGAAGGCATGGGAAAAATCTGGATGGCTGCTCCTATTAATCCTAAGGATTTGGCTCCAATGCTGAAGACAAAGGAAATTTTGAAATGGGATAGAAAAAAAGGTGGCTTGCAGGCGCATTCTGAGATTCGGATTGGATCGATTATCCTTGGCACACGGCCTTTGGGAAAGTATTCTGATTCAGACGTGACAGAAGCACTATTAGATGCAATTCGTGAGGATGGGGAATATTTGCTTGATTTCAACGAAGATGTAGAGCAATTGATTTTTAGAATTCAAAATTTGCAAAGTTGGTACCCTGAGCAATCTTGGCCAAATTGGTCTGTGGCTGAACTTTGCGAAAAACCGGAAACTTGGATAGCGCCTTATCTACAGGGAATTCAAAAAAATGATGATTTTAAAAAATTAAACCTAAGTCAGATTCTTTTGCATTCTCTTGATTTTGAGCAGCAAAAGGAATTGGAAAGACTTGCTCCTAACAGTATAGAAGTTCCTTCTGGGAGCAAAATTAAATTGGAATACAGGAAGGATGATATTCCTTTATTGGCTGTAAGACTTCAGGAACTGTTTGGCTTGCTAGAAACTCCCAAAGTTAACAACGGCAAAGTCAGTGTGCTGATTGAGTTACTCTCTCCCGGCTACAAACCAGTGCAACTCACCCAGGATTTGAAAAGCTTTTGGCAAAACGGATATTTCGAAGTAAAAAAAGAATTGAAACGTCGCTATCCAAAACACGAATGGCCCGAGGATCCAATTTCTGCAGAGGCAGTAAGAGGAGTGAAACGTAAATTTTAAATTAAAATTATGCTCTTAGTTCGTGAGAGGTTTTACACTTTTATACTAGACATGAGATTAATAAGTGACTTTTCTATAATCTAGCTCTCTCTAATAAATGCTTTTTATAGTTTTTATAGTAGAAAAAAATTAATCCTACGAGGTAAATAGATAAGGTTGTTGTTTAAGTTTAAATCTTCATTCTAAGCGGCTTCTGATTTTAGGTTATCCAAATAATTCAGGAATTGAAGAAATGAAGCAATAGTAAATGGGGTCATTTCATTACAATTAATTTTCTCAAGAAATGACTGACGTAGTATGGGATAATAATTTGGATTATATAGTTTGCTCAATGCGGTAACCTTAAATGCCTTCTCTACTAAATTATGAGATTCAAAAGAATCCTCTTTTAGCTTGGAGATTTCTTGCTGTAGTCTGGAGGGATTTATCATTTGGTCAAGCCATTTGAAACCCTCATTTAAAAAAAAATCTTTTTTTGAATGAATGTTTGTAGGATCATTCATTTTTAATAAAGACTTGATTTTTTTTGTGGAAGAATCCCTCAATTTGTTTAACGATTGACTAAAAGTGATTGATTGTTCAGGGTTAAAACTGACCATTGGGACTTGTTTAATGATCAATTCTTCCACAGTATTTATTCGAATTCCTAGGTGATATTCTATTGATTTTCCATTATCTCCATCTGTAATATTTGCATAAATAACCTGTTTTCCATGAGGAAAAACCTTTTCAAAACGTAATAGGGAGGTATTTAGCTTAAATCCATGCTCTTCAAAAAACTTGGAATACTTAATTATTTCTTTCTTTATGTTCATGTAAATTCTACTCTTTAGTAGTAAGCAGAAGTACAATAATGACGCACTTTAAAAATCTTTTTCGAAGATTTTGATGTATATCAAATCTGTCTTTTTAAACTAAAATTAGTCACAATATTTAAACTATAAACCTCTATTAACTATAAAATCGATCTTTCAATATGAAAGCTGGATTGATAAATAACTTATATAATGGAGAATTAAACATGTCGTCAATCATGAATTCGATAATACATTAGCCACATATTAATTGTGTGAATAATCTTATTGAATTTTATAACGAAGAACTAGTTAAGCAGCTACTGATTTGAGATTATCCAAATAATTTAAGAATTGTAAAAATGAAGCTATGGAAAATGGTGTCATTTCTTCAGAATTTATTTTCTCCAAAAATGCTTGACGAAGTACTGGATAATCTGTGGGATTATAGAGTTTGCTTAATGCTGTCGAGCGAAACGCTGACTCAACCAAATTATATGCTTCAAATGGATTTTCCTTATGATTTAAGAATTCTTGCTCTAGAATGATGGGATCTATCATTTGATTTAGCCAATTAAATCCAATTGTTAAAAAGAAATCTTGCACTGAAATAATTTGTTCAGATAAATCATTTCTTCCAGATACTTTGACTCTATCTGTGGACAAACTCCCCAGATTGCTGGGGGATTGGACAAGTGTCATCGAATGTTTTGCATATGTATCGGGTGCCGGAAGATACTTTTGGATCAATTCTTCTATCGCATTGATTCTTATACCAAGATGGTACTCTATATAGCTTTCCCCTTCGAGTTCTACATAATGTACAAAGATAACTTGCTTACCATGTAGGAATTCCCTTTCAAAAAACAATTGAGATTGGTTTAATACAAATCCGTATGTATCAAAAAATTCCGCGTGAAGATCAACAACATCCATTTTTTTCATTGCAACATTCATTTTTTATAGTGTAAAAACACAAAAATCTTGCAAATAAATTTAGTCTTCAGAAAGCAATAGTCTAATTTCCTCTAGGATAGGTTCAACTTCAAGTTTCTTTAATTCCAAACTTCCGGCGTCTTCAGGGTTGTGGAGATAGTGATTCCAGTGTTTCTCTGCTTTTCTCAATGTTCGTGGAGTCATATCAAATTCCACTTCGTCCAGATACATCTTGGCAAGAGTTTGAGATTTAAAATTGCCAAAAAGAAAAACTCTAAAAATATCCACGAAACGCAGACTTAGATCAAATTCCTCCAGGATTTGTACAAACGCACCCTGATGAGCCCTATTTTTCTTATCATTGATTGCCTCAAAAATTGCATCAAGAGATTCTTCGTTAAATGATGATTGCGAGAGAGCTCGGCAAGCCAAATAGGCAACTTCCCAGTTATCACCTTTCACCAGTTCGATTACCGCATCCTTTGCATTTTCATCTATCTTTTTTCCCAATTTCTCTGCAAAATAAAAAGCTTCCTTTTCATTAGGATCACTCATACGGTTGATCAAGCCTTGGATTTCCTCTTCCATGATTATTCGGTTTATTTGCACAAATATAATTGAAAAGCCTGCGCTCAATGATTTCTGGTAACTCAAAGTTAATTAGTCATGAAAAGTACTTGTCTATTCTGAACCTGTCAGAAAGGAATGGTTTACAGAGTAATTTTGAAGTCAATAGACATCAATGGGTCATTTCCAATTCGGATTCCTGGCTTGCACGGGTCTCATTACCTTGGAATTCTCTTCCAAATGAGCTTGGAATGCTGAGCATAAAAGATGATTTCCATTTGGCATTGGTGATGATCCGGGCAGGAATAGCTGTCACAGGTTATTTTCATAATGGCGAAATGATGGATCATAAGGTTTTCAGAGCATATATGGTTCGTCAAAAGCAGGGAAAAAGTCAGATCAAATACCTTAAGACTAAAGGGAAATCCCGGGCTGGATCAAGATTGAGACTGGGTGAATCTGATCAGTTTTTTAATGAGATAAACCAACGACTTCAACAATATGCAGAGAACTTTGCGATTGATATGTGGGGAATCAGTTGCAGTAAAACTCTCTGGCCGTATTTCTTCGGAAGTGAGACACCTACCCCATTTTCGAAAAATGCAGATAATCTTTTCAGTGTGCCTTTTCATGTTCAGCAACCTGATTTTGAAACCTTAAAGGACATCCATAAAAAATTGAACGCAATTCATCTGACTCTTTCTGAAGCTGGGGAAAAGCTATTTGAAGAGAATTTGACAAATAACCCTATATCAGAAGCTGACGATAAGGATGATTGGTAAATTTCTATTAAACTCGATCTTTAAATAATGAAGTTCTATCTGAAAAGTTAGAAGGATTTACACTGGGCTTAAATGGTATTTTAAGAGAATAAATTTTAATTCACCTCAATATAGATTGGTTTCAATGCACACATCTAAAGGAAATTGCGTGAGTACACTCCCAAAATCATCTCTAAGAAAATTATTATAATCTGAAACGGTATGAATAAAAAACAGAATTTGGAGGACAATTATGTTAGGAGAAACCGATGGCTTATTGCTAGCATAATTTTAATATTAGTGGCTACTATGATGCCTGGAGAAGTGGGTGAATCATCCGTCAGATTTGCTGATAAAGTTGTTCATTTTGGACTCTTTTTCTTACTTTCAATCAACATCTGCTTCAAATACCAGCAACATGAAAAACTTATTGAAATAATCGTGTGGGGAATTTTTTTCGGCTTAATGACAGAGGTGATGCAGCAATTTGTACCGGAAAGAGATATGGATTTATACGATGGAATCGCTGATACTTTAGGGGTAATTGTAGGTTTGTACATCTACAAAAACAACTCAAAGAAGTTTGATAAGTTACTGATAAAATTAGGGGCATAATTCTCATCTGTCTTTTGTATTCAAATTGAGATAAACCAAAGCCTTGTATCTACAAAGCTGCACCACCTAAGAATTTTATATTTTTCCATCTTGTAAGCCTTCGCTCTTGCATTTACCTTTATTCCAAAAAAATAAAAAGCATTTATTTTATCCTTATTCTTTGTCATGCCTAAAAAATACTATTGGCTACTAGTGAGTTTATCTGCGATCACTATCCAAGTCAACGCGCAGAATACACTACATGCCACTTCAAGTGAATATGAATACCCTTCTGATCCTAAAGTTGTAGAAAAACTTGAAAAATGGAGAGATCATAAATTCGGAATATTAATTCACTGGGGAATTTATGCCGTTCCTGGAATTGTTGAGTCTTGGAGCATTGTTAACGAAGACTGGATAAATAGAAAAGATACTACCCAGTCCTACGAGGAATATAAGGAATGGTATTGGGGCTTGAAAGACAAATTCAACCCCACTGCATTTGATCCAAAACAGTGGGCTGACGCTGCTGCCAAAGCTGGGATGAAATATGTGGTATTTACCACAAAGCACCACGATGGTTTTAATATGTTTGACACGCGGTTCACAGACTATAAAATTACAGACGGAGCTTTCAAAGACAATCCTAAGGCAGATGTAGCGAAGCATGTCTTCGAGGCATTTCGTGAAAAAAAGATGATGATAGGAGCTTATTATTCCAAACCCGATTGGCATTCACAGTATTACTGGTGGAGCTACCGCGCTACTCCCGACCGCAATGTAAATTACGATATTCGCAAACATCCTTGGAGGTGGAACCAGTATGTAGATTTCACGCATAATCAACTCAATGAAATCACAAGTAACTATGGTGATATAGATATCCTATGGCTTGACGGTGGCTGGGTAAGGCCAAAATCAACAATAAATGATGAGGTAATAAGCTGGGGAGCACCTATACCGGAATTTGACCAGCAGATAAATATGCCGAAAGTGGCTGAGATGGTAAGAAAAAATCAGGAAGGCATATTGATAGTAGATCGCACAGTTCATGGTCCCTTTGAGAATTATAGAACTCCTGAGCAAGGAATTCCAGCGACAATGTCAGCAGATCCATGGGAAAGTTGCATCACACTGGGTGGAGCTTGGGGATACGTGCCAAATGATAAATTCAAGCCTTCCCAAAAAGTCATCCATCTGCTGATTGAAATCGTAGCAAAAGGTGGAAATTTATTATTGGGAGTCGGACCGACAGCAGATGGTGTATTCTTACCTGAGCAGGTTTCCAGATTGGAAGAAATTGGGAAATGGCTAGAGGTTAATGGAGCAGGTATTTACTATACAAGAGCAACAGAATCTTTTCAGGATGGAGAAGTCTTTTTCACAAAGGGAAAGAATGATGAAATGTTTGCGCTGATACCTCTTAAGGAAGATGAAAAGCTCAAAGAGACAATCACATGGACTGTAAACCCACCAAAAAAAGGTAGTGACCTTTTTATTTTGGGTGAAAAGCAACCCTTAAAATGGAAATCAGAGAATGGAAAAACTGTAATTAGTATTCCCAAGAAATTACAAGAGAAGCTTTCATCAACTCCTGCAATAGTGATCTCTTACAAAGGAATTTAGGTAAGGATTTTTCTGTGGTTTGTCAAGGTTGAGAATGAAACTTCTGAGATTCTTGAAAGCTCAGGTTATAACAAAAAAGCCGGAAGTAATTCCGGCTTTTGCATTATTCAAATTTGCAATTATATAGTGGTGTTGGTAACATCACCAGGGTAACTCGCATTTAGCATATTCATAGTCTCATGAGCAACTTTAATGTTGTATTCATAAGCTAGACTTTTGTAGTTGACCAAATCAACGATGGTACCTATAAAGCACAATCCAATGGTCAAAATATAAAGAATTCCCAGGCCAATTTGTCCTAGAATAAATCTGTGTAGCCCTGCAAATCCAAAGAAACCAAGAAGAGTTAAAATCAAAATCATTTGGGCATCTTTTCTTCTTGCACGATAAACCTGTGCGAAAAGAGAAGCTTGATCCTCGTCCATGTTTTTCATCAAACCCTGGATGTAGCCCAGTTCCATTCCTTCCAATTCAGGAAGATGTCTTAATACATTAGCCATAATTGTGTGTTGTTTTTAAGTTTTTAATTAGTTGCCTGATTCGAGAGATTATCACCACATACGCCAATAAAGCAAGCGGATGCATATTCCAGGAAGCTTGTAACTCTCCTCTCGCAAGTAGATTCATAGACCTCCCTAACCCACATCCTGGACACCACTCAAATCCCAGCTGACTCAATGGGCAGAGACTTAAGTGACTGCTTGCATGAGGATCCAGGAGAAGAACTGCAACTATACTTCCGATCCAAAAGATCAGCTCAAGCGGCAAGTTTGACATCCATTGGGTGATTACCTTCATGTTGTACTTAGTTACGAAAAAGGTGCCATTGATCATAACAGGCCCTATTTGCCTATTTTAAGAGTTATGATCAACTGAGGTGAATGCAAACGTACATAAAAGTGTTCGTTTATGAACGGTTCAATTCAGGTAATTTGATGGCTAAGGGCTCCCCAAAAATTGCTAATTGATTTAACCTAAACTGTCTTTCAATCTGGCTATATCCTTTGTTACTTCCTAATTCTTCCAACCTGAAAATTTGAAAACTAACCCAAGCAAATCTCCATTGACTGGGATTGAAGTCTGAATATTCAAAGATTTTGATGCTTCATGCCCCAGAAAAAAATTCAGGATTGGCTTTATTTGTGAGCCAATTAAAGCATCTGGAATGCTTATTTTATAGTAGCTGATCAACGCATTAATCAATTGCTGACCTGCATCCGATGCTTTTAAATGCCGCTTACGAATAAGTTTTTCTAGCGCATATGCCTCCTTTGGGTCATCTGGCCAGTACTTTTCCTGAATACCCATTAATCTTCCAACCCATTTCCAATATGCCATAATTAGCGATATTTCGTCAGCACTTACCTTAAATCCCATTTTCTTCCAGCCTCGGATGACGATTAGGCTAAATGAAAGATTTGTTCCTATCAGATCTTCCTGATTTATGGGTTTACCAAATGCTGTATCCCAATCCACGGCATAATGTAAAATAAAGTAACGGCTGAAAGCATGTATCAAACGTACTTTGGCACAAGTAAGGAAGGCTTTCTTTTTTGTGAGAAATGCGCCCGGTTCGAAAATATCCAATATGAAGCTGCCTGTTTCTCCTAACCTGCGACCTATATCACTTAGGATACGCTTGGATCTTACTAGCACTTCTGCCCCATCTCCAAATGCGTAAGCATAAGGAAGAGAGTAAAAGCCGAGCATAGCTAGATATAGATCGCCTTTGTCACTAAAAAGTCGTTGGCCTTTTACCAAAATTTCCTCAGGGATATCTTGCTGGAGGTGATAAAAATTAAAGAAATCATGAAATTCTTGAGGATAAATATTTTCGAATTTTGGAGGAATCTCAGTCCAGCTATTTATTTCTGTAATCAATTCTGGTTTTTTCACCAATTCCATAACCAGCTGATCTGCAAGTGGATCTTGCATAAGCCGCAGCTGATCAAATTCAATGTTCTTGTATAGTTTTAATTTGCTCACATCATTTTAACCTTGATTTTGTACTTTGGTTGATAAATTTTGATAATCAGATGAAAAAGAATTTATACTTCACCTTAATTTATTTTTTAATTTCCTGCCTTTCAGGTTTCGCCCAAAGCGGAACTGACCTTTGGGTGATCAATACCAGCGGAAAAGGAAGTAGTCTTAAATTATTGACTGAAACTGCACATACTCTCACAGATCGTCCTGAATATGATAATCAACCAAGTTTTATAAACGAATATCAGTTAGTATTCTCAGCTGCGGATGAGAATGGAAACCACGATATCATCGTCTATAATTTCGAATCGGATAAATTCACCAACCTTTCCAAAACGTCCGACCGGAGTGAGTTTTCACCAAGTATCACTGATTGTGGAATGTATATCGCAGCAGTGGTCATGGAAACTGATAAGAAACAAAGGATCTGGCTATATCCTACCAGTTTTGAGCCTGCAGAATTGCTTTATGATGACATTGAACCAGTTGGATATTACGATTGGTATGATAATAAAGCTGCTATGTTTGTGTTAGGGAACCCTAATAAATTGATATATGCGAGAGGCAGAAACGATCTGATAGAAATTGATACTGCGATCTCGAGATCCGTTAAAAAACGCCCTAAGACTTCAGAAATCACTTATCTTTCTGAGCCTACAGAAGGTCAGGCTGGAGTCATTAAAAGTTATGATATAGAAAATGGTAATCGAGATGCATATTTTGAAGGAATATCGGGTTCTCAGGACTTTATTTGGTTGGATAAAAATTACCTGTTGATGGCTAAAGAGAATGAGATATTTATCAGAAAATACAAATCTCCGGAATGGAAATCACTTGGAGTGGTAAATTCCACCACACATGAAAATATTACCCGAATGGCCTACAGCGAGGATCTTGATGTGCTCGTGGTCACAATGAATAGAAAATAAAACACACTATGAACCCTATTAAATCAACCTTATTTATGACTGCGCTACTTATTGGAGTGCAGGGATTCTCTCAAGAAATAGAAGACAAAAAAGGCATTGTAGCAAAAAATGCTGAATTGGTAAAAGTCCAAGACGGATTTGAGTTTACTGAAGGTCCGGCTGTAAATCGTTTTGGAGATGTATTCTTTACTGATCAACCCAACAACAGGATACATAAATGGAATGCTTTATCCAACGAAGTCAGCGTATTCAAAGAAGATGCAGGAAGATCAAACGGAATGTACTTTACCTTGGACGGAACCTTAATAGCTTGTGCAGATAATAAAAATGAACTTTGGGCATTTGATACCGAAGGCAATCATGAAGTATGGATTACAGCTTTCAAAGGCAAAAAATTAAATGGGCCAAATGATCTATGGGTTCGCCCTAAAGGTGGAATATATTTCACCGACCCGCTATACCCGCGTCCTTACTGGGAAGGAAGAAGCGAGGAATCTGAGCAGGACGGTCAGGATGTATATTTCCTTTCTGCTGACAAAACTGAGCTTTTTAAAGTTGCAGATGACTTAGTGAAGCCAAATGGAATCGTAGGAACACCGGACAGTAAATATCTGTATGTTTCAGATATTGGAGCAAAAAAGACCTACAAATATGAGGTACGTGATGATGGTTACTTGATCAACAAGGAGCTTTTTTGTGAAATGGGTTCAGATGGAATGACAATAGATGAGCGAGGAAATGTATATCTCACTGGTGACGGAGTTACAGTCTTTGATCGCAAAGGAGAACAAATTGCACATATTCCAGTTCCTGCCGGCTGGACTGCAAATGTTGTTTTTGGTTCATTGGAGAGAAATACCTTATTTATTACCGCTATGGACGCTGTGTATACTTTGAAAATGAAAAATAGAGGGGTTTGGTAACATTATGTCTTCCTGCAAAACAAAAAACGGCTGTAGAGATACAGCCGTTTTTTGTTAGTAGTCAATATAATTATTAACAATTCTTGTCATCCACATCACAAGCTTCCCCATCGCCTTCCGACATTTCAAGAACTGGATTTGTCTTTGCAAATTCATTCCAAGCTTTTTCCAAAGTCTGGTCAAAAACCTCGTCAGGCTGTGCACCCGAGATTCCAAACTTTCTATCCAATACAAAGAATGGTACTCCCCTTACTCCAAGCTGACGCGATTCATAAATATCCTTATCTACCTCATTTTCGAACTTATCTGAATTCAGTACTTCTATGACAGCATTATCTTCCAAGCCAAATTCTTTTGCTAAGCTTAGTAAAGCGGTATTATCATCTATATTGATCGAATCAGTAAAATAAGCTTTGAGCAAGCTTTCCTTCATCTCATCCCCTTTTCCTACGGTTTTAGCCAGATGCAAAAGTCTGTGAGCTTTCTTGGTGTTTGCTACTACTGTTTTGTCCAGATGAAATTCCAAGCCTTCCTGCGCAGCCATATTGGCAACATTGGCAGTGATTTCCTTTGTTTGTTCCAGTGACCATCCCTTTACTTCAGACAGATATTCCTGCGAACTCTTGTTTGGTTGGGTGACCTGATCTGGATTTAACAAAAAACTTTTCCATTCAATTTCTATTTTATCTTTCTGAGGAAATTTTTCAATTGCCTTTTCTATTTTTCTTTTTCCGATGTAACAAAATGGACATGCCACATCTGACCATATTTCTATTTTCATAGCTAAATTCTTTAATTAACTTATGATGAAATAGAAATTAAGCCAAAAGAGTTCATCCGATTTGAAAACCAAAGAATGCCCGTCCTGCGCTATGGAGATCGATTCCAAAGCAAAGATTTGCCCAATATGTAAGTTCGAGTTCCCTCAGAGATCCCCTTGGATTACTTGGGTTGCGATCATATTATTAATTGTTTGGATCATAAGCTATATACTTTGACCAATCCAACTTCAATTCCTCTACAGCTATGAACAAACGTAAATTCTTAAAGTCTTTAGCCTTTTTAGGTATTGGACCTGGTTCTTTTTTTTCTCCAGTAAAAGCACAGGCAAAATCAATTGCAGAAATCGACCCCAATGCTGCTGACTTCTGGGATCAAATCCGTGCTGCTTATAAGCTCAAACCTGATTACATCAATCTTGAAAATGGTTATTACTGCTTTTTGCCCGAAGACACTCTAGAAAATTATATCAAGCATCTACGAGAGGTGAATTATCAAGCTTCCAATTATATGAGGACGGTGCAATGGGATAATAAAGCCAAAAGCGCTGCAATGGTTGCGGATCTTGTTGGAGCCTCTCCGGAAGAAGTCGTACTGACTAGGAATACAACTGAGTCTATTGATTTAATTATCTCAGGCTATCCTTGGCAAGCGGGTGATGAAGCCATCGTATCAAATCAGGATTATGAAAGCTTGCTTAATATGTTTGAGCTAGCGGAAAGACGCTATGGAATTAAGGTCAAGAAGATAGATATTCCGATGCATCCTGAAAACGATGAAGAAATAATAGCTGCTTACGAAAAAGCGATGACTCAGAATACGAGGTTGTTAATGGTGCCGCACATTGTAAATATCACAGGACATATTTTGCCAGTTAGGAAAATTGCTGATATAGCCCACAGTTACGGGGCTGAAATCATGCTTGATGGAGCTCATGCAGTTGGTCATTTTGATTTCAATATCTCTGAGTTGGATTGTGACTATTACGGTTCTAGCCTTCACAAATGGCTTAGCGTTCCTCTTGGGTGCGGTATGCTCTATGTTAAAAAAGGCAAGAGTACACAAATCCGACCGCTTCTAGCTCCTTATGAACTGGATCAAAAGACACTTCTAAATCTTAATCACACGGGAACACACCCAGTCTCTACAGATTTATCTGTGATCGATGCGCTCAACTTTCACAATAAAATGGGAAGCAGGAAAAAGGAAGATCGACTGAGATACATTCAGCGCTACTGGTCTGATAAAGTAAGAGATCTCCCAGGAATAAATGTGAATACCCCAAAAGATCCGCATCGCTCCTGTGCTATAGCAAATGTGGGTTTGGATGCAATGACCCCGGCAGACATGGCCAAGACACTTATGGATAAGTACAAAATTTTTACAGTAGCGATAAATGGGTCTGGAGGTGTAAACGGCTGTAGGATTTCCCCAAATGTTTATACATCAGAGGCTGAAATGAATAAATTTGTTGCTGCTTTGAAAGAAATGTCCGGTAATGCTTAAAAATTTTAAGCCATTTTTAATTATTATATCTTCAATCAGTCACCAAATAATATTTTGCAAAGTCCTATTTTAGGAAGATAGCGCACACGACTTTTCGATTTCCATAAAAATTCAACTATTCCTTCAAATTTTTCATTAAAACTCTTGCATTTTCCTTGCTAAGGAATGAATTTTGCGTCCCTATTACGCATGACACAAGTAAATCACATAGCTCCTTCTTTCACACCAGCTACTAAAGTAGTGGTGAAAGGTTATGCTATTGCTTTTTCCACTCCGTTAAGGACGTGTAGATTTTTCTATAGGGTTTAACCCTATGTTGAATTTTTGTATTCCTACGTGGAGTACGTGCCCGCCCTTTTACACTTTGATTTATTTACCAATTTTCCGATTCAATCGGAATTAACACATGCAATCCCTAATGGATAACATTTCATTTCAGATTATTGTAGCCAATCCTACTCACAAGGTTTATTCCACTCAGATTACTGATGAGATGGAAAACTCTGCAAAGGCCCGTGGTACTGGTATAGCCAAGCGTAGCCCAGCTTATGTGGAAACCAAAATGGATGAAGGTAAGGCTGTGATCGCATTAACCTCAGATAGTAAATGGGCAGGATTCTGCTACATTGAGGCTTGGGGTCATGGCAAATACGTTGCAAACTCAGGTTTGATCGTTTCTCCAGAATACAGAAAATATGGTCTTGCCCGCAAGATCAAAAATGAAGTGTTTAAACTCAGCCGTAAAAAATATCCTGATTCTAAGATTTTTGGATTAACTACGGGAGCTGCAGTGATGAAAATAAACTCGGAGCTCGGCTATATCCCAGTTTCCTACTCAGATCTTACAGATGACAATGAGTTCTGGAAAGGCTGTCAAAGTTGCGTCAATTACGAAATCTTAATGAGCAAAAACAGACAAAACTGTCTTTGCACAGCGATGCTATATGACCCTAATTCAAAGAGAAATCACACTCAGGAATTAGCACTAAGAGACGATTTCAATAAGGAACTTAAGTTGTTTGATCGCTGGGTAAGATTAAAGAAATATGTGATGCTTAAATTGAATAAGTCTAAGGACACTATTTCAAGCATCTTTTTATAAATCAATTCTTCCTTACTTAACTTATAGGAAGCAAAACCTTAATCACATGAAAAAAATAGTTTTAGCATATAGTGGAGGCCTGGATACCACATTTTGTGCCCTACATCTTTCCAAAGAATTAGGATATGAAGTGCATGCAGTTTTGGTAAACACTGGCGGATTTTCGGAAGAAGAATTGAAAGATATTGAAGAAAGGGCAAACGGTTTGGGAGTAGCTTCTTTCAAGACACTTCACGTGATGGATACTTATTACAATGAGGTGATCAAGTATTTGGTTTTCGGTAACGTACTGAAAAATCAGACCTATCCCCTTTCTGTATCCGCTGAGCGTATTCTTCAGGCAAAATCTCTAGCTGAATATGCGAAATCAATCGGTGCAAAGGCTGTGGCACACGGGTCTACTGGTGCAGGGAATGATCAAGTTCGTTTTGATATGATATTCCAAACGATCGTTCCAGACATTGAGATCATCACTCCTATCCGTGACTTGAAATTGAGTCGTGCTGAAGAAATTGACTATTTGAAAAAGCATGGCGTGTCGATGAACTTCGAAAAAGCTGCTTATTCTATTAATAAAGGTATCTGGGGAACATCAGTTGGTGGAAAGGAAACGTTGACATCTTCTGATTACTTACCGGAAAATGCCTGGCCAACTCAGGTTACTGAAACTCAACCGAAGGAAGTGAAATTGACTTTTGAGGCAGGTGAGTTAAAAGGAATAGATAACACCAGCTTTGATAATCCAGTAGATGCTATCCAAGCTCTTCAGGCCATGGCAGCTCCTTATGGAATCGGACGTGACATTCACGTTGGTGATACGATCATCGGTATCAAAGGCCGCGTAGGATTTGAAGCAGCAGCACCATTGATCATCATCAAAGGTCATCAATTGCTCGAGAAACATACACTTACGAAGTGGCAGCTTTTCTGGAAAAATCAATTGGCTGAATTCTACGGTAATCACCTGCATGAAGGACATTACCTTGATCCTGTGATGAGAAACATGGAAGAATTCATGGAAAGCACTCAGACTTATGTATCTGGCGAGGTGAAAGTTTTACTTCAGCCATACAGATTCACATTACTTGGAATCACTTCTGACCATGATTTGATGTCCAACAAGTTTGGTAGTTATGGCGAAATGAACAAAGGTTATACAGCTGAAGATGTAAAAGGCTTCACACGCATATTGGGTAATCAGACGTCTATTTTCCATAAGGTAAACTCAGGCAATGACTAAAATAAAAACAGCGATTATAGGCGCGGCAGGATATACGGGAGGCGAATTACTTCGTCTTCTTGTACATCATCCTGCCTGCGAACTGGTCTACGTACATAGCAATAGCCAAAAGGGCAAAAAAGTAGCTGAGGTTCATCCTGATCTCATTGGAGACTGTGATTTGGTCTTTACGGACGAAGTTCAAACTGCAGGAATTGACGCTGTATTCCTAGGATTACCTCATGGTGAGACCAAAGGATTCTTGGAGAAAAACACCTTTTCCCTTGAGACAGTTTTGATTGATTTATCTACCGATTTCCGTGATGAGTCAAATGGCTTTACTTATGGACTTCCAGAAGTAAATGCTGCAAAAATCAAGAACGCTAAGAAGATCGCTAATCCAGGTTGCTTTGCCACTGGAATTCAGTTGGCGTTGCTTCCTGCTATTGCAAAAGGCTGGGTGAAAAGCACAATTCAGATCTCTGGAATCACTGGAAGCACTGGTGCTGGGAAGAAACTTGCTGAGACATCCCATTTCAGCTATAGATCTTCAAATATGTCTGTCTATAAGCTTTTTACGCATCAGCATCTAAAGGAAATAAACCAGACTTTCAAGCAACTAAATACAAGCTTTTCTTCTGAGGTTCTATTTGTTCCATATCGTGGAAACTTTCCTAGAGGCATTTGGATTACGGCTTATTTCCCATTCGAAGGAACTCAGGAAGAAGCTGTAGCAGCTTACAAAGAGTTCTATAAGGATGCGGCATTTACCCATGTTTCTGACATCGACATTGACATGAAGCAAGCCGTGAACACAAATAAAGCGATTGTCTACGTGCAGAAAGAAGCAGGTCAATTGGTGATCTATTCTGCTATTGACAACTTGCTCAAAGGAGCTTCAGGGCAGGCAGTTCAGAATTACAACTTGGCATTTGGACTCGAGGAGAGGATGGGCTTGAATCTGAAAAGTGTAGCGTTTTAAGATATTTAAAGCTAGACACAAGATTTAAGATTTGGTAAGTGCTACTTCGAAATTCAGTATTTAACATTTCTCATTCATTATTCTTCAATTTTGAAATAGATCTATGAGGTACAGTATTTACCTCGTACTTCGAAAGTCGTAATTCGTAAATCCTCATGAAATTATTCGATGTTTATCCCCTGATCCCGGTGACCATAGCAAAGGCTGATGGAGCAAAACTTTGGGACGAAAACGGACAAGAATATATAGATCTCTATGGAGGTCACGCTGTGATTTCCATTGGCCACACGCATCCACACTATGTGCGGCGTATAAAAGATCAGTTAGATCAAATCGCCTTTTACTCAAATTCAGTTCAGATTCCAATTCAAAAGCAATATGCTGAAAAATTGGGTGAGCTTTCAGGTTATCCCGACTATGAACTTTTCCTTTGTAATTCCGGCGCTGAAGCAAATGAGAATGCAATCAAGCTTGCATCTTTTGCTACAGGGAAATCTGGCTTTATAGCTTTTTCCGGAAGTTTTCACGGGAGAACATCTGGTGCTGTCGCTCTGACAGACAATCCAAAAATCGTTGCTCCTTGCAATGCACGCGAAGATTTTCATATCCTTCCTTGGGAAGATTTAGAGGCTGTAGAAGAGGCTTTGAAATCAAATGAAATAGCAGGAATTATTATTGAAGGCATACAAGGTGTAAATGGAATTCAAGTTCCAAGTGCAGAATTCCTTCAGGGATTAGCTTCACTTGCCAAGAAATATGAGGCAAAATTGATTTTGGACGAAGTCCAATCAGGATTTGGTCGTACAGGAAAATTCTTTGCACATCAATTGGTAGATGGAATTGGTCCCGATATCATCAGCATGGCAAAAGGTATGGGAAATGGCTTTCCTATCGGTGGGATCTTGATTTCTCCAGCTTTCAAAGCTTCATACGGACTTCTTGGAACCACTTTTGGAGGCAATCACCTGGCATGTGCAGCTGGATTGGCAGTTGTGGAAGTTATTGAAAAGGAAAACCTATTGGAAAATGCTTCTGAACTTGGCGAGAAGCTTTTAGAAGAATTGAAAGGAATTGCTGGAATCACTGCTATTCGAGGTACAGGCTTGATGATCGGTATCGATCTTGACCGTGAAGCTGGACCAGTACGATCAGAATTAGTGAAGAAATACCACATGTTCACAGGAAGTGCCGCAGGAAAGAATACGATAAGACTCCTGCCTCCTTTAAATATCGAGTGGAATCAATTAAATTCGTTTATATCCGCATTAAAAGAAATCTTAAGTCAATCCCCTACCAGTTAACTAATGGCCAATAATATCCAGCCACTACAGCACTTTACAAAATTTGAATCCCTCGAGTTAGGAAACCAATTAATTGAGCAAGCTTTAGCATACAAGGCAAACCCGACACTTGATAAGGCGAAAGGTGAAGGAAAACGCATTGGATGTATTTTCTTAAATCCATCTCTGAGAACACGTGTTTCCACACAGTTAGCAGCTATGAATTTGGGTATGGAGCCTATTGTGCTGAATATGGACAAGGAAGGTTGGGCGCTGGAGATGCAGGAAGGTGCAATAATGAATCGCGGAACTGTGGAGCATATAAAGGATGCAGCAGCAGTATTAGGCTCTTATTTTGATATTTTAGCCATTCGTGCTTTCCCTTCTTTGACAAATAAAGAGGAAGACATGAGTGATTTCACCTTTTCTCAGTTTGTGAAGTATTCTGGAGTTCCTGTAGTCAGTCTTGAATCAGCCACCCGTCACCCACTTCAAAGTCTTGCTGATCAGATTACGATCAGAGAAAATTGGTCAGGAAAAAACAAACCAAAGGTTGTTTTGACTTGGGGTCCACATATCAAAGCAATTCCACACGCAGTAGCTAATTCCTTTGCAGAATGGACGCTCGGCATGGACCATGATTTGACAATTACCCATCCTGCAGGATATGAGTTGGACGAGGAGTTCACTAAAGGCGCAACTATAGAATATAATCAAAGTAAAGCTTTAGAAGACGCTGATTTTGTGTATGTTAAAAATTGGTCATCTTTTAATGATTACGGCAAGATATTATCTACTGATTCCTCATGGATGCTTACCGAAAATCACTTTGAAAATGCTAAAAATGCTAAAGTAATGCATTGCCTTCCTGTTAGAAGAAATCTTGAACTGTCAGATGAAATTTTGGATGGACCACGATCTTTGGTTCAAGAGCAAGCAAAAAATAGAATTTTCGCAGCTCAGGCGGCAATTAGCCATCTGCTAGGAAATAATTAAAGACTTACGCCCAATGAAAATAAGTATCATTAAAATCGGAGGTAATGTCATCGACTTTCCTGAAAAACTAGATGAATTTTTAGCCCTTTTTGCCAAGTTTCCTGGACACAAAATATTGGTTCATGGAGGCGGAGTAATGGCTTCCCGGTTTGGCGAATCCCTCGGTGTAATGCCAGAAATGGTAGACGGAAGAAGAATTACGGATCAGGAAACGCTCGATGTAGTAACGATGGTTTACGCTGGTTTGATCAACAAAAACATTGTCGCTAAACTCCAGGCATTAAAAGTAAATGCGATTGGAATGTGCGGAGCAGATGGAAATATTATCAGATCCATCAAGCGTCCTGTCAAAGGAATTGATTATGGATTTGTAGGTGATATTCAGGAAGTTAATACCAAGCTAATTGATCATTTACTTTCAGGTGATTTACTTCCTGTAGTTAATGCCATTACACACAATGCAAAAGGTCAATTGCTCAATACAAATGCTGATAGCATTGCCTCAGCCCTAGCAACGAGCCTGGCCAAAGAGCATCAAGTAAACCTTTATTTCTGCTTCAATAAGAGCGGAGTTTTGATTGACGAAAAGAATGAAAACTCTATCATTCCGCTGATCAATGAAGATATTTACGAGGAACTACGCAAGGAAAATGTGATTCATTCAGGTATGATCCCAAAATTGGATAATGCATTTGAAGCTTTAGAGAAAGGCGTGAATCACGTTTGGATCGGTAAAGCTGAAAACCTTCATTTGGCAGCAAAAGGTAAGCTCTCTGGAACTACTATAGAGCGAAGCCGCTATGACCTCTATTAATACAATAATTAGAAAGTAAGGATGGAATTATATGACAATGCAGTTCAGCTTCTTACTCAGCTAATAGAGATTCCTTCCTACTCAAAGGAAGAAAGCTCCACTGCAGAAGTTATTGAAGAATTTTTCACAGCAAGGGATATTGAAGTTCACAAATCAGGAAATAACATCTGGGCTTTTGCCAACCCGTTTGATAAGAATAAGCCTACTATTTGGCTGAATTCCCATCACGACACCGTAAAACCAAACGCAGGCTATACTAAGGACCCCTTTCTGGCAATTACCGAAGATGGAAAGTTATTCGGATTAGGAAGTAATGATGCTGGAGGACCGTTAGTAAGCTTAATGGCAGCTTTTTCGCATTTCTATGGCCAAGAAATTCCATTTAACCTAATCATGATTGCTTCCGCTGAAGAGGAGATTTCAGGAAAAAATGGAATCGCTTCAGTGATTGATCAACTTCCTCCTTGTGAGTTGGCAATCGTAGGAGAACCGACATTGATGGATATGGCAGTTGCCGAAAAAGGCCTAATGGTGATTGATGCAAAAGTCTATGGGAAAGCAGGGCATGCCGCTAGAGAAGAAGGGGTAAATGCTATTTATTTGGCATTGGATGATTTGCAAAAGATTAAAGATTTTGAATTTGAAAAGGTTTCCCAGTTTCTGGGTAAGACAAAAGTATCTGCCACAGTGATTCATTCTGGGCAGCAGCATAATGTAGTACCTGATCTTTGCGAATTTGTATTGGATGTTCGAGTCACAGATGCTTATTCATTGGAAGGAGCATTAGACGAATTAAAAAAATCTCTCAATGCTCAACTTACTCCGCGCTCACTTAGACTTCAATCTTCCCATGTACCGGAAGGTCATTTGATTCTAAAAGTTGGCGAACAACTTGGCCTCAAAACCTACGGAAGTCCTACTCTTTCGGATCAGGCCTTAATCCCCTATCCGTCTGTCAAAATCGGCCCTGGCGATTCAGCTAGGTCACATTCTGCAGATGAATATATTTATTTGAACGAAATTCAAGAAGGCATAGAAGGCTATATCAAGATCCTTGATACCTACGCCGCTATGCTTACTCAAACTAATTAGAAATGAAACTTTGGCAAAAAGAAACAGGAAGCAAAAAGGAAGTGGAATCCTTCACTATTGGCCGCGATCCTGAATTTGATATACTTTTGGCACCTTTTGATGTTCTTGGATCTATGGCTCATGCCGAGATGCTATCCACGATTGGTCTTTTGACAGCTGAGGAAAATGAAATTCTGCAGCGTGGACTGAAAGACATTTACTTCGAAATAGAAAAAGGTCAATTTGAAATAGCACCAGGCGTAGAAGATGTGCATTCTCAGGTGGAATTTTTACTTACTGAGCGATTTGGTGATGTAGGTAAGAAACTTCATAGTGGAAGAAGCCGAAATGATCAGGTTCTTGTAGATCTAAAACTCTATTACCGGGCAGCTATTCAAGGAATAGTGCAAGAAAGTATTGAGCTATTTGATTTATTGATAAAGCTAGCGGAGAAGCATAAAGGCGATCTGATGCCAGGCTATACTCATACGCAACTTGCAATGCCTTCCTCTTTCGGACTTTGGTTTAGTTCTTTTGCCGAGGGATTATCAGAAGATTTGGGTTTGATGAAAGCAGCCTTTGACTTGGCTAATAAAAACCCGCTGGGTTCTGCTGCAGGATATGGTTCCAGTTTTCCATTGAATAGAACAATGACTACAGAACTACTAGGTTTTGCTGATCTTCATCACAACGTACTAAATGCTCAAAACAGTAGAGGAAAAACTGAACGTACCTTGTCTTTCGCCATGGCAGGAATGGCAGGAACGCTCAATAGAATGGCCTCTGACATGTGTATTTTCATGAATCAGCATTTTGCCTTCATAAAATTCCCGGATGATTTGACTACAGGAAGTAGTATCATGCCACACAAGAAAAATCCGGATGTATTTGAGTTGATCAGAGCAAAGACAAATCAAATTCAGTCAGTTCCGAATGCAGTTTCTATGATTTTGACGAACACAACGACTGGGTATCACAGAGATTTGCAATTACTTAAGGAAGAGATTTTCCCTGCTTTGGAAAGTCTAAAATCCTGTCTGAGCATGACCACTTTTATGCTAAAGTCTATTGAAGTAAAAAACAACATTCTTGCAGATCCTTTCTACAAGCACTTATTTTCTGTAGAGGTAGTAAATGACTTGGTATTGAAAGGAACCCCATTTAGAGATGCCTACAAGCAAGTGGGAATGGATATAGAGTCTGATAATTTTGCTCCAGACCAAACTAAGCTGAATCACTCGCATGAAGGGAGCATCGGAAATTTGAATCTTCCGGAAATAGAGAAAAAAATGCAAACAGCAATTGAACAATTTAATTATAAGATCGTCCAGCAAGCCATAGCAGATCTTTTAAGATAAGTGATTTAGCATGTTTTATATGTTTTAGTAGAAAGAACCAATACAATAATTTATTTTTATAGAAATAGGAGAATAAAATTCTCGTTTTCTTAACGAACCGACCCACTAAATGAACAACCTTTTTGGAAGTAATCTCAAGTATGATTTGAAAGCCAGTTTGGTAGTTTTTTTAGTGGCTTTACCTCTTTGTCTTGGGATTGCTGTTGCAAGTGGAGCTCCTCCTATGTCCGGACTAATTGCTGGGATCGTTGGCGGAATAGTGATTGGAAGTCTTTCTGGTTCAAATGTAAGTGTCAGTGGTCCTGCTGCGGGATTGACTGTGATCGTGCTCGATTCTATCAATAGTATGGGAACCTTACCCCTATTTCTTGGGACACTTGTGGTTGCTGGCTTGATTCAGGTTGTATTAGGTATCGCAAAAGCTGGAGTGATTGGCTATTACTTCCCTCATTCTGTAATTAAAGGAATGCTAACTGCGATTGGTTTGATTTTGATATTAAAGCAGATTCCTCATGCACTTGGCTATGATGTAGATTTAATGGGAGATGAGGCGTTTTTACAGACTGACAATCATAATACATTCTCTGAGATTTGGTATGCATTTAAATTCTATAGCTTCGGCGCTATTCCGATAGTCCTAATCGCCTTGGGAATTTTAATTGCTTTCGAAAGACCAAAACTCAAACATCATAAGATCTTTGGGGTCGTTCCTGGAGCATTGTGGGCAGTAATTTCGGGGATAGTCATCAATTCCGCCTATGGAATTTGGAAGCCGGAATGGCAACTTGATGGAGAGCATTTGGTAAGTATTCCGGTGCTGGAAAATATTGGTGAAATCAGCAATTTATTGACCTTCCCGGATTTTTCCATGATTGGTGAGAGTACATTTTGGATAGTAGCGATGACTATTGCCATCATAGGCAGCCTTGAAACTCTCCTAAGCATTGACGCAGCTGATAAGTTAGATCCTATGAAACGCACTTCTCCTCCCAGCAAGGAATTATTTGCTCAAGGAGTTGGAAATACTGTTTCAGGACTAATTGGCGGCTTACCCATCACAGCTGTTATTGTAAGGAGTTCTGCGAATATTGCCACCGGAGCAAAAACGAAACTATCAGCCATCCTACATGGAGTATTGTTATTGATATTGGTTCTGACTATTCCCACTACTCTTAATTTGATTCCTTTGAGTTGTCTGGCCGCAGTGTTATTTGTCGTTGGATATAAACTAGCCAAGCCTGCTATCTTTTTAAATATCTACAAAAATGGATGGGATCAATTTATTCCGTTTATCGTAACAGTAGTAGCAATTCTTTTTACAGATCTTTTGGTTGGAATAGGCATTGGAATGGTATTCGGATTATTTTTCGTAGTGAAGACAAATTTCATCCGCGCTGTTACCCTGACAGAGATGAATGGAAATTACCTGCTACAACTTCAAAAGGATGTTTCTTTTTTGAATAAGGCATTGCTAATGAAGTATCTGGAGAGAATTCCTGATAATTCTGATTTGATTATCAATGCGCAGAAAGCACAGTTTATTGACCACGACATCCAGGAAGTTTTAAACGATTTTATAGCTTCCAGTACAGATAAAAAGATAAGTATAACAATAGAAGGTTTTAATTATAACATTCACGAAAAAGTATGAGCCCTTACGAAAAACTATTGATTCAGAACAAAGCATGGTCAGCTGATCAAAAACAAGCAGATGCAGATTTCTTTGGAAGATTAGAGAAGCAGCAGTCACCAAAATTTCTTTGGATTGGATGCTCCGACAGTAGAGTTCCTGCCAATCAAATTACAGGTACAGACCCTGGTGAAATTTTCGTTCATCGTAACATCGCTAACATGGTTGTCCATACAGACGTCAATCTTCTTAGTGTGTTGGAATATGCTGTAGTAGTGCTAAAAGTTGAGCATATTATTGTGTGTGGTCATTATGGATGTGGTGGTATTGATGCAGCTTTGGGAAATAAAAGCTATGGAATAATCAATAAATGGCTACTCAATATCAAGGAAGTTTATAATGTGTATAAGGAGGAAATCGACGCTATCGAAGTTCATGAAGATAAAGTTAACAGACTTGTGGAATTGAATGTGATAGAACAATGTCAGGATCTGATCAAAACTTCTACCATTCAAAAAGCATGGAAGTCCAGAAATGCACCAACAATTCATGGATGGGCATATGGTCTAAAAGATGGCTTAGTAAAAGAACTAGTAAACATCGAACCTGATTTAGATAGTATTAACCCTATTTTCAGATTTGACTCTGAAGAGTTGGATAAATAATTTCAAGTTTTTCGGTCAGCGAAAGGGAAATAATTTTGATTTCTTATTCGCTGACCCTTTATTTGCACATCCTTTCACTTTTTAAGTGCTCGGATTTATATAGAAGAGGCGAGAGACAGGCTCATAGACCCTCTGGCAACCTGGAAAGTCCAAGGTGCCAATTCCTGCCAATAGAGATATTCTCTTTTGGAACTATAAGTTCAAATGAAAATGCACGCAGGATCCTTTTCCCTTTCATTCTCAACCGAAATTTTGGTAAAGCATCACGCTTTATTTCCGTGTTGATTGTAGCCAGTCTATAATGGAGAGATTCGTTTTAGGCTTTTAAGTGTTCACTATTTTTCTAACCATAAATCCATAATATCATGTCAAAAAATCTTCACTTCGACACTTTACAAGTTCATGCTGGTCAAGAACCAGATCCAGCAACCAACTCTCGCGCTGTTCCTATCTATCAAACCACCTCATATGTTTTCAATTCGGCTGAGCATGGAGCAAACCTATTTGGTCTAAAAGAATTTGGTAACATCTATACAAGGATCATGAATCCTACTACAGATGTTTTTGAAAAAAGAATAGCAGCTTTAGAAGGAGGCGTGGCAGCTGTTGCAACCAGTTCTGGACAGGCAGCGCAATTTCTGGCTTTAAACAACATCATGGAAGCGGGGGATAATTTCGTGTCCACTACTTTTCTATATGGCGGAACTTATAATCAATTTAAAGTTGCATTCAAAAGAATAGGTATTGAGGCACGATTTGCAAAAGGTAATGATGCTGAGGCTTTTGAAGAATTGATTGATGCAAAAACCAAAGCCATTTACCTAGAGACAATCGGAAATCCCGAATTCAATATTCCCGATTTTGAAGCTTTAGCGGCGCTTGCCAAAAAGCATGATCTTCCTTTAGTAGTGGATAATACTTTTGGCGCAGGCGGTTATTTATTCAAGCCCCTTGCTCACGGAGCCAATATTGTAACTTCCTCAGCTACCAAGTGGATAGGCGGTCATGGTACATCTATTGGCGGAATCATAGTAGATGGAGGAAATTATAATTGGGGAAATGGGAAGTATAAGCAGTTTTCTGAGCCTTCAGAAGGATACCATGGGCTTAACTTCTGGGAAGTATTTGGTGAAAACAATCCTCTTGGACTTCCCAATATCGCATTTGCAATTAGAGCAAGAGTGGAAGGATTAAGAGATTTTGGACCAGCTATCAGTCCATTTAACTCTTTCTTATTACTTCAAGGAATTGAAACCCTATCACTCAGAGTTCAAAAAACTGTGGATAATGCCTTAGCTCTTGCACAATGGCTTGAAAGCCATCCGTTAGTTCAAAAAGTAAATTATCCAGGACTTCCATCCTCCCCTTACCATTCTCTTGCAAAGAAATATTTAACAAATGGCTTTGGAGGTGTATTAAGCTTCGAACTCAAAGGAGAAAAAGAACAAGCCTCCAATTTAATAAACAACCTCGAATTGATCTCTCACCTTGCAAATGTAGGAGATGCTAAAACACTGATCATTCAACCTTCGGCTACCACCCATCAGCAACTTTCTGAGGAGGAACAAATTGCTGCAGGTGTCACACCAACTCAGCTAAGAATCTCATGTGGTCTTGAGCACATTGAGGATATCAAAGCCGATTTGCAACAAGCTTTCGATAAAATCTAATTCAACAAATGAATCTTAAAAGTCAGTACGCTTCGATTACCATGACCCAGGAAATATTCCACTCTAAAAAACCTCTACCGTTGGAATCAGGAGAAATTCTATCCCAATTTGATATCGCCTATACCACCTACGGTCAACTCAATCCAGACAAATCCAATGTAGTCTGGGTAATTCATGCGCTTACTGGAGATTCAAATGTGTCAGAATGGTGGAATGGTTTGATCGGAGAAGATAAATTCTTCGATCCTACCAACCATTTTATTGTCTGTGCTAACCTGCTAGGATCTTGCTATGGCTCCACTCAGCCGTTTAGTGAAAATCCTAAAACCGGAGAACCTTATTATTACGATTTTCCTCAAATGACATCCAGAGACCTTGCTCATGGATTGGAACTTTTGAGGATTCATTTGGAGATAGATTCCATTCATAGTTTGATAGGAGGATCACTGGGCGGGCAAGTTGGCTTGGAATGGGCTTATATCCTTGGAGCACAACTTAAAAATGCGGTTATCCTTGCATCCACTTCAAAGTCTAGACCTTGGGTAATTGGTTTTAATGAAGCACAGCGTATGGCGATTGAGTCAGATTGTACCTGGGGTGAGAAACATGAAAAAGCTGGCCAAAAAGGACTTGAAACAGCTAGAGCAATAGCTATGCTTACCTACAGACACCCTATTGACTTAGCTACCAAACAAGTTGATTCTGTAAATAAAGTAGACGATTATAGAGCCGCTTCATATCTTAGGTATCAGGGTCAAAAGCTTGCAAAACGCTTCAATGCACTTTCCTATTGGACACTGAGCAAAACAATGGATTCCCATGATCTTGGAAGAAACCGTGGTGGTTTGGAAGAAGCTTTGTCCAAGATCGAAGCTAATGTATTGGCTATTGGGGTAGATTCAGACTTGCTTTTTTTACCGGAAGAATCCCAGTATATCAGCCAATATGTGAAAAAAGGAATTTACAAGGAAATTACTTCAACTGCTGGACACGATGCATTTCTGATTGAATTTGAGCAACTTTCGTATATTCTGAAGTCTTTCTACCTATAAAAAAAGAATTAAGGCTTCCAAAAAAATAAGGCAGATTATTCTGCCTTATTTTTTAACTCTATTCCATTCTACAGTTCGGCTAACCCAAGAATCTCCTAAATAACCTTTAACCTCGAGAACATCTTTCTTTACAAGTTGCAGCTCACAGGTATAGCTGATGCCGGATTGGGGGTCATATATTTTACCATCAGACCAGATTCCATCATTATATTTGAGTCCTTCTAGGATTGTCAAACCCATAAGAGGGCGATCCCGTAAACTGGTATCGGAATTTACTATATCTGTAGAATTGTCTATACTATCTGTATCCTGCTCAATCCATATGATTTTTCCAATCATTTCATCATCATTTTCCATGATTTCAATCTGAGCTGTTTTTGAAGTATTATACCATACTCCTACAATTTTGGATTTTGACTGAGCAACAACATTTTGGGATCCCAGCAGAATCATGAAAATGCAAATTGAAGCAAATTGACAAGTTTTCATAAAAATGAATTTTTAGTAAACTTATAATTGGGCTAGATTTGAAGATATCCAATTATACCGTAAAATCATACCTAAGTTTTAAATGTATTCAAGCTTATCATTTTCAGGAACAACTCTTTACTTATTACCTGAGAAAGCAATTTGGATCGAAAGTTATTCATCTTTATTTATTGCTGATCTGCATTTCGGTAAAGCAGCACATTTCCGAAAATCAGGAATACCTATTCCTGAGCCGGTACATTATAATGATTTACAAGTAATTAAACAATTAATTGAAAGATATTCTCCCACAGACTTATATGTTTTGGGTGATCTATTTCATAGTGATTGGAATGAGCAATGGGAACTTCTAAACGGTTTTCTAGCTGGATTTAGCAAAACAAAATTTCATTTAGTCAAAGGAAATCATGATGTGCTGTCCCCTTTTGCATATCAACAGTCCTTATTCCAAATTCACGATGCTCCAGTAGTATTGAAAAATATGTTTCTTACTCATGAACCTGCGAAGAAAGTTCCTGAGGGAAAATTGAACCTGTGTGGACACATTCATCCGGGCGTAAGATTGCACGGCAAAGGCAGACAGTCACTAAGAATTTCCTGTTTTCATTTAAGCGAAACACATCTGATTTTGCCGGCGTTTGGCCACTTTACCGGACTGTCATTGGTGAAGAAAGGGCCTAATGATCATATCTATGGAATTAGCGGGGAAAAAGTCATTAAAATCCTTTATCAGGAATAGATTGGCAATATCCTTGGGGAAGGTTACTTTTGAGCAGAAATTATAATCTATGGCCAATTATCCAAGAAAGAAAAAGACATTAGGGCACTTCAAATTCGGAAGCGTTCTCTTCAGCACTACACTATCACTTTTTATTGTAGGTCTTTTCGGAGTGATCTTGATTCAGGCAAAAACGCTGACAAGTATGATCCGTGAAAACATAGAAGTTCAGGTGTTCCTGGAGAAAAATATGGAGCAGAAAGAGCTTGATGCCATCCACGATAATCTTTCCAAGCGGTCATTTATCCTTCAGAAAGGTGATACTCTGAATCTTAAATTTGTCTCAGACGAAGAGGCAGCAGCTACATTTATTGAAAGCACAGGTGAAGATTTTACCAAATTTCTTGAGGACAATCCACTTCGTGACAGCTTTGTACTCACAATTGCCGAGGAATTCCAAACCTCCGAGCAATTGGAAGCAATCGTGGCAGAAATTCAGTCAATCCCAGGCGTCTTTGAAGTTTCTTATATGACTGATTTGGTAGATTCCATCAATAAGAATCTCCTAAAAGTGAGTTTGGTCTTAGGTGGATTCATTTTGATTCTGATCATTACCGTAGTGATGCTTATTAACAACACTATACGTTTGGCATTATTTTCACAGCGCTTCCTAATCCGCTCCATGCAGTTGGTGGGTGCTACCAGAGGCTTTATCAGAAAACCATTCCTATCGAGAGCGTTTTTATTTGGTTTGATGGCGGGAGGTTTTGCTTCGATTATTCTTTTCGCTCTTGTGAAGTACACTCAGGCGAATATTGAAGGTTTTGCTATGCTACAAAATCAGCAATTGTTATTCTTACTTTTTGGGATTTTGATCACCGTAGGCGGAATTCTATCAGTTCTAAGTACCTTGCGGGCTGTAAATAAGTATTTAAATATGTCTTTGGACGAACTATATTAAGTTAATGAGCAAATCATCCTTTCCTTTTTCCCGCAAAAATTACAAGCTGATGTTTATTGGCATTGCGCTAATCATTCTTGGTTTTGTCATTATAGGCCTTGACAGTGATCCTCATGGGAATGGAGTATTAGGTTTGACAATTGGCCCAATTGTTACTTTGGCTGGGTTTATTTTTGAATTCTATGCCATTTTCGCCAAAACAGAAAGTAATAAGTAAATAAGCGTGGAAATAATTGATGCAATTATCCTTGGAATAATTCAGGGACTGACCGAATTTTTACCTGTCTCCTCCAGCGGTCACTTAGAATTGGGGAAAGCTATTTTGGGTGAGAGCAAAATGCCTGCAGAAGGACTCATGTTTACTGTAGTGGTCCATTTTGCTACTGCACTCAGTACTATTGTAGTGTTCAGAAAAGACATAGCAGAAATCTTGAGTGGTTTATTCAAGTTCCAATGGAATGAGGAAACACAATTTGTCTCCAAAATAGTGCTATCTATGATCCCTGCAGCCATCGTGGGAGTTGTGTTTGCAGAGGAATTGGAGACGTTATTTGACGGGCAAGTTGTCTTTGTAGGCTGCATGCTGATCTTGACAGCCGTCTTACTCTTTTTGGCGGACAAAGCTAAATTTACAAATCAGCCTGTGACTTTTGGTCAAGCTCTAATTATCGGTATTGCGCAGGCCATTGCTATTCTTCCTGGTATTT
>TARA_R110002012_G_scaffold61085_1_pt1 | contig 110547 bp, 99 predicted proteins | sample TARA_R110002012 | Tara Oceans TARA_R110002012 (sample SAMEA4396515) | marine metagenome | biome: Westerlies Biome; feature: [DCM] deep chlorophyll maximum layer (ENVO:01000326); material: water (ENVO:00002006), including particulate matter (ENVO:01000060) such as... | depth 40 m
ACGGTTTTAAACAAAAAAAGAGACAGCCTTTTTAGACAGCCTCTTTTATTGGCTTTATTTCAATGGTATTCATACGTTGCTTAACACCTCCAATAATTGGTTCTTATTTTTTTAGTTGAGCTGTCCCGTACTGAAATAAGTCGAATTTGTGTCAACCTATTTTAGGACGACTCAAAGCGTCCTTTTTATTGCTGTGCCATTTCCAAGTGAATGGTCATGTCCACTTCATTGCCAATAGAGGCGGATTCTTCTCCCACACCAAACTCCAATCGGTTGATGGTGCCGGTGAGTTTTAGGCCCGCCTTCAGTTTTCCGCTCCTTTGATCGGTGATAATACCATTTACCTTACCCTCCAAGGTCACAGTTTTGGTTACACCGTGGATGGTGAGGTCGCCGTTGAGCGCAAAAGTTTTATCTCCTGTTTTTTCAAAACTTGAGGTCTTAAAGGCAATGGACGGATACTTTTCGGCATCAAAAAAATCAGCACTCCTCAAGTGATCGTCACGCCGGTCGTTATCTGTGTCGATACTGGTCGTTTTAATATCAACAGTAAAATCTGCATCATCAAATGTGTCGGTTGCCGTAGCTGTTATATCAAAATCACTAAAATGACCTTCAACTTCGGAAATCATTAAGTGGGTGATGCCAAAACCAACTTTGGAGTGAGCCCCGTCCGATTTCCATGTGGATTGAGCGGTTACCATTAGCGTGGTCAAAAATGCCACGGTAAAAAATACTTTTTTCATGATCATGTTATTTAAGTGTTAGTAGTTTTGTTTTAACTTTTGAGCCAAGCTTTTAAGAATGGCACATCATAAATATGGCATTATCAGGATAAAGTATAAAATATAATCCGTGAACGACAGGGCTTAACCTCCAATCAACCAAACAATTATAGGTTGTAGCTTTGTAAAATGTCGTTGACGGGCTAAACTTTGTTGTTGGTATTGCTCTTTTTCCTTAACAAGAGTTTTATGCATAATTTTAACGCCAATTAATAGTTTAGCATTGATTTCTAGAAAAGAACTTCTTTTTCAAATTACACTTCACGTTTTAGTGCTATTGTTTTTTTCCTTTAGCCGACATACGGGAAGCATTGATGTGCACCGGGCTATTTTCTTGTTGTTTTACAGTGTGGCTACGGTTGCGATCACATATTACTTGATGCCCAGATTTTTGTACAAAAAAAAGTATAGACAATTTTTCTTGGGTTCTGCCTTGTTGGTAGCGGCGGTTATTACCATAGAGGAAGTTGTTTTGGAACCTCTTCTGTTTCCGAATACCAAAAGGGCGGAGACCTTCCCGGGAATATACGTGTCACTTTTGGGGGTTTTGCCCGTAATGTTTATTCTTTCTGGATGTAAATTTGGATGGGACGCACTCAAAAAACAGGCGCAGATCGATGAGCTGGAGACCACCATACAAGAAAGTGAGCTACAGTTTTTACGAAGCCAGATCAATCCTCATTTTTTGTTCAACAACTTGAACAACCTTTATTCTTATGCGTTGCAAGAATCACCAAAAACCCCCGAAATAATATTGGAGATGAGTGGCGTGTTGCGATATATGCTTTACGAATCCAAAGAACAGTTCGTACCTTTAAAAAAGGAACTGGAACAACTGGGCAACTTTATCCGGTTGTACAAATTACAGATAGAAGATCGGGGCGAGGTACAATTTGATGTTGACAAAATTGAAGGGGAATACAAAATAGCACCCTTAATTTTGATTGTATTTATTGAAAATGCCTTCAAACACAGCCAATCCGGACAGTCTTCCGACATCGAAATCGATATGTCCGTGAAACTGAACAATTCTACATTGGAGTTCCGATGCAAGAACAATTACCAGTCAGGTTTTAGTCTGGATAGCGTAGCCAAAGGAATAGGATTGAAGAACGTGCGAAAGCGATTGGAACTGTTGTATCCTAAAAAGCATATCTTGGAAATTAAAGAAACCGATAATGCTTATAATGTGTACCTACGATTGGAATTGGAAGAAGTATAGGTTATGAGGTGTATAATTGTTGAGGATCAGCCGCCAGCTCAGCGGATACTGAAAAAATTTATTCAAGATGTGCCCACTTTGGAGTTGGTCGAGGTATTTTCCGATGGTTTAAAGGCGATGGAGTTCTTAAACACGGAGTCCGTGGATTTCATATTCTTGGACATTCATCTTCCAAAAATAAATGGCCTGGATTTTTTAAAGAGCATTCCGGAATCGCCACAAGTTATCTTGACCACTGCTTTTTCCGAATATGCCTTGGAGGGCTACGACCTTAACGTAGTGGATTATCTTTTAAAACCGTTTTCTTTCCAGCGTTTTTTGCAGGCCGTGAACAAAGTGAATGCCAAGTATGAGCAAGTCATTCCAAAAAACGATGCATCACACTTATCGGAAATCTATGTAAAATCCAGCCACGAACACATCAAAGTGCTGGTAAAGGATATTTACACGATTGCTTCAGATTCCGATTATACCGAAATACATCTTCAGGATAAAAAAATACTCTCCAACGAGCCCCTTCGACATTGGATGGAAGTATTGGGCGGCAGCCAATTTTATCAAATACACAAATCGCATATTGTCAATACCAAAAAGATTGATAGAATCTCGGGAAACCTGGTAGTATTGATCAATGGCGCCAAAATCCCGATGGGCAGGGCTTACAAAGACAGTTTCTTAAAAAACATATTGCAATAAAACAGGGCGTCTAAAACCTTGTTACTTGTCAGTTCCAGCGCAGTCTAGAACCGGATTCAAGTTGATAATCAAGAGGTTTCGACTGCGCTCAACCCTACAAAATCGAAATTTTGTTGCTTTTTAGACCTTTAGTTTTAATCCAATGGTTCTACTTCGCAAAGTAGATATAGATGGCAATTACAATAAAAGCAATAAATCCACTTGCCAATTTCACGTGTTTCCAAGGTTCTATGGATACCTGTTTGGTGTATTCCAACTGGAAAGGTTCCTTTCTTGGATAGAATTTTCCAATGATCAGCATAATAAGGATGTTGGAAATAAACAAGATGGCCATTACGTGCAAATAGTGGGGGTAGGCACCAGCCTCAATCAAATTAAGTTCGGTGGGGTCGGTAATACCGTTTGCTTTGGCTTCGGCCAACGCATTGGCCACCATTTTTGGGCCAACAATAAATTGGCTGATGATGTAAAGTACAGAACCTGAAAGAATACCGATTTTGGCAGCGATTGCAGGTACCCTTTTGGTCAGATACCCCACTACAATGATTGTAAATATCGGGATACTGTAAATACCATTGATTTCTTGAAGATAGTTGAACAAACTGCCTGCATTGGCAATTAGTGGTGCAATGAACATTGCGGCAAGCGCCAAACACACACCGAACACCTTACCGTATTTTACCACGGTCATTTCCGAGGCATTTTTATTGATGTGCTGCTTGTAGATATCAATACCGAACAAGGTCACCGAACTATTCAGCACACTATTAAAGGAACTCAAAATGGCTCCGAAGAGAACGGCAGCAAAAAAGCCCATCAAGGGTTTGGGAAGCACCGCTCGTACCAATTCCGGGTAAGCAAGATCACTACTGGCCAAACCTCCTTCAAAATAGTAGTAGGCAATCATTCCGGGCAATACCAAGATTATCGGGCCCAAAATCTTTAAAAATGCAGCCAGCAAAAGTCCTTTTTGACCTTCGGCCAAGTTTTTGGCCCCCAGGCCGCGTTGAATAATTTGTTGGTTGGTTCCCCAATAGAAAAGTTGAACCAGCATCATTCCGGTAAAAATGGTGGAGAAGGGTACCTCTTGACCAGGATTTCCAGTGGAATCAAAACGTTCCGGGTTGGCCGCCATCAAGGTTTCCAAACCAACCATTACACTTCCATCGCCAATGGCCATCAAACCAAAAACGGGAATCAAGATTCCACCAATAATAAGTCCAACGGCATTGATACTATCTGAAACAGCAACCGCCTTCAATCCTCCAAAAACGGCATAAATGGAACCTATAATTCCAATGCCCCAGATACAAATGACCAATGCAGTGGAGTCCGAAACCCCAAGTAGCTGGGGAACATCGAACATCCCGCTTATGGCTACCGAACCTGAGTACAAAATAACAGGAAGCAGCACCACTACGTAACCCGTGAGAAACAATCCCGAGGTTATGGTTTTTGTGGTTACATCAAAACGTTTGGCCAAAAATTGGGGTACAGTGGTGAGTCCGCCTTTTAAGTATCTTGGAAGCAAGAACATCGCAGTTACAACTATGGCGAGTGCCGCCAAGGTTTCCCATGCCATTACGGAAAGCCCATCTTTATAGGCGCTCCCGTTGAGCCCCACGATTTGCTCCGTGGACAGGTTGGTCAACAGTAAGGATCCTGCTATTACCCCAGCGGTAAGGCTTCTACCTCCCAAAAAGTAACCATCGGAGGATGTTTCATCTGTTTTTCTAACGGACCACCAAGATATAATTCCCACCATTAAGGTGAATCCCAAAAACGAAATAAGTGCCATAAATTAAAGTTTGATGTTCTGGCGTAGGCCAAAACGGGTTGTTTAGTTGGTTGCAATTAACCCGGACTGTACAGAAACTGTTTGGGGAACCGATGATGTCCAAAATTAAAAGCGGCTATCAAATTCTATAAATGCTAATATAACTGGATTTTTCCGAAATGTATATAGAATCAATAAACACAACATTTTGGGTATAAATTAAAGGGATTTAAATAGATGTAGATGGAAAATCCCATAAAAACATAATCCATAGCTAACAATTATTTAAACTGAATTGTGAGTTTTATATGATAAAAAATTGAGTAATTAGCAACATAATTTTAGTATTAGTAAACTTTGATTGATAAAAGTACGGTCATCAAGCGACCAAGTTTAGTATTTGTCCTGCACGCTTCGCTTGCAGCTTTTGGCACCTACTTTTGCATGTACGCCTTTAGAAAACCATTTTCCGTAGCCACTTTTGATGGTTTGGTCTTTTGGGGAGTGGACTACAAGATTCTATTGGTAATCGCCCAGGTTTTGGGGTATGCACTTTCCAAGTTTGTTGGTATTAAGGTGATATCGGAACTTAAACCCAACCGAAGGTTGCTCTACTTGCTATCACTTATCGGTATTGCGGAAATTTCACTTTTGCTGTTTGCTTGGGTCCCTGCCCCATATAACATTCCTTTTATGTTTCTCAATGGTTTTCCTTTGGGAATGATCTGGGGAATCGTGTTTTCCTATATTGAGGGGCGAAGGTTTACCGATATTTTGGGCGTGGTCCTTTCCGCGAGTTTTATCGTGTCCAGCGGAGTGGTAAAATCCGTAGGGCTTTTTGTTATGAATTCATGGGGTGTCGGCGAATTTTGGATGCCATCCGTAACAGGGGCATTGTTTTTTGTCCCTCTTTTGATTTGCTCCTTCCTGTTGCAGCGCATACCATCCCCAACAAATGAAGATATTGTCCATAGGACCGAACGTATACCTATGACTGCTGCTGACCGAAAAGACTTGGTCAAGAAGTTCTTTTTTCCATTGATACTTATCGTGTTGTTCTACACATTTTTAACGGCTTTCAGGGATTTCCGGGACAATTTTGCCCGAGAACTTTGGGATAGTATCGGGTATCAAGGTGATGTTTCCGTTTTTTCAACATCTGAAATCATTATTGCCATTATAGTTCTATTGATCATTGGCTCCATTTTTTATATAAAGAACAATTTTAGGGCCCTACTTACCTATCATGCCCTGCTTATTCTTGGCACTTTGGTATTGGCCTTTGGCACCCTCTTGTTTCAAACAGGGCTTTTGGACCCATTTGTATGGATGGTGTGCACCGGATTTGGACTGTATATTTGCTATGTGCCTTTCAATTGCCTCTTTTTTGACCGGTTTATCGCCACTTTTAGGGTTAAGGGCAACTCAGGCTTTCTCATCTATATTGCCGATGCTTTTGGGTATGTGGGTAGTATTTTGGTATTGCTTTACAAGAATTTTGGACAGGCCAATGTATCGTGGCTCAACTTCTTTATATACGGAACCTATGCTGTGGCCTTTATTGGAATATGCAGTACACTGATTTTGTATTTTCACTTTACCGCTCTCAGCAAGACGGAGCAACTCAAGAAACAACTGGATTATGGACAATAAATTTGATGCTGTCATTGTGGGTGGCGGTATTTTAGGGACTTTCCATGCCTACCACGCACTGGAACTGGGCCTAAAAGTGTGTTTGGTGGAAAAAGATGCTTTTCCCAAGGGAGCTACCACACAGAACTTTGGGCAAGTAGTTCCATCAGGTATGAATACCAAGTGGCAAAAATTTGGTCGCGAAAGTCTTCGAATTTATAAGAAGATCCAGTCACAGTTTGATATTAGTATCCGTCAGAACGGAACCGTATACTTAGCTTCGAACGAAGAAGAAGAACGTTTGCTGGTTGAACTTAGAGCCATAAATAGTGGCAACGACTACGAATCTAGAATGCTCACCAAAGAAGAGTGTTTGGAACACTATCCGGGACTGCGGAGCGAGTATGTAAGGGCGGGACTCTTTTTTCCAGAGGAAGTTACCGTGGAACCTAGAACCATGATTCACAAGCTTCAGGAATATTTGGTTGCCCGGAAGGATTTGGACCTCAAGTTTGATTTTTCTGTAGTTTCTTGCGAATCCAACGGAGAATGGGTTTCCGTACAAAACACAAAAAGCGAAGAAGTTTTTGGAAGAAAGGTGATAATCTGCAACGGAGCCGATTTTAAAAACCTATATCCCGAAACCTTTGCATCCAGCGATCTGGAGGTCTCTAAGTTACAGATGATGCAGACCAAGCCACAAAAAAACTATCACCTTAAGGGCTCCATATTAACAGGATGGTCGATCCGCAGATACGAAGCGTTCCACGAATGTCCTTCCTATGAGGCAATAAAGACCAATGAGCCAAAGGAAAGCTTGCAGAGAAAATGGGGAGTGCATATTCTTTTTAAACAGGCCAATGACGGTTCGGTGATTCTTGGGGATTCACATCAATACGCCGATGTGACCAGAATAGAGGATTTGGGGTATGACCTTGATATGGATATTGATGATTTTATGAAAGAGGAGGCCAAAAAAATAATTGACTTGCCCACGTATCAAATCCAAAAAAGATGGTACGGAATGTACTCACAATGTAAAAACAGCGATATTTTTCAAAAAACTATGGACCATAATATTCATATTGTTACAGGAATCGGTGGTAAGGGAATGACAGGGAGTGCTGGATTCTCCAAAAAAAATATTGCCACTATATTTAATAAACAGAAAATCAATCTATGAAAAAAATACAACTGGCCGTTTTTGATATGGCCGGCACCACGGTGAACGAAGATAATGTGGTATACAAAACAGTTAGGGCCGCTTTGGCAAAACATGGGGTTGATGTTTCCTTGGAAACCGTTCTGACATTTGGTGCGGGCAAGGAGAAATTCAAGGCCATCTCTGATATTTTAATGGAGAGCCATAACAACAGTGTGGATGCCAATGTGGTTTTTGAAAATTTTAAAGAAATGTTGGCAGAGGCCTACGCAAACCTTGATGTTACTACTTATGATGGCGTAGAGGAACTCTTCAAAATATTAAAGTCCAAAGAGGTCAAAGTTGTGCTGAATACTGGCTACGACCAAAAAACAGCACAATCACTTTTAAACAAATTGGGTTGGGTTCCCGGTAATCATATTGACGCTGTGATTACCGCAGATGACGTGGTAAAAGGAAGGCCATCTTCTGAAATGATAGATAAAGCGATGGAGATGTTCGGCATCACCGAATCTGAAAATGTGTTGAAGGCAGGAGACTCTGCAATCGATATTGAAGAAGGTAAAAATGCCAATTGTGGTTGGACCGTGGGGGTTCTCACCGGAGCGCAGAGCCGAGAGCAATTGGAGACCGCCGAGCCATCCATGATTTTGGATTCGCTTGCTGATCTGGAAGAGGTATTGTTTCCTTGATCAAATAAAAAAATAGACCACCAACATTTTAGAAGAAACTTTTCCTCGGTTAATGGGTACATGGGGTATTCTGCCATCAAAAAAAATGGAATCCCCTTCTTTTAACAACACTTCTTGGTCACCTATCTCGTAATAGCACTCTCCGGTTAAAATATATTTGAACTCAAAAGCATCCGTCATCACCTTGTCGCGCTTGGAATTCGGTTCCACCTCCAAAAGTACACTTTCAAACCCCACCGAATTCAATTGTTTGCCAAATATGTAGTTATAGGTAAAGCCTACAGCTTCATCCTCTTTTTCGATGATGGAAAGTTCATCTTTACGGGTTACCAAAAAATTGTGGCCATTTGCCCTGGGGATGCCCTCAAAAAAATCGATCATTTCGGTTTCCAAAGAGCCCACTATTTTCAGGAACACCGGAAGGGAAGGTATGGTTCGGCCATTTTCAATACGGGATATGAGCCCGGCCGTTACTCCAGCACTTATGGCAACATCGTTAATGGTCCTTTTATTGTTCTTGCGTATTTCTTTTATTCTTTTTCCAATACCTATCAGGTAATCTTCCATTTTAGTGCGAGCTCCAAAAATTTAGTATTTATAATATTTGTTGATGATTCAAGATTAAGAAAAAAAATGGTTAATCCCTATAGTTGCTGGATTAACTTGTAAATCCAAGACTTGTAGGGCTTTGCATAAATTGAGTATTTGTAAATAATGTTCACCTAACATTAGGTTGATTCTTTTAACCTTTCCATATCCTTTTTTTAATCTATTTGAAGGCCTGTCTTAACTCATGTGTTGGATATTTGTTGATAAATAATTAACCCAATTTTACAAATACTCAAAAAATGAAAAAATCGATTGTAGCATTTTTACTTGCCTTCACTGTAAGTATCATTGGTTACTCCCAAGTTACTTTTACAGGTCAGGTAGTTGACGAGAACAACATGCCCTTGCCAGGTGCATCGGTGGTTGTAAAAGGTGCGTCAATAGGGGCCGCCACAGACTTTGATGGAAATTTTGAAATTGAACTTCCACAAGGAGGAGAAACCTTGATCGTATCCTATATAGGATATATTCCACAGGAACTGGAAACGGTGGGACAGACATCGGCAACCGTGATTTTGCAACCCGATTCACAACAATTGGATGAAGTGGTGGTGACCGCTTTGGGTATCGAGCGCGAGAAAAAATCCCTAGGTTACGCTTCCCAGGAATTGAACAATGATGATGTGGTGGAGGCACGGGAACCGAACCTTCTTAACAGTATGTCCGGTAAGGTTGCCGGTTTACAGATTACCAACAGTCCTTCGGGTCTAGGAGGGTCGGCAAGGGTTACCATACGAGGGGATGCTTCCCTGAACATCAATGGGAACTCACCGTTGTTCGTGGTGGACGGAACTCCTATCAGTAATGAAATTGTTGGATCCAGCGGTTCCGGAACACAAAGTGTGGATTATGGTAACGGTGCAGCCGAAATCAATCCACAGGACATTGAATCCATGAACGTCCTGAAAGGTCCGGCTGCGGCTGCACTTTATGGGGCAAGGGCAGCCAATGGTGCCATAATCATTACCACAAAAAAAGGAAGGTCACAAGGAAGCCGATTAGGTGTTTCCTTTAACACGGGTGTAACCATTGACAATGTACTCATGCTACCGGATTGGCAAAATGAATACGGCCAAGGCAATAATCAGCAGTTCGCCTTCGTGGACGGCAGCGGCTCTGGAATTGCCGATGGTGTGGATGAAAGCTGGGGTCCAAGATTGGATACCGGACTTTTGATTCCACAGTTTGATTCTCCAAGGGCGGACGGAACACGAGGTGGCGACACTTTTGTGAGCGATGCGCCAATAACACCTACTCCTTGGGTTTCCAATCCCGATAATACCAAGGATTTCTTTGAAACCGGAATTACAAAAACAAACAGTATCGCCATTTCCAAATCAGGCGAAATGGGGAATATGCGTTTGTCCTTTCAGAACTTGGATCAGGAAGGTACACTTCCCAACACAGATCTTGAAAGAAACTCCTTGAACTTTTCAGGTAGTCTCAATGTATCGGAAAAGGTAAAGGTCAATGCCAACATCAACTATGTAAAAACGGATAGCGATAACAGACCGGCCGTGGGTTATGGCACGGAAAGCATCATGTACCTTTTTATATGGTACGGTAGACAATTGAACACCAATAATTTGAGGGATTATTGGCAACCGGGTCTTGAAGGAGTTCAACAATTCAATTATAACTATAATTATCATGACAATCCGTACTTTACGATGTATGAGAATACCAACGCCCAGGACAAGGATCGTATTTTTGGAAACATCAGCCTTACCTATGATATAACCGATAATTGGAAGTTGTTACTACGTTCGGGACGTGATTTTTATCGTGATTTCAGGGAGAGAAAAAGGGCATTCAGCACACAACGATTTCCATTTGGAACCTATCAAGAGGATAATATTTTCTTTGAGGAAAGCAATACGGATTTCCTGTTAAGTTATGATAAAACCTTCAACGAAAAATGGAATGTGAACATTTCTGGTGGTGGAAATATCCTAAGGCAAAAACAGGATTTCACCAAAAGTGTTGCTCCCCAGTTGATCAACCCAGGGGTTTATTCCTTCAATAATTCCAGGCAGGCCGTTCAGGTCTCTTCCAATAATTATGAAAAACGTATCAATAGTTTATACGGATATGCGCGTTTTGCATACGATAGTAAAATCTTTTTGGATTTGACAGGAAGAAACGACTGGTCCAGCACCTTGCCATCGGACAACAATTCCTATTTCTATCCTTCTGCTACCCTAAGTGCCATAGCCAGTGACATTTTTAAAATGCCGGAATGGGTTACGTTTGCCAAAGTCAGGGCTGCATATGCAGAAGTAGGTAACGATACCGACCCCTACCGATTGCGTAGTTTTTATCAAAATGAAAGACCTTTTGATGGTTCAACTCCCATTTTAACGGAGTCATCCTTGATACCTAATGCCAATTTAAAACCGGAGATCACCTCTTCTTACGAGTTTGGTTTGGATTTGAGGTTTTTCCAAAGTAGAATGAACTTTGACCTTACCTATTATGATAGTTCAACAAAGAACCAGATCATCAATATCAGTACGGATATTGCCAGCGGATATTCCAGTCAGTTGATCAATGCAGGGGAGGTTCGTAACTATGGATTCGAGGCAATTGCGAGTTTTGTGCCCGTACTAACGGATAATTTTAAATGGACTTCCACTTTTAATTTTTCTGCCAACCAGAGTGAGGTTAAAGATCTGGGCGGGGTCAACTTTACCCTTACCAGTGCCAACGGAGCGTTTATCCAGGCTAGGGAAGGGGGATCCATTAGTGCCATTTATGGTAGAGGATTTCAAAGGGTGGAAGACCCCAATAGCGAGTTCTTCGGTCAAAAAATCGTAAATAATCAAGGAATCCCTGTTCGTACCGATGATTTGGTGTACCAAGGGGATTATGCTCCTGATTTTACGCTGGGTTTTCAAAATACCTTTAGATATAAAAATGTTGATTTTGGATTTCTTCTCGACACAAGGCAAGGAGGGATAGTGGTTTCTAGAACCAAAACAATAGGAAGTACCTCTGGGCAATTAATGGAAACGTTGGAAGGTAGGGAGACAGGAATTGTTGCGGAAGGAGTCGTGAATACAGGAACCAGTGAAAATCCGGTTTATGTTCCCAATACAACCAATGTTGATGCACGAACCTATAACAACAGGTTTTATGAAAGGGACAACGTGGAAGCGGCTAAATATGACGCTTCCTATACCAAACTACGGGAAGTTACCTTGGGTTATTCCTTTCCCAAAAAAATAATCGATAGGCTTCCGATTTCGAATGCAAGATTTTCCCTAACAGGTAGAAATTTATTGTTATGGACCGATAACCCACATTTTGACCCTGAAGTTGTTGGGGTGTCCGGAGGAACATTGCAGCCCGGAATCGAGAATATGTCCTACCCCAGTACAAGGTCTTTCACATTTAACCTACAGGTAAACTTTTAAAAGAACATCAGAATTAATTCAAATATTATGAAAAAAATAATCTTATCAATGTTCGCTCTTTCCTTCATCTTTGGGTGTACGGAAGATTTTGACGAAATCAATATAAACCCAAATTTTCCTGCATCCGCACAGCCCGATCTTTTGTTGCCGGGAATTCAAAGGGAGATGGCCTATAACTGGGGCGACCAAGGTTGGGAAGAAGGTTTTACAGTGGTACAGTATGGAGCCCGTCTTCAATTTACCAGTGGAGACACTTATAACTGGTCACCCTCTGGAGACCCATATAATAACGCATATGCTTCTCTAAGGGACGTAGAAAATATAATTAGAAGTACCAAGGACAATATGGAAGCCCAAAATTATTATGGTGTGGCTTTGGTCATGAAATCTTGGATTATGTCCTATGTAACGGATGCTTATGGGGATGTTCCTTACTCAGAAGCTACGAAGGGTATCAGTGACGGCAATGTTACTCCGGCCTTTGATCCGCAATCCAATATTTATGCAGGTATGTTGGCGGATTTGGAGACCGCAAACGCTGTGCTGACTGATGAATCCAATATTTCTGGGGATATTTTCTACGAAGGTGATATTTTAAAATGGAGAAAGTTCGCAAACTCCTTAAGGTTGCGTTTGTTGATGCGTATCAGTAATGTGGACAATGCAACCGCCGTTGCTGGAATGGCTCAAATTATAGGAAACCCTACGGCATATCCCATCTTTGAAAGTAATGAGGATATGGCCGTGGTAGAATGGAACTCCGATAATCCACAACCTAAATACAATACCCGTAGCGGTAGTTTTGATGAGGTTAGGTTAAGCCAAACGTTGGAAACGCGGTTGAAAGAACTGAATGATAATAGGTTATATGTTTTTGCCCAGCCAACGACGGCTTCGGAAAAGGGCATTTTTTCTGAGGATTTTGCTGATTATGTGGGAATGCCAAACGGATTGGATGACGAAGCGGCACTTGGCTATAGTCCATCGGGTAACCCAGATGAAGCCGGTTCAAACTTTATTTCAAGATTGGGAATACTTTTGGCATGTAGGGCCTGTAATCCTGATCAGGCATCGGCTACGGCTTCACAGACCATCATCATGAGCTATTCCGAACTTCAGTTTATATTGGCAGAGGCTAGGGAGCAGGGTTGGATTTCCGCTGGGGATGCCGCGACCTATTATGAGAACGGGATTCGCGCTTCCTTTGAATATTACACTGCAAGGGTTACTGCTGGTGGCTGGTCAGAAATTGCTGCAGCCATGCAGGCGACTGACCTTGATGCCTATTTGGGACAGGCAGCTGTGGCCTATACCGGAACTGCCGATGAAAAGTTGGGTAAAATCGCCCTTCAGAAATGGATTTCACTTTTCTATACAGGTTTTGAAGGTTGGTCAGATTGGAGAAGAACCGGTATGCCGGAAGTGGTACCTGGTCCAGATGCTGTTAACGATGGTCAGGTTCCAGTGCGTTTCCAATATCCCAACTCGGTAAAATCCACAAATGAGGATAATTATAATGCAGCCGTTTCCCGTATGGGAGGGGATAATATCAACACAAAGTTGTGGTGGGATGTCGATTAAGACCACGAAAAAATCACCAAACTTTTCAAACATACCATTTGTTTTAGTACTGACCATAGGGATTCTATCCCTATGGTCTTGTGCTAATCCAGAAAAGGAAAAGAAGGATTTCGGTATAAAACATATCATTGTTATTGGGATTGACGGAATGAGTCCCAACGGGATTCAAAAAGCAAGTACTCCGACATTGGATATGATGATTCAAAATGGTGCGGCAACCATGCATGCAAGGTCTGTGTTGCCATCCAGTTCCAGTTCCAATTGGGCCAGTATGATCATGGGGGCCGATACGGAACAACACGGAGTAACCTCCAATGGTTGGGAAAAGTTCGACCATCAATTGCCGCCCGTAGTCGTTACCGAAAACGGGACATTCCCAACCATATTTACCCTTTTTAAGGACCAGCGGCCAGAAGCTCATGTTGGAGCCATCTACGATTGGGATGGTTTTGGACGTTTGTTCGAAAAAGAGGATGTTGATTTCCATATTGACGGGGACCATGAGGACAAGACGACCCAAGCCTCAGTGGACTACATCAAAAAAAATACGCCAACGTTCACTTTTGTGCATTTGGATCATGTAGATCACGCAGGTCATGCCCAGGGGCATGGCACTCCCGATTATTATAAGTCCGTGGAAAAAGCGGATTCCTTGATTGCTAAAATTGTGGATGCCACAAAAGAAGCAGGCATTTTCGAAAAAACCATGTTCATCGTATCAGCAGATCACGGAGGATTGGGCTTTGGTCATGGAGGGGAAAGCCTGGCCGAAATGGAAATACCATTCATTTTGTACGGTGCAGGTATCAAAAAAGGCTACAAAATAGAAGAAACCGTGTATCAGTACGATAATGCAGCGACTGTTGCCTATGCGATGGGCTTACAAACGTCTCAAGCTTGGATAGGCAGACCGGTAAAAGGTGCTTTCGTGGGAAATGAAGCCCCAAAACTTATCTATAAGCGAAAGGAGCAAATAACCCAACCAAAAATTCTTCCGGATGCTGGCTATTTTGAGCCGGCAGGGGGAGTTTTTAAAGTAGATTCTGTTGCAGTGGTGATGCAAAACCCAAACAATCTTGGGGAGATTAGATACACCATTGGTAATAACGTGCCCACCTTGGAAAACAGTCAAGTCTACCGAGACACTTTTTATTTGAAACAGACCAATATTATCAAAGCAGGCATCTTTCAGAACGATCGATTGGTGAGTACGGTTACCGAGGGTAATTTTAGAATTGTTCCGGAATCAAAGGAAGATCCCGTTCAATTTGAAATTTACCAGGTAAAAGGTATAGTAAAGCTACCTGATTTTACATCATTGAAGCCAATTTATGAAGGTGATGTCATCGAATTTTCCCATAAGCAAGCACTGACCCACGATATGCCACAAGAACAAGTAGCCATGGTCTTTGAAAGTTATTTGGAAATACAGGAAACAGGGAAATATACTTTTTTCACCAATAGTGATGATGGCAGCAAATTATATGTCAACGGGACTGAAATTGTGGACAATGATGGTGATCATGGCGTAATGGAGCGTAGCGGTTCCTTGGAACTAACCAAAGGGAGACATTTAATCCGAGTGGAGTTTTTTAATGGAGGCGGAGGCTATCATTTGGATGTAAAATATTCAGGCCCCTCCATCCCAAAACAAATCATTCCAGCAAACCATTTGTATAGAGAAAAATAAACATGCATTTCAACCTCAAAAAACTGAATTTCTTCCTCCTCATCTTTTTTATGATACAAATTTCCAATGGGCAAGACCGGAAACTGCCCGAGTGGCAACCCGGTTTTTTGGATATACACCACATCAACACAGGTAGGGGCGATGCAGCTTTTATGGTTTTTCCCGATGGGACAACTATGTTGGTGGATGCCGGCGATATGTCCGAAACACATCCGCGAACAACATCGAGCAGAAATGCGAAGCTTGTTCCCAACAGGTCCAAAACGGCTCCGGAATGGATTGTGGATTATATTGACCAATTCCTTCCCAAAAACCAGGAACGAAAGCTGGATTATGCGTTGATTACCCATTACCACGATGATCATTTTGGAGAAATGGACTCTTTGCGAAATATTGCAGACGGAGGCTATCAATTGACTGGAATTATGGAGGTTGGCACCTTGATCCCAATTAAAAAAATGATTGACCGTGGATTTGATTTTCCAATCAACCTGAAAGATACCGAAGTCCAATCCCAAGAACGATTTTCCAAGGACGCCTACGGAATGATTCCGACCTTGAAGGAATATTGGAAATTCATTGCATATCAATCAGGAAAAGTTGGTCTGGAAAATGAAGCTTTACAGGTAGGTAGTAACCATCAGATTACCTTAAAGCATCATCCAAAGGATTACCCTCATTTTTCTGTCCAAAACATAGCCTCCAACGGGAATGTTTGGACAGGATATGACAATTCGTTTTACCCACTTTTTAAAGAAGGGGAGTATCCGGGAGAAAACCCTTTGAGCAATGCCATCCGAATAGATTATGGTAAATTCAATTATTATACGGGCGGTGACATCTCTGGAATAGATGGTTTTGGGCAAGCCGATATGAATGCATTGGAGTCTTATGTGGCACCCGTTATCGGCGCTGTGGATGTGGCTACATTGAATCATCACGGCAATCGGGATTCACAGAACCCATTTTATGTGCGGACGATTCGCCCTAGGGTATGGATTCAGCAAAACTGGACGGCCGACCACCCAGGGGAAGAGGTCCTCAGAAGGATTACATCAAAAAAACTATACCCTGGTGACCGTGATATTTTTTCTACCATTATGCTGCAAGGCACAAAAGATGTGATTGGTGGCAGGTTGGATCTATACAAAAGCCGGAACGGGCATATAGTTGTTCGGGTGTACAACAATGACGACACCTATAAGGTATATGTGTTGGACGACACCACGGAAGAAAGAAAAATAATAAGTGAACATGGGCCATATACAGCGCGATAAGCACAACTTGGAATCTGTTGTGGAAGGCGACATCAACCTAACTTCCGCTCGGAACGAATGGTTGCAAAACGAAGTAAGCGAAGAAATCAGACAACTATTGGAAAAAGATGCCAAGTACTTTATGCATCAATCTATGTCCACTCCTTGTTTGGATGTGCTCCAGAATTGTGAAGGCTCGCATATTGAAAGTGTATCAGGAAAAAAGTATCTCGATTTTCATGGGAACAACGTACATCAAATTGGGTTTTCCCATCCAAAAATGGTGTCGCGTTTAACTGAGCAATTACAAAGCCTTACCTTCTCCACCCGAAGATATGCCAATGAGACGGCAATTCGGTTTGCGGAAAAACTAACCTCATATACTCCCAAAGGCCTTGAACGTATTTTGCTTACTCCCAATGGTAGTTCTGCTATTGGAATTGCCCTAAAATTGGCAAGGGCCGTAACAGGAAAACATAAAGTAGTCTCATTCTGGGATTCGTTCCACGGGGCTTCTCTGGATGCTATAAGTGTAGGGGGCGAGTCCGTTTTTCAGGAACATATGGGGCCATTAATGGCAGGTGTGGAGCGTATTCCACCCCCAATCACCTATCGCGGTATTTTTGAAGGGGACGAAGAAAAAGCTTTGGAATATCTGCAATATGTTTTGGAAAAAGACCATCAGATAGGGGCATTTTTGGCAGAAACCATCCGTAATACCGATGTTCAGATTCCATCAAAAAAATTCTGGAAAGGGGCTAGGGAACTTTGTACCAAGCATAATGTACTTTTAATCTTGGACGAAATCCCGATCGCCTTTGGGCGCACGGGCAAAATGTTTGCCTATGAGCTTTTTGACATTGAACCGGACATTCTCTGCTTGGGAAAAGGACTGGGAGGAGGAATTTTTCCACAGGCAGCTATTGTAACCAGAGAGGAGTACAATAAGTTCGGAGATATTTCACTTGGTCACTATACCCATGAGAAAAGTCCATTGGGTTCTATGGCAGGATTAACCCTGATGGAAGTGTTGGAAGATGAAGAAATTCTTCAAAAAGTAAAGGAGGACCAAGAATTTATGCGGAAGAACCTGTACAAAATGTACCGTAAATATTCCTTGATCGGAGACGTTCGCGGTGTAGGACTTTTATGGGGCATAGAATTAGTATCCGATAGAGCCACTAAGGAAAAAGCAACGGCCGAAGCTGAGGAAATCATGTACGAATGTCTAAGGCAGGGATTGAGTTTCAAAGTTTCCAAAGGAAACGTTCTGCAACTTTCGCCCCCCTTGACCATTACCAGGGAAGAACTGGAAACCGCATTCGAAATACTTAATTGTGCCTTTTTAAAAACCAACACCATAGCTTAATGAAAAAAATCAACTGTTTATGTATTGTTTTTTGTTTGGGAATAATGCAGCTCGCTGCCCAAACCAAAACCGAAATTCTTGTGCAACCTTATTTGCAAGATGCCGAACCCAATTCCATAGTGGTCATGTGGGAAACCTCTAGCGGGGAAGAAAGTATTGTGGAGTGGGGAACTACCGAAAGGCTCGGCAAAAAAACCTCTGGAAAGGCAGAGGATATCAATTTTTCCGATTCCAGGGTCCACACCGTTAAATTGGAAGGACTCAAACGATTCACCGAGTACTATTATCGTGTAAAAACAGGAAAGGTCCGATCGGATATTTTCCAGTTTAAGACACCCCCGTTTTCAAGTGACGAAGAGTCCTTCAATATAGTCGCTATGAGCGACATGCAATATGATAGTCAGTATCCAAACAAATTTTCCGAGATCGTGAATCAAGGGGTGCTAAAATATCTGGAAAAAGAGCATGGGGGCAAATTACCGAACAATTTGGCCATGGTTATGATTCCCGGTGATTTAGTGACTACAGGAAGCAAATACTATCAATGGAAGGAACATTTTTTTGATCCCGGCCAAAAACTTTTTGCAGAGGTTCCCGTGTATCCCGTTTTGGGGAACCATGAGAGAAATTCGGTTTTTTACTTCAAATATTTTAGCCTTCCGGAAAACGGAACACCTGCATACGCCGAACATTGGTGGTACAAGGATTATGGCAACACCCGAATCATAGGATTGAATTCCAACGAGGGTTACCGTGACCTTCGAGAACAATACGAATGGTTGGAGCAAGTGTTGGCCGATACCGAAAAGAACAATAACATTGATTTTGTGTTCGCACAGCTGCACCACCCCCATAAATCGGAACTTTGGATTCCCGGTGAGGAAGAATCGACAGGAAAAGTAGTGAAAATGCTCGAGGAATTTTCCACAAAAACAGGAAAGCCAAGCATTCATTTTTTTGGACACACCCACGGTTATTCCAGAGGACAGTCCCGTGATCATAAACACTTGTGGGTCAATGTAGCCTCTGCAGGTGGAGCCATTGACAATTGGGGCGAATTTGAAGGCAGGGATTATGACGAGTTTACCGTTACCCAAGACGAATATGGTTTTGTAATGGTCGAGGTGGACGGCAATAGAAATGATCCTAAGTTTACGATTAAGCGAATTAGCCAAGGGAACAACATAAAGGCAAGAAAAAATGAACTGCGGGATAGCATCACTATTTGGAGGCTCAGTAAAAAGCCTGATGCGCCCAAGGTGGTTTCTCCTATCAATGGTCAAATTGTAGAGGATGAGTTTGCCATGTTGAAAGCCGGAGAGTTTTCCAGCTCACATAATGGATCGTTCCATGCAGCATCCCATTGGCAAGTTTCCGAAACCCAGGATTTTGAAAAATTGGCATTGGATAGTTGGAAACAGTCCGAAAACTGGTATTACATGGAAAACCGTCAAGAAGAGGACGATTTGACGGATGAAAAAACCAATCGATTACAACCCAACACTGCCTATTATTGGAGGGTTCGGTATCGTGACCAAAACCTGAACTGGAGCGATTGGTCCGAAACGACTACATTTAAAACACCACAGGGAAATGAAAAATAGAATTTTATTTTTGATGGCTGCTTTTGCAGCATTATTCAATATCAATGCGCAAAATGAAGCAGATACTAAGGTGATTTTGATCACTTTGGACGGTTTCCGTTGGCAAGAATTGTTCACAGGGGCCGATTCACTTTTGATAGGCAACAAAGACTATGTCCATGATGCTGGAATGCTAAAAAAAGCCTTTTGGAGGGACACCTCAAAGGAAAGAAGAGTCGCTTTGATGCCATTTTTCTGGAATCAGGTGGAAAAAATGGGTCAAATCCATGGTAACAGAAAGTTGGGGAGCAAGGTTGACCTAACCAATTCCATGTGGTTTTCGTACCCAGGGTATAACGAGATATTGACGGGAACGGCAGATGATAACCGCATAAAAAGCAACGAAAAAATCCCAAATCCCAATAGTACCGTGTTGGAACGATACAATAATACGGATCAAGGAAGAGGCAAGGTAGCCGCTTTTGGCAGTTGGGATGTTTTTCCGTTCATTATCAACGAGGAGCGCTCTGGAGTTCCTGTAAATGCCGGCTTTGAATCGGCCACGGAGAACTTGAGCGATCGGGAAATATTCTTGAATCAACTTCAACAACAGATTCCCAGTCCATGGGGCTCGGTCCGTTTAGATGCCTTTACCCATCATTATGCCTTGGAGCATATGAAAAAGGAACACCCAAAACTTGTTTACATCTCTTATGGGGAAACGGATGACTTTGCCCATGATGGCGATTACCAAGCTTACCTTAAATCTGCAAATAATACGGACGGCCTGATTAAAGAAATCTGGGAATTTACCCAGCAAGATGAGTTCTATAAGGACCAAACCGTGTTTTTAATTACTACCGATCATGGAAGGGGAACACAGCCTTTGGATACCTGGAGAAGTCACGGAAGTGATATAAAGGGAGCAGGGGCAGTTTGGGTGATAGTATTTGGAAAAGGTATTAAACCCAAAGGGGAAATAGAGAGGGAAGAGCAGTTGTACTCCAATCAGCTTGCACCAACTATTTTAAAGATGTTGGGCATGCCCATATCAAAAGAAATCGAGGGGGAACCCATTAAATTATAAGTTTAAGTAAGTTTGATTCAGTTTATTAGTTTGCATTACAGCAGTAGACCCGTACCATTGGCGCGGGTCTTGCTTTTTAAGCTATTGGACATACGCTTGTTTTTCCCAAAATAGTTACCTTAGAGCAGTGTATCTTGACAATATGGAAGAAGAACTTTTAGGAACATTCAGCAATTATTTTGAACAACCCCTTATCGATGAAATTCTCAATGAAGGAAAACTAGTGGAACTACCTGCGGGCGAAACCATAATGGATATCGGCCAGTACATACGAAGCATTCCCTTGTTGTTGTCGGGTGCAATAAAAGTACTTCGGGAAGATGAGGAAGGCGACGAATTGCTCCTCTACTATTTGGAGCAAGGTGAAACTTGTTCGGTAACGATGGCTTGCTGTATGGGTCAGACCAAAAGTGAAATTCGAGCGATAACGGAGACCGATACCAAAATGGTGATGGTTCCTGTTGGTAAAATGGAAGAATGGATGGGGAAGTACAAAGGATGGCGCAATTATGTTTTTGAAAGTTACCAAAATCGGCTAAACGAGCTGTTGCTGACCGTGGACAGTATCGCCTTTAAAAATTTAGATCAACGTTTGATGGATTATCTGAAAAAGAAAATGGAAGTGACCAAGGATAACCGCATCAATAGTACGCATCAAGAAATTGCTTATGATCTGCACACCTCAAGAGTGGTCGTTTCCAGACTATTAAAAAAACTGGAGAAAATGAAGAAGTTGGAGCTCCACAGAAATCACATTCTTGTATTAGATCTTTAAATATGTGCCCTTTGTTACAGTTTATAGTATTAGGGACTCCTATTTTTGCATAAAATCAATCGAATGCTCAAAAGGATTTTTCCTTTTTTAACTTGGATAGGCTCCTACAATCGCTCTTTGCTCTATGGCGATTTAGTTGCTGGTATTACTGTAGGGATTATGTTGATCCCACAGGGAATGGCCTATGCCATGATTGCGGGCATGCCTCCTATATACGGACTCTACGCGGCATTGGTGCCACAATTGGTCTATGCCTTAACGGGAACATCAAGGCAATTGGCCGTCGGACCCGTTGCCATGGATTCACTTTTGGTAGCTGCCGGAATAGGCGCCATGCAATTGGCGAATACCGAAGATTATATTGCCGCAGTTCTCTTCTTGACCCTACTTATTGGATTGTTTCAATTGTTGCTGGGTATTTTAAAAATGGGTCTTTTCGTAAACTTTTTATCCAAACCGGTGATCAGTGGGTTTACTTCCGCAGCGGCCATTTTAATTGGTCTGGGTCAATTAAAGCACATACTTGGTGTGGATTTGCCTCAATCGGGTAAAATCTATATTCTGCTGGGCAGCATTTTTGACAATATTGGGGAAGTACAACTATTGACCCTGGGGATGGGCATTTTGGTAATGCTATTGATCATTGGCTTAAAAAAAATCAACAAAAAGCTACCGATACCTCTATTGGTCGTGGTGCTAGGTATTTTATCCGTAGTTTTATTAGGATTGGAATCCAAGGGAATAAAAGTGGTTGGTGAAATTCCAAAAGGATTACCTAGTTTTCAATTGCCTAGTTTTCAATGGAACAAAATAGGGCAGTTTGTGCCTATTGCCCTTACCGTTGCACTTTTTGGTTTTATGGAATCCATTTCCATTGCCAAAACGGTAGAAGAAAGACACCCGGAATATGACCTGGACCCTAATCAAGAACTAAGAGCTCTGGGGGTATCCAATATTTTAGGGTCATTTTTTCAGTCATTTTCCGTTTCGGGCAGTTTTTCAAGAACCGCGATCAATGATCACTCGGGAGCACGGACGGGAATGGCGTTGGTTTTTAGTGCCTTGTTGGTGGCGGGAGTATTGTTGTTTTTGACCCCGCTTTTTTATAATCTTCCCACCGTAGTATTAGGTGCTATTATAATTGTTTCGGTTTTTGGGTTGATTGATTTGAAGTATCCGCTCCAATTGTGGAAAAACAGAAAAGATGAGTTTGTGCTGCTGTTGGCCACCTTTGTAATGACGATGTCCATCGGACTCATAGAAGGCATTCTTTTGGGTGTTCTGTTTTCCTTGTTACTATTGGTCTACAGAATATCAAACCCACATATTGCGGTTTTGGGAAAAATCAAAGGAACCAACTATTTTAAAAATATAGACCGTTTTTCAGAAGATGTGGAAGTAGATGAGGATAAATTGATTTTAAGATTTGATGCCCAGCTATATTTCGGGAACAAGGATTATTTTAAAAAGCAACTCTATCAACAGATCAAAAAGAAAGGACCCAAGCTCAAATTCATCATCCTCAATGCAGAACCCATCAATTATATTGATAGTAGCGCAGCTGTAATGCTGGAGCGAATCATTACGGAACAACGGGAAAAGGGTATCCAGTTTTTAATAGCTGGAGCAATAGGGCCTACAAGAGATATATTGTACACAAGCGGAATTATTGATGTGTTGGGAGAGGAAAATCTTTTTGCACAAACCTTCGATGCGGTGGAGTGCTGCCGTAATCCAGAGACATTGAGCACCATACAGAAAAAAGTGTCCCAACAGTATAAAACCAAACGTTTGTAACTTTGGTCACAGAAAATTAGGGATCACAAGACTATTTTTGATAAAAACCATTATCACATGAAGATTGAACAAATTTACACAGGATGTTTGGCCCAAGGGGCATATTATATAGAGAGTGAAGGAGAAGCGGCCATTGTGGATCCTTTAAGGGAAGTAAAACCATATATTAAAAAAGCCGCGGAGGATGGGGCCAAGATCAAGTATATATTTGAAACCCATTTCCATGCCGATTTTGTTAGCGGACACGTAACCCTTTCCAAAGAAACTGGAGCTGATATTGTATATGGCCCAACGGCAAATCCATCTTTCGATGCTGTAATAGCAGAAGACGGACAGGAGTTTAAATTAGGGAAAATCACCATTAAAGTGCTACATACACCGGGACATACCATGGAGAGCTCCACTTTTCTGTTGATAGATGAAAACGGAAAAGACCACGCAATTTTTAGTGGCGACACACTGTTCCTTGGAGATGTAGGCCGTCCGGATCTAGCACAAAAAGCGGCGCACATGACCCAGGAAGAATTGGCCGGAACCCTGTTCGATAGTCTTCGTAATAAGATAATGCCCTTGGCTGATGATGTAATCGTATATCCGGCGCATGGAGCAGGTTCGGCCTGTGGAAAAAACATGATGAAAGAAACCGTGGACACGCTGGGCAATCAGAAGAAGATGAATTATGCCCTAAGAGCCGATATGACCCGTGATGAATTCATTAAAGAAGTTACCGATGGTCTATTGCCTCCACCTCAATATTTCCCTTTGAACGTAAAAATGAACAAAGAAGGGTATGAGGATATCGATACTGTTTTGAAAAGAGGTACACAAGCACTAAGTCCTGATGCATTTGAGGTTGCAGCCAATGAAACTGGCGCCATAGTACTGGACGTGCGTCATCAAGATGATTTTGCAAAAGGGCACGTACCACGATCAATTTTTATTGGTTTGGACGGCAGTTTTGCCCCTTGGGTAGGCGCTTTGATCGCCGATGTGGAACAACCCATATTGTTGATAACCCCGGAAGGTAGGGAAGAAGAAACCGTTACGCGCTTGTCCCGAGTAGGTTTCGATAATACCTTGGGTTATCTTAAAGGAGGAGTTGAAGCCTGGAAAGAAGCCGGAAAGGAAATCGATATCGTTGATAGCGTAAACGCTGAAGAGTTTAAGCAAGCGGTAGAAAAAAACGTACCTGTATTTGATGTGCGAAAAGAAAGCGAATTCAAGGCCGAACATGTTGTGGATGCGAACTTGACGCCCTTGGACTACATTAACGATCACTTGGCGGAGTTTCCAGACAACGAAACGTTTTACATTCATTGCGCAGGTGGTTACAGGAGTATGATTGCTTCATCCATTTTAAAGAGTAGAGGAATACACAATTTGGTAGATGTAGCAGGTGGATTTGCCCAGATCAAGCAAGTTGGAACACCGGTTACCGATTATGTTTGCCCCTCTACCTTATAATGGACAATAGGTAGATTCATGAAACAAATAATTAGATTTATTTTGTCCCTGGTTGTATTGGGGACGCTATCCTGTCATTCCCAAAACGAAAGGGTTATAGAACGGATAGATAAGGCCACAATGCAAACCGATGTTGTTGGCAAGGACGTGCAGTTGATCGATGTAAGAACACCCAGGGAATTCAATGATGGACATATTGATGATGCTAGGAATTTTGATCTAAGCCAACAAAAAGTGTTTTTGGAACAGATAAATATACTGGTAAAGAATCGACCGGTTTATCTGTATTGTACCGTTGGGGCACGCAGTGGATACGCCGCAAAGATTCTAAAGGAGAAAGGCTTCACCAAAGTTTATGATTACTCTGGAGGGTATTATGACTGGGTAGGAAATTGAGTAATTCAGATCATTTTTCCTTATGTAACTATCGTTACTGACGATTATAACTACTTGCGGTATTTTGGAGCCTCAAAACAGAAATGGTATGTCAATATTTAGTTTCTTGTTCAAAGAACAAAACCTGCCGGATGCGATAGCTATTTTGGATAGGAAAGATTATAAAAGTGCAATTTCCAAAGGCAAGGCCCAACTGGTAGATGTCAGAACAAAAAGAGAGTTTATGTCGGGACACATAAAAGGGGCCAAGAACATAGATTTTTTCCAAGGGTCGAGTTTTGAGAGTGAATTTTCAAAATTGAAGAAAGATCAGCCGGTCTATCTGTATTGCCAATCAGGTAACAGGAGTCAAAAAGCAGCTAGAAAACTGGTAAAGATGGGATTCAACAAGGTATACGATCTCCGAGGAGGATACCGGAACTGGGCCCATTAATTTGAAGATAATACAGCGTGAAAACAACGTTTCAAGTACAAAACCTTAAGTGTGGAGGCTGTGTAAAAACAATTTCCAGCAAACTTTCGGAAATAGAAGAAATCAACGATGTGATTGTGGAGAAGGATAGCTCATCGGTTAGCTTTGATCATCAGAGCGCCGATGATGCTTCCTTAGTTAAAGAAGCCCTGAAACAAATGGGATATCCCACAATCGACGATGAAAATGGTTTTGTGGATAAGGCAAAATCCTTTGTGAGTTGTGCCAGCGGTAAAATATCCAGATAATGAGGAATATTTCGGTTTTCATAATACTTTTAAGTGGAATAGTGTCCTGCAAACAGGGACCAAAAACCACCGATGTAGATCCCGGCCCAGTAGCACAAGCGGAAGTGTTCTCACCGGAGGACGCCCAAAAGTTGATGGAAACCAAATGCTATCTATGTCATAACCCATCCGCCCCAGAAAAGGGTTCTCGGATAGGGCCTCCAATGGTCGCCATAAAAGCACATTATTTGGATGCCCATAAGGACAAAGATGCCTTTATAAAAAGCATCATACAGTTTGTAAAATCTCCAACCGAGGAAAATACCTTAATGCGAGGTGCAGTCCGAAGATTTGGAGTAATGCCGGCACAGCAATTTCCCGAAACAGAAGTCAAAAAAATAGCGGAGTACATGTTCGATTATCAAATTGAGGAGCCGGATTGGTTTAAAGAACATTGGCTGGCTAGGCATAACGACTCTTCGTACAACAAAGGGAAAAAGTTGGCTGCTGAAACGGTAAAACTTACCCCAAAGGAATTGGGAATGCAGTATGCGTTGGGCACCAAAAAAGTATTGGGCCAAAACCTTATGGGTACCATTCAGAACAAAGGTGTAGAGGAGGCCGTTGTATTTTGCAACGAACGGGCGTACCCACTCACGGATAGTATGTCCACTAACTTTAACGCCCGAATCAAAAGGGTTTCGGACAAGCCCAGAAACCCAAATAACAGGGCCAATTCTTTGGAATTGGAGCATATCGAAACGTTTAAGAACCTCGTGGCCTCAGGAGCATCGGTTGAGCCAATTTTAACCGAGGAAAACGGTAAAGTTTATTTTTATTATCCCATCGTCACCAATACCATGTGCTTAAATTGCCATGGAACCCCTAACAAGGATATAGCTCCAAAAGTATATCAGAGTTTATCGGAGCTTTATCCGCAGGATAAGGCCGTTGGGTATGGTCCCGATGAGGTCCGTGGAATATGGAGTATCGTTTTTGATGCCGCTAAAAACACCTACTAAATTCCTTTCTTTGCTTTTTTGGGCTTTTTAAAGCCATACACCAATTGCCCCCAAAATCCTTTGGGCAGAGTTTCGTCACCGGGAAATCCCAGTTCTATTTTTCCGCTACTTTCCGGAATATAATTGGTCTTAAAGATATAGTCCCAAATACTAAGACTTATTCCAAAATTTACACCGTACGAACCTTCGGGAATCGTGTAGGCGTGATGGTATAGGTGCATGACTGGGTTGTTCAATATATATTTAAGTGGCCCATAGGTCAATTTTATGTTGGAGTGGTTAAAATGGCCAATAGTTATTGCTGCAAAGTGTACAATGTAAGCCTGTTCCGGTTCAAATCCGCCCAAGATCATTACCCCCAATGTTTTTAAAGGTTTGTACAAAATGTTCTCCATCCAATGGAACCTAAGATGTGCGGCAAATCCCATTTCTTTTACACTATGGTGCACTTTATGGAACTGCCAAAGTACAGGATATTTGTGCAAAAGCACATGGGTAAACCATTGAACAAAATCCAATACCACAAAAAATATGAGCAGTTGTACCCATTGTGGCCAATGCGCAATATTAATGATGGTCAAAGATGTGGTGCTAATTCCTAGATCTTTAAAAATCACCCCAAGGAGTTTATAGACTCCACTGATCATTATGGCAAATATGAAAAAGTTGAAAAACATGTAGAGTGCATCCAACCAAAAATCTTTTCTAAAAATGGATTGTTCCTTGCGCCATGGGAAAAGGATTTCCAAGCCCCAGACCACTAGAGAGATTAAGATAAGTCCCCAAAAATAATTGTTGTACCAAGAAACTTCAAAAAGGATGGACTTCCATGTCCAGCGAACCGTTCCCAAAAAACCATTGATCAAAGCATCAAAATATTCCAACATAGGTGCATTTAGTCGTTTGCAAAGAGCAAAGACTGATTTAAATTTAAAAATACTTCAAAAAAAATAGTTGCTGTGTAACCCATGTTACCCTAAAACATTCAAAGAAGCCATAATTTTGGTATAATGCTCTGAATATCAAAACTGAGGTGCAGCTATATACTGAATCATTTTTGGTAACTTGTAAGGAAAGAATTTTAAACTAACGATTATGAAAAAAAACATGGGCGGGGCAGACCGCACAATTCGAATTATCCTTGCAGTCGCAGTTGGAGCATTATATTATTTTAATGTGATTACAGGAACATTGGCATATGTGCTGCTAGCTTTTGCAGCCATATTTGTTTTAACAAGTTTTGTTAGTTTTTGTCCTTTGTATACTCTTTTTGGAATAAATACTTGTAAGGTCAAAAATTAGGTTTTTTGGTTGGTTGATGTTTAAGAGGGTGTCTAAAAATCTCGTTATCTGTCAGTTCGAGCGTTTTAGACACCTTCTTTTTTGTTTTTCAAATGAGAAGAGTTAGTGTGGGGCAGTAAAAATTAGAGGGCTAGTTGTCGTTTTTATGAGAATTATCATATTCTGGCTATTCCTTAGCAACTAAATTTGACGCAAACTTAAAACCAATACATTGTGAAAACACTCTATAGTATTCCATTGGTATCATGGGAGAACGGCATCTGGATGATAGGTGTGTTCGTACTTGTGGTCGTTGTTCTTGTTATTGCAGTCTTGGCGATGATGAACAGTGATAAAAAATAAGATTTTTCCACATCTCTTTTGGCATCACAACAAACGAGCTTTTGTTTGTTGATGAGACAGTTAGATTAGACTTCCACCACTTCTTAGTAATGTGACCTAGGTCACTTTATATCTGAAAACCTAAAGGTAACTTTGGGTAAAATGATATAGAAATGTCCAAAATAGTCATCTTGGGAGCTGGTATAGCAGGTCATGTGGCAGCATCCCATCTCAGAAGAAAACTCTCCAAAGAGCACGAAGTAGTGGTGGTGTCGCCCAACGGTAACTACCAGTGGATCCCTTCCAATATTTGGGTGGGAATAGGGCGAATGAAACCAAAGGATATCCTGTTCCCTTTGGCGCCTCTGTACAAAAAAAAGCATATTGATTATAAACAGGCCAAAGCGGTCAGTTTTTATCCCGAAGGCGATCAGGAAGAGCCAAAACCTTATGTGTTGGCAGAATATGTTGCAGGTAATGAAAAGGGAATCTCCGAGAAGATGACCTACGATTACCTGATCAATGCCACTGGTCCAAAACTCAACTTCGAGGCCACCGAAGGACTCTCTCCAGGCAAAAATAAAGCACATTCCGTTTGCACCTATACCCATGCCCAAGAGGCTTGGATTGCACTGGAGAACCTAATAAAACAAATGAAGCAGGGAAAAAAGACCAAAATTTTGATTGGAACTGGTCACGCGAAGTCAACCTGTCAGGGTGCCGCTTTTGAATACATCCTGAACGTGGAGCAAGAACTGCGTCGTTACAAGGTTAGGGATATGGCCGAAATCACTTGGATTTCCAACGAATACCATCTCGGGGATTTTGGCATGGACGGTATGCTGCTGAGTTATGGAAGCAATATTATGAAGTCCAGTGAAATGGTAGAAATGGTCTTTGAGGATAGGGGAATCAAATGGATTTTGGGAGCCGGTGTCCATAAAGTGGAAGATGGGGTGGCCCATTATGAAAACCTTGAAGGGGAACAAAAACAGGAATCTTTTGATTTTGCCATGTTGATTCCCTCTTTTTCAGGTCATGGGTTTAAGGCTTACAACAAAACGGGGGACGATATCACGGACAAACTCTTTAGGGGATTCATGATCGTGGACGCAGACTACACACCCAAACCTTACGAAGAGTGGAGTGTACAGGATTGGCCCGAAACCTATCAAAACCCTTCCTATCCCAATATTTTTGCACCCGGAATTGCCTTTGCACCACCGCACAGTATTTCCAAACCCAGAAAGAGCAAAAACGGCACGGATATTACACCAGCGCCGCCAAGAACGGGAATGCCATCGGGTATCACCGCAAAATTGGTGGCCGACAACATCATCGAAATGATCAAACATTCAGATAATGAATTACACCATAAAGGATCCATGGGGAATATGGGAGCTGCATGCATAGCATCGGCAGGATTCGGGACGACGAAGGGCAGTGGTATTAGCATTACCACCTATCCCATTGTTCCCGATTTTAAGAAATATCCAGACACACACGGCAGAAAATTGGGCAAAACTTTTGGCACTATTGGCCTTGCCGGACATTGGCTGAAGTTGGCCCTTCACCACGCATTCCTTTACAAAGCAAAAATGAAACCCTTTTGGTGGTTAATTCCAGAATAGACAATTATGACACGAAGAATATCCAAATACAAACGATTTATGATGATGAACCCCATCATCCAGTTCTTTAAGTTCATCTATTTGAGCATTAAAGTTTTGATTGTGGTGGCTGGAGGGCACGGGGGAACCCGGAACGCATAAACCCCGTCCTCCTCATTGAACTTGCCTCAATATGACCCATTTCTTTGGTTACAAGGGTATGTTGAGGTTCATTTTTTTAGGGAAACAGGACATTTTTCTCGGTAACCAAGGTTACTGTGCAGGCGAATTGCCAAATTTAATTTTGCTTCAAATTATTTAAATACATGAAACGAATAATTACATTAACAATACTCATTTGGATCCAGGGACAACTATTTGCCCAAGACCCTGTCAAGATTTCTATGGAAGAAGTATTGACAAAGGTGCAAGAGTCCAATGCCAGCATCAAGGTGTCCGAACAGGAGGCCAAAATGGCAAAATACGATTATAGGTTCTCCAATTCCATCTTTTTGCCACAAATAGCTGTGTCGCATACAGGAATGGCGACCACAAACCCTTTGATGGCTTTCGGTTCCAAACTCAACCAAGAGATTTTGACCCAGGCAGATTTTAACCCTGCCTTGTTGAACGATCCCGATCAGATCGAGAACTACGCCACCGTGGTTTCGGTGGAACAACCCTTGATCAACTTGGATGGGTTTTATCAGCGCAAAGCCGCCAAGACCACGATGGAGGTCAAAGAGCTTCAGGCCGTGCGCACCCGCGATTATCTGGATTTTGAAGCCCAAAAGGCCTACGGGCAATTACAATTGGCACATAGAGCCGTAAGCGTATTTCAGAAAGCTTACGATGCAGCAAATGCAAACTTGAACATGGCACAGAACAGCTATGATCAAGGCTTGCTTCAAAAAGCAGATTTGTTGGAAGTGAAGGTACGGGTCACCGAGGTCTCCGATCAATTGAAGACAGCCAAAAGCAATGTGAAAAATGCATCGGACTATTTAGCCTTTTTAATGAACGAACAAAGAGATGTGGTCTATGAACCCTCCGAAGAATTGGTGCCTGATAATTTGGGCGAATCAGTGGACGTTTCACTGGAAAACAGGGCCGATGTAAAAGCCATGGATTTGGTGTCCGAAGCTTACAAAGCAAACATGAAAGCGGATAACATGACCTTTTTACCAAGGCTGAATGCCTTTGCCAGCTACGAAATGTACGACGACCAAATTTTTCAGGCCGATGCCAAAGGATACATTATTGGTGCAAGTTTGAGTTGGGATGTTTTTAAAGGATCCCAACGCTTTGCCAAAGCAGGAAAGAGCAAAACAAGTTATGAAAAAGCGAAACAGGAATACGAGCAGTACGTCGCCAAAAGTACTATGGAGCTACAACGCACCAAACGGATGGTCGAGGATGCCGCGAGCAGGCTCCAGACCTCAAAATTGGCTATGGAGCAATCCGAAGAATCATTGAGAATCCGTACCAACCGATTTAAAGAAGGTTTGGAAAAAACAACGGATCTATTGATGGCCGAAGCCACCTATGCGGAAAAACAATTGGCCTATTATCAAACCATTTTTGAATACAATCAAGCACAATCCTTATTAACATTTTTAACCAAAGAATAATTGCAACATGAAAAACATTACGATATATAAAAGCTTCACTTTAATTCTTGCATTGGGATTGACCCTTGCAGGGTGTGGGAGTGATAAAAAACAAGCCGCAACCACCTCAGAGGCGGTAAAGGTAACCGTTGCCGATGTGGACACTGGCGATAGTTCCACCATTTTGGCCGGAAGTGGTCAAATACAAGCGGTGAACAGTGCCACCTTGAGTACCCGGATGATGGGTCATGTGGAATCCCTTCCTGTGAAAATAGGTCAAAAAGTAAACAAGGGAGATCTATTGATTTCCATCAACAACGTGGACCTACGAGCCAAAAAAGCACAGGTGGAGGCATCCATTACGGAGGCAACGGTGGCTTTCAACAATGCCAAGAAAGATTATGAAAGGTTCCAGAATCTTTTTAACGAGAACAGTGCTTCACAAAAGGAATTGGACGATATGACGGCCCACTACGAAATGGCCAAAGCCCGATTGGAAGCCGCAAACCAAATGAAGAACGAAGTTAACTCCCAGTTTGCCTATGCCAATATCAGGGCTCCATTTAGCGGAGTGGTGACTAACACCTACATTGACGAGGGCGATATGGCCAATCCTGGTGTTCCGTTGGTTTCCGTTGAATCAGCTGGAGGAGGTTTTGAAGTAGTTGCGAAGGTTTCAGAGAATAATATTTCCGGTATAAAAGTGGGAACCAGTGCTCAAATACTTGTGAAAACTTTGGATACTACCCTTACAGGTAAAGTGTCTGAGTTAAGTGCATCGGCCCAAAATACGGGCGGGCAATATTTGATGAAGGTTTTAATTGACAAAACGGAAGCCAAGATTTTGTCAGGTATGTATGCAACCGTTAGGCTGGAGGCTGAAAATGAGAGCAACGGAAAAACAGTTGTTACGGTTCCGTCCAAAGCCTTGGTGCATAAAGGACAGTTGACAGGCGTATACACCTTGGGTCAGGATAATGTGGCCTTATTGCGCTGGTTGCGACTGGGCGACAGCTACGGTGATGAAGTGGAAGTGTTGTCGGGCTTGTCCAAAGGAGATCAATATATCGTATCGGCCGAAGGAAAGTTGTACAACGGAGCCAAAGTAAGCATTCAATAACCCAAAAACGCTAACAATGAAAGACGGACTTGCAGGTAGAATTGCCAAAGGGTTTATCAGCTCCAAGCTAACGGTGCTCTTAATGATTGTATTTATGGTCATTGGGGTGTACAGTTCCTTCCTTATACCAAGGGAAGAGGAGCCCCAGATTGACGTGCCCATGGCGGATATTTTTGTAGGGTATCCCGGGGCCAGCCCAACAGAGGTGGAATCCAGGATCACAAAACCGCTGGAAAAAATTATATCGAACATTAAAGGCGTAGAATATGTGTATACCACTTCCATGCAAGAGCAGGGAATGGCCATTGTACAGTTCTACGTGGGAGAAGATATCGAAAGGTCTTTGGTACGCTTGTACGACGAGATCAACAAGCACATGGACCAAATGCCCGCCGGGGTTACCATGCCCTTGGTAAAAACCCGCGCCATTGATGATGTGCCTATGCTGGCGTTGACACTTTGGAGCGAGGAGTACGATGATTTTCAGCTAAGGCAGATTTCAGGAGAGCTTATCAACGAAATTGAAAAAGTAAATGGCGTTTCCATCACCAAAAAAATAGGAGGACGCAGTCCCCAGCTTCGTGTGGTGGTGGACAAGGATAAAATGGCCGAATCAGGAATTGATATGTTGGCCGTGGCCCAAATGATCAAGGCCAACAACCAGCAAATGGATGCCGGTAATTTCCTTTCCAACGATACCGAGTTCCACATCAGTACAGGAAACTTTTTAAAAACCAAAGAAGACCTTGAAAACCTGATTGTAGGGACCAAACAAGGTCAGCCCATCTATCTAAAGCAGATATCAAAGGTATTGGATGGCCCAGAACTGCCTAAAAACTATGTTTCCCTTGGATTTGGGGCTGCAAGTGAAAAGGCAGAGACCTATAAATCAGAATATCCTGCGGTAACCATATCCATTGCCAAGCGCAAAGGTGCAGATGCGATGAAGATTGCCGATGTGGTGTTGGAAAAGGTTGACCACCTAAAAACCACCCTGATTCCTGATGAGGTAAAGGTTGAGGTGACCCGAAACTACGGGCAAACAGCTTCGCAAAAAGTATCGGAATTGTTGATGCACTTGATCGGTGCCATCATTGCCGTGACCTTTGTGGTCATGTTGGCCATGGGATGGCGAGGTGGACTTGTGGTGTTCCTATCGGTGCCCATTACCTTCGCATTGACTTTGCTCAGCTATTACATGCTGGATTACACCCTGAACCGAATTACCTTGTTTGCCTTGGTGTTTGTAACAGGTATTGTGGTGGACGACTCCATTATTATTGCGGAGAACATGCACCGTCACTTTAAAATGAAACGGTTACCGTTCAAGGATGCTGCGATCTACGCCATCAATGAGGTAGGGAACCCGACCATTTTGGCCACGTTTACGGTAATTGCATCCGTGTTGCCCATGGCCTTTGTATCTGGGTTGATGGGGCCTTATATGTCACCCATGCCCATTGGAGCTTCCATTGCGATGTTGCTGTCATTGTTTGTGGCATTGACGATAACCCCGTATTTGGGCTACATCTTCTTAAGAGAAAAAGACAAAAAGAAGAAAAAGGAAAAAGCCCCCGTTGAAATACAGGACACCTTCATTTACAAAGCTTACTCTCGATTTGAAAGCCCTTTGATAGAGAGTAGGAAAAAAAGATGGCTGTTCTTGGGGATTACCTTCTTCTTGCTGCTTGCCTCCATTGGAATGTTCTTTACCAAATCGGTAGCCGTAAAAATGCTTCCTTTTGATAACAAGAACGAGTTCCAGGTAGTGATAGACCTTCCCGAAGGAACGACCTTGGAAAGAACGTCGGCTGTAACCAAGGAAATTGGAGCATATCTGTCCACTCGTCCCGAAGTGGTCAACTATCAAACCTATGTGGGGACATCTGCCCCAATTACATTTAATGGTTTGGTTAGGCATTACGATTTACGAGGTGGTAGCAATATGGCCGATATTCAGGTCAATTTGGTGGACAAGCACGACAGAAGCGAACAGAGCCACGATATTGCCAAATTGCTCAGACCAAAAATTCAGGAATTGGGCAAAAAATACGGTGCGAACATCAAAATTGTTGAGGTGCCGCCTGGACCTCCTGTGCTCTCCACCATTGTGGCCGAAGTGTACGGCCCCGATTATGATAAACAGATTGCATTGGCCGATAAGGTAAAAGGTATTTTGAACAATACCACCGATGTTGTGGATGTGGATTGGATGGTCGAGGATGATCAAGTCGAGTATGATTTTGTGATCGACAAAGAAAAAGCGATGCTTTATGGAATTACTCCGCAACAAATTGTACAGGTGATGGTCATGGCTTTTCGTGAACAACCCGTATCGCATATCTACCGTGAAGATGCCTTTGATCAGATAGGGATTGTGCTTTCCATTAGTGAGAAGGATAAATCCAGCTTGGAGGAGATCAAACAGTTAAAAATAGCATCCCAGCAGGGCAATATGGTTTCCGTTGGGGATTTGGTTCAGGTAAAAGAAGGCATCAAGGCCAAGAGCATCTACAGAAAAAATCAAAAAAGGGTCGTGTATGTGATGTCCGATATGGCAGGGGAGCTCGAAAGTCCCGTGTACGCCATTTTGGGTATGACGGACAAGTTGAACCAATTAGAACTTCCACAGGGATACTCCATCAACGAACTCTATATGGAACAGCCCCAGTTTGAAGATGATTACACCGTAAAATGGGATGGGGAATGGCAGATAACCCTTGAGGTATTCCGCGATCTGGGAATCGCATTCTTGGGTGTGATTGTCATTATTTATATGTTGATCGTAGGGTGGTTCCAAAACTTTAAGGCACCCATGGTGATGATGGTGGCCATACCGCTTTCATTGATCGGTATTGTGCTCGGGCACTGGTTACTCGGTGCATTCTTTACAGCAACCTCCTTTATCGGTATGATTGCCCTTGCGGGCATCATGGTGCGAAACTCGGTGCTACTGATTGACTTCGTCAATTTGAGATTGGATGACGGGATTCCCTTGAAACAAGCCGTAATAGAAGCGGGCGCAGTACGTACCACACCAATTTTATTGACAGCGGGGACCGTTGTTATTGGAGCCTTTGTGATTTTGTTCGACCCCATTTTCCAGGGATTGGCCATTTCACTGATGGGAGGAACCATAGTGTCCACTGTTTTGACGCTATTGGTAGTGCCATTGGTGTATTACTTGATAGAACGAAAAAATTACAAATAAGATGAAACCGAGATGGCTAAAATAATCTTTAGGCACACCGTGCAAAGATTCTTTTAGTCGTCAAAGGTTCCATGTGACCATTGAAAGAACTATTAAAATATGCACATGAAAATGATCATTGTTACCACGGTAGAAGAATATAAGAGCGAGGTTTTTAAACTATTTAAAAAGGCCGGCGTGGAAAGTTTTAGTGAATCCGATATTGATGGGTACAAAAGTGCAGCGCCGTTGATGTACACCAGCAGCTGGTTCCCAAGTGAAAAGGGTGGGGCGGCATCCAACATGTTTTTCTCTTTCACCCAAGAGGAAAAAGTAACTGAATTGTTCAAATTAATAAAGCAATTCAATACCGAAAGTGAAACCACCAACCCCATTAGAGCGGTAGAGATACCCATAGAAAGAACTGTTTAAAAAACATTAAAATGAAAAATAGAATTGTAAGAGGCGTAGCGGGAACATTTATATTGATAAGTCTGATTTTGGCTATTTATGTAAGTCAAAATTGGCTCTGGTTTACCGCTTTTGTGGGCGCAAACTTGCTGCAATCATCGTTCACCAAGTGGTGTTTGTTGGAAGATATTTTGAAGAAATTCGGAGTGTCCGATGCCAATAAAAGCTGCTGATAGCACTTATTAGGTTTGATATTTAGAGCATTTTCATGATCTTTGTTCAAAACCTCACGAAAATGCTTTATCAACCTTGGCCTTGGTATGTATCGGGCCCACTTATAGCCATTATTATGGCTCTGCTCATTCTTATGGGCAAAAAATTTGGAATGTCCTCCAATCTTGAGACCTTTTGCTCCATTGGCGGAGCAGGAAAGTTTTCGGATTACTTCAAAATTGATATAAAATCCAAACGATGGAACCTGTTGGTTGTCCTTGGCTCTGTAATCGGGGGGGTTGTTGGAGCTCAGCTGCTTTCCCCCAATCCAGCAGTAAACATTTCAGATAAAACCGTTACCAAATTGCAAGAACTCGGGTTTGATAGTGCTGGTACAGCCTATTTGCCCACCGAGCTTTTTAGTATGGAATCCTTGACAGACCCAAAAGTATGGGTCATTTTACTCGTGGCTGGCTTTTTGGTGGGCTTCGGTACTCGTTATGCGGGAGGTTGTACCTCTGGACATGCTATTTCTGGTCTAAGTAACCTTCAACGACCTTCACTTATAGCAGTAATCGGATTTTTTATCGGAGGACTGATCATGGTTCACCTGTTGTTTCCCTTAATTTTTGCATCATGAAGAGTTTGGCATATATCATCATAGGTACATTTTTAGGAGTAGTGCTTTACAAGTCCGAAGCGGCTTCGTGGTTCAGGATCTATGAAATGTTCCAGTTCGATTCCTTCCATATGTACGGTATTATTGGCTCTGCTTTGGCTGTAGGAGTGGCATTGGTTTTTTGGATAAAAAAATCGAAGGTAAAATCCTTTTCGGGGGAAAACATTAGCATTCCCCACAAAGAAAAAACGTTTGCCAGATACATTTTGGGCGGAACGCTCTTTGGGCTTGGATGGGCCTTGGCCGGTGCTTGTCCCGGACCTATATATATTTTGGTTGGAGCAGGCTATTGGCCCATTGTTATTGTGCTGTTTGGTGCGGTTTTGGGCGCCTTTGTTTACGGTGTTTTAAGTGGTAAACTACCTCATTAAGGTTGACTTAACGGGATATTTGGGCCAAACAACGATCATGAATGGTTTGTTGGTCTCCAGCATATAGCTTTGTCTGTCCCAAAACTTACGTAATAGTCCCTACATGAAGCTAACTACGTTTATTATAGACGATGATTTGGTATCGCAATTCGCGACGCGGTACTGCATACAACAATCCCACGGTAATTTTGATATTGTTACCTGCTCCAGCGGCGAGGAGGGAATACAAGCGTGTTTAAGTTCCATTAAGGAGCACGACAGATTACCAGATATTATTTTTTTGGACTTGGTAATGGATGGCATGAACGGTTGGGATTTTTTGGATAACCTCAAGAATCTGTTCAAGGAACACCAACTACCCAGTGTTTATGTGCTCTCCGCTTTTACGAATGCATCGGATCGAACCATTGCCAAAAAAAATGGCTTGATTTCTGGTTACGTGGATAAACCTTTGTCTCGTTCCTATTTGGAAAAAATACTAAAAGAGGAGGCGGCAAAAAGGTCTTAGGTTGGTTCCTAAAAAATCCACAGAGAAATAGATGGTGGGAGTTGCATAAGATTCATCAAAAAACCTATTTTTGCAATCCATTTTGATGGATGGCCCCGTAGTTCAATGGATAGAATAGAAGTTTCCTAAACTTTAGATGCAAGTTCGATTCTTGCCGGGGCCACTTTTTGACTACTGAATGATTCAATAAATCATTAAATAAATGAAAATCAGATATTTAATATTTTTTGATTTCAATTGAATTCCTTTGATTTCGGCTTTTAGAGTTCACAAATCGTCAACATTTTTCAAGTTGCTATTTTAATTTAAGTAATTAAAATTCAGTAACTTAGTTGTCATCCTTGATTTGATTTGACTTTCGTCTTCGTCAACGTTTAACAAAAAGAAGACAATTATGAGGTCAAATTCCACTTTTTCCGTCCTGTTTTGGCTTTATTCCAGTAGGTCAAAAAATGGCAAAGCCCCTATTTATGCCAGGATTTCTGTCAATGGTAAAAAACTGAACATTAGTTTAAAGCGAAGAATCCAAATCAATCATTGGGACTCTGAAAGACAACGGGTAAAAAATTCTACTATTGATGCTAAATCCATCAACCAGTATCTTGATGAATTTTACTCCGGACTGTTCCAATCATTTCAACAGTTGCGAATAGAGGGTAAGCACATCACCCCTCATAGTGTAAAGTCCAGATTTATGGATGAGGAGGTGGATAATCAACATTTTACCATGAATGACTTAGTGTCCTATCATAATTCCAATATGTTTCCCAAGCTACATTGGAATACCTCAAGATTATATCTCACCAGTCAGAAGTATATCTTTTTGTTTTTGACGAAAAAATTGACGCAATTTCACTAAAAAACAAAATTGGGCCTATGGAAAAGCAATCTAAAGCTTAAAATAACGGAATGGAGATTGGAATGATATAAAATTGAGGCCAACAGACCATTGGATTACCTCAAATGATGAGGAGAGTATATCGGATTAATAGATAGAATTGCCTCGCTCAGTAAGGTTAGTTTGGCAAGATTTGGGGCTTGCAGCGCGAAACTTGGTTTCGCTCGCCTTTGTTTAGAATTTCAGTTAATGCCTGGTTTTTTACCTGATAAATGCTCAACTCTAGTTAATTCCTTACTACAATCATCCGAACTTGAGGTTTTTAAGATATTGTTTTCCACTATAATGGTTTCATCCCTCCAGGTTTCCTTTCCCATAGTATTTTTCCATTTCACCTGTCCAACATAAGTGCCCGGGTTTTGCTGGGAAAGATGGAAGCCAACTTCATCCAAGGTGAACTTGTACCTTCCAAGCCCCCCGAGCTTTGCATAGCGTCCTTCAATTTCTCCATTTTCATTGGTATAAAAGGTAACTACACGTCCATCACATCCTTCCCAAGATCCAATGATGTCCGTATAGGTGGAAGTTGCTATTGGACTTATGGATTTACAGCTGACCCATATGCCCAAGCTTAGGGACAGCAATACGATGAACTTTATTTTCTTTACTTTCATTAGTCCTTTCTTTGATATTTATCTTTCATAAATTCAAAATACATATAGCCAAAACGGTCGTACCAGTCTTCAACCCCATACTTGGCCTCGCAAATGTTGAGTTCCATCATGGCATCGGCCAGACTTTGTAGGAATTCAGCATATTTAGCATCATAAGCTTGTTCAAGTTCGGTCACGGACTTTTCGATATTTCTTCGTTGGGTTTGCCAGGCCATACCACCAACACCGCTAGGGGTAAAGCCAGATACGTCGTCTCCAAAGGAAATTGCGGCATTGGAAAAGTCCTTGGTGCATTTATAGATTGTGGCAAGCTTTTCAAACTGGTATCGCATGTTGTTAAACTTCTTTCGGGCTTCAAAAAAACATTCTGCACATCCTTGGTTTTCCTCCTCAGAGATTTCCCCATTATCATCAAAATAAAAATCGGTACAAATGGAAGGAATGGAAGGTGCTTGGCCCGGTGGTGCTGAACTGATGCATTTACCCAGTCCATTATTATAGGTAGAATAGAGTAACTTTACATTGTCCCATTGTTTCCGTATCGTAGAGATGGTCTTGTCTAGATCCTTAACTGCTTTGTCCACAGCTTTGCGCTCGCTCTCCAAACCCGCTAATTGGCTCATGACCATTGCATGTTTTGAATTTTGCTGATTCTTCCAATTTTCAAACTCTTCCATGGTCAACACAGCGCCCCCATCTTGACCAAAGCTTGAAAATGGCATTAATGATAGAAGCAAGAGAATCACTGCTGTCCCTTTTCCCTTTCTACCCATAAGTTTTCCGGCCAAAACACCTATGACCAGTAAAGCAACCCCGAGGGCAATGTATAACAGGTAATTGGTCTTCCCTCCATCGCCGGTCGTCCCAGCAGCTTCAATGGGTGAGGCTTCACCACTGGATGTCATTTCATCTTCATTGATTGACCTAAAGGCACTGCCCAAATAGGTTTTTTTTTCGGGGCTGGCCACCACTGCAATGGTATAGATAGAATTGTTGGGTTGCTCCGGCTCTATTTTTATTCCAAAACTTCCCCAGGTACGTATTTTGAAGTCAGCTACCCCATCTCGAGCATTGACAGTGTTTTGTTGGGCCTGCACGGCTTCCCAGTTATCTTTTGCCAAGCTTACTTTTAATGGAGAGCCGTCTACACTGGTGACCAACACATCAACAAAATTATAAAGGTCGTGGCCGGTAACGTAGTGGTACATTGCGGAATCTTTTAGTCTATTAAAATAAACAATGCCAAGTTCCCCGTCGTGCCCCGTTCTAGTGTCTGCCAATAGTTTCAATTCTACCGGCTGAATCGCTTTGTTCAAGGTGAAAGGTTGGGCATATCCCTGAAACGCACCTATAAACAAGAGGCCAAACAACAAGATGTTTTGCAATAGTTTCATCTTAATTTATTTTTGGTAGTGATCAATAAGATAGTTGGCAATTTTGTACGTATTCTGTTTCTGTTCTTCCCTTTGGGAATCTGTCAGTTTGGGACCACTAGTGTTTAAATAACTGTAACTGATTTTTATAGGGTTTCCATAGTTTGTATTTAACAGCAGCAAGAAGCCCTGTACAGGATGTCTTTTTATATAGGTATCGCCGGATTTACTTATACTGAGATCAATCATCTCGTTCTTCAGTCCACTTTTTATTTGGTCTTCAACAATGTTTTTGTCTCCCCATTTTTCTAGGCTTATTCCGTAATTGACCGTAAAATTGCCTGGATGGGTCACTTTATACCAGCAATCTCCCTGATAGTTGCTTTGTTCTTCTACTTGATGATTACTGTATCCCAAAGCCTCCGCCAATTGAGAAGGGGTAAGTTTGCAATCTCCATTTGGAGTATATAGTTGGGCATAATCCCCTTTTTGCTCCAAATCTATTGTACTGGTAGCTTCCAATTTTATATCTGTCCCGGAACTCCCTGTGGTTGATTTTTCCTTTTTTCCTGTATCGCCACAAGCAGCTATTAGCAACACGCCCAAAAAGGCAATAGTAATGTTTAATGCTTTCATAATGTTGTTCCAATGTTTATTAAAGCTCTCTTATTTTAGAACTTGACTTACAGTTAAGCCCTATCGCATGGATTATTCATCAATTCTATCAACTTTAATATTCGCTATCTCCAAGGGTTCATATTTGATATAATAGTTCTCTGCCCCCGCGATAATCGGACTTATCTTTATTTCTCTGCTATCACCAATAAAATCGAACATAATCTCGTCGTATTGGTTGTTGATAAACCAAGTTTCATTATATCTTCCAGTAACATTGGTCATCACTTTTTTGTTTCCGTATTCGCCAGGTTTAAGTTTGATGATCACGCGGTATCTTTGTCCGGCCTCTGGATTGAATTGCAAAACCAGACACCTCATTTCAGGTAAAAACCCTGGTGCTCCATTGTTTACTCGCGGATAATATTTGTTTTCTGGATACACACTGATGTATCTAGGGGACTGCTCAAATTTTCCAAAATATGATACCACCTTCATATCCTTGTCCGTCATTCGTCCAGGTTCAATTTCCCATGATTTGTTGTACTTAAGCTTCAATAAAGCAGAACGGTCATATGTAGTTGCGGGAAGTTTTGCTATTTGTTTTGCATTAAGGCTTTCAAACTTTTTCACCTCTATCCTTTGTGGCTTGGCAATGATTTTGTTGCTCAAATCTATTTTAGAGGTCTGGGAAATATTGATGTTTGTGTTCTTGGACAACTTTTGAGCATGCAGCGTGCAAATTCCCGTTACCATAGTCGCTAATAATAATTTAACAATTGATTTCATAAGCTTATTTAATTGAATTGATTAAGATCTTCAGTTAAGTTTCCAAACGGTATTGTTTGTTGTTGAAAAATTGCTCCGTTGTGTTCCACCAAAGGCAAATAGTTCTCCATTTAAATTGACCAATGCATAGAAAATGGCTCTTATCGGAACCGAATCAATCGTTGTCGCAGCCACCCAATCTACTCCGTTGGAAGATTCATAAAAGGTTGAATCGGGATTTGGGCCATCCACAGGTGTGGTCATCAATATAATTTTACCATCCAATACTACGGTCCTTACCGAGTTTATGCCTCTCTCACGGATTTCTGAAACTTCCGGGGTCGACCAGTTGATTCCATCCATACTGGTCCTTGTACTGATTTCTTCAATATCCAAATCTGGATTGGGCTCAAAGGAATATAGGGTTTCATTTAAGCTTTCAAGCTGAAAACTGTACTTTGTATCAAACCCGTGATTTTCTATTTCCAAATTCCAATTTAGGCCATCGATACTGCTGTACACGTAGCGTTCTGGAGATAGGTCATCTATATCGCCCGAATAGCCGGCAATTCTAAATATTTTATCCCCCAATACTTCAAACTTTGAATTTTGATATTGTATAAAGGGCGTGGTCTCCGTTTCTTCCTCCCAAGCGATACCATTTTCAGAGCTAAAAATTTTCGTGGAGAGGAAACCTTCGGAAACACCTCCATAAATCCACAACTTACCGTTGAAGGCAATCAATTCATGTCCATAGATGCCCCCAAAAGGAAAATCTCCTTCCAACGTCCAATTCTCACCATCATCACTGGACCAGATATCCGTAAGGGCAACATCTGCTTCATTTCGTCCTCCAATCACCCAAATTTTATCATCAAATACTTCAACCCCGGTGGCTTTTCTGGCACCGTATGCAGCTTCTTCAGTAATTAAGCTTGGGAATATGAGCTCGGTGGTAAATGTTTGAACTTCACTTTCTGCAACCGTTTCACCCTCTTCATAAGCAATGATCTGCCAAAAATATTCGGTGTTCAAATCAAGGGCATCGTCTGTTTCAATATCATATGAAGTAACCGTGAGTCCTGATTCGATTTCGGCCAGTGTATTTTCAGAAGTTCCAAGGAAAAAGGAATACGTTATCGGTTGGTCGCTATCGTAATTTTCCCAGCTGATCGAAGGTGTTTTGGAAACTGGGCTTTCGTTGTTAGCGGGAGACAAGGTTGCCAATGTTTCTATAGGGGTCTCACCGCCAACACTATCATCGTCATCAACGATACCTCCATTTCCATTGTCATCACTGCTACAACCTAAGCAAAATAAGGTTAAACAAACGAATATTGATCTAAAAAAATGCTTCATGAGTAGTTTGATTTAATGTTGTTTAGGGGAACAATTTTGTTATTCCAATGCCAAGCCAAAGTGATTGATTACTTCGTGGTAGATTGTTTTATTAATAATCCATAGTTTGCCGTGTTGACGCTTTTCTCCTTGGCCTATTCCTTAGAGAAATGTGTGCTTTTGATGACATTGTTTTTATTCATAATCTTTAGCTTGTATTTTCCCTTTTGCAATTTGTTCACGTTCAAATAAATCTCATATCGGGGAACTTCTTCAAGTATGCCTTCATACCTCTTTTTCTTCATGGTGATATGAAGTGTTTTTGTGTTAGTCAATCGGTAAGGTTGAATGAATGGGTTGTAGGCCATCATTCAACGCTGGAGCAAACATAATGGCACATAATGCTGAGGGCTATGAATTATGTATCAAAGCCTATGAAATATGTAACAGGGTAGAAAAACCTTGGCCTTAAGGAGACTTGGGAAGGTTATTTTTTACTGAATTCAGAGGGAGATGTTCCATAGGTTTCCCTAAAACATTTTGTAAAATAGGAATGATCGTTAAAGCCTACCTGATAGCCAATTTCGGAGATATTGGCATCACTTTTTTGTAGTAGCGAAGCTGCCAATTTTAGCCTTTGGTTACGAATAAATTCCGTAGTGGTCTGTCCCGTGAGCGCTTTTAACTTTCGGTGCAGTTGCATTCTGCTCATACCCAAAGCTTTTGCAAAATCTTTTGAATTAAAGTCTGATGCGACCAAATGATTGTCCAAAACATATTGAAGCGACTCCAAGAAGCGTTCATCATAAGAGCTGATGGATATGTCCTTTGGGGTTAAAATAATCTCTTGACTAAAACGCTCCTGTAGTTTTCTGCGGCTCTCCAATAAGTTTTTGGCAGTCTGCTTCAAAATTTTGTTATTGAATGGCTTGGTCAGATAGGCATCGGCACCTGTTTCCAATCCTGTCAGTCTATTTTCATCGCCGGCCTTTGCCGTGAGCATTAGAATGGGAATATGGGACGTAGCATCATTCGTCTTACAATTTTTGGTCAATTTCAGTCCATCCTCTTCGGGCATCATCAGGTCTGTTATGATAAGATCGGGAACCTGTTTCAGTGCTTTTTGAAAACCGGTGCTTCCATTGTCTGCCGTAACAATATTGAATTCGTCATCAAAAATAGAAGAAACATAGGTGCGTAGATCCTCATTGTCATCCACGATCAAAATAACGTCTCGGCTTTCATCACTTTCCGTAATGGATACTTTACCCTCATCTTCAACAGCATCTGTATTTTCTTGATAGGTTTCCTCTAAAGTTGTTGATTTTGTGCCAGTTACTTTTTCCTCGTTTGAGTAGTCGGTTTCAAGTATGGGCAATCCCAAGTGAAATGTGACACTTTCCGGACTGCTCTTGGCCTCAATCTTTCCTTTATGCAATCCGACCAGTTCTTTGGTGAGTGCTAGTCCAATTCCCGTACCTCTTTTATTGGCATGAATTTGGTGAAAGCGGTTGAATATTTCCTGTAATTCTTTTTTTGTTAGGGATACACCTGTATTTGTCACCGTTAATGAGAGAACGCCCTGTATGATTTCCGCCTCAAAATTTATCTCGGCATTTTGTGGACTGTATTTTAGTGCATTGCCCAAAAGATTGCCAACCACCTTCTGAAGTATGTCAGCATCAAACCAATAATGATTTTGATCTTTGGAGATTTTTATTTGGAGTTGTTGGGACTTTTTTTCGGCGCTGAACAAGAACGATTCCGCTTGTGATTTCAAAAAAGTGGACAACTCTGCTTTATTGACATTCAGTTCATAATGACCTGATTCCAGTTTTGATAGGTCCAGCAACTGGTCTACCAAAGTGGCGAGCTGTTGGGTGTTCTTTTTGGCAATGGTCAGGTTCCGTCTATCCTCTTGGCTTAGTTCCGCACGCTCGAGTTGCTGTTCTACCGGACCCTGTATCAAAGACAAAGGTGTACGCAGTTCATGGGATATATTGGCAAAAAAGTTTGATTTGGCCACATCCAGCTCTCTTAATTTTTGATTCGTCCTTTGACGGTTGCGATAAAGCACAAAGAGAAACAATACTGCCAAGGATGTTAAACCTATTCCTCCCAAAAAAAGATTGCGCTGATTCCTTTTTTGTTGTTCGGCAAGTTCATTTTGTGATTTCAACAGCGCTATTTCTTGTTCTCTTTTTTGTGTTTGGTATTTGGCTTCAAGATCCAGAGCAAGGCTTTTTTGCTTTCGGGCCTCTAGAGAATCTTGCAGAACGAATGATTGTCCATAGTATTCGACCGCTTGCTCAAAGTCCCCGGTTTTTTCATAGGATTCAGCTAGGTTTTTGGTGATTCCCAGCAAAACACCACTAGAACCGGCATCGGCTTGTTTAAAATAGGCATAGGCGTCTTCAAAATATGGTACGGCCTGTTTATAGCGCCCAATTCTTAGAAGAAACCCAGCGTAGACCCTATTGGCGTTAGCAATTTGATTAGGGTCCCCTGTCTCAGTGAGTAGGGCAAGCCTTTTTTTATAGTAGGCATCGGCTTGATCATAATTATTGAGGTCTGTCTCTATGATACCCAAGGACCAATAAATATTGGCTACGTTTTCAATGGAACCGTTGTTTTTAAAATAGGCTAGGCTTTTTTTAAAATAAGGCTTGGCCTTTTGATATTCCTTTCTTTGCCCAAAAATATTTCCGAGCATGATATAGCCGTAGTGTTCCTGATCGCTATCATTTATTTCCGAAGCCATTTGTATGGCGTTTTTAAAATATTGTTCGGACTTTCCTATATACGAAGTATCCTGTACGCTGTAGGTCCTTAAGAGTACTTTGCCTAGATTGAACAACGCTTTGACAACATACGGGTTCTTTTCTCCAGAAAATTCTGCAATGGAATCTATTTGCTGGTAGGTGGCTATTGCATCAACATCTTCAAATTTTGAATAATGTATGTTTCCAATGGAAAGCAGTGCACTAGTGGTCACTTCGGGCAAATTGTTCTCCGTCCCCAAAACGATGGCCTTTTTGGCATAGTGCTGTGTGGAATCGTAATTTCCTTTGTGAAAGTAGCTATTGGCCACCTCACTTTGAGCTTTGCCCAAGAGTAAAGGTGAAGACGTATTTTTTGCAATTTTCAAATTTTGTAATGCCAGCAGAAGTGCATCATCATATGCTGAGATTTTTGATAAGGAGTCTATTTGGGATTGATTGGTCAAAAACTCTTGGGGTATATTTTGACCAAATGATGAAATACCTAATCCTAATGATGTAAGAATACAAACAAGATTATATTTATTTATGACCATTTTTTTCATCACCGTTAATCGCTAAGTTACCAAAATATATCGGGCTGAAATTAGGTACAAGGAGTATTGGTCTTCACCTTGGGAGTCAATTAACCTCAAATTAGTTTAACAGGATTTAAGAAGAACTGAGATGAATCAAAGTTTAAACAAACGATAGACTTTCATTTATAAATCAATCATTTACAGCTGTTTGTTTATCTTTGATATGGCGAAAGACAAATCGATCACAAAAGTTCACAAATCGTCAACATTTGGAAAACAAAAAGTGGAAACCCCAATAAAACTGGGGGTCCAAGAGAAAAGTTCGATTCTTGCCGGGGCTACTTCTAAAGTTTTCATATTTAATAGGAGGATTAAATATGCACAAAGTCATATATCCAACTAAATTTCTTCTGTATAATATGTCCTTTCCTTTCTTTTAAATAGTCCAAAAAAGCAACTGCTACGGGAGATAGGTTTTTAGACTTCAGCCATATAAGGTTCCACGTAGTGGTGATGGGCAGTCCTTTGACCGGAATTATTTTTAGCTCATTGTTTTTGAGCGCATTTTTGTTCCCTATAAGCGGCATTATTGAGCAACCTAGTCCTGAAATGACGGCTTGTTTTACAGCCTCATTTGAGGTGAGCTCCATTTTTTTGTTCACTGAATATCTATTTTTTTCAATAAAACTTTCCATGGCATTACGAGTGGCCGATCCGGGCTCCCGATAGATCAAAGGAATCTTTTCAAACAAATGTTTTTTGGAGATGGTCTTAGGTAGTTCCCTGTCATAATTGCTGACATAGAAAAGTTTGTTGGGCATTAGTTCCACAGTATCGACATTCAGCTTTTCCGGAAGCACAGAGACCAGGGCAAAATCAACCTCATTAAGCTCCAAGCTCCTAACCACTTTAGATTTGTTGGTGACATCCATAATAAGGTCCACCCCTTTATTTTCCGTCATAAAATCGGACAAAAAGTAAGGCATCACATATTTTCCTGTGGATACCACTGATACCTTCAGCCGTCCCGAAAGGTTTCCTTGATAGGCCAAGGTTCTATAATTGATTTCTTCGACCTGATTGATAATTCGTTCGGCAGCCTGAGCTATTTCTTTGCCAAAATCCGTAATAAAAAGCTGTCTTCCCACCACCTCGGTAAGTGGAATCGGGAACTGATCTTGAAATTTTTTTAGCTGTATCGAGACAGCTGGCTGGGTTAAATGCAACTCCTCAGAAGCCTTTGTAATGCTCTGTAGTTCAGATATTTTAAGGAATATTTGTAGTTGGTGTAACGTGTAATACATAAAATATATTAATGTATGTTATTATAAATATAAATAAAAATTAATGAATTGTTTCCCTAACCTTTGCATTGGAAAAATTTTTAAAACAAAATCCTTATGGAAGCAAAAGTATTACCTGAAGTTCTTACAGATCAAAGAAAAATCCAATTGGTGGACGGAACATTTACGCCAACCGAGGCATCTGATGTGATTACCGCCCTAATCGATGAAAAAATCAATTTCCATAAAATTCAAAGGTTGAAGATTTGGGAAGGCAATCATTCAAGTAAAACCAACATGCTTGATAATCGCATTGATGAATTGGAAAAAGAAAAAATGACAGCACGGACCATTATAGAGCAAGCTCGAAAAAATGGGAAGAATATCACCATCAACGGCATCTTGGAAATAAAGTATGTGGACTAGATAACTTCTCTCTTTCCAAAAACACAAACATCACAGTTGTAAACAAACCAACAAATTAAATATTAAAACGCATGCAAAAGTCACTTAACAACACTGGAGTTTTTCTAATCATATTATCAATGATCTCATTAATTATCATGTCTTATGTAAACGAGTCCATTTTTATGGACCGCATTCTATTGTGTTGTTTCATTTTCGGCGCGGCGATTTTGGCAAGCAAGCGAAACGGACTGCAGAGAATTGATTCCAAGCAGAAAAAAGGATAATAGTTCCAAGTCTGGCAATACTATGAAACCACTACAGAACATACTAACAAAACCTTCCGAAAAGAATGATGCCGCCGGGTTGATCCCGGTTTTATTTTGGCTGTTCTTTATTGGACACCTGATTTTTACCATTGTTTATTATCCCGATATACCGGAATGGAAATGGGGAGATATTTTTAGAACAAATGGGTTTACCGTTCTTTTATCGACCACGGTAACTTTTTTTAGTGCAATAATTAGCACCTATGCCAATTCTTACTTCAAACATTCCGGGCAAAGACTCAGCTTTATGCTGTTTTGTCTTGGATTTACAGCTGCGGTAATTCTTTTTTTGGTGTCTGACCACATTATTTTACTGTTGCTGAGTTGGTTTTTGATGGGAGCCATTATGTCCCGATTGATTGGTCTGGATAACAATTGGGGGGAAGCTTTTGAGGCCAAGCGTCTTGCGGGACACTACTTTTTGGCAAGTGGTGTTTGTTTAAGTTTTGGTCTATTTCTTTTGGCTGCATACCACAATGTGATCACCTTGAGTGGGTTAATGCAAAAAGTTGGAACAACACCCAATTATCTCATGGTCATTTCTGCCCTATGTATCATAACAGCGGCTTTGATCCAATCTGCGATTTTCCCTTTCCATAAATGGTTGCTCTCTTCCATGACAGCACCCACCCCGGCCTCGGCTCTTATGCATGCTGGGTTTGTAAATGGTTCTGGAATTGTGCTCACTTTGCTGGCCTACGTAATTATGGAATCAAAGACCACGGATATACTTTTTGTTATTGGGGGTCTTACGGCGGTCTTGGCTCAATTTACCAAATTGATACAGGTGAACGTAAAGCAACGTTTGGCATGTTCTACCATTGCCCAAATGGGATTTATGATCATGCAATGCGGCCTCGGCTTTTTCAATGCCGCTATAGCCCACTTGATATTGCACGGTTTCTATAAAGCCTATTTGTTCTTGTCCTCCGGAGAGGGGGTTAAACAATCCGTGCCAGCGCAGCCTCCGACAATCCGCATTAAGTGGTTTCAAGCATTCATTGTGCTGCTCTACAGTGTTCTTGGAGCTTTCATTTTTGCACGATTGACAGGAAAGGGAATGGAATGGGATAGTGGAATTTTCCTGACTTTGATCGCATCTATTGCCGTAGGACAAGCTACGTACAACATCGTAAAACAAAATTTGTTCACCGGAACCCAAAAAATAATTTTGCCTCCATTGCTCTTTTTGGCGGGGATAGGAGCTTATGCTTTAATGTACAATGGGGTATCATCCTTTATGACCGGAATGCAGGTGATTGCCGCTCCAACCTCAGTATCACTACTGCAAATAGTCTTTGGGCTGGTGTTTTTAATCGGGTTTTTTCTAATGAAGTTGGGCATTTATCGGGAGATCCCTGGTTTGTATGTGAAATTGATGAATTTGTCCCAACCCCATAGAAAGACCATTCTAATGTATAAAGCTAAAAACCAATGAAACATAGTGTACTTGATAAGTTTATAGAAGAGGCTTCTGATCACATAGGAAATACGTGGCCTCTGTATTCCTTTGTAACCTCCAATCCGTTGAGCGGTTATGAAAATTCACCTTTCCCATTGGCGGTAAAGCGGGCTAAAAAAGTTTTGGGCGCATCCGTATACCCAAAGGCATCCATATACAGAAAGGCTCTTGAATATGGGGAAATCGAACTCTCGGAGCTTAAGGAGTTGTTCCAACAGAATGGTTATGAGAGTTCACCGGAATACTATCTGCAATTGATGGAGTCGCAAGAGGAATTGGTGAGAAAAAATCCACAACATATCTTGGATAGGGTTATGGTAAAATGGATCTCGGCCTTTTTGGATGAAGGACTGGCCGAGTGGGAAATGCCCTTTAAGTCCTTAGGATTTTATAAAGCCTGGAGAAAGCTTGCGCCTTACGATGATGACTTTAAGGGAATCAAGCTTTCCGATATTCCGAAAAATAGCAAGGATGCAATCGCTAGCTTGTTATCCGGTTTGTCCGATGAACAGATTCAAGATATTTTCACATACCACTTGGCTGCTCTACCCGGTTGGACGGGCTACATTAAACACAGAAAAACAAACCAACCACTATGGCAGAAAAAATACCCAATAGATTTGGAAGAATACCTGGCCGTTCGTCTCTGGACCGCAAAACATCTCGGGATAACGTTTTTAGTGGAGCCATCTGCTGTAGAAACTAGCTGCAAAATTATGGAGCTCCAGTATATGTGGTTAAAAGCATGGGAGAAAAGCTGGCAATTGGAACTGGTTCGAATGCTGAAGGATGCGCCCGACAAAAGCGGGTCCAACAAATCAGAATATAAGATTCCCGATGCACAAATGGTCTTTTGCATAGATACAAGATCCGAATTAATCCGAAGGCACGTAGAATCCAAGGGTTCCTACGAAACATTTGGCTATGCAGGCTTTTTTGGAATTGCAATGGATTACGAAAACGAAAGGGATGGTGTTGTACAAAAGTCTTGCCCGCCTATCGTAGATTCATGTTACCAGGTTTCTGAAGAAGCTCTTGAGGGTAATCAACAATCCAAGAAAAATAAGGATAGAAAAAACGAACTCGTTAAATTCTGGGACTACTTCTTAAAGCGTATGAAGAATATGCTACCGTCCACCTTTGGCTTTGTGGAAGGTTCGGGCTTCTTTTATGGTTTGAACCTTGTTGCAAGAACCATAGCTCCCGTGGCGGCTTGGCGATTTGCAAACAAGGAAAAAGTCGCCTATGAAACCATTTGCGAGCCAGAGTTAAGAACGGTTGGCTCAAATATAGCTGTTCCCATAGCCCAACAGGCAGCCATTGTAAAATCCGGCTTTGATCTTATGGGATGGAAAAATTTTGCTCCGGTCGTGATTTTTGTGGGCCATGGAAGCCATTCTGCAAATAATCCTTTTGCATCAAGTTTAGATTGTGGAGCATGTGCCGCAAGCCCCGGTAGGCACAATGCGCGCATGCTGGCCAAAATGGCGAACAATGATCAGGTACGGGCCTTTCTCTCATCAGAATTTGGAATAGATATTCCAAGTTCAACCCTATTTATTGGCGCCGAACATAACACTACCACGGATGAGATCCAATTATTTGACTCCAACTTGTCTGACCATCACCAGAAATTAGTGTCAAACATCAAATCGAACCTTAAAAAAGCTCAGCAGTCAGCTACTCGGGAAAGGTTGGGTATTACAGGGAACAGCATGGCCCAAGCAAAAATCAATGCGTGTAACTGGGGAGAGACCAGGCCAGAATGGGGACTGGCCAAAAATGCAAGTTTTGTAATAGCTCCCAGAAAAGCAACAATGCACCGTAACCTCGATGGTCGTTGCTTCCTTCATTCATACGATTGGGAAATTGACAAGGAAGGAAAAGCATTGGAAGCTATAATGCAGGGCCCAATGGTAGTAACACAATGGATCAACAACCACTATTATTTTGCTACAGTCGACAATGAAAGCTTTGGAGCTGGAACCAAAACAATACATAATATTACAGGGCAGTTTGGTGCAGTGCAGGGCAATGGCGGTGACCTTAAGATGGGATTGCCATGGGAGTCCTTGTATAGTTCAGAAAACAAACCCTACCATGCACCTGTAAGGCTTTCCGTAATTATACAAGCCCCTAAAGAAAGGGTCAACACCATTCTTTCCAGGAACGAGAAACTAAGATCGTTAGTGGAAAATGAGTGGATACACCTAATAATCATGGACCCTGTAAAGCAAACGGATATATGTTGGCAAGACAATCAGGTTTTAAGGCCTAAAAAGGATAAAGGATATAATCCAAAAAAGGCCAAAAGTAAAAATGAAATACAAGAAGAATTGACTATTGTGTGATAGTTTGAATCACATCTTTGTTGAAACTATACAATCAAATTAAAGAATCGGTTATCAGTATGGAAAACCGATTCTTTTCTTATTGTATAAAAGGAAATTGCCAATACTAGGTAAAAAGGGAACAGGTAGCTATCACGCAATAAGTGTTTCATTTCTTAAGAAGTGTTGGGTTTGTATCTTAAAAAACGTTCCTTAATAAAGATTGCGAGATATTTGGAATGGAAAAGTGGGAACACCGGTAAAATTATCGTCCCGATAGAATAATGCAACCCTTCTAGGGGCCTGCTTTCACCAATTCCACTTTACACTTTGGTAATGCCATCTTCAAGTTTACATCATTTTTGGTCGATAAAATCGCCTCAATTTTGATAACCAAAGATTTTTTTTATAATTTTTCCTTACAATCACATTGTACCGATAAGGACAAGGAGTTAACCATAACATCATGAATAACCTCAAACGCGTAATTGTAGACTATAAAAAATTGACCTCTGAGGTACTTAAACTTTTGGTGGAGAAGTATCCGGACGGCTATGGGGATGATGATGTAATCAACTTCAAAAACCTAAAGGGCGAATACATAGAAGCTGTTGAAGTGTCTACAGAGGACACCAAATACCTTGTAAAGATCAGTTCCAAGTTAGAACGTACCATGGCTGATTTCGACGAAGAGGACGATGAGAATTTTGAATCTGAGGATTTTGAAAAAATCGGTGAGGATGCCGAAGACTTTTCAGACTCCGACCCTGAGGAAGATAGCGAAGAATAATTTGCTATCCTTTTAAATTTTTCAGCATTGCTTCGGTGGTTTGGGCCAAATCAAATCTCGGTTCCCAGCCCCATTCCCTTCTTGCTGCTATATCATCGATGCTACTCGGCCACGAATCGGCAATTTCTTGTCTAAAATCGGGCGCATAACGTATTTCAAATCCAGCAATGTGTTTGGCTATACTCTCCGCCATCTGTTTCGGGGTAAAATTCATGCCCGCCAAATTATAGGAAGATCTTACCTTGATTTTTTCCGAAGGACTGTCCATTAAATTAATGGTGGCTCTAATGGCATCGTCCATATACATCATCGGAAGTTCCGTGTCACTGTCCAAAAAGCATTCATAGGAACCTTTTTTTAAGGCTTCATGGTATATTTCTACAGCATAGTCCGTAGTGCCTCCGCCAGGCATGGTTTTCCAGCTGATCAATCCTGGGTAACGAACACTTCTTACGTCCACCCCATATTTTTTATGGTAATATTCACACCATCTTTCACCGGATTGTTTACTGATGCCATATACGGTACTGGGCTCCATAATGGTGTTCTGCGGTGTGTTATTTTTTGGTGTGTTCGGGCCAAATACCGCAATGCTTGACGGCCAGAATACCTTGGATATTTTTTTATCCTTCGCCAAATTGAGCACATTAAAAAGCGAATTCATGTTCAGGTTCCATGCCCGCATAGGAAATTTTTCTGCTGTGGCACTCAACATGGCGGCCATTAAATACACCTCGTCAATTTCGTAATGCATTACCACATCTTCAATAGCGGCATAGTTCGTCGCATCCAAAAGTTCAAAAGGGCCAGATTGCATCAAAGCCTCGCTACCCTCTCGAATATCGCTGGCAATTACATTTTCCGCACCATATTTGTTTCTAAGTTCAAAGGTGAGTTCAGTTCCTATTTGGCCACAGGCGCCTATTATTAAAATGGGTTTGTGCATTAAAATTGAAGTTAATTTAGTTTGAGGGCAAAGATACCCTTTATTAAAATTTGTACATTCGCTTATGCAAAAATTGTTAGGCATCCTTATTTTGATAACGGTTTTGGGCGGGTGTAAAAAGACCGATAAAACTACAGCTCAGGTGAATACGGAAGCGTTGGAGTTCAACTACCAAAAAATGCCCGAAAAAAACCAGATTAACGCTGAAGCTACGGCCATTGTCTCGGAATGGCCACAGTTTAAGGATTTAAACAACAGCATCGATGTGCTGTACAAAGCAACCAACAACGAAGATCTGGCACTTGCCATTGATGATCTAATAGAAAAAGAGAAAGATCTTGCGGCTGGGAAATACCCTGAACCATTCGATACTTTCCAAGTAAAGAGCAGGCAAACCGTGATGCGAACCTTTTTGTACAAAACAAAAGCGAGCATTCTGGAAAACCAGCCGACCACGGAACCCGCCATAAAAGTTTTGGAAGCCTATAATGCCATGCGCAGTCAGTTGAATGTGATCATGAACAGCCAGCTGGATGAAAAATTGATTCTAGATGAAACATAAAATTTTCACTTTGGGACTGTTGATGGTATCCATGACCATCTTCTCCCAAAATACAGAGAAAGATAAAATCAACAATGTTTTGGATAGCTGGCACATGGCAGCTGCCAATGCGGATTTTGAGGCGTACTTCGAAAAAATGACCAAGGACGGCGTGTTTTTGGGAACCGATGCCATGGAAAACTGGCAAAACGAGGAATTTAGATCTTTTTCCAAACCTTATTTTGATAAAGGGAAAGCGTGGAGCTTTACTGCCGTGCAACGCAACATTTATGTAGATGAATCTGTAACCTTTGCTTGGTTTGATGAACTGTTGGACACCCAAATGAAGATTTGTCGCGGTTCAGGGGTCTTACAAAAAGTAAATGGGCAATGGAAAATTGCCCATTATGTATTGTCGATTGCCGTGCCCAACGAAAATGTGGACGAACTAGTCCAAATTAAACAAGCCAAAGATGACGAATTGCTTCAAGAACTAAAAAAGAAGCAATAGCACTTAGTTTTCTGTTCCTTCTGCAGCTTGTTTCTTTCTAGATTCCAAAGCTTGTTTGCTCAAACTTGCCAAATTGAAGTTAGGAGCGATTTTCAGAGCTTCGTCAATGGAAGAAATGGCAGCATCAATATTTTCCTTGTCCTTATTGAAATCGGCCAAGCCTTTTAAATGGTAAAACGCTGCTTTTAGGGAAACTTCATAGGGCTGTTGGCGCTCATAAAAAGCGTATTTCATATCGTTCGTTGCGTTGGCTATACCGTATTCAATATTTGTGGTAGCTCCCGTCAAATCCCCTGTTTGAATTTTAAGATCGGCCATTTCATACGCCAAGTAGGGGGAAGGGTTTCTGGAGTTCAATTCCTCAAAATGTTCCAACGCTCTTTTCGGCTGGTTCAAAGACTTCAAGGAAAAAGCCTTGACTTGCACGGCAAGGTCGGAATCATCTGCATTTTTTTCCACACCTATGGTGTTCAAGGCTTGCATATGTTGACCGTTGTTCATGTAAACAAAAGCGAGGGTATCCCTGCGTTGTTTTGACGGTGCCAAAACATTCAAATGTGTCAAAGCGCCGATAACACCGTTTACATCACCTTGTAAACGCATTTCTTTGTAATAAGCTTTGTAGTGATCTACAAGAGCATCATTGGTTTGGGAAATGCCACTAAAGCCCACTAGTAAGAGAAGTAAGAGTACATTCTTTTTCATTGATCTTTAATTTAGTGCGCCAAATCTAACAAAATAATCTTAACCTAGCTGTTAAGGATTCGATAAGTAGTTAAAGGCGTTTTAGGAAATTACGGGAACAGTAAAAGTGTGGCCTTTTTCTAAAAAGGTCTTGCTCAGAACCAATTTACCTTTCTTTTTTTGTGATTCCGTTTTGTACGATGGCGCGGGCAATCCTCTTTTTTGTGCTTCTTCAAAATAGTACACTTGTTTTTTAGGATGATGTGGATACACTCCATTAAAAACTTCTCCCCAATAACCCTGCTCCAAAACATTCATTATTAAATGGATACAATCATCAAGATGAATTAAGTTGATGGGGTGATTGCCATTGGAGAGCTGTTCTCTGCCCGAAAGCATCGTCACGGGGTGTCGGTCTGGGCCAATCAAACCGCCAAACCTTATGATGGTTGTTTGGAAGCCTTTTTCATTTGTAAATAGCGTTTCACACGCTACCAATTGTTTGCCCGATTCGGTTGTAGGTTGGGTAGGTGATTCTTCCGAGACTTCGCCTTCGGCATTGCCATAAACAGCGGTGCTGCTCACAAATATAATTTTGGAGACTTGACCTTTTCTGATTGCTGCAATCAGGAATTTTATTTTCTCCACATAACTTTCGGTTTGCTTGCCCCGTAGTTTGGGCGGTATATTGATTATCAAGGTTTCGATACCTGAAAAAAATCCTTCGATGTCACCTTCTATTCCAGTTTCGGATAAACGTACTGTAAAAGGATTTATCCCCGCATTTTGTAAAACCTTCAACTTATTGGAGGATGTGGTTGTTCCGTTAACGCTGTAACCTTTTTCAATGAGTTTTTTGGCCAAGGGCAATCCCAGCCATCCACAGCCCAGTATTCCAATATTTTTAGTCAAATCGTAAGGTTTTTATGGTCAATATAGCATCATTTAGCACAAAAGGCATGGGGATGCTGTTTTTTGGTCGCTCTGGAATACTAAAATCGGGATGTGTCAGGAGATTATTGGAAGCTTCGTACAAAGTAAGTTCCAAAACGGAATCTTTGGGAAATTCCAACTGCAGTTCCGTGAAATCATTATTGGTGATATAGTGGGTGACCAATCTACTCTTTCTATGTTCCAAAAAATAGGAGGATAACGCAATCCGGTTGACCTTGGCGGACGAAATGTCAATGGGGTTGGTAAATACCTCAAGGCGGTTTACATCCCTTTTCGGGGTAATGCAAAGTTCAATTATCCTGTTATCTCCAATAATAGTGTCGATTACGGTATCAATGTAGGGAGTTTTGATGTCTTTCTTTGGTGCACTGGACACATATTTAAGATTTGTACCGTATTTACTGGAAATGGTCTCTGCATTGGGTCTTCTTTTATCATTTCCCAAAAACTGTCCGTTCCAATCTATCAATTTATGGTCATAGGTGGCCCAAAGCGTAGAATCTGTATCTGCATTATAAACATAGAGCAGGCTACTGGGTTTTGGTCTTTTTTCGTTGAAATTGGATTGGATATGACTAGTGATTCCAAACGCGAAGAAGAGGAATAAGAACAGATACGCCAACCTTCCTTTACTCTTCAATTGACCAAAAAACGGGAGCACTAGAAAAAATAACAGGGTTGTTAGGAGTGTTGCTGCAACCATCATTTTTAATCCAAGACCCACGGGAAACATTTTAATGAACGGTGAATAAATTAGCACAGCGGGCAACGCCAAAAACACCATAAGAAATGGATTCGGCTTTTCTTGATTTAGGGTTACCAAAAGCCCTGCCAATAAACCGTAGAGCGGTACAATAAAAAAGCTTGCCCCTTTTAAATATTGGGCCACCAATCCACAGATGATGAGCCAGATAAAAATAGGTGCGATCAATGCATTGGGCGTACTGATTTTCCGGAATTTATGATAGGAGTAAAAACAAACAAACAAAGAAAACATAACGTAGACGGCAATGTAAGTATGCCCGTTGTAGGTGAAGCCGTGCAGCATATCTTTGAAACCAGGGTACCACCACGTAATGATGGACCAACAAAAATAACCTACCAATCCATTGACGATTAGTGTAATCAGTACCGGTAGAAACCCCTTTAAAACATCCTTGATATGGAGCTTTTTCGTTTTGAAACCCCAAAACAGCAATAGTACAAATGCAATTACTGCAACAGCGAACATCGGCCAAATCCATTCAAAAGGGTAAGATACCATATTGTAGAACGGAAGATTATAATACACTTCGTCGTTCAGACTTTTAAGGTTGTTCAGGTCGGCATCGCTAAAATAGGTGAGCAGCGGCATTAAATAGCTGCCTTGGTGCGCCAAAGTGTTCCTGTCCAATCGTTCATAAGTGTCCAATGCGGTATGATAATCAAAATGGTCATCTATAAACGCAAAATTGAAGCCTTCAATGTCGCCATCTTCTCTAAAAACGGTCAGATCGGTATCGTTGGGGAGCATTTTGTAAATGCTGTAGGCCAGCGAATTGGCTACAGGATATTTCGGATGGGCTTCTTTAAACTCTTTTATTAAATTGCCATTTCCCCTGTTCGTCTCAATAAGCATATAGCTTGGTCCACCACTACCACGAGCTTCAAAATTTAGGGCCAGGCCTACATCTTTGGCCCAGGGATGCTTGTTTACAAAAAGGTCGGCGCCGTTTAGTCCTAGTTCTTCAGCATCCGTGATCAATATGATGATATCGTTATTTGGGACCTTGTTTTTGCTCAAAAATGCTCGAACCCCTTCTAAAATGGTTGCCACGCCGCTGGCAGCATCACTAGCGCCATAAGATGAATGCGGATTGCTATCATAGTGGGACAGTAAAAGGAGGGCCTTTCCATTACCGCTTCCCTCAATTCTGGCCAAAATATTGGTTGCTTTGCTCAAGTTGCCCCAATCACCGGCCGTATACCCATCCTGTATAGTGGTTGTCAACCCCATTTTCTTGAGTTCGGAAATGACGTAGTCCTTGGCGCGTTCATGTCCGGGAAATCCAACCGCATGAGGTTCTTTGGACAATTCTTTCACGTGTTCTAATGCCCTATCCGTGGAAAAAGAATCCGTTGGGACATCTTTTTTGGCTTCATAAACAGGCATCAGGGATTTAAAACTCCAATACACAGCGAGCGCAAGTAAAATTAAGGCGAGGGTTCGGGAAAACTTCATGGTTTAGCGTTGTTGAATCTTAAAAGTATGAAATTCTAAAAGGTTCTCATATTTTGACGCTTAAAATTAGGTTATTCGCTAAAAAAAGGTATATTTAATATTCAACTTTAAAATCTAACCTTATGGCAATCAAGAGTTTTCAAGGCGTACGAAGCAAGGAGGAGAACAAGAAGAAATACAACGCCCCTATATTGGTAGAGGATTATATGACCAAAAAATTGATTACGTTTTCTCCGGACCAATCCATTTTGGAAGTAATGGAGACTTTTGCCAAACACCATATCTCTGGTGGACCGGTTTTGGACAAAAATGGTTTTTTGGTCGGAATCGTTTCCGAGGCAGATTGTATGAAGCAAATTTCGGAGAGCAGGTATTTTAACCAACCTATTTTGGATAAGAGCGTTGAGCGGTTTATGACCAAAAATGTGGAAACAGTCCCTCACGATATGTCTATTTTTGATGTTGCAGGTGTTTTTGATAGGCACAACAGGCGTAGGTTACCGGTAATGAAAAATGATATTTTGGTCGGGCAGATCAGTAGAAAAGATGTGGTGGTTGCGGCCTTAAAACTAACTTCCCATAGTTGGAAATAACAGGGGTTTAACTCGCAATATATTTTTTTATGAAAAATTCGTCATTTCGAGTGATTTTTGTTGGTTGAGCGAAGTCGAAACCAAAAAAAATGTATCGAGAAAAGAATTTTTGAAAGCATCAACCTTGTTCTCGAAACTCTTTTCTTCTGAAAAAACTCGAACAGACGGTTTACCATAATAGTATCAAAATGCACTACGGGTGAAGTTTATTCCCTTTTCACGATCATGTAATAATCATTATCAAGTGGCAAGTATCCTAAATCATATACAAAGTAGTAGGTACTTCCCTTTTTGGTAGTATAAAGGTTGGTGATATATTCAAAGTCAAAACCTTTATCCAGCAAGCGCATTTTTGTGGTCTTGGTCTTGCCGTCGCGTAGTGGAAAACTATCGAGTATCCTGTAGTTTTTGCGCAGTTTGTTATTGATGTTGCGCACAAGGTTCTTACTATCTCGGTTAAGTAGATTGTTATATGCATTTCTGCAATGGTCGGAACAGTATTTTTGGTCGATGCGGCCCAATAATTTTTCACCACAAACCAAGCATTTTCTTTCAGACATAGGATAAGATTAGGTCACCACAATATCATACTTTTTTAGCAAACCAATCAATCCGTCCTTATTGAAGCGTGTTTTCTTCATTTGGTTGATGGATGGATCTATATTGAAATTGATAGCTGAGGTAAAATCGGCTTGTTCAAGATTCGTGTTCTCGAAAATGGCATTTTCCAAATCACAGTCAAGGAATTTGGCCTGTTTTAAGTTTGTGTCGGTAAAGTCGGTTTGATGGAGTTTACAATTATAAAATGCGATATTGGGCAGATGCATCCCGATAAATGATGCTATGGATAGATTACATCCAATGGATTTGAGGGATAACAATAACTGGTTACAGGTCTCAAATTGAAGGCCGACCATTTTGCATTCCTCAAAAGTTACCTCGTTAAAAATGGTATTTGCAATATTGGTGTTGGTGAAATCACATCCTTTAAAAGTACATTCCACAAAATTCTGATTGTCCAAAAATCCCTTGGAGAAAAGGCAGTCCACAAAACGGCAATTTTCGTAATCGCCCTTGGGCAACTTGGTTTGCGTATAATCCTGTTTTGTGAACTCCCGATCTAACCAAAAGGATTCAGCCATTACTCTCCTGTTAAAATAATAGCGGGAATGTCCAATGCTTTGAACATTTCGTTATATGCTGCCATGCCACTGCCCACAATGGCATTTTTCTCGTCTTCAAAAGTTTTCCATTCGGCCATGTTGTCCCTGAAGAGTTCTTTGGCGCCTTCGGTCACTTTGGGTTCCGGTACATCTATAAAACCTCTCAAATGCATAAAGTCTGCATTGAGTTTACTGCTGAAGTTCACCACATCTTGGAAAGTTTTCTGTTTGGGCTGAATCAAGTTCTCTTCCCAAGTATTGATGCGCTCCAAAAGGGCATCTCCCTTCTCAAGCAACTCTTTTGCACTTTTGTTGTCCTGAAGCAGTTCCTTGTATTTTTTAAGCTGACTTTTTGCGGTGCGCATTTGGTTTACTGCCTTGTGCATGCTTACCAAGATCTCATCGATTTGGGTTAAATAGGATTGCTGCTCAGCATAATCGGCAGGCGTGGCATTGATCAATGGGTCGGCCAATACTACGGCATCTGTTTGTACGATTTCGTCTCCCATAGCAAGGCGAAGCGTGTAGGTTCCTGGTGCCACACGGGAACTTCCGTAACCATCAAAACCAAAAACATTTTCAATGGCCGGTGAGGGTTCGCGGTAAAAATCCCAAGTAAACCGATTATAACCTTTGGCTGCGGGCAACACCTTTGGTTTTGAGGGTCCGCCTGCCCAACTCTTAAAGTCTTTAGGTGCCTGGTTGGTATAGGTTCGTATCACTTTTCCACCGGAAAGCACTTCCAATTTTAGTTCTGTGGAATCCAATTTTTTGGGCAAGTAATAATCAAAAGTTACTCCAGATTTGGGATTTTGACCCAATCCTGGAACATACTCATCGCTGCTGCCGTTAAAAATTCGGTACGATGGTTTTGGCGTCACAATTTGAAGCGAACTTGCCGGCTTCAAGCTATTTTGGATTGCACCCAAATCATCCAATATCCAAAAAGCCCTTCCGGCCGTAGCAGCTACCAAATCATTATCTTGAATAATCAAATCATTGATAGGTACCACAGGCAAATTCAATTGCAAAGGTTGCCAATGTTGGCCATCATCCAAAGAAACATATAGCCCGGTTTCGGTGCCTGCATACAGCAATCCCTTTTGCTTTTTATCTTCACGCACCACGCGGGCAAAAGTGTGCTCGCCATCTATTCCGTTAGTGATTTTGGTCCAAGTTTGACCATAATCGGAAGTTTTAAAAATATAGGTGTCCAAATCCATAAACTTGTAACGCATCAAAGTAATGTACGCTGTTGCAGGATCGTGTGGGGATACCTCAATACTGTTGATGATACCTTCTTTAAGGTTCGGGGGCGTAATATTTTCCCAAGTTTCACCACCATTTTTGGTAATGTGAACCAAACCGTCGTCCGAACCGGCATAGAGCAGACCTTCTTCGTGGGGAGATTCCACCAAGTACATGATGGTGTTGTAATTTTCTCCACCGGCAGCTTCGTTGGTGTACGGGCCGCTTCCTGGGCCTTGCTTTTCAATTTCGTTTTTGGTTAGGTCCGGACTAACCACATCCCAACTGTACCCGCCATCTTTGGTTCGGAACACCACATTGCCCGTGTGGTAAATGGTATTGCGGTCGTGTGGTGAGCTAATGATGGGTGCGTTCCAATTATAGCGGAACTTAAAATCCTTTGGAATATTTCCGAGGCCCAATTCCGGGTATGCTTTGATAGGCTTTGTTTCGCGTGAAGCCTTTACCCACTTATCTATGATTCCTTGGTAGCAACCACCGTAAACGACCTCGGGGTTGTCAGGATCAAAAGCCAAATAGGCGCTTTCGCAACCGGCCACTGGATACCAGTTTTTCCAATCGATACCCCCATCGCGTGTACGACTGGCAATGGCCACGGAAGAGTTGTCCTGTTGGCCTCCGTACACATTGTAGGGCACTAAATTATCCGTGATAACTCGGTAAAACTGTGAGGTGGGTTGATATTGTTGAGAACTCCAGCTGACACCTCCGTTATTGGAAACATTGGCACCACCATCGTTGGAGTTGACCATGATCTGGTTGTTTTTCGGATGTATCCAGAGGTCATGATTGTCCCCATGGGGCGTTGGAACGGGCGTAAAGGTTTTTCCACCATCAATGGATTTGGTGACGGGAGCATTGAGTACGTACACGATATTTTCATCTTGGGTATCGGCAAAAATTTCCATGTAATACCAAGATCGTGCAATATTGATTCGGTCTTTATTGGTCTGCTTCCATGTTTTTCCAGCGTCGGTACTTTTGTACACGCCTCCTTTTTCCCCTTCGGCCTCGACTACGGCATAGACCACCTCCGAGTTAGCCCTTGATACGGAAATGCCCGATTTACCAAATTCTTTGGGAAGACCTTTTTCCATTTTGTCCCAAGTAGTTCCTCCGTCGGTGGATTTATAAAATCCAGAAGAGGCTCCCCCAGAGGTAATGGTCCATGGAGTTCGTTCGTGTTGCCACATGGCTGCGTACAAAACAAGGGGGTTGTTCATATCCATGGATAGGGAGGAAGCTCCAGTGATCGTGTTCACGTAAAGCACTTTTTCCCAAGTTTCCCCTCCGTTGGTGGAGCGGTAAATGCCACGGTCTTCAGATGGACCATATTGGGCGCCTTGTGCTGCAATAAAAACAATGTCGGGATTGGTAGGGTGGATAATTACATCGGAAATGTGACGTGTATGGTCCAACCCAATGTGTTTCCATGTTTTTCCGGCGTCGGTGGATTTGTAAATACCATCGCCCATGGAGGTCATAACCCCACGGGCAGCGTGTTCTCCCATTCCGGCAATCACAATGTTGGGATTGCTTTCGGAAACGGCAAGATCACCTACGGTACCTGTTTTCAGGAATCCATCGGAAATATTTTTCCAAGTGATGCCGTCATCGGTGGTTTTCCAGATACCACCGCCTGTAGTTCCCATGTAGTAGGTGTGGGGTTGGCCCACAACTCCGGTAGAGGTAACACTTCGTCCGCCTCGGAACGGGCCGATGTTACGCCATTTTAATCCAGGATAAAGGGAATCGTTGACTACAATGGAAGGTTGGTCAGATTTTTTGCTTCTTCGTTGTGCATCCATAGGATACAACGCCAATAACATGGCACATAAAAGTAGAGGTCTTAGTTTCACGAGTGTTGGAATTAGTTAGTCCGTTAAAGATACTAATTCAACTTATTCCTATGAAAATAAATGATTTCAACCCGTTGTGCATTTTGGCTATAAATAATAACAACTATCAGTTCGAGTGGATTTTACGATTGAAATGAGTAAAATTTGTATCGAGAACAAAGGATTTTGGTTTAAAATAAGTTCTCGATACAATTTTTCGTCCCTCAAAATCGCTCGAACCGACAGAGTTTTTTAAAATACAAAATGAGGTTCACTTTACTCTTTTGTAGGCAAACAAGACTTCCTCTTGGTTTCCTCCCTCTTCAATAAGGACCCAAACATTCATTTGGTCGTCACTTATCTTTTCCATGGTGAGTCCTTCAAAATATACTTTGTTGGGCTCTAGTTTTACAAGCTTAAAATCGATGGTTTCGTCCTTTTCTTCCCATCCCTTCATATTACCATCAAAATGTTTGAGTTGAAGTATGATGGAATCGTCCAATTGTTGGATGTGACCCGATTCATAGAAGTAGACTTTGTCATCATTTACCAATCGGAATACGAACATCATAGAGTTGCCCATGGGGGCGCTCCAAATTTCATCGGCAATACCTCCAAAAGCCTCGCCTTGCCAATGCCCCTCAATCCAAGAAACATCTTCCAGATTGGCCTTGGGTGATGATTGTCCTTCGGGCAGTTGTATGGTTTGTTGCGCAGAAACAAGTCCTGCGCTAAACATAAAAATAAGTGCGATTGATTTCATGATTAGGTTTTTTGATTGATGAATGCCTTGCCGTTAATTGGACAAGGCGAATTTTACATTTACCGTGGTTTCCACCTTTATTTTTTCAAAATCAATGTCCAAGGGCTGTGCATTTCCCATATCAGCAGAAACAGCTTTCATTTCCATCATAGGAGCTTGATTGTACCTTGGGTAATACTGCGAGTTATCTGCAATATGAATGGCCATCCCCACTTTTTGCCCTAATGGCTTGGTCAAGGCATTCGCTTTTTGCACCGCTTTTTGCACGGCCCTTGTTCTAAGCTCCAGTTCCAGTTCCTCCATTTTGGAATACTCGGTTTTTTCAATACTGGTGTTGGCAATGTCCAATTGTTCCAAAGCCATCATCACATCGCCAAGTTGTTTTCCTGAATAAACCACTAGGGAATATTGTTTGCTTTTGAGGACTTCTTTTTGACGCAGAAAGTACTTTTTAAAGTTGCTGCCCATATCCTTGATGACCAATTGCTCCTCTAAATCTATGCCCATTGCCTTGAAGCGCTGTGCCATTTGATTTTCTTGTTCCTCGACGGAAACACGACCTTTTGTATCTTTTTCCTGAATGATGATGTTGAGATAGATCTTATCTGGTGTGACCAAGGTGTCCACTTGCGCTTGGGTTTCCAAGTAGGGAGTGTCCAAAAAGTTTTTGGATTGGGCAAAAATTACCGAAGAGAATAGAACTGTGGCTATAAAAATGATTGTTTTTTTCATGATGTAATTTAATTAAAGTTAAATGCTTCTCCCTAATATTCAAAACCTATGCCGCATTTTTCCGAGTTGACGGATTCGCTTAAATGTGTGGGTTAACTCGATTAACTTGAGTACATTGTAGGTATGAAATTTATTTTGGCACCCGATAAATATAAAGGCTCGTTAACAGGACGTGAATTTTGTGAAACCGTTGCTCTTGGCATCAAAAAAGTTTTTCCAAATGCTGAAATTGTAAATAGGCCATTAGCCGATGGTGGCGACGGTACCATTGATGTGGTTGCAGATTATCTAAATGCTTCAAAAGTATCCATAACAGTAAAAGACCCACTTTTTCGGGAAGTTACCACACAGTATTTGCTTTCGAAGGACAAACAAACAGCATTCATCGAAATGTCCGAAGCATCGGGCTATAAATTACTCAAAAAGTCTGAAATGAACTGCATGGACACCACTTCTTTAGGTACTGGTGAAATGATTGCAGACGCCCTTGAAAAAGGAGCGAAAAGTATTGTGCTGGGCATAGGAGGTAGTGCTACCAACGATGGGGGAATGGGCATGGCGAAGGCCTTGGGCTATTCGTTTTTGAATGCTGATGGTATGGAATTGGAACCTATTGGGAGGAATTTGGGCAATGTGAAGGAAATCAATCAAGATAATGTGAACCCGAAGTTGTCTGGGGCCAAAATCCAAGTGGCCTGTGATGTCAACAATCCCTTTTATGGGGAAAATGGGGCTGCCAAAATATATGGGGCACAAAAAGGGGCTTCGGAGGATGATATTTTGTTTTTGGACAAAGGATTGGAAAGTTTTGCCAAGGTGCTGCAATCCACGTTTAATGTTAATGTACAGAACATATCCGGGGCTGGAGCTGCAGGAGGAGTAGGAGGGGGTGCTGTGGTTTTTTTAAATGCCAAATTGGCTTCTGGTGTTGACTTGGTGATGGAGCTTGCCAATTTTGATGAGGTTTTGGAAGGTGCTGATTGGGTTATTACGGGAGAGGGACAGCTGGATGGTCAGACTTTTTCGGGGAAAACTATCAATGGGGTAGTGCAGTCTGCGAAAAAGCATCAAGTACCCATTGCGGCATTTTGTGGTTCCATCGATGTTACCATTGATGACATGCAACAAATGGGATTGGATTACGCCGTTTCCATTCTCAATCAAATAGGAAACTTGGATGATGCGAAGGCGAAGACTGTTGAAAATCTAGAGCTGGCCAGTTACAATTTTGCCCATTTGGTGAAGCTGAGCAAAGACTAGCTCAAATACCTTTTCTTCATTTTGTACTCCAAGGAGGTTTTAACGGTCTTCCATTCGCTGTTCAAAATGGAAAATACCAAGGTATCCCGAAGATTTCCGAATTCATCAACACGGTGATTTCTTAAAATCCCATCCTGTTTGGCTCCCAATCGAATAATTGCATTTCTAGAGGGATGGTTGTGGAAATGTGTTCTGAATTCCACGGCGATACAGTTCAGATTTTCGAAGGCATACTTTAGCAATAGGTATTTGCACTCCGTATTGATTCCGGTGCGCTGTACTTTTTTGGCGTACCAAGTCGCTCCGATTTCCACTCGTTTGTTTTTCGCATCAATATTTAAAAAGCGGGTGCTCCCCACAATGGTGTTGGTTTTTTTGTTGATGATGGCAAAGGGCAATGCGTTTCCCTTTTCTTGCTCGGAAAGGGCCATATCCAAATAGGCATCTATGGTTTTGGGAGAAGGGACGGAGGTGTACCATAGTTCCCACAAATTTCCGTCAGATGCAGCGAAGGCCAAATCTACTTTTTGTGATTTTTGAAGCGGGACAAGCTTCACCGATTCACCTTCCAGTTGCAAGGGATATAACCAAGAATCCATAGGATGATTTTAATGCTCAAATATAAGTTTTAATCCATCGATTTAGACAAAGAAAAAGCCAAGGAAAACCCTTGGCTTCATCATCAATCAAAAAACGTAATTATATCAACTATTCTGATTCAAACTCGTCGATAATAAAGAAGTTTTTACTTTTCTTTTTCACGACATAGTTGCTTTTCAATACATCGTAATGCATTGTTTTGTCACCCACAATGATGTCAAACCCTTTTTCGGTCTGCGCTACTTCAAAATCATTGTTTACGGTACCTTTATATTTCAGCACCATGTAGTCGTCATAATTTTTATCGGAATCACTGTCAATAGCTACCAATTTTGATACAAAGGGGGAGGTTGATTTTCTATCTTGATTGACCAAGCCTCTATCTTTGCTGTCCAGCTCCATTCTGTATTTCCTTCGTTCCATCACCTTTACGCTGTATTCTTTTTCTTTTCCATCTTCGGAAACGGTAAAGGTTTTAAGTTGTGTGGTGGACTTCATGACCCCTGAATTTTGGTTTTGTCCATATCCCGCGAATGCGGTCAAGGTCGCTAATGATAGTATGGTGAATATCTTTTTCATAGTATTATTTTTTGTGGTTAATAAATCGGTTTTCTGGATGAATTGTTTATCTCTTACTTTAAGTAAGATGTGAACATCCAGTGTCTTTTCTCCAACTCGGTCATAAACTCGGTCAACATATTTTCTGTCACAACATCGCCGGTTTCGAGGGCTGCATTCACGCCATCGAGCATACTGTCGTGCAAGATTTCGTAGTCTTGCATTACTTCTCTTACCATTTCCAAAGCAGAAAGATTTTTCTCTTGCTCTTTGATTTTGGAAAGTTCCATGGTTTTCTTCATGGTAAAATTACTTTTCACACCGAATACTCGGATTCTTTCGGCGACGATGTCAATATTTTCTTTTACCGTGTTGTATTCATTTTCAAACTCTTCGTGGAGTTCAAAAAAATCGGGTCCTTCAATGTTCCAGTGAAAATTTCTAAGCTTATTGTAGAATACTTGATAATTGGCCAGTAAAGTATTTAGGCTGACCACAATTTCAGCGGTTTCCAAATAAGTAAATCCTAGTTTCTTAAAAGTTTTATTTTTTGCTTTAATAGCTTCCATATAATATGTTTTTGATTTGTTCAATTACAATGTACGAGTCAATACTTGATAGGATTGATTGGAATGATGTAATTCTTGATGCAATTGATTTTTGAACCATCTTTTAGGGTAAATAGGTCAAAAAACTCATCCCGATTCTTATGATTGTTGGCGGATAAACCTATGTTAAGGCAAAAACAATTATTTAGTTTAATTTAACCCTTATTGGAAGCTATTTTGGGTTTGATGGGTCGCTATCGTTCTTGATGATAAAATCACTGCGAAGGGATTTATAAATTTCGGGAGAAATATCGGTCAAGTATTCTTTCTCTACGCCAAATACTTTTTGAGGGTTTCCATGGGTAAGGTCTTGTTCCTCTACATATATAGTTTCGGATATATCGTACATTTTTTTACAGAGGCTAAATCTTTTGACAACTTTATATTTATTGATACTTCTTATGTGCACTTGGTTGCGGTTTTTGGGTTGTCCAATTAGACACAGTCATTGTGTATAAGTCACTTTTAAACAGTTGTAACGGTTTACATACGTTTACAAACGAAAACAAATGGTTACAAACCGAATAGGGTTTTTAAGTGCTTCTAAGTTTGCCTCGTCGGACAATGAGAGTTCGATGGATAATTTTAAAAACTTAAATCTTACTATTATGAATTCACTTAGAAACAAAGTACAACTGATCGGCAACCTAGGAAACGACCCAGAGATCATCACCTTGGAGAACGGGACTAAATTGGCCAAATTTTCCATTGCAACAAACGAATCCTATAAAAATGCAAAAGGGGAGAAGGTAACCGATACGCAATGGCACAATATCATTGCATGGGGCAAGTTGGCCGAAATATCAGAGGATTTTTTGTCCAAAGGCAAAGAGATTATAGTTGAGGGCAAACTCATGAATCGCTCTTACGAAACCAATGAAGGTGAAAAAAAGTATATCACCGAAATTAAATGTAATGAGCTATTGATGCTCGGAAAGTAATTGTTGTTGCTTAATGACGACTAAAAGAGGGTAACTCCCCTTTTTTGTTTTCCTGTAGGGTAAATGCATTTTGAGTTGTTACATAACCGGACGCCAGAACTTTAGTAATTGAATAAAGTAATTTTTAAAACGTATTTTAATGAGGGTAGCAACTCCACTTACGGTACTGTTTGCTTTGGGTCTGGCGACCATGGTTTCGGCACAGGACAATACAGTTTCTTTTTATGAAAAACAGGCTCGCAAAGATGCCCATCTGGAGCAAACTTCAACTTTTTCCAGCTTAGAGGATGAAAAAGACTTTTGGAACGATCAGATACGCTACGAAACCGATCTGCAAAATCAAAATAGTGCAGCGTACAAGGTTTATATGGACGCAAAAAGAATGGCGTATTCCAAACACGCACAGGCATGCGATAATAATTGTGTACACAGTGACTACTATTATCAACAGGCTAGTTTCTATTTTACATACAAAGCCAATGAACACGATTCCAAGGAAATAATTGGCGCAATAGTCCAAGTAGCTTCCCCAAGAATTTTTTAAATGTGCATTCTTGGTTGGTTAATTAAAAGAGGTAGATTTCCGTCAACCTGAACTTGTTTCAGGTTCTCATAATAATTTGCTTATCAGCATTGATGAGATTCTGAAATAAATTCAGAATGACGTGTCTTAATACTTTTTAGACCTCTTTTTTTATAAATACCTTTCTTTAATTCTGACCACCATCACGTTCGGGTGAACGAGGTGTGGGCCACTCCAATTGTTCGCCTGTTCTGTTGCTAATGGGTAGCACCGCTTTTTCTCTAGATGTTTTCTCGGGATGCTCGCTGGCCATATAAGCGAGAATGGCCGTAAGGATAGCGTTGTTTCGAACGTCATCAAAAATAATCTTGTCATAGGTGTCCCGGTTGGTATGCCAAGTGTAGTTCCAATAGGACCAGCTCAACGAACTTAAGCTAAAGGCGGGCGCTCCTGCCGCTTGGAACGAAGCATAATCAGAGCCGCCACGTGCCGGGGTTCCGGGAAAGGTTGTCTCGATTTCATCAGTGATTTCCTTTGGCACTTCGTGCAACCATTTCCCGAGATAATCATAGGAATCCAAAAATCCGCCACCGGAAATTCGAACCACTCTACCGGTCCCATTATCTTGGTTAAAAACCGCTTGCACACCCGCTACGATTTCCGGGTTGTCTTCAACAAAAGCTCTGGATCCATTCAATCCTTGTTCTTCGCTACCCCAGTGTCCCACCAAAATGGTTCGTTTTGGGTTGGGATACGCTTTTTTCAAAATACGCATGGCCTCCATCATCACTAAGGTTCCTGTACCGTTGTCTGTAGCGCCGGTTCCACCGTCCCAGGAATCAAAATGGGCGGATAATATCACATATTCATCAGGTTTTTCGGAACCTTTGATCTCCGCAATGGTATTAAATGTGGGCATTTTACCCAATTCTTTGGATTCCGCCACAATATGAAGTTCAGGTTTTTGACCCGATTCCACCAATCGGTATAGCATCCCGTAGTCTTCCAGTTCAAGATCCACTGTCGGGATTTCTTTGGTATAAGCTCCAAATATTTTGTTTACCCCAAACCCTCTGGACCAATACGAAGCAACAATGCCCAAGGCACCTGCTTCTTCAAGAGCAGCAGGAAGGGTGCGTCTGTTGAGTCCTGTGTTCGCTATATTTTTTCTCCAAGCTTCAGTTTGCTCGTCACGTTCTTTTTTCATCTTTTCAAAGGACTTTTCGGTGGCAAACTCTTCCCAGTTGTAATCAGGTCTTCCTGTGGGTTGTGGCATAGAAATCATTACCAGTTTGCCCTTAACGTTGGACAGCCAATTCACAAATTCGAGCGAATCGGAAACCGTGGGTAGAACTACCAGCTCGGCAGTTACTCCTTTTTTTGGGGTGCTTGGGCTCCAAGCTAGTTGTGTTCCTTTCAGGCTTTGTACCCTAGGGTGCACCATATCAATATGGGTTATTCCACGTTCCCATCCTTTCCACTCGCCCCATTGTTCGTTGCGGGCAGGGATTCCCCAACTTTCATATTTTTTAACGGCCCAGTCGTGGGCATTTTTCATTTGGGGTGTACCAACCAATCGTGGGCCTATGCCATCCATAAGTTGATGGCCCAATGTTTCCAGTTGTGAGTTTTCGTTGGCTTCTTGAATGATTGCATCAATCACTGCATCCTTATCCTGAGCCAGCACAGAAATGCTGGATACAAGGAGCATAGCAAATAAAAGGGAGATTTTTTTGATCATGGTTTCTAGTTTGCTTTAAAAATAGCACAAATAAAGAAACCTTTTGGGTTTGGACAGGAGATAGCGAAGATTAAGCGACTTTTTGAAGAAGATCAAAGCACGGACACTTTTTACAGCGTTTGCTTTCACTTTTCTTGTATTTTTTGCAACACTTGGATTTTACCTTGCCTGTTGGAGGTAATTCTCTAAGCTTAGCCTTTTTAAGTTTCTTCTTGTCCTTTTTCTTTCCCATTATTAGAAGCGAAATAGGGTGCGAAAATAACTATTTTAAATCAATCTAAATAAAATTTAACATAATTGTATTTCCAATTCATTAAAAATGAAGGGAGACGCCCAAAGTGTTTGGACCAAAAGAAAGATTCCAGCTAACGTTTTTGGGATTTGTGTCGTTGTACTTCTCATCATACTTGGAGTCCAAGTATCTATCAATAGACTCCACAATAAAGATGCTCAACACTGTACTAAAAGCCACATCGGAAACCCAGTGAAAATCATCTATAATACGTACAAGCCCAGGAATCATCCCAATAGTGTAAAGTCCACCCTTGACCCAAGGGCTTTTAAATTGTTTGGCAATGGCATATGCGTTACTGAATGCGAGCATGGCATGGCCTGAAGGGAAAGAATCATAATCATATACCCTGTCCAAGTGGAGCGGATCGAATGTAGCGGAACTTGCTCCGCTTTTGGGCCGTGCCCTGCCAATGATTCGTTTGCTCACCTGTTGTAAAAAACCTCCAGCCGTAGCGGAAGAAATTAAAAGCACGCCTGTGCGTCTCAATTTTTCATTTTTGGTAAAGAGTCCAGCAAGATATACTCCTCCTGTAAACATATAATTATTCTCTGGACTTCCATATTCATTGCCATAGTCTATAACAAAATCAGGAATATCATCTTCAAAACCATTCTTCCAATCACTGAGTTCATCATCTACGGTAAATAAAAGCAATGTACCTCCCGTTAAATATCCAAAATTGGCCCAGTCGTTCCCTTTCCAATGGAATGGTCGGGAATAGGAATAGCCTACACCCCCAAATATGTTTCCAACATCGTAGGTGAAATTGTTCCAAAGGTTTTTCTCTTTTTTAATCTGAAGGTCTTGACCGGTCATAGTAGTGGTCAATAAAACTAGGATGAAGTATTTTATAAGTCTCATGATGTTGAATTACCAAACTAGTCGGCAAAATTATTCATACATTTCATGGGCAGTACGAAAAGTATTCGCATGTGCTTCCACAATTCTTTTAATATCCGGAGAGTATCCGCCGCCCATACTGCATTGCACTGGGATTTTAGCTTCGTAACAGGTTTGAAGCACAAAGCGATCTCGTTCCTTGCAACCTTCCAAAGTCATGGACAGCGTACCCAATTTATCGGATTCCAAAACGTCCACACCACAGAGGTAAAAAATAAAATCGGGTTGAACTTGCTTCAACAACTTGGGAAGGGTCTTTTTTAGAATAGAAAGATACTCTTGATCGGTTGTGCCTTTCTCTAATGGGATATCCAAGTCTGATGTTTCCTTTTTAAAGGGATAATTGCCTTTACCATGCATTGAGAATGTAAAAACAGAATAGTCTGTCTGAAAGATTTCCGCAGTGCCATTACCTTGATGCACATCCAAATCTATTATTAAAACTTTGTTGGCTAGTTTGCTGTTTAAAAGATAACGTGCGCCAATGGCTTGATCGTTCAACATGCAAAAAGCTTCGCCTCGACCGGAATACGCATGATGTGTTCCTCCCGCAATGTTCATGGCGATACCATTTTCGAGCGCAAATTCGCATCCTTTTATGGTGCCATCCGCAATAATGCGTTCGCGTTTCACAAGTTCATCACTTAACGGAAAACCAATCTTACGTGCAGCACTTTTGGAGAGATTTAAACCAACCAAATCTTCGAAATAAGCTTCATCATGTGCCGCCAAAATATGATGATCTTCGGGTAGCGAGGGTTCAAAGAAGTTTTCTTCCGAACAAGTGCCTTCATAAAGCAATTGCTGGGGCAATAATTCGTATTTAATCATGGGGAACCGGTGCCCTTCCGGCAACGGATGCTTGTAAATGGGATGGTAGGCTATTTTTACCATTTAGGCATCTTGTTTATGTAATGCTAACTGTATGCGTTTTCTGGGCACGTCCACATCCAAGACTTTTACCACCACTTGCTGATGAAGGCTAACATGTTCATTGACATCTTTTACAAAAGTATCGGATAGATTGGAGATATGGATAAGGCCGCTTTCTTTGATTCCAATATCCACAAAGCATCCAAAATTGGTGATGTTGTTGACAATGCCGGGCAACAATTGCCCTTGGTGCAAATCTGTTATTTCCTTTATATTTTGATTGAACGTAAACACTTTCGCTTTCTCACGAAGGTCCAATCCTGGTTTTTCCAATTCTTTCAGAATATCTTCCAATGTTGGCATTCCTATGGTTTCCGTACAATAGGATTTGAGGTCGATGCCTTGCAAGGCTGCTTTATTCCCTACAATTTCTTTGGTGGAAATGCCTTGGTCTTTGGCCATTTTGGAAACCAAACCATAACGTTCTGGATGAACGGCAGAATCATCCAAAGGATTGTCCCCATTTTTGATGCGTAAAAACCCAGCACTTTGCTCAAAGGCCTTGCCTCCCAGACGTGGTACTTTTTTAATTTGCTCCCTGCTTTTGAACTTTCCATTTTCATTTCGGTGGGCGACAATGTTCTCCGCTAGTTTTGGTCCAATACCGGAAACATAACTCAAAAGGGGAACACTCGCCGTGTTGATGTTGACTCCAACGGAGTTCACGCAGCTTTCCACGACCGTGTCCAAAGATGTTTTTAATTGGGTTTGGTCCACATCGTGCTGGTATTGTCCAACCCCGATAGATTTGGCATCAATTTTTACCAATTCGGCCAAAGGGTCTGCCAAACGGCGACCAATGGAAACGGCTCCCCGTACCGTAACGTCATAATTGGGGAATTCATCCCGTGCAATTTTTGATGCAGAGTAAATGGAGGCCCCAGCTTCACTCACGATAAACACTTCAATCGGTTTTTTGAACGGAACGCGCTTTACCAACTGTTCTGTTTCCCGGGAGGCCGTTCCGTTGCCAATCGCAATGGCCTCAATTTTATAAGCATCCACCAAAGAACTTATTTTTTTGATGGCTCCGGAACTGTCGCGCTGTGGTGGATGGGGATAAATGGTTTCGTTGTGCTTTAAATCGCCCTGTTCATCCAAACAAACCACTTTGCAGCCCGTTCTAAAACCAGGGTCAATAGCCAAAATTCGTTTTTCGCCCAGCGGGGCTCCGAGCAATAGTTGTTTCAGATTTTTGGAGAAAACCTGAATCGCCGAAGCATCTGCTTTTTCCTTGGCTGTTTTTAATAGTTCATTGGACAACGATGGCAACAAGAGTCTTTTATAGGCATCGGCTATGGCCAATTCAATTTGTTCCGCACACGCATTGTTGGTTTTGATCAAGCGCCGTTCCATATTTTGGATAGCTCTTTCGTCATCTATTTCGATTTTTACTCGGATAAAACCCTCCTTTTCGGCTCGCATAATGGCTAAAAAGCGATGCGAAGGGCAGCGGCTCAAGGGTTCGCTCCAATCAAAATAATCTCGGAATTTCTGAGCTTTCTCGTCCTCTTTTTTGGTTTTGATGACTTTGGTCGTAATCAAGGCATGGCGCTCCAACTGACCACGCAGCTGATTTCGGATGTCGGTACGCTCATTGATCCATTCCGAAATGATGTGTCGAGCTCCTTCCAACGCATCGTCTTCGTTAACGACATCCTTGCTCAGATATTTGGAAGCGATAAACTCGATTTCATCGCTACGTTGTGCCATAATGATTTTGGCCAAGGGCTCCAAACCATTTTTTCGTGCGGTTTCGGCTTTGGTCTTTTTGCTTTTTTTGAAGGGAAGATAAAGGTCTTCCAAACTGGTAAGATCGGTACAGTTCAAAAATTTTGCTTCCAGTTCAGGAGTTAGCGCATCTTGCTCCGTTACCGCTTTGATGACGGCTGCTTTTCTTTTTTCCAGTGCTTCGAACTGAGCTTTGTACTCCACGATGGAACCGATTTGCACTTCGTCCAAATTGCCCGTGCGTTCTTTTCGATATCTCGAAATAAAGGGTACGGTGCAATCTTCGTTTAAAAGGGCCACGGTGTTCTCAACACTCTTTTCTGAAAGATTGGTATGGCGAACGATATAGGGGACAAGTTGCATGATGTTTGTTTAGTATTTGTCATTTCGAGCGCAGTCGAGAAGGCTTTGCGTTCAAGTTTCTAATGTGGGTCTCGACTGCACTCGACCTGACAGTTTCTCAGGATATGAATTAATTTATGGTTTCCCCGTTGCTAACGTGTTCCTCATCAGGATTGACAAATACGAGTTTGCCATCTTTGTCTTCCGTCATCAAAATCATACCTTGACTTTCCACACCACGCAGTTTTCTTGGGGCCAAGTTGGCAACAACGGTTACTTTTTTGCCCACAATGTCCTCTGGCTTGAAGCTGTTGGCAATTCCTGACACAATGGTTCTTGTATCAAGTCCAGTATCCACTTTTAATACCAAAAGTTTATCGGCCTTCGGCATTTTTTCAGCTTCGATGATGGTTCCCACACGCATATCCAATTTGGAGAAATCATCAAATGTGATAGTGTCTTTTTGTGGGGCTACTTCTTTGTCCATTGCACCTGTGCTGAGCGTAGTCGAAGCATTGATTTTTTTGGTGGCTTCGAGTTTGTCCAGTTGTTGTTGAATTTCCTTGTCCTCTATTTTTCTGAAGAGCAGTTCACTTTTGTTGATGGTGTGTCCGGCTGGAAGCAAAGCCTCCGCAGTGGCAACGCCATCCCAAGTGGTCTCGACGGAACCTGTGCCGAGCGGAGTCGAGGTGCTCGACCTGATACCGTCTTTGTCATTCTGAGCAATGCGAAGAATCTTTTTCAATTTAGTTGAAGTAAACGGCAAAAATGGCTCACTAAGTACTGCCAACCCCGTCGCAATTTGAAGCGCCACGTACATTATGGTCTTTACGCGCTCTTCGTCTGTTTTAATGAGTTTCCATGGTTCTTCGTCCGCCAAGTATTTGTTGCCCAATCGTGCCAAGTTCATCAATTCTTGACTTCCTTCACGGAATCGGTACCTTTCTAATGAGTTAGCCAATATTTCAGGGTAATCTTTCAAGGCTTTCAAAGTCTCCAAATCCGTCTCGGAAAATTCGGCCGGAGCGGGGACAACCCCATCGTAATATTTATGGGTCAGTACAGTGACTCGGTTCACGAAGTTGCCAAAAATGGCAACTAGTTCGTTATTGTTTCTTGATTGAAAATCTTTCCAAGTAAAATCGTTGTCCTTGGTTTCAGGGGCGTTTGCAGTCAATGTGTAGCGAAGCACATCTTGCATATCTGGGAACTCCTCTAAGTATTCGTGCAACCAAACCGCCCAGTTTTTGGATGTGGAAAGTTTGTTGCCTTCAAGGTTCAAAAACTCATTTGCGGGCACATTATCTGGTAAAATATAGTCGCCATTGGCCTCCAACATACTAGGGAAGATGATGCAGTGGAACACTATGTTGTCCTTACCGATAAAATGGACCAATTTGGTGCTTTCATCCTTCCAATAAGGCTCCCAGTCCTTGCCTTCACGTTCCGCCCACTCTTTGGTAGAGGATATGTAACCGATGGGCGCATCAAACCATACGTATAGTACCTTTCCTTCACCTCCTTGCACAGGAACTGGGATTCCCCAGTCCAGATCCCGAGTTACGGCACGGGGTTTTAGGCCTTCATCAATCCAAGATTTACATTGGCCGTACACATTGGGTTTCCAGTCGGATTTATGTTCTTCCAAAATCCATTTTTTCAAGAACCCTTCGTAGCGATCCAAAGGTAAAAACCAATGTTTTGTCTTTTTTAAAGTTGGAACTGTTCCTGTAATGGTCGATTTTGGATTGATAAGATCCGTAGCATTGAGCGATGATCCACAATTTTCACATTGGTCGCCGTATGCTTCCTCGTGACCGCATCTGGGGCAGGTTCCAATAACAAATCTGTCCGCTAAAAATTGCGCGGCCTCGTCATCGTATAATTGCTCAGTTTCTTCCTCAATAAAATCACCTTGTTCGTACATTTTTTTGAAAAACTCCGAAGCAGTGTCGTGATGCACTTTTGCGGATGTCCTAGAGTAATTATCAAACGAAATACCAAAATCAACAAAGGATTTTTTGATGATACCGTGGTACTTATCTATTATTTCTGTGGGGGTAACGCCTTCTTTTTTAGCCTTCATGGAAATGGCCACACCATGCTCATCGCTACCACACACAAAGGCGACATCGTTGCCCTTTAGGCGTAAATAGCGAGTGTAAATGTCAGCAGGAACGTAGACGCCCGCCAAGTGCCCAATATGAATGGGGCCGTTGGTATAGGGAAGTGCTGCAGTTATGGTATACCGGGAAGGAGATGTATTTTGAGCCATGTAGAATTCTAATTAGGCCCCAAAAATACTGATTTTAACGGGATACACATAAAAAACGAAACCCTCGAAAATGCGACCCTATTTGGGGTGAGGGGTACATTGCCGAAGGGTTTCGAAAAATGGACAATAATGTGTCCGCTTTTTTTAAGAAATCATCACTGATTTGCTCATTTTTTTATCACCTACAGAAATTCTGTAAATGTATTTTCCTGTGGATAAACTGTCACGCATGCGTTCCCGAATGTTGATGTCCACGGCACCTTCCAGCATCATTTCGTTGAACAATGTTCCCACACGTTGTCCCAAAATATTGAAGAGCTCAATATCCACATGGGCCGAAACGGGCATTTCCAAATGGATATATGGGTCTCTTGGGGATGTTGCTGGATACACTGCTGCATGTGCAATGGTATCCAAAACATCAACATTGGGATCCAAGGGATCTTGACTTGGTGGTGTATCCGGTAATATTGGTGGATCATTGTCCATGGCAATATCATCAAAGGTTTCACCACTACAGTTAAAGCCAAGGTCGATGGCTTGATAGGGATGGCCCAATAAGTGTTGTTCCACGGATTCCCTTGGAACACAGAGCCATTCGGCCAATACGGTTCCATAAAGGTTTCTAAAGTCCATAGTGTATTCCAGATTCCCTCGGTTGTTGGGTTCATCCAAGGACGGGTGTTCCCCAACAAAAGCGCTACCGCTCAATCCGGAACCAAAGAACAGGGTGGGTGCCGCTTTTCCGTGATCGGTACCATTGGAACCATTTTCAAAGATTCTTCGGCCAAACTCGGAGAAGGTCATACTCAGTACGTTATCATCCTGTTCTGTGAAAGCAAGGTCTTCGTAGAAATTATTGATGGCAACGGACAGGTTGGACATTAAACGCTCGTGCACTATCGGTTGATTTCCGTGGGTGTCAAACCCTCCCAAAGAAATCATATATACTTTGGTACCCAAATTTCCTTTGATCAAGCGCGCCAAGAGCGCCAATTGTCGAGCAAAACCATTGTCTTGATACTCTACTTGATTTTGACCCGCCATATAAGCATCATGAATGGTACCTGCATATTCATATGTTGTATTGGCTACGCCTCGTAGAAACCTCAATTGGTCTCCGTACATACAGTCATCAAAAGGTGCATTTTCGATATCGTAAAAGAATCCCGTCTCTGCAATTTGCTCCAATTGATCCACATTATTGGTCACAAATGCGTAGTTGGTTTCCTCGCCTTGAAAAACCATATTGGCCAAGTTTCCAATTTGAATGGCCGCAGGTGCCGGTGGTGGATTGATCAGATAATCTGGATAAAGCTCCTCAAAATGTCTACCCATCCAACCAGTATTTTCTCCAGAGAAACCGGTAGTTGTTAAATCGGTATTGGCAAAAATATCGGAGCCCGTAAAGTGGGACAAACTTTGGTTTTCGTACCCTACGCCATGCACGGCCTTGAATTGGCCATCTCCCCAAAGGGATTCCAGGGCGCTCATATAAGTGGGCACCCCAAAATCATCGGTAAGCTTTAAGACCTTACTTTCTGGGATATAGATGTTTGGCCTTGCATTTGCATAAGTATCATATTGTTGTATAGGAATTACGGTGCTGAGTCCGTCGTTTCCACCCGATAATCGGATCAGGATCAAAATATTGTCTGTTTCCGCGGCAGCTACTGCGGCTGTTAGCGGTGAAGGTGAGGAAGCCGAAATCATATGGCTTCCCAAAAACATGGAACCGGAACCAGCTATGCCCAATGCTTGGACAAAGGAACGTCGGCTCCATTTTTTATGTTCTAGATCGTGGCCTTCGTGTTCTAGGCCTTTGTGAGGGGATTTATCGTGGGTATGGTGATTATCGCACATGTTGATGGGGTTATTTGAGTTGAAATTCGGGTTCTCTGGATAAATGGCGTAACAATAGGTAAACCTGGGTAGGTACTTCCATACTTGATGAAAGAACCCACCAACCGTTACCACCGGGAATATAATCAGGTGAGTAATATTCTTCCGGGACATCATCGATTTTGAAGGCATCCATGGCCTTTTCAAAATCAGCATCCGTCAAAAGGCCCTTTGGCGTAAACTTGTTCACCAATGCCCTGACCACTGTTTCAGGATTGCTCGTGTTGCTGTCGGCCGGTCCAACAGCATCCATGGCCAGCGTTCTAAACTGTTCCGAATCGTTCTGGAAAAAACGATCAATGAAAACTTCCATGGTCAGCCAACGGCCAATAATAAAGTTGGTATTTATCCAAGTTCGGTCCCGTTGCCAACCTTCCACTTCGGGAGGTTCAAAAAACTCTTGCCCGATCAAGGAACATGCATCAATCATATTTAAAACAGTTCCGTCATCGTAAGAGAAACCGGTTTCTTTTAAAAAGTTGAAGTAGAGGTCCGCAGGACTTTTAATGATCACACCGATTGCGGTTTCATCAAAAAAGTGCTGACTTTTGAACAGTTGACGAAGAACAGGAGCAATTTCAAATCCACTGCTGATAAAGGTCTGGGCCATTCCGTCAATAATTTGTGGAGCAATCCCTCCATCTTCGTTTGTGGAATCGGGATGAACAAAAAATTCGTAAAGCTTTTTACAGATAAACCATCCGATCTCATTAGCTCTTTCGTTGAAAAGAATGTCGATGACATCATCGTAGTCCCAATTCCCTGTTTGACCGAATATGGTTTTATTCTCGGTATTGAATTCCGTGGGGTCAAAAGTAACTTGTGTACAACCTTCTTCTCCGCGTTCTGTGTAACCAGATATTGCTTTGGAAGTTTCAATAATGTCTTCTTCGGTGTAATTGTTCCCTTCTCCCAAAGTGAAAAGCTCGTAAAGCTCACGCGCATAGTTTTCGTTGGGGTTGTTGCCTCGGTTTCGTACACCGTCCAAATAATAGAGCATGGCACTGGTGAGACCTATTTCACTGGTAAAGGTCTTGAAATTGCCCAAAGCATTCCGCTGCAGACAGTTGATATAGTAATACAGAAACCCGGGACAGTTATACGTCCTTAACTGAGTAACAAAATGGTTGCTCCAAAAGAAACTGAGCCTATCCAACAACTCGTTTTCCACCAAGGCATTCCCGTAAGACGTGGTAAAATCTTCAATTTGCGCTCGTCGTAAGGCACGGGCCATATCATCATCGGCAGGATAATTGGCATCGTTCCAGTCGGCCCATTCCGGCGCAGGTATAGTAGGTGCGGCAAGCGCTTGATTGACCAAGTTGTCCACTAGGGTGTCCGCTGCTTGTCCGACAGCGGCGTTGATGGTTTGTACTGAGGCACTAAAACCAAGCCTTCGGTACAAGTGGGCCGCACGTAACTCATCCAATGGAGTAGTGTACGGCGCCAAGGTTGAGGAATTACAATTGATAAAGTACTCCATAGCAATTTCTGGCGTTAATATGGTACATAGTTTTGGGGCAACTATATGTTTATGCTAATGTTGGATGTGGTTCAATTGAGCCAACAAAGTACAATCTTAACGCTCCAAAGTCCATGAACAACCAAATTTTTCGATGAAATGCACATTTTTTTTAGATTTTTACAAATCATATGGCAAATCATAACACATTTGGAAAACTTGGAGAGCAAAAAGCAGTTGATTTTTTGAAGGCTTCAGGCTATGAAATCAAAGCACACAACTATCGGTACCTCAATGCGGAGGTGGATATCATTGCCGAGAAGGAGGGGTTTTTGGTGATTGTTGAAGTAAAGTCAAGAAATAAAGGGTTTTTGGAGGATATATCCGATGCAATATCACCCAAAAAAATCAAACTTTTAACAATGGCTGCAGACCATTTTGTAGCAAAGAAGGACTTGGATTTAGAGGTTCGATTCGATATAATCACGGTAATCAAAAACGGTAAAAATTTTAACGTTGAGCACTTTGAAAATGCATTCTATCATTTTTAACCATTTGTTTGTTTTGTAACAATATGTTATTTTTGTTCAAAACCAAGCAATAAATGAAAACAATATCTGCTGTTGTCGAGCATTACATTAAGAAAAAACCTTTTCTTCAAACAGCTTTGGCGCAGGGCATTATCAATTTGACTTCTTTGTCCAGACAGATAAAACCCGAAATCGCTGAAGAATTGGGTAAAGATGTTAAAGATGGTGCCATTGTGATGGCCCTTAAACGCCTTTCGGACGATTTGGAGTTCAGGGCCACGCACAAAATCGTAAAGGTGCTCAAAAATATCGGTGAGATTACGGTGCGCTCCAACCTGACGGATTACACTTTTTTGGCCTCCGATACCATATTACAGCAACAAGCGAGATTGTTGGAAGAGGTGAATGCCAATCAAGATGTATTTTATACATCTTCCCGCGGTGTGAACGAAATCAATATTGTGATCAGCAATGTGATGGACGAGGTAGTGGAAAAGTACTTTAAAATGGAACGCTGCACTCAAAAGGCGGAAGGGCTTTCTTCCATTACCGTAAAATTGCCTGCAGAGAACGTTTCTGTTCCCGGAATCTACTACTTTATCTTTCAAAGATTGGCTTGGGAAGGCATTGTCCTCTATGAGGTAATCTCCACCACCAACGAGTTTACCATTGTGGTGAACGATGAGCAAGTGGATGTCGCTTTTAAGACCATCAAAGATTTAAAATCACTCTAAAACCAGATTCCCTTTATTGGTCTAAACTAAAACGAAATCTTCTTCGTTGTAGAAAAAGACACTTTTTGGAAAAATGACCAAAAAAAGAATTCTTTACGGTTTTTTGGGCCTGATGGTGCTTTATCTGTGCTATTTGGCCTATATTTTTATTCTCTCTCCCAAGACCAATCTCCAGTCCATTTATCTAATTCCGAAGGATGCAGTTTTCATTATTGAGTCGGAACAGCCTGTGGAAAGTTGGGAAAAAATAAGCAAAGGCAAAGCTTGGCGCCACCTCAAAAAGAACGCTTATTTTTCTGATCTCACCGAAAATATACAACGGGTAGATACGGTTTTCAACGACAATCATAAGTTGTTCGAATTTTTTGACAACCGCTCCCTTTTTATTTCTGTTCACATGATCTCACACAAGGATTATGGAATTTTCTACGTGCTGGATTTGAAACGCATTGCCAAACTACAACTGCTCAAAACCTATTTGAACACTTTACTGGATGATGGGTATGTGCTGAGTAAACGGATTTACCACGAACATGAAATTTTAGAGGTGCACGATAGGGAAAGTAAGAAAACCATGTATCTGTCCTTTATCAAGAATCAATTGGTGGCCTCATACACCCATACCTTGGTAGAAGCTTCCATAGATCAATATCTGGAACCTGTCTTGGGTCGTAACCTCAATTTTTTAAAGATCAACCAGAAGGTGGGGCACGAGGATTTATTCCGAATGTATGTACAGTACCACTATTTTGATGATTACATAAAAATGTATTCGGACAGGCCTTCTGATTGGGTAAAACGAGTGAGCGAAAACTTTTTGTTCTCAGGTTTTTATTTTGATTTGGATGAAAACAGTACCCTAACGGCCAATGGATATACCAACATCAGCGGCGTGAACGAATATTATCTGGAGGCACTGCAAAAATCGGGCACGGCCAAACGTTCTGTTCCCGAAGTTGCTCCCAATAGTACGGCCCTATACATCAGTTATGGATTTGATAGCTTCGCTGAGTTCTACAAGAATTTTGAAATGGTTCAGCAGAACGACCCTGAGCAGTTCGAGAGTTACCAAACAAGTATTGCCAAGATGGAGAAATTCCTGAAAATCGATGTAAAGGAACATTTTGTAAGCTGGATCGGGAACGAAATTGCCGTGCTTCAAATTCAATCGCACATAAATAAGAGCAAGAATGATGTTGCGCTGGTGCTCAAGGCCAATGATGCCGAAGCTGCCAAGACCAATTTGGATTTTGTGGTGGAGCAGATTCGCAAAAAAACACCTGTCAAATTCAAAGCGGTCAATTACAAGGATTACGAAATCAATTTTTTGTCCATCAAAGGGTTTTTTAAAATATTGTTGGGTGGCAGGTTCGATGAGTTTGATAAACCTTACTTTACCCAAATTGATGACTTTGTGATCTTTAGTGATAGCCCCAATACCCTAAAGGGTATTATCGATAAAGTTTCGGAAGGCGATATCCTTGCGACTTCAGAGGAGTTCAAAAGTTTTGATGAAAGGTTCGATTCGGAATCCACTGTGTTTGTGTACAGCAATGTGCCCTTGTTCTATGATAATATGTATGCGTTGGCTGATGCCCCAACAAAGCAGAAAATGCTGAAGAACAAGGATTTTATTATCTGTTTTCCGCAGGTAGGACTACAATTATCACCGGAAGACGATTTGTTTGAAAGTCGTTTGGTATTGAACTATCGGAACGTGGAGGAGGTTAAAAGGACATTTAAAACGTCAACATCTGTCAATAAAGCAATTCCAAAAAAACAAGCTTCGGCTTCAACGGAGATCACCGATGCTGTTTTTGATTTGACACCCATCTACCCAACCGATTTGAATGCTAAATCGTTCAGTAAAAAATATGCCAACGGAAACATTAGGTTTGAAGTAGACCTGAAAGATGGGCTCAAACACGGTCGTTACGAGGAATTCTATTCGGATGGTACTCGAAAAATCCGCGGTCGCTTCCGTGATGATGAGCAGGTGGGCACGTGGCGTTATTATGACAAAGAAGGCACCCAAGTCCTTAAAAAACGATTTTAATAAGGCTGTCATTCCATATGGATGCTGAGCGCTGGTCATTGAGCGAAGTCGAAATGAGTCGAAGCATAACACGGAATCTCATGCAAATGGGTGTTTTTGTATAAGTTGCCCTAAGTGTTATCGTAGATGATAAATTCCCCAACAATCACTACCTTTCTTGTTCAAACCAAACCTCCGAAAGATGAAAAATCTTCTTTTTACAGCAACACTGATTGTTGCTTTTGCCTCAACTTTTGAAACCAAGGCGCAAGAACTCAATTTTCCCGAACGCTACGAAACATGGAAAACCGCAGAGAAGGGTCAATTTAAGTTTGATCAAAAAGCTTTGGACAAAGCAGTAGAATACGCTAATGCCAATGAATATTCAGGTTCCAAGGATTTGCGAATTGCGATATTGGAAGGCTTCAAACATGAACCTTTCCATGAAATTCTTGGCCCTACCAAAAAGCGCGGTGGTCCTGCTGGAATGATTATGAAAAATGGATATGTGTTGGCTTCTTGGGGTGATACCAAGCGGGTGGACATGACCTTTAGCGTTACCAAAAGTTTTTTGTCCACGGTTGCCGGACTTGCCGAAGATCAAGGTTTGATCAAGAGCACCAAGGACAAAGTGGTGGACTATATTTGGGACGGTACTTTTGATGGTGAACACAACTCCAAAATAACCTGGGAACACCTATTGCAACAAAATTCGGATTGGTCAGGAGAATTGTGGGGCGGCAAGGATTGGGCGGACCGTCCACCGAGTGAAGGCGGTCTGGACGATTGGAAATTCCGAAAGCTCAACGAACCCGGTACCGTAATGGAGTACAATGACGTTCGTGTAAACGTGCTAGCTTACTCTTTGACACATGTGTGGAGAAAACCGCTCCCCATGGTGCTTAAAGAAGAGGTGATGGACAAAATTGGGGCTACTACATCTTGGCGATGGTTTGGTTATGAAAACGCTTGGACTGTAATTGATGGTATGAGAATGAAATCTGTAACTGGTGGCGGACATTCGGGTGCAGGACTTTTTATCTCCACAGAGGATATGGCCCGATTTGGAACACTTTTTTTAAACAATGGTATATGGGAAGATGAGCAAATCATCAGCGAAGATTGGATCAAAAAAGCCGTTACGCCTTCTGTACCCAATGTAAATTATGGTTATATGTGGTGGTTGAACCAAAAAGGTGGCCGCCATTGGAATGGTGTTCCCGAACATGTGTTCTACGCTGCAGGTTTTGGAGGCAACTTTATTGTGGTGGACCAAAAAAGTGGATTGGTCATTGTAACGCGCTGGCTGGAACCTTCAAAAATTGGTGAGTTTGTAAAGCAGGTTTATGAGGCTTTGTAATGTCATTCCGTGCGATTGTTGAGCGAAGTCGAAACACGACACGGAATCTCTTAAATGTTTGAGGTTTATAGAAGACTCTTGTCACCCTGAACTTGTTTCAGGGTCTCATATGTTTTGATATTGTTTTGTAATTAAAAATGACACGAATTATACGAATCTTCACAAATCATAATTGGTGTCATTCTGAGCGCAGCGAAGAATCTACAATACATGGTAATGAGATGCTGAAATAAACCTGCCTACCGGCAGACAGGTTCAGTATGACGAACGCTACGCAGAAACATTCTCTTTTTGAGGTGTAAAAGGCTCCAAAACCTTCAAAGCCTTATCCACACTCGTAATCCTGTGAAACGTCAACAACAACCGTAAACCTGTTCGGGTCTGTTTTTCCTTTAGCTTCGCCTGTTGGGGATGGCTCTGTACATATTGCAGCACTTGGGTAAATACAGCACTCTGGTAAAAACTGGATTGCTGGTCCGCAATAAAGTAACCCATAAATTTGCCCTTCTTCATGATCACCTTTTCCAAACCAATGTGAGTGGCGATCCATTTAACACGGACGGAATTCATCAAATCCACTACAGGCTCGGGCAACTCGCCAAAACGGTCCACCAATTGCGCTTCAAATTTCTGTAGGCCTTCCTCGTCCTCCACATCGTTCAATTGGGTGTACAAGTTTAAGCGTTCGGTAATATTATTGATGTAATCATCGGGGAAAAGCAATTCAAAATCCGTGTCCAACTGCATCTCTTTCACATACACTTTTTCCTTATCGCCCTCAACTTCATCATACAATTCCTTGAACTCATTTTCCTTGAGCTCCTCAATGGCTTCGGAAAGTATTTTTTGATAGGTCTCAAATCCAATCTCGTTGATAAACCCACTCTGCTCTCCTCCCAACAAGTCACCGGCACCACGAATTTCCAAATCCTTCATCGCAATATTGAAACCGCTGCCCAATTCGGTAAATTGTTCCAAGGCTTCGATACGTTTTCGCGCTTCGGTGGTCATTACTTCGTAAGGTGGGGTAATGAAATAGCAGAATGCCTTTTTGTTGCTTCGGCCAACGCGTCCACGCATCTGGTGGAGGTCGCTCAACCCAAAATTGTTCGCATTGTGAATAAAAATGGTATTGGCGTTGGTCACGTCCAAACCACTTTCTATGATGGTGGTCGAAACCAAAACATCAAACTCACCGTTCATAAACGAAAGCATCAGAGTTTCCAGTTTTTTGCCCTCCATTTGTCCATGTCCAATCCCAATTTTGGCATCGGGCACCAAACGCTGTAGCATCCCAGCAACCTCCTTGATGTTCTCAATTCGGTTATGGATAAAGAACACTTGTCCGCCCCGTTGGATTTCATAGGATATCGCGTCACGGATAATTTCTTCGTTCAATCGAATTACATGACTTTCGATAGGGTAGCGGTTCGGTGGCGGCGTATTAATGACGGAAAGGTCACGAGCGGCCATCAAACTAAACTGTAGCGTCCTTGGAATCGGTGTGGCGGTCAGCGTGAGCACATCCACGTTTTCTTTGATGGAACGCAGTTTTTCTTTTACGGAAACCCCGAATTTCTGTTCCTCGTCCACAATGAGCAAGCCCAAATCCTTGAACTTTACATTTTTGTTGACCAACTGGTGCGTTCCAATAATGATATCCACTTTGCCACTTTCCAAATTCTCTAGGGTCTCCCTTTTTTCCTTCGCTGTTCTAAAGCGGTTGAGGTAGTCCACCGTAACGGGCATTTCGTTCAATCGTTCCGAAAAAGTTCTATGATGCTGAAAAGCCAAAATGGTGGTAGGGACCAAAATAGCCACCTGTTTGCCGTTGTCTACAGCCTTGAATGCTGCACGAATGGCCACCTCTGTTTTTCCAAAGCCTACATCCCCGCAGATCAAGCGGTCCATAGGGCGTTCGCTCTCCATATCTTTCTTTACGTCCTGAGTGCTTTTCTCTTGGTCCGGCGTATCCTCGTATAAGAAAGAGGCTTCCAATTCGTACTGTAAATAGCTGTCCGGCGCATATTGAAATCCTTTTTCCAATCGCCGTTTGGCATAGACTTTTATAAGGTCGAAAGCAATTTTTTTGACCCTTGCCTTGGTCTTTTGCTTTAGTTTTTTCCAAGCTGCGGAACCCAGTTTGAATATTTTCGGAGGTGCTCCGTCCTTGCCGTTGTATTTCGATATTTTATGCAGCGAATGGATGCTGACGTACAAAATATCACGGTCGCCATATATCAGTTTGATGGCTTCCTGCTTTTTGCCCTCCACATCAATCTTCTGCAAACCACCAAACTTGCCTATACCATGATCAATGTGGGTCACATAATCGCCGATTTCCAGTTTGTTGAGTTCCTTCAGCGTGATGGCCTGCTTTTTTGCATAGCCATTCTTTAAATGGAATTTGTGGTACCGCTCAAAAATTTGGTGGTCGGTATAGCAGACCAATTTGAGGTCATCATTAACAAATCCTTGGTACAAAGGAAAAATGATGGTTTGATAGTGAACCGTTTCGTCCACTTCATCAAAAATGTCGTGAAAGCGTTTGGCCTGTTGCTCGGTGGAGCAGAAAATATAGTTGCTGTAACCTGCATCTCGATTATCGTTCAGATTTTCAATGAGCAAGTCAAACTTTTTGTTGAAAGCTGGTTGGGGTTTGGTGTTGAATAGGATGATGTCACTTCGACTTCGCTCAGTGACCGTTTCTCCTGTATTTTGGTGGCTGAGCGGAGTCGAAACCCCAATCTCGAAACATAAATAATCCTTCAATTGCTCTTTCAACAAAGCTGAATCCACAAAAAGCTCCTTGGGCTCTGCATGCTTGATTTCCTTGCTGAGCTTGGCAAAGCTCTCCTCTGCTTTTTCAAAAAAGGAATCAATACGGTCGTAGATCAGTGCAGGAATTTTTGCAAAAACTACTGTGTTGGTTGAAATATATTTTAAGAAATTTTCCCGTACTTCCTCGGTAAACTTGTTTTCCACATTGGGTATGATGGTAATTTTCTTCACTTTGTCGGTGGAAAGCTGGGTTTCCACATCAAAAGTTCGGATACTGTCCACTTCATCCCCGAAAAACTCGATACGATAAGGTTCATCGTGCGAGAAAGAAAAGACATCCACAATACCTCCACGAACAGAAAACTCCCCAGGTTCGGTCACAAAATCCACCCGTTTAAACTGGTATTCGAACAGCACTTCGTTTAAAAAATCCAACGAGATTTCATCTCCCAATTTTATTTTTTGAGTGTTTTTGTCCAGTTCCTTTCTGGTCACCACTTTCTCAAAAAGGGCATCGGGATACGTAACGATTATTGCCGGTTTCTTTCTGGAATTGATGCGGTTCAATACCTCTGCACGAAGGAGTACATTGGCATTGTCCGTTTCTTCAATTTGATACGGTCTTCGGTAGCTTCCCGGATAAAAAAGGACATCTTTTTCTCCGATCAACTGCTCCAAATCATTCAAAAGATAAGCGGCTTCTTCCTTATCGTTCAAAATCAACAAGAATGGTGATTCGGCAGACTTGAAAGCTTCAGCGATTACAAAGGAAAGGGAAGAACCGACTAGTCCTTTGATGTTGATTTTTCGTGAAGCCGATGACTTCTCGACTGCGCTCGAAGTGACAGGTTGGGCAATAATCTCCCTCAGTTTCCCAAGTTGGGGAGACTGTGCAAAAAGTTGTGAAATCGGGGTTTTGGTCAATCCAAAAAACTTTGCGGCAAAGATAAACCGCGAAAAGGTTTACTGAAAATGTTTTTTTGGGTTTGTTTTGATGAGGTTGAACTTGTGTGAGCTTGATGAGATTAGGATGTTACATCGAGTTTGTGGAGCGAAGGTGGGGAGTTCGAAGTTAGAAGCCGGAAGTCAGGATTCAGTTGGCAGTATGCAGTTGACACTCATTTCACGAATTAGCACGAATAGTGTTCTTGGTCATTTCGAGCTGTCGCCCCGAGCGCAGTCGAGGGAGCAGTCGAGAAATCTTAGATTACACTAGATGAGATGCTGAAACAAGTTCAGCATGACAAAAAATCTAAACCTTAATAATACTATCCTCAACAATGGCAAAAACTTCATCCGAATCTCTAGGGTCAAGGGAATGGGTGCCAGTGAATTGACCGAAAGCAGGGAGAATCATTTGATTGTTGGATTTAAAAAAGCAGGGCAATTTGATGCGTTCCCTTCCAAAACCTTTGAGTTTAATGGAGGGATGAATATGACCGCAAAAGGTAAAATGGCCCTCACGTTCTTCGGGATGGTGGGTCAATAAAAAAGAGTCAATAACCAACTCTGGAAATATGGAAATCTTCAATTTTTCGAACCTTTCGGGTGCAATAATGTCGTGGTTGCCTGCCACCAAAAGGATTTCGGCAGGTGTTTTGCCTACCCAATTCTCAAACAATTCCCATTCTTTGTTGAGCGATGAATGGAACAGATCGCCCAAAAAACAGATTTGAAAAGGCTGAAAATCTGAAACGACTTTATCCAAAAGCAGGAAGTTTTTGTGAATGGCCTTTCGGGGTACTGCGGCACCAAATTTTCTGAAATGGGATACCTTGCCCAAGTGCACATCACTGATCAGCAAGAGTGATTTTTCTTCCCAAAACAATCCACCCAAAGGGTGCAGTTGAAACTCTTGATTATGTATTTGAATATTTTGCCTCATTTGCCTTCGATACTACAAATTTAGTTCAATTGTCATTTCGAGCGCAGTCGAGAAATCTATTGAAGCTGAATTTATCAAATGATGGTTTGTCTCATATTAAAAATAACCACATAAGGTCATTCAAAACTTGTTTCAGTATTCCTCGGATGAGATTCCGTGTCGGGGCCCTCAATGACAGGTACTTGGATGTTCGCTGGTCATTTGGTCAATTTATTTATCATCCGTTGGATGCGGTCTGCCAATTTTTCGTTGGATAGTTTTTCGCGCAGCCTATCGGTAATTATCGGGAAGGATAGGGGCGTGGGCTGTGAACATTTTTTCCAAACAATCTCTTGATCCGCGATTCGTTCCAAGGCCAATCGTAGTCGACCTTCTTCCAACTGATGCTCAAAAGTTTCGGTATAGGCTTGCTGATAGAGCAAGTTATCATCTTCAAAATCACGGAACACATCAAACAGTAATTCCGAACTGCTTTGCAGATGCTTCATTTTGACTCCTTTCTCGGGATAGCCCGTAAAAACCATTCCACTGATAACGGCAATGTCACGGAATTTTCTGCGCGCCATTTCGTTGGAGTTCAAACTTTTTTGAAGGTCGGACAACATATATTCCGGTGTAAAAAGGTTGTTGTCCAGAATTTCCTGAATATTGATTTCCCTGTCCGATAGCAACTCAAAACCATAATCGTTAAATGCGAGGGAGCAGGTTATCGGCGTCAATAAACTGATGCGATAGGCCAAGAGACTGCTCATCCCTTCGTGAATGGCCCTGCCTTCAAAAGGATAGAACATATGGTGGTAGCCATCGCGGGTCTTAAAGGTTTCAATCAAAAATTGATGTGGCTGCGGGACAAGGCTTTCCTCCCTTTGCTTGGAAAACATGGGCTGTAATGCCTGTATTTCTTCTGATTGTTGGTCAAATTCCAACTCGGCGGTGTACAATTCTTGGCGTAATAATTCGGACATCTTTGCGGAAAAGCTCAAACGTCCGCCCATCCAACTGGGTACTTTATTTGTTCGCTTGGAGGAATTCCGCACATGGGCGGCCATCCCTTTGATCCTAATAAATTCCAAATTACGTCCTGCAAAAGTAAATACATCGCCGGGGCTCAATTTGGAAATAAAATATTCCTCAATACTGCCGATGTAGCCCCCTTTTTGATAGCGAACGGAGATAGTGGCATCGCCCACAATGGTCCCGATTTGAAACCGATGTCGCATAGCAACCGCCCTGCTGTTCACTTTGAATTTGCCATCTTCTTCAACCTCCACCTTTTTATACTCGTCGTAGCTTTTTAGGCTTTGGCTTCCCATCACCAAAAAATTGAGCAGCCATTGCCACTGTTCTTCGGTCAAGGTCTGATAACAAAAGGTCTGTTTGATTTCTGGATAGATTTCATCAGGATAAAACCCATCGGAAACCGCCAAAGTGGTCAAATATTGAATGAGAACATCAAAGCTGTTGAGGTAGGGTATGCGGTCTTCCACGGCACTGTTCAGCACGGCTTTTTGCATGGCCGAAGCTTCGACCAACTCTATGGCGTGGGTGGGTAAAAAGTAAATGACGCTTTCCTTGCCCGGTCGGTGACCGCTTCGCCCTGCTCGTTGTAAAAACCGGGCCACACCCTTTGGGCCGCCAATTTGGATCACGGTTTCCACAGGCGCAAAATCCACTCCAAGGTCAAGGCTCGATGTGCAGACCACTGCTTTTAGACTTTCGTTTCGGATGGCTTGCTCCACCCACAGCCGGGTTTCTTTGTTGATACTGCCGTGGTGCATCGCCATTTCGCCAGCAAACTCAGGGTATTTTTCCAAGATTTTCTGAAACCAGATTTCACATTGGCTTCGGGTATTGGTAAAAAGCAAGGTGGTTTTACTGTTATTGATGATGGGCACCACCTGATCTAAAAGATGTAATCCCAAGTGTCCACGCCAAGGAAAGGCTTCCATTTCCTTTGGAATAATACTTTTTACCGTGATTTTTTTGTTGAGGTTGGCCTTTACCAAAACCGAATTCTCCAATTCTGGAGATGTTGGGCCCAACAGGACTTCGAGAGCTTGCTCCAAATTTCCGATGGTGGCCGATATGCCCCAAATGCGTAATTCCTTGCAGATAGTTTTTAATCGGGAGATTCCCAATTCCATTTGAACTCCACGTTTGGTTCCTAAAAGCTCGTGCCATTCGTCCACCACAATGGCGGAGCAGTTCTTGAATGTTTTTTTATAGTCTTTGGATGACAATAACAACTGCAGACTCTCAGGTGTGGTAATCAATAAGTCGGGCATATGGGTGCGCATTTTTGTCCGTTCTTTCGCTGAAGTGTCCCCCGTGCGAATGCCCACGGTCATTTGGGTTTCCAAGTCTTGGGTGATGCGCTCTGCGGATTGTTTGATTTCCTGTGAAAGTGCTCGGAGGGGGGTAATCCAAATAGCTTTTAGTCCTTTTTTGTGCTTGGTCTTGTAATCAGGATTGTTTTTGATGTAGTTGAGCACAATGGGAAACCAAAGTGCGTAGGTTTTTCCGCTACCCGTGGGAGCATTTAACAGGCCGTGTTTGCCTTCCAAAAAGGCATTCCAACTCTCTTTTTGAAAAGGGAATGGCTTCCAATCTTGTTCTTGAAACCAATTTTCGGCTATTTCTAGTAGTTCTTTTCTGTTCATATTCCGAGCAAAGCGAAGGAATCTGTCAAATAGGTGGATTTACCATTCCAAAGACAAATCCTTCCAATCCTGATTTGTTGCATTTATCAAATCTTCCTTCCTTTTCCGATTACCAGCCTTTAATTGCTTTTCCCTTTCAAAGGCCTCTTTTACGGTGTCAAATTCTTCAAAATATACCAAGTTATGGCAATTATATCTTTTTGTGAACGAATACGCATATTTGCCGTTTTTGTGCTCACCTATACGTCTTTGTAAATCATTGGTGGCTCCAATATAGAGTACGGTTTTATTTTTATTCGTTAAGATGTAACAATACCCTTTCATCGTTGATGGTTGCTTTAAATACATAGATTTCAAACAATAGCATGTGAAATAATCTGTTCGGTTTCTATTCACTGGGGTTATGCTACAAATTCAATTTTTCTGGTTTATTTGTTGAGGGATTCCTTTGTTCCACTCGGGATCAGCGCTTTTAAATCATCCAAAGAATTGGCCTCATCGATTTTTTTGTCCTTCCGCCATCTTAAAATTCTGGGAAAGCGGGTGGCAACACCACTTTTATGTCGCTTGGAAGGAGCAATGCCTTCAAAAGCGATTTCAAAAACGTGCAGCGGGGTCACGCTCCGAACGGGACCAAAACGCTCCAGGGTATTTTTCTTGATCCACGCATCCACTTGTCTAAACTCTTTATCCGTTAATCCCGAATAGGCCTTGGCAAAGGTGACCAGTTCTTTTTCCCCTTGTTCGTTTGTGTCCCAAAGCGCAAAGGTATAGTCGGTAAAAAGATTGCTTCGCCGGCCATGTCCCCGCATGGCATAGGTGAGCACGGCATCAATGGTCAACGGGTCGACCTTCCATTTCCACCAATCCCCTTTTTTTCGTCCCACTTGGTAGGTGGAGTCATTGTGTTTGAGCATGAGCCCCTCACTGTGTTTTTCCCTGGACAATTCCCTTTCTTTTGCCGCCTCTTCCCAAGAATTGAATTGCATCCGTTCGGAGAGGAGTAGTGGCAGTTCGTTATAAGAGGTGTCGCTTCGACTCATTTCGACTTCGCTCAATGACCAGCGCTCAGCGTCCCCGATGTTTAGCGTTTCGGACATAAAAGTTTCCAAGAAATGTCTTCGCTCCAAATAGGTTTTGTTCCTAATGTCCCTACCCTTCCACTCCAGCACATCATACACTTTCAATTTGACGGGAATCTTTTCTAAAAGTGATCTTGAAATATTTTTGCGTCCGATTCGGGTCTGAAGGTCTTTAAAAGTGCCAATTTCACCTTTGGGATAGGGGAGCAGTTCACCATCCAATACCGTTCCGTTAGGGATAACGCCTACGAAGGCCTCAAATTCTGGATATTTGTCTGTAACCAGTTCTTCCCCGCGGCTCCAGACAAAAAGTTCATCATTTCTGAGGATCACCTGCGACCGAATACCGTCCCACTTATGTTCTACGGACCATTGGTTGATATCCCCCAAGTCGGTAATATCGTCTTCCACAGCGTACGCCAAAAAGAAAGGATAAGGTTTGGACAGATAATCGTTTTCTTTTTCTTCCAAAATGAGGTCATGAAAGCTGATACCGTTCGGGTCCCAATTGCCCATTAATTTGTAGGCGAGAATGTCTTCTTCGATGCCAGTGGCTTTGGAGAGTGCACGGGTCATTAATTTTTGACTTACCCCAATCCGGAAACCACCCGTAATCAATTTGGTAAAAACAAACCGTTCGTAGTAATCCAACACCGACCAATTTTGAAATAGGTATTCCTTTTTTTCGTTCTCGGATTTCGGTTTTAAGGCGATCATCTCCTGTAAAAATGTGGTGAGTGATTTTTTAGACCCTTTTTCTGATGATGGTACTACCAAAGCGATGGTCTCCGCCAAATCCCCGACAATGTGGTAACTCTCTTCGAACAGCCAAGCAGGAATGTTGGAAAGTTCAGCGGCCCAAGTGCGTAGCAAAGTTGTGTTCACGGGACGCGGAGGTCTTCTGTGGGACAGTATGGCGATGGTCCAAACCTTGTCTTGGTCGCTCGCTGCTTTGAAATATTGGGAGAGCGCCTGTACCTTTAGGTTGGTTTTGTTGGTGCCATCCAATGTTTTTATGAGTTGGGCAAACTGTTTCATTCCACCTCCGATTTTTCCTGTTCGGTGGGATTATCTTCGGATAGCTCGCCCTCGTATTGCGTGGCTTCCGTTCGGGCGTCGTACCCGAGTTCCTGTAAATATTTGGAGAAAATATCGGTATAGCCATGGGTACAGATGATTTTTTCAGCACCGGTGGCCTCAACAGTTTTCAAGAGTCCGCTCCAATCACAATGGTCACTCAGCACAAAACCTTTATCAATGGCCCTTCGTCTGCGGGCACCCCTAAACGCCATCCAACCACTGGCCGTAGCCGTTACATAAGGCACCATTTTGCGAATCCAAGTGCTTCCATGGGCACTGGGGGGTGCTAACACCATATTGCCCAAAAGCTCGTCTTTTTTGGTGTCCTTGGTAATCAAATGGGTAGATGGTAAATCGACCAAGGGCCGCAGTACCTCAGTCATGTTCTCCACGGCACCGTGTGTATAGATTTTTCCGATGGAAGTGTCCAAATGTTTCAACAAACGCTGGGCTTTACCAAGGGAATAACCAAACAGCACAGAGGTTTTCCCTTCCGATTTGTTCTGAGCCCACCACTGGTTGATATCGTTGAACACCTCTTTTTGAGGTCGCCATTGAAAGGCGGGCAACCCAAAGGTACATTCGGTGATGAAGGTGTGGCACTTTACGAGTTCAAAGGGAGTGGTGAGCCCATCATCCTCGATTTTGTAATCACCGGTAAAGACCCAAATCTCCCCTTTGTGCTCCACCTGTATTTGGGAAGAACCCAAAATATGTCCTGCAGGGTGCAAACTGAATTTTACGTTGTTTATCGTGAAGGTCTCACCCCAATCCTTGCCTGAAATGTTCACATCACCTAGACGATGTTGTACAATGGGAATATTCTTATGGTGTGTAATGTAGTGTTGGTGACCCCATCTGCTGTGGTCGGCGTGTCCGTGGGAAATGATGGCCTTGTTCACCGGTTTCCATGGATCCAAATACACATCCGCTTGTTCACAGTAGATTCCTTTGGGGGTAAATTGCAGCAAAGGTGTTTTCATAGCAGCCGTAAATTACAAATTTCTTTTGGTGCCCATTTTATATATTATATCTCTTTTAAAGATTTATATTTGTCCCACAAAATTTGAGATATGCCAATTTTAGATCTTTACGAGCACGGAGACCATAGGAAGAATTTGGCCCATTTTGCCACATTGGCAAGTTTAGCTGCGGTTGATGGGGAAATCAACCCTAAGGAGATGGCCGTTCTGGAAAAGTTTGCTTTTAAACTCAACATCAGCGAGGATGAATTTAAGGAGGTGATGAAAAAGGAGAACAAGTACCCCATTGAAACTCCGCACAGTGGCGAGCAAAGATATAAGAGGCTGTTTGAATTTTTTCAGATCATTTTCTCCGACCATGATATTGATGCTGAAGAACGCAGAATTGTAGAAAAGTATGCCATTGGGTTAGGGTTTTCAACAAAATCCGCTGCTGTCATTATCGATAAATCCATCAAAATTTTTAGAGGGAATATCCCATTCGAAGATTATCACGAGTTGGTAAGGCGCGAAAGCTAGTATTTGGCCATGAACTCCTCAGCTTTTTCCACCATTTTTTTACTGCCACAGAAAAAAGGAACCCGTTGATGTAACTCAGTGGGCTGTATGTCCATGACACGTTTATATCCGTCACTGGCCTTGCCGTTGGCCTGTTCGGCCAAAAATGCCATGGGGTTGCACTCGTACAGCAAGCGGAGCTTACCGTTCTGGGCCTTGCTGGTTTTGGGATATATGTAAATCCCGCCCTTGATCATGTTCCGGTGAAAATCCGATACCAGCGAACCGATGTACCGTGAAGTGTAGGGTCTGTCATCCTCTTCCATTTGACAGTATTTGATGTAATCCTTTACCCCTTGGGGAAAATGGACGTAATTACCCTCGTTAATGGTGTAGATGTTTCCAGTTTCCGGAAACTGCATGTTTGGGTGGGATAGATAAAAGGTGCCCAATGCAGGGTTCAGTGTAAAACCGTTTACTCCATCCCCAGTAGTGTAAACCAACATAGTAGACGTGCCATAAATAATGTAACCTGCGGCAATCTGATTCTTTCCAGGCTGCAAAAAATCTTCTAAGGTCACTGGGGTCCCTACTGGTGTAACCCTTCTATAAATAGAAAAAATGGTTCCCACCGAAACGTTTACATCAATATTGGACGAACCATCCAAAGGATCTATCAAAACCACATATTTATTTTGGTGCTGTTTGTCAAAACTATTGATACTGATAAAATCATCCTCCTCTTCCGAAGCGATACCACAGACAATTTCTCGATTTTTTAAGGTTTGAATGAACTTTTCATTAGCCAGAACATCCAATTTTTGTTGATTTTCCCCTTGAATGTTGGTTTCTCCTGCCGCACCGATAATGTCTACTAGTCCCGCTTTGTTCACTTCATGATTCACTACTTTTGCGGCCAACCGAATACCGTTGAGCAGTCTAGAAAGTTCCCCGGAAGTGTATTGAAATGAATTTTGATTGGCGATGATAAATTCACCCAGCGTGCGATGTTGCTTCTCAAACATGGAAAGGCTGTTTTATTTGAGGACAAATATCGGGCATTTTGTGAAACTACAACGTTTTCGAAAGACTTTAATTATGTAATTTTATAACTTTTAGTTTTATTTGTAACAATTATGGAGTATACAATCAGAGTCGCACAACCTGCAGATATGGAGCAAGTGTTCCAACTAATTCAAGAACTGGCCAATTTTGAAAAGGAACCCGATGCCGTCGAGATAAATAAGGCTGATTTGGTGAAACATGGTTTTGGTGAAGAAAAAATGTTCCATTGTTTTGTTGCGGATACCAGCGAAGGTATTGCAGGCATTGCCTTGGTGTATCCTAGATATTCAACTTGGAAAGGACCTGCAATTCACTTGGAAGATTTAATTGTTTCTGAAAAAATGAGAGGAAGTGGTCTGGGTACTGCGTTGTTGGATGAAGTGGTCAAGTATGGCCACAATCTAGGAGTAAAGCGTATTTGTTGGGAGGTGTTGGACTGGAACGAACCTGCCATTGAGTTTTATGAAAAGAAAGGAGCCCATGTGCTCCGGGATTGGGATGTGGTGCAACTGGATGAAGCAGGAATCAAAAATTATATAGAGAGCCTTAAGTAGGCCGTCAATTTATAGAAGATAAGATACATGAGGGTATTCAAGTTTGGTGGAGCATCCGTTAAAGATGCCAATGCGGTAAGGAACATGGTCAATGTTTTACAAGAAGTGGGTTACCAAGACACCTTGGTCGTCATCTCGGCCATGGGGAAGATGACCAATGCCATGGAAACGGTGGTTGAATCCTATTTTAAAAATAAAGAGGAGGTGAATGCCTCTATTCAAGAGGTGATCGATTACCACCATAGGATTTTGTCCGATCTTTTCCAAAACCCGAACCACCCCGTTTATGCAAAGGTTAAAGTACTTTTTGAAGAGGTAAAGGGATTTTTGGCATGGAACAAATCTCCCAAGTATGCCTTTGTGTACGATCAGGTGGTATCTTACGGTGAGCTGTTGTCCACGACCATTGTGAGTGCCTATTTGAACGAGGTTGGGATTTTGAATGAATGGGTAGATGTTCGCACCCTTATAAAAACCGATACCTCCAACAGGGATGCCCAAGTAAATTGGGAGCGTACTCAAAAGGAGGTGGTCTCGCAGGTGGATGTGTCCAAGTTGTATATCACCCAAGGATTTTTGGGTAGCGATGACAATAATTTCACCACTACCTTGGGCAGGGAAGGTTCGGATTATTCCGCAGCAATTTTGGCGTATTGCCTTAACGCGGAATCCGTGACCATTTGGAAAGATGTCCCTGGAGTTTTGAATGCCGATCCCCGGAATTTTGAAAACGCACAATTGCTTGACAAAATTTCATACAGAGAAGCGATTGAATTGGCATTTTATGGAGCCTCGGTAATTCACCCCAAAACCTTGCAACCCTTGCAGCGAAAAGAAATCCCTCTGAAGGTTAAATCCTTTATGAACCCTAGGGACAAAGGAACAACGGTAGGAAAAGGCAATGGCATAGAGCCAAAGGTGCCCTGCTTTATAGTGAAAAAGAATCAGGTGTTGCTAAAACTTTCGTCCCTGGACTTTTCTTTTATTGTAGAGGACAACATCAGCGAAATCTTCAAGCTGTTCCACGACCATCGACTCAAAGTGGACCTTATCCAAAATTCGGCGATTAGTTTCTCCGTTTGTTTGGACAATAAGTTTCGGGGACTTCCACCTTTATTGGAAGAACTTAAACGAAAATTTAAAGTAGTTTGCCACGAAGATGTTTCACTTTATACCATACGCCATTTTAATGATGATTCGGTCAAATCCCTTCAAAATGGAAAGTCCGTTTTGGTAGAGCAAAGAGGCAAGGAAACTGTTCAATTGGTTGTAAAATAAAAGCTTAGACTTAATATTTAGGTAAAAAGTGCTCTAGGGTTTATTTTCTATCTTTACACGTACCTAAATACTTTTTCTATGGGCTTGGTTTCTGCTAAAGAGGTGGCGAAAGTCATCCATCTGGACAAATATGGCTTTTTGGGCACTTTTGTAGGATGGCTTTTAATGGTGGCTACCCGCATTAGCACTATCAACAGGTTTTACGATAAGAACAAAGACCTTTCGGGTCCTAAGTTTCTGGATGCTATTCTGGAACATTATGAAATAGATTTTGAAATCCCCGAAGAAGACCTAAAAAGACTTCCTAAATCAGGCCCATACATCACCATTAGCAACCATCCTTTAGGTGGTATAGATGGTGTGTTGTTGCTCAAACTATTATTAAAGGAAAGACCCGATTATAAAATTATAGCCAATTTTTTATTGCACAGGATAGAACCTATGAAGGACTACATTATGCCTGTGAATCCTTTTGAAAATCACAAAGATGCCAAAAGTAGTATTGTTGGTTTCAAAAATGCTCTTCAACATTTAAGGGATGGGCATCCGTTGGGTATTTTCCCTGCGGGGGAAGTTTCCACCTACCGCGACGGTAAATTGGTGGTGGACCGACCTTGGGAAGAAGCAGCCATTAAACTGATTCGAAAGGCCGAAGTGCCCGTGGTTCCCATTTATTTTCATGCACGGAACAGCAGGTTGTTCTACCGATTGTCCAAGATTGATGATGTGTTCCGAACGGCCAAACTACCTTCGGAACTTACCTCACAGAGTCGACGTCCCATCAAAGTCCGTATCGGTCAGCCTATTTCCGTAAATACCCAGAACGAGGAAGAGACTTTGGAAGACTTTGCAGAATTGTTGCGAAAAAAGACTTATTTATTGGCCAACGCTTTTGAAAAGGAGCGTTTTTTGGATAAGGTGCCCACCTCTCTCAAAATACCGAAACCACCAAAAAAAATCGCCACTGCCATTAGTGCTGAGGTGTTAAGTGGTGAGATCGATAAACTGCGGGAGAAAGATTGCCGTATGTTGCAAAGCAAGAACTATGAAGTGTTCCTGGCCCAGGCCACGGATATGCCTTTTTGTTTGAACGAGATCGGACGCCAACGAGAAGTAACTTTCCGAGAAGTAGGGGAGGGCACAAACAATGCCATTGACCTGGACAAGTTTGATTCCTACTATCACCATTTGTTTTTGTGGGACAATGACAAAAAAACTATTGTTGGTGCCTATCGTATGGGTTTGGGTTCGGAAATCTTCAAAAATTATGGGATAGATGGTTTTTATCTTCAGGACCTGTTCCGATTTGAACCCGAACTGTATGGAATGATGGAAAAATCCATTGAAATGGGAAGGGCCTATATTGTAAAGGAGTATCAGCAAAAGCCGATGCCCTTGTTTTTGCTTTGGAAGGGGATTGTACACACTACCTTAAGGCATCCCGAGCACAGATACTTGATTGGAGGAGTTAGTATAAGCAATCAATTTTCCAACTTTTCCAAATCGTTGATGATCGAGTTTATGAAATCCAATTATTGGGATCCCTATGTGGCACAATACATTCGTCCCAAAAAGGAATTCAAGGTAAAGTTGAAAGATGCCGACAAAGAGTTTGTTTTTGATGAGACACAGGCCGACCTGAACAAGTTCGATAAATTGATCAGTGAGGTGGAGCCCGGTAGTTTACGATTGCCTGTATTGATCAAGAAATATATCAAACAGAACGCCAAGGTTGTGGCATTTAATGTTGACCCGTTGTTTAATAACTCTGTGGATGGATTAATGTACATCCGTATTGCAGATTTGCCCGAAAGTACGGTAAAGCCCGTTATGGAAGAGTTTCAAGCGGAACTGGAACGTAAGGTGGCCGAAGGAAATAACCACTCCGAGGAGGACTAGTTCGCACCAACAGTACTACTTCTTCTTTCGAACAATAGATTGTCTTTCCAAACCCCATGAAGTTTGCCGATACGTTCCCGTTTTCCGATATAGCGAAAACCTGCTTTTTCGTGCAATTTAATACTGGCTGTGTTTTCTGGAAATATGCCGGATTGTATGGTCCAAAAACCGGCCTTTTCACTTTCTTTGATCAAATGTGTCATCAGTAGTTGACCAACACCCTTGCCGCGACTTTTATTGGAAACATAAACACTTACCTCACCGACACCGCCATACACACAACGACTGGATACGGGAGATAACGCCGCCCAACCCATGATTTCACCATCGTTTTCAGCTAACAAACGACATTTTTCCGAATGGGCTTTATCCCAATCCTGGTAAGTGGGAGCTTGTGTCTCAAACGTGGCAAGGCCGGTAGCGATTCCTTCCAAATAAATTCTTGAAACCTCTTCCCAATCCGATGCCTCCATAGTTCTGATGACCATATCTTAAACCGCTTATTAATTGTAATATTACGATGAATAAATGATTAAGAAAAGCCAGATTTTTATCTGGCCTTAATTTTTTAGAACCAAGGTTTTTTGCCAACCTGATAAGTGTTGTAGAACTCGTCATCAGATTTTGTGAGGTAGATAATACCCTCTATCAAACCGATGATCCATGCTGCTGAGGCACCAATTCCGCAGGTAATAGCCCCCAAAATGATTGTTACACCCAATAGGATAAAACCTTCTTTGTTATAACCTAATATAAACTTGTGAACTCCGAATCCTCCAAGTACAATGGCTAAAATACCAGCAAGAATTTTTTTGTTGTCTCCTCCTGCACTTTGAATTCCTTCTTTGAACTCATCAGCGGTTTTTTTTGCTTCTTCTTTAAAATCGCTTTTTGCTTCTTCCGCTTTGTCGCCAAGGTCTTTTTTTTCTTCTTCTGACATGGTTTAAATGTGTTGGTTAATGATAGCTAAATGTAGCAAATAAATCCTTATCTACAGAAAAGCTTTATCAACAGGTTCCCAAAGTTCCAGTTTATTGCCTTCGGGGTCTAGAATCCAACCAAATTTGCCATATTCATATTCTTCAATTTCCCCTACCACAGTGACACCTTCTTTTTTCAAAACCTTGAGCAATTCCACCAAATTTTCTACCCGAAAATTCATCATAAACTGTTTTTCGCTGGGTTTAAAGTATTCCGTTTTTTCATCCATCGGACTCCATTGTGTGGAACAGTTGTTACCCTCTTTGTCCTTCCACCAAAAAGTACAACCATATTGGTCGGTGTTGAGGCCCAAATGGTTTTTGTACCAATCCTTGATTTTGTTCGGGTCCTTGCTCTTAAAGAAAAAGCCGCCAAGTCCTGTTACTCTGTTTTTCATGATATTTGTTTATGATTATTTTCTCTGTAATACCAAAGCGGAAAGTAGCGAAATGATGAATCCGATGACGAAGACCGTCATGGCCATTAGGGCAAAGGAGAACAAGGGGTTTGAAAACAGTTCCTTTTGGGATTCCATTTCAGTCAATTTTGCTTCAAACTCATCTGCTGGAAGCGAAGCTTTCATGGTCTCAACGCTTTGGTTGTAATATTCGGTCATAAAGTCTGGGTTGAGCACTTCGGTATAAAACACATCAAGAATACCAAAAGCCAAAGCAGTGATCAAACTAATCAAAACACCAATAAGTAGCGCTTTTTTAAAACTCACCTTACCATCATTTTCCTTGTCCCGATACTGTTTGATGCCAATAAAGACAAAGCTCAACGCTATAACCATGGAAACATACCCCAAAACTTCTTGGGTGGAATAGGGGAGATCGTTCAAAACAAACCAGCTTATCAGAAAAAGTATGCAAATGGTAATGGATCCATACAGCCCAAATCGGAGAACAGTTTTTTTCATGGTCAATTGTTTAAATGGTTGACTCAAAAGTAGGAATTGGGACAATAGAAAGACTCATACTAAAGTACCAAAATCAGTGTGTACTGACTTTAAAATGAGCTAAATGCCCAAAATTTCAAGATCTTTTGCCCGTTGAATGGCCTGTGTGCGGCGTTTGGCATCCAACTTTACCAAAAGGTTGGAAACATGGGTTTTGATGGTACTTTCCGAAACAAAAAGTGCTTCCGCAATTTCTTTGTTGGACAATCCTTTGGATATTTGTACCAACACTTCGTATTCCCGTTGGCTTATTCCAAGCTGTTCAATCTTTTTTAGATTGATTTCAGAAGTGGTTTTTTCTTTTTTTCGCAACACTTTTTTGTTGATATGGATGCCAATGAAGAAAAATACGAGGGCGATTATAGCAATGGTGATTTCTATGGAAATATCACCGGATAGATAGGCATATTTACTCAATTGAAAGAGGACGAGCAACGCGAGAATCAAGGCCGAAAAAACAAAAATGGTCTTTTTCACCCACTAAAATTAACAAAATCTTTCTTTGACTTTGTCAACAATGGTCTGAGCCAATTTTTCCTTGCTTTCCACCGTCCATCCTGCTACATGAGGAGTAAGTAGTACATTTTTGGCCTTTCGGAGATATTTAAAAGCCTTTGGCTTTTGCATGAACATATTCTCAAAAGACTTTTTTTCATATTCCAACACGTCCAGTCCAGCACCCAGAATTTTACCGGATTTTAATCCTTTTACCAAATCTTTCGTAACTACACATTTACCACGAGCCGTATTCAAAAGCCAAAAAGGTTTGTGGAAACCTTTAATAAATTCTGTATTGACCATGCCCATGGTTTGTTCGGTTTGGGGCACATGTAAACTTACAATATCCGAGCGCTGTTGAAATTCCATAATCCCAACTTGACGGGCATTATCGTCGTCCACACCGCCAACTATATCATAACAAATAACCTCTACATCAAAACCCCGTAGCTTTTTTGCAAAGGCCTTGCCCATATTTCCGTAGCCAATGATCCCCACGGTTTTGCCATCCAGTTCCACACCACGGTTAGCCTCGCGTTTCCATTTTCCTTTTTTTACCTGGCGGTTGGCTTTGCACATATGGTTCATTAGGGAAAGCAACATGCCCAAAGTGTGTTCGCCTACGGCATTTCGGTTGCCTTCCGGGGCCGATGCCAAAAATATTTCTTTGAATTTGGCGTGTTCCACATCAATATTTTCCAATCCAGCGCCGACTCTCCCTATAAATTTTAGGTTGACGGCCTTGTCCAAGAACTGTTGATCTATGGTAAACCTGCTTCGGATAATGATGCCATCGTACAAATGAATCCTTTCTTCTATTTGCTCCTTAGTTGAAGTATAGTCTTCGTGGTTTTCGAAACCAAGTTCGGCAAATTGGTCTAGGAGTAAGGGGTGATTGGTATCGAGGTGGAGAACTTTCATAACGTCAAATATACAACTCCTATATTTTTGGGTAGTGGGTCTGTGTTTTTTCGTGAAGCACGTTACCTGTATGTGCGGTGCTCATTTTTTCAAACAGAAGCACGTGTACCTCTTCACCGTTTTTGGTCATGGGATTGTGTTCCACACCTTTGGGTACCACAATAATTTCTCCTTCGTTCACTACTTCGGTCCTATCACGATATTGCATGTAGAGGGTGCCCTTGATTACTTGGAACAACTCATCTTCGTTTTCGTGGGCGTGCCAAACAAATTCCCCTTGCAGTTTGGCCAACAGCACTTGCATATCATCTACCACAGCTATTTGGTGTGGATGCCATTGTTTGATAAATTCAGCGTGTTTTTGTTTTATGTTGATGGGTTTCATGGCAAGATTTAAATTCCTAAAATGATTTTGGCAATCCAAAAATAGATCAAGATTCCGAAAATATCGTTGCTCGTGGTAATAAACGGACCCGTGGCAATGGCGGGATCTATATTTCTTTTGTGAAGGAACAGCGGAATAAAGGTCCCGATGAATCCTGCTACCACAATTACTACAACTAATGAAAGCGAAATGGCCAATGCCGTGGCAAAATCTCCTTTCCAAATCCAGGTGAAGAGTAAAAGTAAAACAGCCAAAATGAACCCATTCAAGAGGGCCAACAACATTTCTTTGAACAAATGGTTTCGTACGCTGCCTTTTAGATCATCGTTTGCCAGACCTTGCACCACAATAGCACTGGACTGCACACCTACGTTACCTGCCATCGCTGCAATCAACGGGGTAAAAAAGAACAGCACGGCATGCTTGGATATCATATCCTCAAAAGTTCCCATTATCGCGGCAGCGCCAAGGCCACCGAAAAGACCCAAGATCAACCAAGGAATTCGAGCACGGGTAAGTATCCAAATGCTATCGCTTACTTCCACATCTTGCGAGATACCGGCCGCCATTTGGTAATCTTTGTCTGCCTCTTCTCGAATCACATCGACAATATCATCAATGGTGATTCTACCGACCAATCGGCCAATCTCGTCTACTACAGGAATCGCCTCCAAGTCGTATTTGGACATAATCTTGGCAACTTCTTCTCCTTTTTCGTTGACGTTAACGGCATCTACTTTCGAGATATAAACATCTTTGATATGCGTTTTGGTGGAAGCAGTCAGCAAATCTTTTAAAGAAAGCCTGCCTTTGAGCTTGCCTTCATCATCTACAACATAAATGGAGTGTACCCTTGTAACATTTTCCGCTTGCGCCCGCATTTCCTTTACACAGGTGGTCACGGTCCAATTCTCGTTGACCTTTACCAACTCTTTGGCCATAAGTCCCCCTGCAGAGTTGTCTTCGTAACGCAAAAGATCCACAATGTCCTTGGCGTGTTCGCGATCCGCTATCTCGGAGATAACTTCCTGCACAAGTTCCCTTGGAAGCTCATTGATAATATCCGCAGCATCATCCGTATCCAGTTCGGAAAGCTCTCCTGCAATTTCCTTTGCGGTAAGGTTTTTAAGTACGGCCTCCCGGATGTCTTCGTGCATTTCTGCAAGAATATCCGAGGTTTTTTCGCTGTCCAGAAGTTTAATTAGGTAAGTAGCCCCTTCAACCTCCAGTTCGTCCGCTATCTCTGCAATATCGGCATAGTGGAACTCCTTCATCATGGCCTGAAGTTCGAAATCCTTGTTTTCTGCAATCAGTTGCCTGATTTCTTCTAAAAGCTCGTCTGTAAGTTTAAACGGGGTCATTGGCTATCTTCTGTGTCAACATTACAAAGTCAGCTACACTTAGCTGTTCTGGGCGTTGGTCAAAGATAGTATCTTCTTTTAGATTATCGGAAAGGTTGAAGACTTTAAGACTGTTGCGTATGGTTTTACGCCTCTGGTTAAAGGCAGTTTTCACCACTTTAAAGAAAAGGCGTTCGTCACAGGGAAGGTTCAGTTCTTTTTTTCGAGTGAGTCGAAGAACGCCCGAATCCACTTTTGGTGGAGGGTCAAAAACACCTGGTGGTACGGTGAACAAATATTCAACATCATAATAGGCCTGAACAAAAACAGATAGTATTCCGTAGGTTTTGCTTCCAGGTCCTTCGCAGATGCGTTTGGCCACTTCTTTTTGGAACATTCCGGAAAATTCGGGTACCTGATGGCGCATCTCCAACATTTTAAATACAATCTGGCTAGAGATATTATAGGGGAAGTTCCCTGTGATGGCAAACTGTTCGTCACCGTAAAGTTGGGTCAGGTCAAACTTGAGGAAGTCTGCTTCAATAATGTTAAGGCGATTGTTGCTTTTTAGGATGTCAGCATGTTCCAAAGGGAAGCTATGGTTGAGGTAAACGATGGACTCTTCGTCCAAATCCATGGCCACTAAATCCAAATCCCGTTGCAGTAAATGTTTGGTGAGTACACCCATTCCAGGTCCAATTTCGATGACATTGGAGTATCCTTCCAAGGAAAGTGTCTGAGCTATTTTTTCGGCAACGGATTCATCTTTGAGGAAATGCTGGCCCAAATGTTTTTTTGCCTTTACTGCACCATCTTCTTGCTCATATTTGTTTTTGTGAGAGGGGCCGTTGGAGTACTTCTTCTTTTTCTTTTTGGACACAGATGGTTTTTTTGCAAGTTAGTTGGAATTTTCGATATAGATCCAAGCTTCGTCACCAGATTCCAAGTGGAATTTTTCCTGTTTGTATGCACTGGTCTCATAAATATCTGCTTTTTTAAGGTCCGCATCGTTAACCTCATAAGCCATTCCCGCTACTTTATCTTCAGGGTTCTTTGTGTTGACAACCAGAGGGTAACGACCATAAACTGCATTATCCATTTTCTTGAAACCCAATGCAACATCTTCTTTTCCTTTGAGCAGGCGCCCAAAAATATATTCCTGCACCTGCAGCTCTTGAAGCGTTCCGTAGGAAAACAGATATTTCAAAATTTAGGGTATTTGTTGACTCACGACCTCCAACTCTGTTCTAAAGGCAACGAATTTGTTCGGGAACATTTGCTGTGCATCGGCACGTAATCGGTCCGCGTCTTCTTTGTAATAAGCCTCCAAAGTATCTCTGCTTTGAGTTGTGTATTGCACGGAGTAGGTGATACCTCCCATATCCTCTTCCACTAAAACCTTAACCATTTTTGCGTGCGAAAATTTTCCTGTAGCGAGCATATCGGGCAGGTGTTTGTCTTTCATCCAATCCAACCATTGGTCGTGGACACTTTCGTCTATATTGATGGTAACGTTGTATATCAGCATTGGTCTTGTTTGTTTCTTTGTGGGGTGAAATTACTGTAATTTTTGAGAACTCTTATTCTGGGATTCCCGCCTTCGCGGGAATAAAGAATTAGTTGATAGCATCTCCACGTAGCCTCCTAAAATTCTTGCGAGCTTGGGGGAAATAGTAACTGTCCTGATAGTTATAGATGATTTTCTCGTAATGACTTTTCGCCTTTTCGGGCTCGTTCAAGATGTTCTCGTACAATTCTCCCAGAGCAAAGTGTGCATCATCGGCCAAGATGCCATCAGAATAGAACTCTACAATCTTTTGATAGTTGAACTCGGCACTTTCATAATTTTTCTGCTCTATCGATAGTTCTGCTTGTTTCAGCAGGGCTTCATCTTCAATTTTTTCTCCTTTATGGTTCTGCAAAATATCTTCCAGTGACTCAATGGCCTCTTTGTTTTTATTTTGATAGGCCAGCAAGTCGGCCCTAGCATATTTTTTCAACGCGGTTTGTGTGGAATCTTCGAGGGAGTTATCCGAAATCAGCAAACTTAATTGCATCGCATCGTTCGCAATAAGCTGAGAGGTAGAACTTCGCAACACTTTGAGTTGGGTGAGTGCCCAATCAAAATCCCCTTTATAAAAACTGGTCTGTGCCACTTTAAAACGGGCATCTTGTCCAAGTACATCGTTTTTTACGCTTTTTTGCACTTGTGTGAACAGGATCAGGGCTTCGTTGAACCTTTGGTCGAACACTAAAATGTCACCAAGTGCCAATTTCACATAAGCCATTGTCATTCGCCCCATCGGGAGTTCCAAACTTTGTTTGAGCATGGCAATAGCGGGCTCGGGCTGCTCTTTTTTAAAGGTCAGGAAACTGGCATAGGCTATCTGAAGTTGCAGGGTTTGACTTTGGTTGCCGTATGTTTCCACCAAGTCTTCAAATTGTTTTTCCACATCATCCAAAACCTTTTTGGTTGGGTTTTCCAGCGCAATATCGATGAGATTGAGCTCTGCATTGAGTTTGGTTCTGGGATTTTCGGTATTGTCCACAATATATTCGTAGATGGAAGTAGCTGTTTCCAAGTCTTTATCTTCCAAAGCTATGCTTCCCAAGTTTTCCAATCTGTCCACGGATTGACCCTCGCTTCGTTTATAAATGGCCTTTTCTTGACTGAAAGCACTGTTGTATTGTTTTTGCTGTACAAACAGCCAACTTAATAGTTCGTTCCAGAGAATATCAGGTGCTTTCTGCGCATTTTGAAGCAGCACTTTTCGCAAGAGCACATTATTTTCGTCCGACGGGTCTTCAGAGATAAAATCGTCGATATTTCGAAGCACGTTGGAACGGGATGTCCGTCCCTCCCAGATAAGATTGAGGTAGGATTGGTACATTTTTGCGATGTCGCCCTGTTCGCCATAGATGCGCGCCAACTGAAAATCGTAGTTGAGGTCTGGCTTCAATTCCATTGCCTTGGTGTAGGCCTGGATGGCATAATCCAACAGCGCATATTTTTGGAAACGATAGCCTACGCTGTACCCGTAGTTTGGGTTATCCTCGATTTTGTTGATTGCCTTATCGTAATAGGTACTGGCCTTTTCCGCTTCATTTTTTAGGGTGAAATTGTACCCAAGCTCAATATAAAAAGTTGGAAAGGCGTAGCTGTCCTCTATTTTTTGAAGTAAAAATGATTCGGCATCATCATAGCG
>TARA_R110002012_G_scaffold93567_2_pt1 | contig 110349 bp, 91 predicted proteins | sample TARA_R110002012 | Tara Oceans TARA_R110002012 (sample SAMEA4396515) | marine metagenome | biome: Westerlies Biome; feature: [DCM] deep chlorophyll maximum layer (ENVO:01000326); material: water (ENVO:00002006), including particulate matter (ENVO:01000060) such as... | depth 40 m
GTCAAAAGTACTTCCACCACCACCAGTGGTAGGAGCTGAAAGTGTAAGATCATCAAAGTAATAGGTGCCGTCTGCAGTAATGGCACTATCCGTTTCATTATTATCTGGCTTAATCACCAATTGATTGTATGCGGTAGGTGCACCAGGTAAATTTGTGAATGTAAATGCTACTTCTGTCCATACATTAGCATTGGTAACCGTTCTAAAAACTGGGGCAGGATTTCCTGTCACCGGAACCGTTTGTGGATTTACAGCCAGCTCAAAACGCAACACCACATTGGCTTTGGTAGAAAAGACTTTTAGCTTAAACGTATTGGTAGTCGTCAAATCAAAGTTATTCTCAAAAGTATTCTGAACTCCTGCAAAGAAACTAGAGCCAGCAGGCTTATCTACCTGCAACACAAAGTCGGAGTTGTTTATTCCTGACTTAGATGGATTGGGTGCTAACTTTGAACTGATTCCGTCCCCAAAATTCTCTGAAGAAAGAAACGTTTCACAAGCTTCAAAATTTAATGGGAGTGCGGTTGCCGCTATAGGCGTGGTAGCACAGCCATTTTCAACAATTGGCGTTTCAATTTGTTCGATATCGTCAATGTAAAAAGTGCCAGTACTTGTTCCTGGACCATCTACAAATAAGGTGAGTCGAATGTATTTGGCTGATGAGGAAAAATTAAAATTCATAGTTTCCCATCCAGTACCACCATGATTTGCAGTGACTTCGATATCAGCCGCAGTACCTTCTTCAAGTTTCAATAAAACCGCTACAGGTTCGTCTGACCAAAAATTCATGGTAATGGTTTTTTCGCTAGCGAGATCTATTTGCGTACCAACATCAAAATTAATCCCTTCAAAAGCAGCTCCGCTATTCGTTATCGCACCAACTTTAGAGGCCTTATCATTAGATCCTGAAGCATCAGGATTATCAAGTATTTCAAATGAAGTACCATTAAAAGTAGCTATAGTATAAGCCACGTTTGGGGCATCAAAAGTAACTGGTAATGAAATTTTGTCTGGAATATTAATGGTTATCGTATCTTCAGAAGTGTTAGAAGCTCCTGAGATACCCATCGCTTTTAAGGTAATAGTGAACATACCGTTAGCAAATGTTTTTATAGGATTAATTTCGGTGGAGGTTCTTCCGTCTCCGAAGGTCCATAAATACGTTCGGGCATCTTCAGAAATATTTATAAAAGTTACCGTCCCTGTATTTTCATTTATGGTATAGGTAAAGGCAGAACTAACTGCCGGTAATTGAGATTCCTCGTCATCACATCCTAGAAAGGAAATCGCCAAGATAAAAATTGAAATTAACTTAGCTTTTTTTAGTAGTAGTTTCATAATAGTTGTTCGTTAGTTTATTCAATTATATTTATAGGCTCTTACATAGTCGACCAACATCGACTGAGGAAATACGGTTTCTGCATTAGGAGGACCAACAAAAGTTCCGCCAACTGCCAAATTAATAAGGATATAAAAATCATTATCAAAAACCCATGCTGATCCTTCAGGGAGATCGTCAGGAGTGATCTGGCTGTATAACACGTCATCCACATAGTGGTTTACATAATCTGGTCCCCACTCGATCCCGTAGATATGAAAGCCTGTATCGAGACGATCGTTCTGGAGTACATACTCTTTTGAAATTGCTTCTCCACCAGAATACCCGGGGCCATGTAAGCTTCCAATTAGTTTTGTCGGTTCCTGTCCTCGTATTTCCATGATATCGATTTCTCCTAAACTTGGCCAAATCTCATCCTGATCCTCTGGAACGCCCAGCATCCAAAATGCAGGCCAAATACCTTGACCATAGGGCACCCGAATACGGGCTTCAAAACGACCATAGGTTTGTGAAAATTTATTTTTTGTTAATAGCCGGGCTGAGGTATACGAAGATCCTTGAAAATTTTCTTGTTGTGCCGTAATAATCATAATTCCATTATTGATGGTCACATTCTCGGGCCTATCTGTATAGTATTGTAATTCTTGATTTCCCCATCCATTTTGGCCAGTGCCAATGTCATAACCCCAAATAGTGCTATCCGGAGCACCATCGGTATTAAACTCATCTTGCATGGTTAATTCGGTAAAATTCACAACGGTCTGGGTATCATCTACCGCACAGCCTTGATGTACCATCAAGAAAGCTGCGAGGAATAGGGCCTTTAGAAAAACCACCGTTCTGGATAAGGAAAGGAAATATCCCTTGGATGTAATTTTCTGTTTAGTGTATAAAGTCATCATTTGATTCATATTTAATTGCATTTTTTAGTCGATATTATTCTGTGTAGAAGTACATGTTATCTACCAACAAATTTGAGATAGTGGCATCTGAAACAAAAAATATTTGCGCCAGATTCCGTCTACTGGTCAATCCAAAATCTGCCAAAGGAATATCTAAACTGATCCATTCGTCGCTGGTCAGCGCTGTACTTGAAATAATTACCGAACCACTAGAATCATTATTTCCTCCAAAAGCACCATCTGGCCCAAAATCACCAAGTTCTATTCTTATAAAATCTGAGGCATCAATGCTTTCTGGTATTCTAATATCAACGTGAAGATGTGTCATGCCTGAGGCATCTACTGTAGGATTCTTAAACTCTGTTGCCACAAAATTTAGGGCCGTATATTCTATTATATTGTCACCATTAATATTAATTGCGCCACCCAATGTGGTTTGAAATTCTCCAAAAAAACCATTGTAAAAATCCACAGGTACATTGGTATACGCATCACTAAAAATACTGATCACATTGGCAGCATTTCTGTTAGGTACGGGAGCAAATTCGAAACTACCTCCAACTTCAATATTTAAAGATCCTCTTGCGAGTACTCCAGCTAAGGTTGCGGTAATTACCGCCGAACCTGTTCCTACCATGGTTACCACTCCTAACTCACTTACTTGTGCCACTTCGTTATCCGAGGATGTAAATGTAAAATAAGAAGGAGCTGCAGTCACTGTTTCATTAACACCCGACGCTAAATTAAAGGTTTGAGTGAGTCCGGTGAGCGTGGTTTGTATCCCAAGAAACGATTGTAATTCCACGTCATTACCATTAAAAATTGCAGGTCTTGCTTGAGCTACCGTCCCTAATTTTTCAAATTTTAAATCATCAATCCAAAAGGTATAGCCATCGCCATCTTCCGGACCTTCTGAATACCAAAACATGCCACGCTCTGTGGTTAGAACAAAAGGATCTGGAATAGGTATGGTATATTTTGTCCAGCCTGTGCTGATTCTCAAGTTATTTTTGGAAACCAGGTATTTATTTTCACCAAAATTATTTCCAAAACCAATTTCATTTATGGTGGCTGATTTTGTAGCCTTTGCCCAAAAGGTAAGTGCATCATAACCTGTTAAATCTCGTCCGCCCGCATCAGGAAAAATAGCTCCCGCGAAAGCTCCACTTGGATCCCCAAGATTGGGAACATCAAACCGCATAGAAGCGGTACCATTATACTTTACCTCAGTATCCACAGTAAAAGCATCGAGCTTAGACCCTTGAAAAGGCAAGTATTCTAAACCTCCACTAAAACCGTCCAAAAATACGGCTGGATTGGTAGTGAACGTGGCAAATTTCACTTCCTCTGAAACTTCTCTTTCACAAGCTGTAAAACAGACTAATACAAGCCCTAACAGCATGGTGGTTCTTAAAAAGATATTTTTTTTATTTTTCATTTGTCTCTTTTTTATTTCCCAATATTGATGTGTACATACGTTCTTATTTCCCATTCATTTCCATTTCCAAAGCCAACAGGGCTTATGGTAGGATTAGTCGCAAATTCTCCGGCAGCATTAGGGGAATATCGAGGTGAAAACTCATTCATGCTGCGCCAAGTACCTCGTATACCCACCTGAGTACTAGGTAAAATAAACCAGTCTGGTTTACCCAATGTTGTAGAAATGTCTAACATGACCTGTACAGGGTATGTAAGGTTAAAATCACGATGGTAATCAAACGGACCCCAATCATTTATTTTAAAAGCATGCTCTACTTTTATTTTGTTGTAGATTAAGCGAATATCCCCTCCAAAACGCTCCACCAATCGTTCATCACTACCATTTGCTTGTGCATTCCCAAAATACAGGTTAGCAATCATCCCCAGATCTGGGTTTATTTTAGAAACGATTCGGGTATGTGTTTCCCATAAATTCTTCGCAGGCACTGAATTAGGAAAGGCAAATAAGGTACGATTCCCTAAAAATCCAATAGCGGCATCCATCGTAGTTGGGTGATGACGAAAAACAAATCCGGCACTCACAGCTAATTTTGCATCTTCGGCACGATCATTATCCCATTCGTACATCCAAGTACCTGGTGTTGGATCCCAAGTTAGGAGTAGCTCACCCGCTGTAGTTTCTCTATTGGCTCTAACAACAAAGGGGTCATCAAGAATATTTCTAAGTCGTCCTGGTCCTTGTGCGTCATTAGGCATAGGACCTACAATAGGTTTTTGCCATAAAAAGTTAGGGGCAATTTGCACATTCCCAACGGTATAGGTGAGTCCTGTAAGAAAGTTAGTTTGATTGCCACTTCCGCTATCCTTTAATCGCCATCCCGTAAATGTTCTGGTATAATCACCACCGCCATTGGCGACTAGCCCCATGGCTGCTCCCTGAGCATACCAATTAAAACGACCGCCTGAATAGGTGATTTTTCCTTTGGCACCCCAATTATCTTTTTCATTCACTTGGTCCGTATAAATAATATATTTTGGATCTTGATCTGGTGTATTTGGGTTATAATTTGGATTATCTTCTGCAAATTGAAATACCCGATCATTTAAAGGTTGCCCCCCCCAGATACCTCCAATTTCAAAACCAAAATCTCCAATTTCTCTTTCGATATGTAGGGTAGCTCTTCGCGTTCTAGGCATAGGAACAGCTAAAGAAGAAACAATGGTTCCAAAATCATCAATATCTTCATGAAAAACACCAGTAAGGTTATATTTACCAATGCTTCTACTGTATTTTAATAAAATGGCAGGGTTAGCGCCCCACCAAAGTTGCTGCCCGAAAGCGGCTTTTAAACCTTTTATGTCTCTTTTACCATCAAATTCAAAACCACTAATAACCCCGTTGTATATATCTAAATTTGGACCATAGTTAGCCTCTGGATATAAACCGAAGAAATCTCCTTCATACCCCCAATGGTAATGTCCTGTTCTGTAAAAACCTCGTAGATCAAAGTTTTTAGTATTCCATTCGTAGGAAGCATTATACACTTGTACACGATTAACATCTTCAATAAGCACATTTCCTTCACCAGTAACAACCTCAATAGGTCGCCCTCTGTTCTCATAAAATATTTCATCGATAGGATTTGTGGCTACATTCCCAAGAATATTAAAATTAACATTAGCTCTCATATTTGGAGCTGGCTCGCCTTCAAAACCTATAAAGTAAGATTGCATATCATCAAAGCCCAATTGATTAGGATAGTCTGTTGCATTGGGATCTGGAGATTCAGGCGTCGTAATTAAATTACCACCCGTATTAAACGTAGTGAATTTTGCTTCTAGTTTACTCACTCTAAGCTTGCTAGTTTGCTCACCAACTAAAGCTGCTTTATCCCCTCGTGCTTTTAAAACAGCATCCATAATTTGGATATTATCAAAGTAGTTTTGAACAAAGGATAGGGTGACCCCATCTTCATAGGGATTTAATTGATGTGCTTCTTTAAGAGTATAATACGCTGCTCGCGGGTATAAATCGTAAAGTCCTCGGGGGTCTGTCTGGCCTTTAGCACAGATTCCAAACCATTCCTCATTCATATTATTCTCGCCCGGAACTAAATCAATAGCATATCCACCATTAGACCATGACGCATTATTGTCGTGTATATCCGCATTTTTTCTATCATCAAAACCGTACTTCCACCACCCATCACTAAATTGAAAGGTAAAGCCTCCAATTGAATTTTCAGCCTTTCCCAATCCTGCCGCATTTTCATAAATTTCCTTCCAATTCCCTAACATATAATAGGCCTGAGCTTTTTGATCTTCTTGGTTTTTAATAGCATTAAAAGCATCAGCACCAAATTCTGTAAATAAAATTGGCTTATTTAATTTGTCTTTCACTGTTTGAAACGCATCTCCAAAAGATACGCCACGGTACATATTTACGCCGTAGATATCAACATCCTTACACTCTTCTGCAATGATATCTATAAATAAAACATCACCATTACAAATGGCAACTGGATGAGAAGAATCCATTGACTTCATTTTAAGTGTGGCTTCATTCATAAGCTTATACATGGGTCTTCCTCTGTTTTCCCCAACAAACATTCTTTCCTCCTCGTCATCAGGAAAATCTTCTGTTTCAGCCCCTGCCCAAAACAGGCCATAGTTATTTTCATTTCCTAGCAGGTACATTAGTAGTCCTGGTGTGTTTTTATAATCTCTGACCAAATTTTCAACTTCAGACATCAAGAATTCCTGAGTTCGGGCATCTGAATAATCTGTTACGGGGGTCCAAACCCCATCAAGGGTTAATCCATACCTTCCAAAAGAATGATTCAGCATGGTATAGATACCATAGTTCTCATAGATATATCGAATCCACCTTGCTGGAACACCAGTATATTGCCTAATAGCGTTAACACCCATGTTTTTTAAAAGTGACATTTCGGTATCGAGTCCAGCCATAATGATGTCATCTGACTTTTTCCAAAATTCGGCATCTACTGTATTTCTCCCAATAGGTATGTAATCCCAGTTCATACCATTAATCATGAAGTCTTCACCATTGACGACCAATCGCATTCCGCTTTCATCGTTTACTACCACCACCTTATCTGTTTGCGAAAAGATAAATGTTGTACATAACAAGAGTACTAGGTTTAGTGCGTTTTTTCGAATTGTATCCATATGAGAAATTTTGATTTCCTAAAATTATCATAAATATATTGTTAAATCAATTTTTTTTACCACAACAAAAAGTATACATGATAATAAAATAGAGTGTTTATTATCAATTTGGCAGATGAGAGTAGCAATATATATAGAAACTTCGGCGAAGCTAAAGAACTGGCAAACTCCCCTAAAAAAGATAGTTTTAGCGATAGTGTTGAGGCAATGTTGAGGTGGATGTAGGGTTAAAAATAGAATTGTTGTGGTACTAAAACTCTAAAATATAGGTAACAAGATTATCTTTATGTTTTAAATTGAGTTTTTTGCGGAGTCTATACCGTTTAATTTCAACACTTCTAGAAGAAATATTTAACAAATTGGCAATTTCTTTTGAAGACAAGTTCAAGCGTAAATAAGCGCATAACTTTAAATCGCTAGGAGATAGCGATCGATGTATTTTTTTAATGTTCTTTAAAAAATCGGCATCGGCATTATCAAACGCCTCCTTAAATAACTCCCAATCATCGTTCTTTTTTAAACTTTTATCAATAATCGAAATGACGGGCTTTAATGAGTTTTTATCCTTAACGGTATCTAGTTCTTGCTTTATGGTATTTAATAATTCGTTCTTTTTAATGATACTCATGGCTGAAACCGCTAATTCTTTGCTTTTACTTTTAAATTCGGTCTCTAATTGTTCGTTTCTAATTTTAATTATTTCTTTTTCGTTGCGCACCTGAGATAACTCTAATTCTTTTTTATTTTTAAGGATTAATTTTTCCTGTTGTTTTTTGTAGTAACGCTTGTAAACGTTATGCATGAAAATAGAAAAAAGAAATACGCCTAGAATATAAAGAACAATTAAGGTATTCGATACATACCATGGCTTAGCAATACTAAATGAAAAGGAAGCCGAATTACTAGCCATTTTATTTCCTATTCTGGCTCGAACCTTAAATACATAATCACCGTAAGGAAGATTTTCAAAAGTTGTCTCTGATTCATCAGACCAATCACTCCAATCATCATACAAGCCTTTTAACTGATATTGGTAATGGGTTGTTAACAGTTTATTGAACTCTGGGGAATAATAGTTTACTTTAAGATTATTTTGATCGCTGCTAAATTTAGTTGGGAGGCTCGTATCTACTAAACTTAGGTTTATCTTGTTGGGCCCATTTAAAACTTCACCGATCCGTATTTGAAAATCTTTTATTTCTAATTTATCTAAATCAGCCGTTAAGTATCCCGAAGTTGTTCCTATTAAATAGATGTTTTTATCTGGAAATTTCATTATATTTTCATACCCTACAATTCCCTCTCGCATTTTTTTTGTCAAGGGTATACTCTTTACTTTCAAGGTATTGGCTAATACTGGTCTGTTCACATAACTTATATTGGTATTGGTGAAAATCCACAAAGAATTGCTTTTTTTATTTGAAATTAATTTCCCGGTTAAGTATTCATCCTCGGTATACACTGCGCTCAATACGCTATCTCTTTGAAACTCCTCTAAATGCGAATTGTACGCATAAATACCCTTTTTATAACCAAACAAAAGTGAACCATTATAGCTAATGAGCCCAGAATTAGCGCCCTTTAAACTAGTATCTATAGCCACGCTATTTATCCTCGAAAGAGAACGGTCTACCGATAGTTCAAATACTCCTTTATATTCATGGTTTACAAATATTTTATTATCTAGTTTCTCAAAGTACCGGGAAGAATTACTAAAGCCCTCAAGCTTATTCCGAAGTTTCCAATTTTGATTATTTTTCTCCAAAATATAGAGACCATCATAATTTCCTTGAAGTAATAAATTTGGCTCATCAGCAATTTCCGCAATTGTCCAAGTTCCTGGTATACCTCCTATTTTTTGGGCCATACCATCCGAAATAATAAATGTTCCTGAGTTATGACCACAAAAGAGGGTGTTCTCAAAAATATTTAAACTCCATACTTGGCCTTGTGTTCCATTTATAAATTTAAATTCATCGTCAGCTAGCAAACTTCTATAAAAAAGCCCTTGATTCGTTCCTAAATACAACATGCCATTATGCACTTTCGAGGCGTAAACACTGCCTAAAACTCCCTTATAATCATGAAATACTTTGAAGGGAGCATTACTATTAACATAACTAATTCCATTATCAAGGCCTAACCAAATATTCTCATCAACATCTTCAAAAAGCGATAGCACGGTATTGTTAGCTAGTCCATTGCTTTGGTCTATTTGATATATAAGGGCTCCATTCTGATCTAAATATGTTAATCCATTAGAAATTGTACCTAGCAAAAAGTGTTTATTTTTAAGCTGTATACCAGCGTAAAGACTTCCATTTGAGACAAATTCATTAGAAATACTTGTTGACCTTATCAGTTGATTATCCTGAACGTCGTAAAAACCATTGTTTTGAGTAAGTATTACTATTCCTGTTGCTGTTTTAAAAATATTAATTACCTCATCTTCCTTAACAATCCCATCATCAAAAAGCAAAACATCTTTACCGTAGTCAATTTTAAAAATACCTTGACCCATTCTTTGAAAATATATGCTTTGACCAACTTTAAATATTTTAGGTATGGTATTTTTTGAGTCAATAATAGTTACAGAGCTATCTTTTACATTATAAATATAGATACGTTTTAAAGACTGAAATACCATCCAATCTTCCATGGCTATAATGTTCCAAAATTCTTCATCCTCAATTACATCATGATCAATTTTACTCGCTAAAGACGTATATTCTAATTGCCCTAAAGAATTTTTTTTCCAATAGCCAAAATCCATAAAACAACCTGTATAAATGAGATCATCTACTACTTTTACAGATCTTAAAATAGATTCATTGGGCGTGGGGTAGAGTTTCCAGTTTGCCCCATTGTATTCAAGCAAACCCTTACTATTGGCCACATAAATTAATTTCTCGGCTGATTGAGAAATAGACCAATTTTGATTCTCAGCATTGTAGTCTTTAGGAAAAAAGTTTTTAATGGGTGGTAACTCTTGTGAAAAACAAGAGAAAAGGAAGAATAGGGCTATTAATACGTTGAAATTTTTCAATAGTAAAGATGTATAAAACCAAGTTAAAACAATGGTTTCTAAAGATAATGAAAAAGCTTAATACCCACTATACAATTTCTGCGCTTAGTCCGGCTTGTAATAGCTTACTGCATCGAGGCTTTAAATCATCGTAATCACCCGTTTTTACGGTGCATTTACCATTGTGATGAACAATGATGGAGCATTGTTCTGCTTGCTCCGGCGTGTGATCACAGACCCCTATTAGGGTTTCAATGACATGGTCGAAGGTATTGACCTCATCATTATACAGTACTATTTCGTTTTGTTGTTGTGTTTCTTCTTCTACAAGTAGGTCTTCTAAGACCTTTTCTTTTGTGCTCATAGATACATTTTAATACTAATATACAATTTCTTTGAAAACCTAGTTTATTTTAAACCTCCTTTTTAATAGTTCTACGCCAGTAAGACGCGATATTAAAATTAAAAAGGGGTTTTTCTATGCATAGAAAAACCCCTTTTTGATACCATTTTGTTTTTATATATAAATTAATAAAGATAATTTAGTGCTATAATATCATTGTTATTAAACTCTCCATCTTCATTAAAACTAAAACATGCCAGCATAATTGAAGTTGGGTCATAGGCCGCAGGAGTTCCTGGAATGGGTATGGCACCTACACCTGAAGTTCCTTCATTGACGTTCTGTCCGCAACTTTGACGGCTAAACCAATCGGTGTGTCTAAAACCTACAGAATGACCCATTTCATGGGTAATAACGTGTTCTACAACATTCACATCTGCATTGTCTAAACCGTAAATTTGAAGAAATTTATTGGGATTTCCATTACTTGGAAAGCCAGCAGAGCCTCCCGCTCCTGATTCATTAGGATTGTAGTAAACAACCATATCTTTATTTTGAAAGGAGGTTCCAAATGTTAATGTGAACCGAATACTTAAATTCAAAGCATTATAATTATTCACGGCATATTGTAGCGCTGTTCGTTCTTTGCTAGAAAGAGCATTTTGACCCCCAGTATACCCAATAATTGAAAGTACTCTAGGCCTTACTAAATTTGTGGTATGATAATTTTTAGCTGTTTTGGGGTTAAGTTCTGATAAACTTTTAAATTGTGCAGCTGAAAATAAAATATCCTGCTCTAGCTTAAATCTTTTTTCCGTGGTTCCATCGGGAAGCATAAAATCAACTACAGAAACATCATCTACATTGTAGTAATTATTTTTAAATACTTTTACTACATCGTCCGTTAACTCTAGAGTTTCTTGCTGAATAAGATCATTACTTTCCTCAGGCAAAAGCAAATTGGTTTCTTTGTCCTTTTCACAAGCACTTTGTAGGGCTAATAATACCATAGCGCTTAAAATTAATCGAATTTTTTTCATCATAAATGGGTTTTAATGGGTTATTTATTTGTAGTCTTTTTCAATATTAAATTGAAATATTCCTACAATATAAGTATCCCCAAAATCAAAACCTCACAAAAAAAATTATTTTCGATAAACTGCAGCCACCCAATTATTACGTTCTAAATTAGCATCAAATTGTAAGCCTACTTCATGACATTTCTCTGTAATTATGGGTAGATCTTCTGTATAGAATCCACTTAAAAATAAAATTCCATCTGGTTGTAAGCATTGTACATAGATAGGAATGTCGGCCAATAAAATATTCCGATTAATATTGGCGATAATAATAGCATAGCTTTTATTCCCTAACAAAGAGACATCACCCTCCATAACATTAATATGACTACAATTGTTGCGCTCTACGTTCTCTTGGGCGTTCACATAACACCAATTATCAATATCTATAGCATCGACCTCCGTTGCGCCTTTCATGGCCGCTAAAATAGCCAATACGCCAGTAACGCTTCCCATATCTAAAACAGACTTATTTTTAAAATCTGTAGCTAGAATATGTTGTAACATCATGTGGGTTGTTTCATGATGTCCAGTACCAAAACTCATTTTAGGCTCAATAATAATGTCATACAGCACATCGGCTTTTTCGTGAAAAGGAGCCCGAACCATACATTTTTCATCTACCTGAATCGCCATGAAGTTTTGTTCCCAAGTGGCATTCCAATTTTCTTGAGCTATTTCTTTAGTAGCGTGTTCTATTTTAAAGTTTGGATTTTTTAAAATCTCGATGTTGTCTAGAACCGAAGTTGCCCAATCACTTTTTTTAATGTAGGCTAAAACTCCGTCTTCCGTTTCTAAAAAGCTTTCAAAAAGTACCTCACCTAGTTGTGCAATTAAAATATCTGTAGCCGGTTCTAGAGGTGTTACTTTAAAATGATATTCGATGTATGTATTTTCTTGTTCCATTCTTTTAAGGAATAAAAAAAGGACATTCGTTGCTTGAACATCCTTTTAAAATTAAATTTTTAAGCTTTAAATCGCTTTTACTATGGCCATAAAATCGTCCGCCACTAAGGATGCTCCTCCAATTAAGCCTCCATCAACATCGGGCTTAGAAAATATTTCAACGGCATTAGACGGTTTTACACTACCACCATATAAAATAGAAACGGTATTAGCAATATTTGCATCGAAGGCTTCGGTGATTGTTTTACGGATAAAAGCGTGCATTTCTTGTGCTTGTTCAGGGGAAGCTGTTTCTCCCGTACCAATAGCCCAAACAGGTTCATAGGCCAAAATAATATTTTTCCAGGCCTCTGCCTCCAGATCAAATAAAGCATTTTTTAATTGACCTGCAACTACATTAAAATGATTCTCTGACTTGCGATCTTCTAGTTCCTCGCCAAAACAAAACATCACTCTCATATTTTTTGCCAGTGCTGCTTTTACTTTTTTTGCTAAAATTTCATCAGTTTCGCCGAAATACGCTCGTCGCTCAGAATGGCCTATGATGACGGTTTGAACTCCTATACTCAAAAGCATATCCGCAGAAATTTCACCTGTAAAGGCACCACTTTCTGCAAAATGCATGTTTTGAGCAATAACTTGAATAGTTGAAGATTCTAAATCACGAACAGCAGCACCTAAATTTACAAAGGTTGGTGCCACCATGACTTCGGCGGCTGTATCAGGCAGTTTTGCCGAAAGTTCCGCAAGTAATGCTTCTGTTTCCTCCTGATTTTTATTCATTTTCCAATTTCCTGCTACAATTTTACTTCTCATAATTTTTATACTTTTAATAAGCTGCTTGGTATTGAATTCCTTTAACTTTAGTTCAACTTCAATTCATCTAAATCGTTATAATGTACTTTTTGTTTGATTGTTCCTTTTTCTAAAACCAACACTCCTGGATTAGATCTGACGATCGTTTTTAAGGTAGTTTGATCTGTAAAATAGAAATCAAAAGCCAATTTGTACTCTTTACTCAGTTTTAAGGTAAAGTCTTCACTTGAGGCAGACATACCAATTACTTTATATCCGTTTTTGGTTGCGTCTTCAGCTATTTTTTTAATGTCTTCAAAAGCTTTATAATTGCTTTTCGATAAATCATAGGCAACAACCATCAACAATTTTGGCTCTTGAAGTAGTTCAGCCGCCCTATCAATCCCATCCTTTTCAATGGTAAAATCATGAATAGGGGGTTCATATCCTGCTGCTATTTCGGTAGTTTCTACATCTAAGAACTCACCATCAACCGTGGGGTAATCCCCGCGTGTTACAATCACTTTTTCTTCCCCATTTACCTTAAATTTCCAAGCGTAATCAAAGACAGCTTTTTGGGCATCTTCTGGAACTAACATGCCTTCCTCTATATTGGCTCCAATTTTATATGGTCTAAAATCTATTGCCGGTAGATGTTGTAACACATAGTAGGCAAAAACAGAACTCGCCAAGACTGCAAGTAGCGTTAAAAACCTATTGACACCAGCACTAAAAATGGGGCTAATGTATTTTTGCCCTTTAATCAAAATCAAAATAAATAGCAGCAATATTACATCCTTCGTAAACGATTCCCAGGGGGTTAGCTTTAAGGCATCTCCAAAACAACCACAATCTGTTACTTTGTTAAAATAAGCGGAATAAAAAGTTAAAAAAGTAAAGCCAATAATCATTATTAACAAACTCCAGAGGGTAAATTTTACGCGAAACCCCAGTAGTAAAAGCACTCCTAAAAGCACTTCTAAAATCACCACAAGAATAGAAATTTTAAGAGCATGCGGTTCTAAAGATGGAAAATTTAATACACTAAAACTAAAATACTCTTCTAGTTTAAATGAGAAGCCAACAGGGTCATTCAACTTTATAAAACCACTGATGATAAATAACAAGCCAACAAAAATTCTACTTACTGCTACTAAATATTTCATTCTTATTTAGAATTTGAGGTTAAATGAATCATGGCAAATACCGCATAATTAATCATATCTTGATAATTTGCCTCAATACCTTCACTGACCAAGGTTTTGCCCTTATTATTTTCAATAGACTTCACTCGTAATAACTTTTGTAAAATTAAATCGGTAAGAGAGCTTACACGCATATCTCTCCAGGCTTCACCATAATCGTGGTTTTTATTAAGCATTAGAGCTTTGGTGAGGGAAAGGTGCTTATTATAATGCTCCAAAGCCTCCTCAGTAGTCATGTCTGGTTGATCAGCTACACCTTCATAGATTTGAATTAAAGCCATAAGCGCATAATTGATAATACCTATAAATTCTGATTGCTCGTCTTCGTCAACTTTGTGAAACTCGTTTTCCTGCAATCCACGGATACGTTGTGCTTTAATAAAAATTTGATCGGTTAAAGATGGAAGTCGCAATATTCGCCAAGCACTGCCGTAATCTTTCATTTTTTTAGAGAATAAATCTCTACAAATTGCGATGACTGCATCGTATTGTTCTGACGTTTTTTGCATGTATTGTTTCTAATTTGTGTAAATTTCGTTCAAAATTTTTAAATGTTCAAGTATCATGGTTTAAAGTTAAGCCAATACATCAAATCTTATTCAATTTCATTAAAAAATGACGATAAATTGTAAAGGAAACCTTATAGATCTTAAAAATCCTAAAATAATGGGCGTGTTAAATAGTACGCCAGACTCATTTTATGATGGCGGAAAATATATGAACCCTGAAGCTAGTATAGCCCAAGTAGCAAAAATGATCAATGACGGAGCTACTTTTATTGATGTGGGCGCCTACAGTTCTAGACCAGGGGCTGCACATGTTTCTGTAACTGAAGAATTACGGCGAATTATTCCAATTGTTGAAACCTTACTAAAAGAATTTCCTTCTATTTTACTATCAATAGATACCTTTAGAGCTCAAGTGGCTAAGGAATGTATTGAGGCGGGAGCCAGTTTAATTAATGATATTTCGGCAGCTAGTTTAGATGAAAACATGATGCAAACCGTTGCCGACCTGAAAGTGCCTTACATTATGATGCACATGAAAGGTACGCCCCAGCATATGCAAGACCATACAGATTACGAGCATCTTTTAAATGATGTGCTCTACTATTTTTCAGAAAAAATGAGCAAGGCGCATGCGCATGGCATTAACGATATTATTATTGATCCTGGATTTGGCTTTTCAAAAACCTTAGCACAAAATTACGAACTCATGCAAAAATTAGATCTCTTCAAAAGTACCGAAAAACCTATTTTAGTCGGGATTAGTAGAAAATCTATGATTTACAAACTATTAAAAACCGACGCCAAAAACGCATTAAATGGCACGAGTGTTTTACATACCATTGCCCTTTTAAAAGGGGCTCATATACTTAGAGTTCACGATGTTAAAGAAGCAGCAGAATGCATTGAAATTGTGGCGCAAACTGAACTTACAAATAACTCGTTTTAAGTTCATTGATTTTTCCTAATTTTACAAAAAACCACTTAGCTTGAATTTTCTAAATTTTCTGGATTTTAAGATCACCGACCTTATCGATATTTTTTTGGTCGCTATTCTCTTATATTACATTTACAAATTAGTTCGCGGAACGGTTGCTATTAATATTTTTATTGGGATTGTCTTTGTTTGGGGCTTCTGGAAACTGACCGAGCTGCTCGAAATGAAAATGATTAGCAGTATGGTAGGTGGTTTTATGCAAGTAGGTTTAATTGCTTTAATAATTGTCTTTCAACAAGAAATTAGAAAATTCTTATTAATGATTGGGTCTACCAACTTTTCAAATAAACGAAACTTCATAAAACACTTTAAGTTTTTAAAACAAGAAGCTGGATCGATAAGCACCGATGTTGATTCTATTTTAGGCGCTTGTGATAAAATGAGCAGTTCTAAAACGGGTGCCTTATTGATTATTAGTCGCACTAATTCGTTAGATTTTGTAAAATCTTCCGGAGATAAAATGCATATTGAAATTTCGCAACCCATTATCGAAAGTATCTTTTACAAAAATAGTCCGTTGCACGATGGCGCCGCTATTATTGAAAACAATTACATTGTAGCTACTCGAGTAATCTTGCCCGTATCAAACGAGCGAAATATTCCCTTGCGTTTTGGATTGCGACATAGAGCCGCCGTGGGCATTACCGAAAAAACTGATGCCTTAGCCTTAGTGGTAAGTGAAGAAACGGGCTCCATTACCTATATAAAAAACGGAGAATTTACGCTCTACAAAGATTTGAACGAGCTGTCAAACATGCTTAAAGAGGACCTTTTGTGAAAATTTTAGGTAGTATGATTTAAATTCTTGTAATATTAGTTGTTAGGCTAAAGTCGGTAGTTTTTAAAGGCTAGTTTATGAATTTAAGTGTACAAAACTAGGTCTGTAGAAATTAATAATTGATCATAGCTTCTAAAACAGTTCTGATGACAAATGACACCTAATTTGTTACATTGAGCCTGCCGAAATGCCGTGCTCGTTAGTCTTCGACAAGCTGAGACTGACAATTTGAAATTAATTAATTTTTGCTTTTAAATAACAAAAAACCAACCAATGGACTGTAAAAACTGTCATGATTCTTTAAGAACAGATTACTCATATTGCCCTGCTTGTGGTGCGAAAGTGATACGTAATCGCTTAACCGTCAAAAACCTTTGGTATGATTTTACAGAACGATTTTTTAATCTGGACAATACTTTCCTCATCACCTTTAAACACTTATTCACCAAACCTGATGCCGTTATCGGCGGGTATATAAATGGCGTTCGAAAAAAGTACTTGAATCCTGTTTCTTATTTCATGATTGCCGTTTTTTTAGGTGGTATTTTCTTTTTCTTAAATAAAAAGTTTTTTCCTGAAGCTATGGATTTTCAAAGCATTTTCTCTCCTAATATAGGATCTGAAGAAGCTCATAAATTAAACTTAGATTTTATGAAAAAGTATCAAGAATTTATCCAAGAGTATCAAAGTTTTATTTACATGGCATCCGTTCCATTATTAGCGCTAGTATCTCGATTAGTTTTCCTTGACAAAAAACAATTTAATTTAAGTGAGCATTTTGTAATTAACATTTATGCTTATTCTCAAACATCAATAGTAATAAATATCCTTTACATTTTAAGTATTTGGAATGGTAAACTCTTGTTTTGGGTATCTACTTTCACTTCTGTATTATTAATAAGTTATTTCTCTTATGTGTATAAAAAAACATTCCACTTAACTGGAAAGCAAATTTTTTTAAAATTACTATTATTTTTATTGATTGCAGGTATTCTTTATATAGGAATAATAATTATAGTAGGAATTTATTTAGCTGTTTTTACAGATACTTTTGCAAATATGAAACCAGCAGCTCAAGCCATGCTTTTTTATTAGGTAAATTATTAAGGTATTCTAAAGATTTGTTCACTAAAGTAACTCTAAAAAATAGCTAGTAAATAGGAGATTTCATATTTAACTCTTAATAGACTTGCCATGAGCGAGGTCGAAGTGTGCACTTGATACTTTTGAGACAAACTAGCAACGAACAACTAACAACTAGCAACCATTTTCAAGCCACTTCTTCCGATAAAAACTGCGCTTCATAAAGATTGCTGTAATAGCCTCCTTTTTTTAGCAACTCTTTGTGGCTTCCCATTTCCATAATTTTACCGGCATCCATCACGATAATTTTATCTGCTTTTTTAATGGTTGCCAAACGGTGGGCTATAATAATTGATGTTCTTCCCTCTGTTATTTTTTCCGTCGCTTTCTGGATCAATTGCTCAGAATAGGTATCTACAGACGATGTTGCCTCATCTAAGACCAAAATACTAGGATTGCTTACATAGGCTCTTAAAAAGGCTATTAACTGTCGCTGTCCACTTGAAAGCATAGTGCCACGTTCTTTCACATTGTAATCGTAGCCATTTGGTAAACTGCTTATAAATTCATCAACACCAATTTGTTTTGCTGCAGCCTCAATATCAGCCTTGCTAATATCTTGATTTTTTAAAGATATATTATTGGCAATAGTGTCTGCAAATAAAAATACGTCTTGTAAAACTACGGCAATCTTTGAACGCAAGGAATTGAGGGTATATTCGTTAATTGAAATTCCATCTACAGAAATAACACCAGAGTTTATTTCATAAAACCGATTTAATAAATTTATAATTGTCGATTTCCCTGCACCGGTAGCGCCAACAATGGCCACCGTCTCCCCTGCCTTTACTTTAAAAGAAATGCCATGAAGTACTTCTTCATTTTCTAAGTACCCAAAGTGTACGTCTTTAAATTCAATATTTCCTTCAACATCTAATTTTTCTATCGTACCTGAATCTTCGATTTGGCTATCCGTATCTAAAATTTTAAATACTCGATTTGCTGCCACCATACCCATCTGTAAGGTATTAAATTTATCCGCGATTTGGCGTAAGGGTCTAAAAAGCATATCAGAGAGTAAAATAAATGCAAAAATAGCTCCGTAATCATTAGGCGCAACATTCGCTATATTCAAGAGCCCACCATACCAAACAATTAATCCAATCGCAAGTGAAGAAACAATTTCTGCAATGGGAAAGAAAATAGAGTTGTACCAAACCGTTTTCAACCAAGCATTTTGGTGTTTTTCGTTAATCACTCTAAATTTTTCTTTTTCGGTTTCTTCTCGGTTAAAAAGTTGTACTATTTTCATTCCTGTAATGCGTTCTTGCACAAAAGAATTTAAATTCGATACTTGTGCTCTTACATCCGTAAAAGCAATTTTCATTGCCTTTTGAAATAATCGTGTCGCATAAGCAATAATGGGCATGAGTGCAAAAACAATTAGGGCTAGTTTCCAATTCTGGTACAACATTACCCCACCTACTACAGCCATCTTTAATAAGTCAGCTACAATAACGAAAAAGCCTTGGCTAAAAATTTCACCGATTCGTTGCATATCGGCAACGGCTCTAGTGACTAAAATTCCAATAGAGGAGTTGTCAAAATATTTCATTTTAAACCCCATCATTTTAGAAAATAAATCGATCCGAACATCTTTAATTACCGATTCGCCCAACCAATTGGCATAATAGTTAAACCCTAACTGACTTACTACTTGCCCCAGTAAAACACCAAGCATGGCCATCGTTAAATACCATAATTTATCAACATCCTTCAAGGTGATGGCTTCATCGACAATATCTCCTACAATAATAGCTGTCATTACTGCAAAACCTGATAATAAAATAGCAGCAATTGCCACTCCATAAAAAGTTATTTTATAAGGTTTCGTGTAGTTTACTAATCTTTTAAACAAGCTAAAGTCAAAAGCTTTTCCTGATTTGTCGTCCATGTACTTTTAAGTTCTTTTTGGATATGAAACTTGTGTCAAATATAAGCCTTTTGCCGGTACTGATGGACCTGCATTACTTCGGTTTTTACTTTTTATAATTGTTTTAACGGCATCAACTTCAATTTTACCCAAGCCGACTTCAAGTAAGGTACCTACAATAGCTCTGACCATATTTCTTAAAAACCGATCTGAAGTAATCGTAAAAACAAGCACATCGTTGTGAAGCACCCATTGCGCATGGCTTATGGTACATAAATAAGTATGGACATCGGTGTTAGACTTTGAAAAACACTCAAAATCTTTATAGGTTAACAAGAGTTCTGCCGCTTGATTCATTTTCTCTATGTCTAAAGGATATTTTACATAGTGTGCAAAGGGTATCAAAAAGGGATTCTTCTCTTGTACCAACCAATATTCATAGGTTCTTGAATGCGCATCAAACCGAGCATGGGCATCGTCAGCCACCTCGTAAATATTCTGCACTGCGATATCCGCAGGTAAAAAAGCATTTAAGCGATATAGCAAATCTTCAATATCCTTGCTTATAACTGCATCAAAATGTGCAACCATTTGTTTTGCATGTACGCCTGCGTCTGTTCTGCCTGCGCCAATTAAATCGATTTTTTCTCCTAAAAGAGTTGAAAAAGCTTCTTCCAAAACTTCTTCAACCGTAATAGCATTGGGCTGAATTTGCCAACCATGGTATTGATTTCCGAAGTACGAAAACACAACAAAATATCTCAATGGAATAGGTTATTTTTGTGAAAAACAAAGATAGTACCATTTCTATAGGTAGCCCCTAGACATTTCACATATTTTTAATGAAACGAATACTTTTACTTTCCGATACCCATAGCCATATGGATGACACTATTTTAAAATATGCAAAAAAAGCAGATGAAGTATGGCATGCTGGCGATATTGGTAATTTAGAGGTTACAGATACCTTGCAAAAGCTAAAACCATTACGCGCTGTATATGGCAATATTGACGACCACAAGGCCCAGGTAGAGTTTCCGTTAGATAATAAATTTATGTGCGAAGGTGTCGCTGTATGGATCACCCATATTGGCGGTTACCCAAATCGCTATAATCCAAGAATTAAAGAAGAAATAAAAAAAAACACACCTAAGTTATTTATTAGCGGACATTCACATATTTTAAAGGTGATGTGGGATAAAAAACTTAACTTATTGCATATGAATCCTGGAGCTTGCGGTATACACGGTTTTCATCAAATAAGAACAATGCTACAATTTGTAATTGATGGGGATGCGATCAAGGATTTAGAAATTATTGAGTTAGGACAACGAGGCAGCTAGTTTAGAAAAAACAAAGGAAATAGCCTGGAAAATAGGTACCTTGAAGGCTGATTAAAAAGGAATGAAAATTAGCTCACACCCCCAAAACCTAATTAGGGAAAAAAATTAAAAAAAGGTAAGGCTTACGAAACAGATTCCAGATTCAAGATTTCGTTAAAAATCACTTTACATTCAAGGCCTATTTGACATGCGATGCTGCACTACTTTTCAAAAAAGCATGATATTAAAAAACCCGGGAACAACCCCGGGTTTAACGCACTAATACTACTAAGATGTTAGGTTTAACGTAAGCGATCAACAGATTTTACAAGATCCTCATCCTTTCTAATAGCCTTGTTGGCCAAGACTAAAAACACGATAGAAAAAACAGGAATCAGCATCCCAATACCTTTCTCAGAAACCTCGATTTCTCCAGATAAATTTAGCGACCGATAAACGAAAAATCCTAGTAAAAAAAGATTTAATATCATATTCAATCTGTTTACTACAAATTGGTTTTGTCGTTTCTTATACCATAAAATAGCAACTACTGCTAATACTGCGGCAGCCATAAATGCGCCTGAAATTAAAATTTCATTTTGGGCAAAAATTTCTTTCCCCTTAGCATCTGACCAAAGATTTACCCAAAACGGTAAAGCACCCGTTAAAAGTATTACTATTAACAAATATAATGTCTGTATTCTTTGAATCATTTCTCAATTCTAAATTAGAGACTGCAAAATAACTGTCTTTTTAAGAATTATCAATGAAATATTGAAAATAATTTGTAATATTGCTCTGTTATAATCTAACACTTACCAATTTTAAGGACTTCGTTCCTTTAATTTATCTAGATTTACTACACTTCAATTATTTAGAGACGTATAATTTATTCAACAATTAATGTTTGAGATTTCAGATTTAAAATCAAAAAAGCTTCCTGAGTTGCAGGAAATTGCAAACGGTTTAAAAGTACCCAAGTACAAAACCTTAAAAAAATTAGACTTAGTTTATCAAATTTTAGACGTTCAGGCTGCCAACCCAAAAGTAGTTCAAGAGGCACTCGGTAAAACGATACCTGCCAACGCGGAAAAACCACAAGTCAGAACACCAAGACCTAAGAAACCAAGAGTTCAAAAATCTACCAATAGTCCTGAAAAAAAAGAGGACAAAAAGGAAAGGATTGTTGCTAACAAACCAAATCCGAGACCTTTAAATAAGGATAATAACTCAAAACCAGCACAAGAACAAAAAGCTGAAACTGCGAAAGAAGCACCTTCTACACCAAAAAAGAATACGAATAATCCGAATCAAAAAAAGGATTTTCAAAAAAAGACAGCGGTTCACACCAACCAAAATCAAAATACCAACCCAAATCAAAATAAACCTAATCCCCGTCAAAAGCAGGAAAAGAACAATAATTTTGATAAAGATCTAAAAAACAGGTATAAAGAACCTGAATATGAGTTCGACAGTATTATTGCCAGTGAAGGAGTTTTAGATATTATGCAAGATGGCTACGGCTTTTTGCGTTCCTCAGATTATAACTACTTATCCTCTCCCGATGATATTTATGTTTCACAATCACAGATTAGATTGTTTGGCCTAAAAACTGGAGACACCGTTTTAGGAAATGTACGTCCACCAAAAGAAGGCGAGAAATATTTTCCATTAATAAAAGTGAATAAAATAAATGGTATAGATCCTCAAGTGGTTCGTGATCGCGTTTCTTTTGAGCATTTAACACCTTTATTCCCTCAAGAAAAATTTAATTTATCAGACCGTCAAGGCACGATATCAACTAGAATTATCGATTTGTTTTCACCTATAGGAAAAGGGCAAAGGGGTATGATTGTAGCGCAACCAAAAACGGGTAAAACCATGTTGCTAAAAGATATTGCAAATGGTATTGCAGCCAACCACCCTGAGGTATATCAGATTATTTTATTGATAGATGAACGCCCGGAAGAAGTTACAGACATGCAGCGCAATGTACGTGGCGAAGTGGTGGCTTCTACTTTTGATAAAGAAGCAACAGAACATGTTCGCGTGGCCAATATCGTTTTAGAAAAAGCAAAACGCCTGGTAGAATGTGGGCATGATGTCGTTATCTTATTAGATTCTATTACAAGACTTGCAAGAGCGTACAATACAGTTCAACCAGCTTCTGGAAAAGTATTAAGTGGTGGTGTTGATGCCAATGCCTTACACAAACCCAAACGTTTTTTCGGTGCAGCTAGAAATATTGAAGGAGGTGGATCACTTTCCATCATCGCTACGGCCCTAACCGAAACTGGATCTAAAATGGACGAAGTTATCTTTGAAGAGTTTAAAGGAACAGGGAATATGGAACTTCAGTTAGATCGTAAAATATCGAATAGAAGAATTTTCCCTGCTATTGACCTTACCTCTTCTAGTACCCGTAGGGATGATTTACTATTAGATGAAACTACCATACAGCGCATGTGGATTTTACGTAAATATTTAGCGGATATGAACCCAGTTGAAGCAATGGAGTTTATTGAGCAACGCATCAAACAAACCAAAAATAATGAAGAGTTTTTATTGACTATGAGTCAATAAAAACAAGTCTTATAGTAATAAAAGCCCGATAGTAACTTCTATCGGGCTTTTGTTTTTCAAACAAATCCTATTTATTTCGCATATTTTCAAATATATTTACGATGCATTAGACTACCCCCCTAACATCAAATGTATTTTTATGTTGTACCTTAAACACTTAAAATATGAAAAATTTAGGACTGACCATGGCTGCTTTTTTGTTTTTTTTATCTTGTAATACAGAAAAGAAACATGCCGACGATACCGATCAAACACCTCAAGAAGTAAAAGCCCCAAAACAGCTCATAAGCATCCCGGAGGCAAAAAATGGCTATGATAATTACACCCATAAAAGAGTAAAGCTCATTGAAGCTTCAGAAGACCCCTACGAAGATGGTACAAAATTTATAGCTTCAAGATTTGGAGAATATGATCTTGAAACGGTTAAAAACTACATTGCCTATGTAGAACAAGAAGCTAAGGCTTCTGGAGTAAAGGTTGAAACTTTACGTTTTTATTTTTCTACCTACCCTGACCAAAAAGAAGATCCCGAACATAGGAAAATTAAGCATCCTAGACAGAATACCTTTTTTATATTACCCACCATGAAAGTTGACAGTATAAACTTGGGTTTCTACATTAAGCGACTAGGTAACGGAAAAAAAGAAGCGGTATTAATTCGTGACTACCCTGGAATTTTAGCGAATGGTTTAGGCCAATTAAAAACAACTCAAAAATCGTTTGCATCGATGATGCCCAATTTTAAGAAAAATTCTTTTCAAGACGATGATGAAAGCCTAATCTTGAATGATTCACATATGCAACCGCCGCCTGAACAAGGCTCAGATTTTAATTAATTATGTGGCGAATAGTTGATGTTTTTTTAGAAAATTCGTTTGTCCTATTTTATGGTTTAGCCCTAATTTTAGCTTTGGTACACTATCCAAAGTATTTTGATACGCCTTTAAAATATTACCCTATTTTATTAATGTATACGTTTTTAAATGAAGCATTAGGCTATTTAATCTCGAAAGGATTTGAATTCAACCCCTTATTTTCAGAACTATATTCGGATAATAATGTAGTTTTCTACAATAGCTATAGTTTTATTTATTTTATTTATTTCTTATATGTATTCCACAGTTTTATTTCATCGAAAACCCATAAAAAACAAATCTTAATACTTGGCTTTGGTTTTATAGTGATAAGTATTTTAAACTCGTTTTTGCAGGACTTTTTACTAAAACCTCAAATTTACGCCTATATTTATGGAGGGCTGGCGCTCAGCTATAGCATCGTTCTATACCTAAAAGAGAATAAGGGTATTTTAAGGCGTAAGATCATAAAACTAAGTTTACTATTTTGGATTAGTGTAGGACTACTAATTTTCCATATTGGGTATACTCCGATAAAAATTTACTATACCTTTTCAAGTTTTTCAGATCTGGACCTATACTATTCTTTAAGAAGAGTACACCTGACCTTAGTCGGTGTGATGTATTGCTTTATTATTTACGGCTTTTTACAATTAAAAGGAAAATTTAAGACCATGAATTAAACAAAAAAAACGCTCTATCTGTTGATAGAGCGTTTTTTAGCCTAAAATTTTTCTATACAGTCAGTTAGCTGTTTATAACGCAGCTATTTGCTTAGATAATTTACTTTTTAAGTTAGCAGCCTTGTTTGAATGTATGATATTTCGCTTCGCTAATCTATCAATCATACTAACAACGGTAGGATACAAGGTCTCCGCAGCTTTTTTATCTTCTTCAGCACGCAATTTTCTCAACGCATTACGCATTGTTTTGTGTTGGTACTTATTACGTAAACGTACTGCTTCGTTTCTTCTAATTCTTTTTAATGCTGACTTGTGATTTGCCATTTCTTTTTATTTAAATTGATAATGAAAAATTAAAAATTAAGATCAGTCTTTGCTAACTTTCAACTTAACATTTATAGTTTTCAATGTATACATTGAACTTGTAGTCCGTAGGGGAATCGAACCCCTGTTACCAGGATGAAAACCTGGCGTCCTAACCCCTAGACGAACGGACCATTAATCTTAATTAAAAAAAGAAAATGGAAAATTAAAAAACTATTCAAACCTAATTTTTTAATTTAACATTTGCAATTTTCAATTTTTTTCGTAGTCCGTAGGGGAATCGAACCCCTGTTACCAGGATGAAAACCTGGCGTCCTAACCCCTAGACGAACGGACCATCGCTTATGCAATTGCGGATGCAAAAATACAACTATTTTTAACTATTGCAATAGGGAACTAATTTTTTTTTAAAATTAATATGCCTTAGCAAATAACACTCTTTTTTTAGAGGGTTTTCCAGTTAGCATACAAGCCCCTTCTTCTTCAACTGCATCTATGGGAATACAACGTATGGTTGCCTTAGTCTCGTTTTTAACTTTTTCTTCTGTCTCTTTACTACCATCCCAATGGGCTGCAATAAAACCACCTTTTGAATCCAAAACTTTTTTAAATTCTTCGTAGCTATTTACCTCAGTAATATGATTTTCACGGAAATCGAATGCTTTTTGGTAAATGTTTTGCTGAATATCTTCCAATAAAAATTCAATTTTATCTAAAACAAGAGACGCGGCTACAGTCTCTTTTTCCAAAGTATCCCGACGCGCAACTTCAAAAGTTTGGTTGTCCATATCTCTTTGACCGATAGCCAACCGAACTGGCACTCCCTTGAGCTCATATTCCGCAAACTTAAATCCAGGCTTATAGGTATCTCTATCGTCAAATTTAACGGAGATTCCCTTTGCTCTTAGGTCTTTTACTAAAGGCTGCACTCTTTCTGAAATTAAATCTAACTGCTCTAAACCTTTATAAATAGGTACAATGACGACTTGGATTGGTGCTAATTTCGGAGGCAAAACCAAACCAAGATCATCGCTATGAGTCATTACTAAAGCCCCCATCAATCGTGTTGAAACTCCCCAGGAAGTAGCCCACACATATTCTTGGGTTCCTTCTTTTGTAGCAAATTTTACATCAAATGCTTTTGCGAAATTCTGCCCTAAAAAATGTGATGTACCTGCTTGTAAGGCCTTCCCATCTTGCATTAAAGCTTCTATACAATAGGTATCTAAAGCTCCTGCAAAACGCTCACTTTCCGTTTTTGTTCCTTTAATAACAGGCATTGCCATAAATTCTTCTGCAAACTCAGCATAAACATCCATCATTTGCTTGGCTTCACTTATAGCTTCTGCTTCGGTCGCATGTGCCGTGTGACCTTCTTGCCATAAAAATTCAGCGGTACGCAAAAATAGTCGCGTACGCATTTCCCACCGAACCACATTGGCCCATTGGTTTATTAAAATTGGCAAGTCTCGATACGATTGAATCCACCGTCTATAAGTGTCCCAAATTATAGTTTCAGAAGTTGGCCTCACAATAAGCTCTTCTTCTAATTTGGCATCAGGATCTACAATAATTCCGCTCCCATCCTCTGCATTTTTAAGTCTATAGTGGGTAACTACCGCACATTCTTTCGCAAAGCCTTCAACATGGCTCGCTTCTTTACTTAAATATGATTTTGGAATAAATATTGGAAAATACGCATTCTCATGACCTGTTTCTTTAAATCTTTTATCTAAAGCCGCTTGCATTTTTTCCCAGATAGCATATCCGTAAGGTTTTATCACCATACAGCCTCTAACCCCAGAGTTTTCAGCTAGATCAGCTTGTACAACTAATTCATTATACCATTTAGAATAATCTTCGCTTCTTTTCGTTAAGTTTTTACTCATATTTAACAGTTTGGCACAAATCTTGCGACTTTATTTAGAAAATAGTTCGGTAAAACTAACTATTTTTACAATGTTCAACAATTAAATTTTTAATGATGACACATACTCTACCCTACAGCACTATTAAAACAACACTATTTATAGCTATAACATCCCTATTTATGGTCTCTTGTGGTTCTTATCAACAATCATCGTATTACGATACGGATGGTATTTATTCGAATACCAACACGAATCGCGTTTTAGTTGAAAATAATCCGAGACAAGTACAAATTCAGCAGCAAAATTCTAGTAATCAATATGCCGATTACTTCGGAAGAAGAGCTGATCAATATCAAGAAATAATTGATAGTGAAATTTTTACAGATGTTGACGGGTATTACAGCCAACCAATTGATGATGGCTCAGGTGTAGCGTATCAAAATGATAATTACGATAACAATTTCAATGATTATAATGGCCAAGGAGGTTGGGGACAAAACCCAACGAGTATAACTATCAACTACTACGATAACTTTGGTGGCTTCGGCGGATGGGGTTTTGATCCATTCTGGGGAGGCGGCTGGGGTGGCTTTAATCGCTGGGGCGGTGGCTGGGGCTGGAACAACTGGGGCTGGGGTGGCGGCTTAGGTTGGAACAACTGGCGCGGTGGCTGGGGCTGGAACAACTGGGGTTGGGGCGGTGGCTTCGGCTGGAATAATTGGGGTTGGGGCGGTGGCCTAGGCTGGAACTATTGGGGAGGTGGTTATGGCTGGAATTCTAATTTCTACAACAATAGAAATTTTGCATATACCAATGGCAGAAGAGGTAATTACCGCTCAAATACCACTGGCACTAGATCCTATACGAACACAGCATTAAGAGGTAGAGCTGACGCGATAACGAATAGTCGCTATAGAAGTACCACAACAGGTAGAGATTCAAGAAACACTTCAGTATACAGGTCAGGCACCTCAACTAACAGAAATACCAGCTATAGAACTGCCAGGAGCTCGAGAGTTCAACCTAATTATAATAGAAGTTCTCGAAATACCAGCATCTACAATAGAGGAAACACAAACAGGAGCAGTTATCAAAGAAACAACTCCTCAGGTACCTACCAAAGAGGTAATACTTCGGGAACCTACAGAAACTCAAGAAGTAGCGCACCTACTAGAACATATTCTCCTAGCAACAGCTCAAGAAGCTCCTCAGGTGGAACGTATAGAAGTTCTGGAAGTAGCTCTCGAGGTTCCTCACCTGCTGTAAGAAGCTCAAGCAGCAGTAGAAGTTCTGCACCAGCAGCAAGAAGTTCAAGCAGTAGCAGCAGCAGAAGTTCCTCAGGATCTTCAAGGTCTTCCTCTGGTAGCAGTAGAGGTAGTAGTCGAGGAAATTAAATTAATAAAGAAATTAAATAAATTCGAATGAAAAAATATCTTATTGTAACATCCCTATTCATTTGTTCCTGTGTTACTGCTCAAAACATAAATGATGTATTAAGATACAGCACTGACAACACGCAAGGTACGGCTAGGTACCAAGCTATGAGTGGCGCTTTTGGAGCTTTAGGAGGAGATTTGTCATCTCTGAATGTAAACCCCGCAGGTTCCGCTGTTTTCATCAATAGTCTAGTAAGTTTTACTGGAAGCAATTATAATGTAAAAAATAGGGCTGGAGCATCTCCTGAAATCTCAACTAATAATTTAGCCTTAAACCAAATTGGTGGAGTTTTTGTATTTAAAACTATAAATCAAGATACGGATTGGAAAAAAATTAGTGTCGCTTTGAACTATGATCGGGTTCAAAATTTTGACAACAGCATTTCTTCTCGCTATGCAACAGCAACAGGAATTGACCAGTATTTTTTAAATTTTGCTCAAGGCACTCCCCTAGGTCCCTTAAAATTACAGGATGGAGAATTCATTGAAGATGCATATTTAGATATTGGTGCTAGCCTTGGATATGGCAATCAACAGGCCTTTCTAGGGATATTTGGTGGTATCATTGATGCTGTCGACCCCAATGATGATGCCAACGTTGATTATGTGAGTTTAACGAAATATAGCTCAACTGTGAATCAAACGTATAGAAGAACAAGTTTTGGGTATAATGACAAGTTTACAGCAAATGTAGCTACGCAATACCAAAACAATTTGTTTCTTGGTGCTTCCTTAAATTTTCACAGTATTTTTTCTGATCAATTAACTGAAATTTCAGAGAGCGGTTATGATTCGGACTCTCAAGTAAGTTCAGCTTCATTTGATAATTTTTTGAGGACTCAAGGAACTGCTTTTTCATTCAGCTTAGGTGCGATAGCAAAATTGAACGACAACATTAGAGTTGGCGGTAGTTACCAATCGCCTACTTGGTATCGTTTAGATGATGAATTTTCACAACGCATTAATTCGAACTTAGCTGACGTGGATATTAATTTTATTAATTTTGACGTGATCAACTTATACGAAAAGTATACGATCAAAACCCCTGAAAAATTAACAGGGAGTCTCGCTTTAGTTTTTGGCAAAAATGGACTTTTAAGCTTCGATTATAGCTATCAAGATATGTCTAAAGCAGAATTAAGACCAGAATCTGATCCCAATTTCGCTTCTGAAAATACTTTTATTAGAAATCAATTACAAGCGGTTTCAAGCCTTAGAATTGGTGGGGAGTATAGAATTGAGAGAGTTAGTTTACGCGGAGGATACAGGTATGAACAAAGTCCTTATAACAATAACACCATTGGCGATTTAAATGGAGCTTCTGGCGGTATTGGTTATGATTTTGGACCCAGCAGACTTGATTTTGCCTTAAGTACTGCCAAACAAGATAGATTAAGTTCTATTTTAAGTACTGATGCTTCACCCTCATTAAATATTTCTACTAGAAATACAAATGCTACTTTAACATACACCGTAAATTTTTAATACTAAAAGATATTTATTTTATAAAAGACCTGCAGTTTGTAGGTCTTTTATCGTTTTAAGGAAAAGTGATTTTGAGTAGTTTTTGCAATGACAATGCCACTTTCTACTTCATTATATTCAAAGCGAAACCAATAATCTGAAGCCGGCATTTCTTTTCCTATATACGTACCATCCCAAGCGCTAAAAGCATCTAATTGCTTTAATAATTTCCCATAACGATCAAAGATAAAAACAACGGGGTCTGATAAAGTCTCAATGCCTTTGATATTCCACACATCATTTGTGCTATCTCCATTAGGCGTAAAGAATTTAGGGTACCCCACAACTAAAAACTCAATGGCATTTGTAGTTCCACATCCATTTTTATCATTAATAATTACCGTATTTAAGCCAGGAGGTACATCTAAAAAAATAGCACTATCCTGAAATTCGCCGCCGTTTATCGCATATTCAAAAGAACCATTGCCTCTTAAATCTTCAACAATAATTTCAATATTATTCTGGTCTGGGTTATTCGTTAAGTTAGAATTTAAGGTAATCACTTCTTGTAAAACAGGAGGTCCAAAAATTGTTATTAAAATTCCTCCATCATCAATTACTGTAGGAGGTGTTCCTGAAGCTGTCGTAATTTCTACAAAGTAGCGACCTGAATTTGCTATCTGCGAAGGGATGACCAATTCCTCCGCTACCGCAGCTGGTCCACTCAATAGGTTATTATTATCAATAACACCATCATCTTCATAATCTACATACCATCGTATATTCGCTATATCCGGACCTGCGGGCGAGCGTAAAGCACTTAAGGTAATATCTGGATCACCTTCACAAGCGGTTATATCTAAGCCTAAAAACTCATCACGCAGGGTACAATCTAAGGCCGTATTTTGATTGGCATTGACCGAACTCCCGGTAAATGTAATAGAAAACGGCTCTGGGTCACCGTCAAAATTGGTGTTAAAGTTATTGATTAAAATATAATAAAGTTCCCCTGCCCTAACATCTAACCACTCATCATAGGTGTTTAGGTTTTGGGTTAAACTAGGAGCACCAACTTGTCCGTTTTCAGGGTTCACCCCTAAACCTGTAAAATCGGTATTATTTACTTCGTAATTGCAACGTATGGGTTGTGCTGTGCCGTTACTAATTGCCACACAATCTACATCTGGGCCATACACCGCAAAATCCCACTCTGCAGTTGCAGATAGTGATTCCAAATCAAAACCAACTTGCCCATCAGTTCCTGCTCTAAACACAAACCAAGAAGTATTGTGTTCTATATTCGCCTCACTCACACTTCCCTTTTCTAAGCAGCCCGTTTCTGTAATAACGTCGGGATCAAAATCTTCTATATCACCAATACCGTCGGCTGATCCCAAATAAGGCACGTCTGCACATACCGGAATTGCAGTTCTACAATCAGGAGAGTTTTGTGCAGCTACACTCGCAGTAAACCCTATAAAGCAAAAAAAATATAGTACTATTTTCATGATACGGCTGGATGTGTTATACTAACTCAATTTACGCGGTTTTAGTATTCTTTGTCGGACTTTTTTGCATTTAATCGATGAACTACAAAAAGATGACGGATTCCTCCATGATTTAGCAAGAAAAAGAGTGTTTATTACATGCTAAATGCTAAAGAGTACTCTCCTATTTATTTTTAATACGATCCGAAATAATCCCTAACACAAAAGCAGCTACGGCAGTATATAAGAGTGAGGTTTATTAATGTGACGGAACAAAACCAATTATGCTATTAAATATTAGATTATGCATATATTTGCAACTTATTAAGAGACGAGTTAACATGAAAATTGATAGTACATTGGAAGAGCATTTTGAAGAAATGGGAGACAATCATGTTTCCTCCTCTGAGGATACTCCTTTACGTCAAAATGCTTTTGAACTAAGCGACGAAGAAAAAATCTCTAAAATTAGAGGCAATGTTTCTGAAATTATGGAAACACTAGGTTTAGACCTAAGTGATGACAGCCTAAAAGGAACTCCTAACCGGGTGGCCAAAATGTTTGTCAATGAAATTTTCGCTGGATTGCATCCGAATAGGAAACCTAAATCTTCTACGTTTGATAATAAGTATCAATACGGTGAAATGTTAGTAGAAAAAAACATAACCGTTTATAGCACTTGCGAACATCATTTATTACCCATTGTAGGTAGAGCTCATGTGGCTTACATATCGAATGGTAAAGTAGTTGGACTTTCAAAAATGAACCGTATTGTGGATTATTTTGCAAAAAGACCACAGGTTCAAGAACGATTAAATATTCAAATTGTACGGGAGCTACAAAAAGTACTAAACACTGAAGATGTGGCCTGTATTATAGATGCAAAACATTTATGTGTTAACTCAAGAGGCATTCGCGATATTGAAAGTAGCACTGTAACGGCTGAATATGGTGGTAAATTTAAAGAGGATGCTACGCGTCGCGAATTCTTAAATTTTATTAAATTAGAGACCAAGTTTTAATATTTTATCCTTGAGAATGCAATTATATAAAAGCCAAAAACTAAAAGTTTATAACTCCCTTTCGGGTAAAAAAGAAATTTTAGAACCCATTACTGAAGGCGCTATTGGAATGTACGTTTGTGGACCAACAGTATATAGTAATGTGCATTTGGGGAATTGCAGAACCTTCATGTCTTTTGATATGATTTTTAGGTATCTTAAACATTTAGGCTATAAAGTACGCTATGTTAGGAATATTACAGATGCTGGTCATTTAGAAAATGACGCGGATGAAGGTGAAGATAAAATTGCAAAAAAAGCACGCTTAGAACGCATTGAACCTATGGAAGTTGTTCAGCGGTATACGGTAGATTTTCATACGATACTTCAAAAATTTAATTTTTTACCTCCTAGTATAGAACCAACAGCAACAGGTCATATTATTGAGCAAATAGAAATTATTAAAGATATTCTCGATAAAGGATATGCCTATGAAATAAATGGTTCTGTTTATTTTAATGTCTCTAAATTTAATGAAACTCACGAGTATGGTAAGTTGAGTGGTAGAAAATTAGAAGACATGATTGCCAATACGCGCGAACTTACAGCGCAGGACGAAAAACGAAGTCCTCAAGATTTTGCCTTATGGAAAAAAGCAGAAGCACAGCACATCATGCGTTGGCCTTCGCCATGGGGTGATGGCTTTCCTGGTTGGCACCTAGAATGCACCGCCATGAGTACTAAATATTTAGGAGAATCGTTTGATATTCACGGTGGGGGCATGGATTTAAAGTTTCCGCACCACGAATGCGAAATTGCACAAGCTGAAGCCACGAACGGTGTTTCTCCAGTTAAGTATTGGCTTCATGCCAATATGCTAACGATGAACGGCAAAAAAATGGCTAAATCTACGGGAAATAACATTTTACCCGAAGAGATTTTTTCTGGCGATAATACCATACTATCCAAAGCATTTTCTCCTACTGTAGTTCGTTTTTTTATGCTACAAGCACATTATACGAGTATTTTAGATTTGAGTAATGACGCCTTATTAGCTTCTGAAAAAGGCTATTTAAAATTAATGGAGGCCTTTAACAGCCTAGCGAGCTTACCGGTAGGTAAGTCTGGTGATTTCAATGTTCTTTCTTGGCAACAAAAATGTTATGATGCCATGAACGACGATTTTAACACCCCTACCTTAATTGCCCATTTATTTGAAGCCGTAAAACATATTAATGCTATAAAAGACGGGAAAGAAACTATTTCTGATGAGGACAAGCAACTTTTAACTCATGCGCTAAGTGCTTTTATATTTGATGTTTTAGGCATTGAAAACAAAAATCAAAGTGGAGCAGATACGGATAAAATAGCCGATGTTGTAGCCTTATTTATTCAGCTTAGAAAGGAAGCCCGTGATAACAAAGATTTTGCGACTTCTGACAAAATAAGAGATCAATTAGCGGCATTGGGAATACAATTAAAAGATGGAAAAGATGGCACTACGTTTAGTGTTGATTAAGTCTTATTTAAAAATGAACTTGATGTATAAAAGTCAACATTAATAGGCTTAAAAGTTCAAACCATGAAAAAAATACTGATCGCACCTTTTGTTTTTTTAGTACGCTTTTATCAGCTTGTTATTTCTCCACTTACGCCTGCTAGCTGCCGCTACTCGCCTACTTGTTCTCAATACACACTTGAAGCTTTAAAAAAACACGGTGTATTAAAAGGTGGTTTTTTGGGATTAAAACGCATTTTTAGTTGCCACCCTTGGGGAGGAAAAGGCTATGATCCTGTTCCTTAACCCAAGACCTTACTTGTAATTAATATTTTCTTTACCAAGCTAAGGGCTGACTACTTTCTATTTTCTTATCTTAGCCTTTCAAAATTATTTAGAATGTACTTTTTAGGTTTTACTTGGAATCCAGACGACACACTTTTTAAAATCGGATTCGTTCAAATAAAATATTACAACCTCTTATGGATTGCCGCCTTTGCTGTTGGCTGGTACATGATGAAAAAGATTTTTCTCAAAGAGAAAAAAACGGTTGAACAATTAGATTCCCTTTTTATTTATACCGTTTTGGCCACCATGTTAGGTTCACGCCTAGGGCATGTATTTTTCTATGATTGGCCGTACTATAAAAATCATATTCTAGAAATTTTACTGCCCATTCGAGAAAGTGCGAGTGGAAGTCTTTTTGGTTTTATAGAAGGCTATGAATTTACAGGCTTCACAGGACTAGCCAGTCATGGGGCAGCTATTGGTATTATTATAGCCATGTATTTATATGTACGAAAAAATCCAGAATTTAAAGTCTTATGGATTTTAGATCGCATTGTCATTCCAGTCGCCATAGGAGCATTTTTTGTGCGCTTAGGAAACTTTTTCAATTCAGAAATTGTAGGCAAAATAGTGGACAAGTCTTTTATATTTGCCACTAAATTTGTTAGAAACACAGTAGATCCTAGTGTTGAAACTGGAGATCTAAAATATGGTGAAGCGCTACGACTAACCAATGCTAAAACGTCTAATATCGCATACGACTTAATTGAAAATAACAAAAATTTTGCTGAAAGATTAGCAGCAATACCTTACCGTCATCCGGCGCAATTGTATGAAGGTATTAGTTATATTTTTGTCTTTATAATTCTTTATTATTTTTATTGGAAGACCGATAAAAAAGATAAACCAGGTTTTTTATTTGGTACTTTTTTAGTCTTACTATGGTCTATTCGGTTTTTTGTTGAGTTTGTAAAAGAACGTCAAAACTCTTTAGACGAATCTTTAGAATTGCTATCTATAGGGCAATGGCTCAGCATTCCATTTGTACTTATTGGACTTTACTTTATGTTCAGGCCTAAAACTGTAAAATAACATGAAAATACAAGCTACCATTATCACTTTTTTTTTCATCGTTTTAAGCGCTAATTTTATAGGTTGTAAAGAAGAATCTAAATTTGAAGTAAAAACTACTCCCATTGAATTTAAAAAAGAAGGAGAGTTATTCATATACAAAAGTAAGAGCGACACGTTGCTTACTAAGTTTGATGTAGAAATAGCTGAAACACCTTATGAAACCGAAACGGGTTTAATGTATAGAAAAGCGATGTTAGCCAACAGAGCTATGCTATTCATTTTTCCTGATGTAAAAATGCATTCATTTTACATGAAGAATACAGAGATTCCTTTAGATATCATCTTTATTGATGAAGATTTAAAAATCGCTAGTTTTCAAAAAAATGCTGAACCTTTTAATGAAAATGGACTTTCATCACAAGTACCTATAAAATATGTTTTAGAGGTGAATGCAGGTTTAGCTGAAAAATTTCTTTTAGAAGTTAAAGATAGTATTGTATTTACAAGAGACTAAAAAACCAAAGCTGAGTTATTATCCTCATTAAGGTTTATTTTGAACCTTTGATTTTTTTTTAAATGATGAGCTCAAAACACTGGATCATTTTTATTGACCGCACAGTGGATAGCCGCAATTTTATTGCTGATCTAATGGATGGAAACCCTCCGAAAGCTATAGCCTATTTACAAGGCTTAAATGGCGAAGTACTATCTAAAGTCGCTATTGATGATTTTATACATAAAGAAGAACTACATGATATAAAATGCACCACAAAACATACGAAACAATCTTTAAAATCGATGTCAAGTGGGGAACAACAAAAAAATGTACTGAATTTCTTGTTAACTAAGGATCCAGATTTTTTAATTTTAGACCACCCCTTTGACACTCTAGATATAGCTTCACGGAAAAATTTAAGGCTAAGTTTAGAAGATATTGGGTCACAAACCATTATCATACTACTTATAAGCAGAAAAAATGATGCCCTAAATTTTATAAAAAACAAGGCGTTTTTAACATCAGAAGGAAATTTTAAGAACCTAGAGATACCTGCAAATCCTAAAAATAAGCAGGATGAAATACTATTTACACAAAAGATACCTAAACCAGCGCTTACCTCGACATACAAAGATGCTATTTTAATTAGCCTTAAAAATGTTAGGGTAGCTTTTCATACGATTCCGATTTTAACTCAGATAAATTGGACTATTTCGAAAGGAGAGTTTTGGCAATTAAAAGGCCCTAATGGCAGTGGAAAAACCACGTTACTTTCTATGATTACGGGAGAAAATAGTAAAGGCTATGGCCAAGAATTATATCTTTTTGGACATCAAAAAGGGAGTGGCGAAAGCATTTGGGACATCAAAAAAAATATAGGGTATTACGCTCCCATGTTAACCCATAATTTTAAAGGTCAACATACGGTCGAAAACATGCTTATTTCGGGCCTGACCGATTCTATAGGTTTATACCAAATACCCACTGAGCAACAAAAAAAATTGGCCAACGAGTGGCTAAAGGTATTAGATTTAAAAGCATTTAAAGACACTTTATTTTCCGATTTAACGACTGGAAATCAAAGGTTGGTCATGGTGGCTAGAGCTATGATAAAACAACCCCTTTTATTAGTTCTAGACGAACCAACTGAGAATTTAGACGATCAAAGCGCTGCGCTTTTTGTTGCCCTTATTAACAAAATAGCCCAAGAAACGCATACCGCAATTATTTATGTATCTCATAGAGTCGAGGAAGGCCTGAAACCCCAACGCATCTTTGAACTAAAAAAAACCAAGCAAGGGTCTATTGGAATCGTTTTAAAATAAAGTAATTAAAAAAAAATCCTAACTAAAAGGTATTAAGGAAGCAGGTTTTAGCGCATAAAAATAGCCGCATATAGCGGCTATTTTAGTAGATTCTTAGAAAGGTATTTTATTGCCCCTCTTGCTCTTTCTTTTTTAAAGTATCAAACATCACCGGTGTTGCAATGAATAACGACGAATAAGTACCTACTACGATACCAATTATCATGGCAAACATAAATCCTCTTAATGAATCCCCACCAAAAGTAAATATAGCTAGCAATACAATAATAGTTGTTAAAGAAGTATTTAAGGTTCTTCCTAAAGTACTATTCAAGGCCAAATTGGTATTTTCACCAGCCTTCCAGCCTCTTTCCGCAATAATCTCACGAATACGGTCAAATACAATTACAGTATCGTTTAATGAATACCCAATAACCGTTAGAATGGCCGCGATAAATGCTTGATCAATTTCCATATTAAATGGCATTATTTTACCAAAAATAGAGAAGATACCCAGTACTATTAAAACGTCATGAAAAACTGCTACTACCGCCCCTAAAGAGAATTGCCATTTACGGAAACGGAATAAGATGTATAAAAACACGACTCCTAATGAACCTATAATTGCCCAAAATGCATTGTTCTTGATATCATCTGCAATGGTTGGTCCCACTTTTTTAGAAGACATAATTCCAATGGCCTTCCCCTCGTTCGCTATTGAAAAATCTTCAAAGCTAGTGCCATCTGGAAGGTATTTTTGTAAGGTCGTATAAAGTTTATTTTGAATTTCAACATCAACCTCAATACCTTCAACATCTACTTTATAAGGTGTCGTAATCATTACTTGATTGTCTTCACCAAAGGTTTTTACATTGGTACCACTTCCAAAAATTTGGTTTAATTCTGTAGCCATTTCTGATGGACTCACCGATTTCTCAAAACGAACTTGGTATGATCTACCACCTACGAAGTCAACACCTTGCTGCAATCCGGGTCCAAAAAACAAAGAGTACAACCCGACTAGAACAAAAAAGGTAGATAACACATAAGCGATTTTTCTTTTTGACAAGAAGTTGATGTGTACGTTTTTGAATAAATTTTTAGTTAATCCTGTATAGAAATCTAATCTTCTATCTTTAGCACCTAAATACCACCCGATTAACAATCTGGTTACAAAAATGGCGGTAAATAACGAGGTTAAAATACCTATAATTAAGGTAGTAGCGAAACCTTTGATAGGCCCTGTACCAAATACAAATAGTATAATTGCCGTAAGTCCAGTAGTAATGTTTGCATCTAAAATTGAGGATAATGCATTTTTAAAACCATCCGCAATCGCTAAAGATTTTCCCTTACCTTTTAATATTTCTTCTTTGATACGCTCAAAGATCAGTACGTTCGCATCCACAGACATACCGATAGTTAAAACGATACCTGCAATACCAGGTAAGGTTAAAACCGCTTGAATACTTGTTAACACCCCGAAGATTAACAAAATATTGAACATCAAGGCGATATCTGCAAAAATACCTGCTTTACCGTAGTAAAAAATCATCCAAACTAAAACAAAAACCATGGCAATTGCAAAAGAGTTGAAGCCACTATCAATAGCCTCTTGCCCTAAAGAAGGCCCCACAATTTCCGATTGTACAATCTCTGCTTTGGCAGGCAATTTACCAGCTCTTAAAACATTGGCTATATCTTTCGTTTCATTTAGTGTAAAAGTCCCTGTGATTTCAGAACGACCCCCTGAAATACCACCTACTTGTGACACACCAGGTGCGGTATATACTTTGTTATCTAAAACAATCGCGATACCGGTATTATTAAGGTTTGCTTCGCTAGTTAATTTTTCCCATTCCTTAGCGCCACGCGTATTCATGCTCATGCTTACAGCGGGTCTATTACGCTGATCAAATACGTCACTTGCATCACTAACAACATCACCACTTATTCTTGGTGTAGCCATTCTGTTTGATTTTACAGCAAACAAGCCTACAATTTCAGAACCTTCTGTTGGCCTTTCCCATAAAAATTTTACAAACTGTAATTCTTTTGGGATTAACCTGCGAATTTCTGGCATTGCTAAATACGCACTAATCTGAGCGGTATCCTTAGTGGCTGCTCTAACAAATGAATAGCTGTTTGGATCTCCTGGGATCAATAAATTTCCTAGAGGATTTACCTCACTTGCAAAATCAATTGAATCTTGTGCAACGTCTGATAATAGCGAATCTATTTCAGATTCTTCCTTGATCATATTTTCAGGCTGATCTACCTCGACAATAGTCTTTAATTTCTCATTGGCATCGAATAAGAACTTACTTAAAAATTGATTATCCGGTCTGTAGGTTTCCCAAAACTCTAATTGTGCCGTACTTGAAAGTAATTCTTGAGCTCTGGATATATCCTTTGCTCCTGGCAATTCTACCAAAATACGACCCGAAGTACCTTCACGTTGAATATTTGGCTGTGTAACACCAAAACCGTCAATACGCTCTCTTAGTACTTCAAAAGCAGATATGATTGATTCATCAATTTTAGTTCTGATAATAGGTTTTACCTGTTCATCAGTCATTTGAAAATTAATCAAATCACTTAGTCCTTTGTTTGCAAAAATCTCAGGAGACGCTAACTTTGTATCGCCTTTTAAATTATCAAATGCTTGAAAAAATAAATCAACATAGGTATCACTACTGCTTTTCGAAGCCGCATCGGCTTCTGCTAGAGCTTTATTAAAAATAGCATTGCTGGTATTATTGGCTAAGCCCTTTAAAATATCCTTTACAGATATTTGAAGGGTTACATTAATACCTCCTTTTAAATCTAAACCTTTGTTTAGCTCTTTTTTCTTTGCTTCATTGTAGGTGGTAAACCCTAAGATAGATTGCTCCCCAATAGAGTCTAAATATCTAGTTTCAGCTTCTTTCCTTAGATTAGAAAAATCATTTTCTGTACTAGAAACTGTGTTTTCAGCAAAGCTTGCTGCCTTTTTTTCAACATTGTTTGTGATGAATGTGTAAGATAATTGGTAGATACTCACCAATCCAAACAAAAAAGCGAAAAGCTTTATAAGTCCTTTATTTTGCATTAGTTACTATATTAAATTCTGGTTTTTTTTTGTAAGCGTGCAAATATATCATTTAAGATAAGAATTGACAATATATTTTACATTTAAAAACAAGGGCAGTAATCTCATTGAAAACTGCCCTTGCTCGTTTTGTATACTACAGCTTTTAAAGTGTTAATAAATCGTTGGTCTTCTTAACGCCGTCTGCACTTTCTTGCATTTTTGCTTTTTCAGCCTCACTCAAAGGAATGGTAATGATTTTTTCAATTCCGTTTTTACCTAAAAGTACTGGTACACCAATACAAATATCGTTTAAATCATATTCCCCCTCTAAAAAAGTAGAACATGGAAACATTTTCATTTGATTACAAGCAATAGCTTGAACCATACTTGAAACTGCTGCTCCTGGAGCATACCAGGCGCTAGTACCTAATAATTTAGTTAGTGTAGCCCCGCCTACTTTTGTGTCTTCAGCTACTTGACTCAACCTGTCCTCAGTCAAAAACTCAGAAACTTTAATACTATTACGTGTGGCATGAGAAGTAAGTGGTACCATACCTGTATCACTATGACCACCAATAACCATACCGTCGACATCAGAAATTGGAGCCTCTAAAGCTTCGGCCAATCTATATTTAAAACGAGCACTGTCTAAGGCACCACCCATTCCTATAATTTTATTTTTTGGAAGATTTGTAGTCTTATGAACCAAATAAGCCATGGTATCCATAGGGTTACTTACCACTATTAAAATTACATTTGGCGAATGCGCTATTAAGCTAGAGGCTACTGACTTTACAATCCCAGCATTAATTCCTATAAGCTCTTCTCTTGTCATTCCAGGTTTGCGAGGGATACCAGACGTAATTACTGCAATATCACTACCAGCAGTAGCTGCATAATTATTCGTAATCCCCGTTATTTTGGTATCAAAACCATTCAAGGATGCCGTTTGCATGAGATCCATTGCTTTACCTTCAGCAAAGCCTTCTTTAATATCTAATAAAACTACTTCTGATGCGAAATTTTTTATAGCTATGTATTCAGCACAACTTGCACCCACAGCGCCTGCTCCTACTACTGTAACCTTCATTTGTTTATTTTTAGTATTGATTTTAATTATCTAAACTCAAAATTACTGAAATTAAAAACGAAAACCACGTTTTGAAATCATTTTTTAACTGCTTCCTTGGATTAAAAAATAGTTTTAAATGTTAAAGAAAAAAGTAATACGTCGAAAATGTGGGGTTTAGGTATGCCATACATCGAAAGAATTGTGACCACTTCTTTATATTTTGTACATTTCATGTCCCAAATTAAACCTACTTATCATGAAGAAAATCTGCAGTATTGTAGCATTTTGTGTCATCTTTGCATTCACGAATTGCTCTAAACCAGCTATTAACAACGACCCTGTTATTGGTATTTGGACCAATGTTGTCTCCAATAAATCAATAACAAATACAACATCAAAAACCGAATTTGAATGGATATTTAATGATGCCTATTTAGGAAGATATCATCAATATACCAACAATGATCTCATGGTTCAAACTGATTTTTCTTGGAAAAAAGAGAATGATGTATATACCATTTCTTATCCAGGAACCGATATTCCGGATGAAGAAGTAAAATTAATTGTTACCACACTTCAAAAAACTAATGGCGCTATTTTTGCCATAAGAGAATAGAAAAGAAACCAGATAACATAATGCCTAAAAAAAAGGGACATTAGTTGTAAACTAATGTCCCTTTTTTATACAATTATTAGATACTATTACCTGAAACCAAAATTAATACCTACCGATAGGCTATTAAACTCAGCAATAGTATAATCCGCGTTCAATCTAAAAAAACCAAGCTTTAATTTTGTTCCCACATTAGCAGTAACTCCGCTCACTTCGCGATTTAAACTAAAAGGATCTTCTACACTGGGTGAAGTAATAAAGCCACTTTCATAGGTGCCTAAAAAATCAATGGTAGATTTACCCTTTAAGTAACCTAAGCCACCGTAAAAATTAATCACCGGTAATTTTGTAGAAACTACAGCCTGAAATACCCAACTGTTCATGTCTGTTTCAATTCTTTGATCAGAACCGGCTATAATCCCTGTATCTGTAAAATCATACGAGGCATCAAGATGGGTATACCCAATAACTCCAGAGATAGCCACGGGCCAAATTTTATCAACCGGTAAGAGACTCGTAAACTCGTGCTGAATACCCACTCCATAGAACCCAACAGAAACCTCATCAGTAGCTATTTTTGGCAAAAAACGTGCCTTTAGTTCTGTTCCTTTAAAAACCCCTACACTTGCTTGAAGGAAAGCCGAAGGAACAAAATTTATACCCTCCCCTGACAAACCAGACGGCAATTCAAATTGCTGTCTTTGGGTAATTCCGGGAGCTATCTCACCTTCCACAAAAACAGTAATGCCTTCGATATCTCCTAAGGCAGTGGACACTTGTTTAGACACACTACCATCTTCAAATTGTAGGTTTTCATAATCAGCAGTATTTAAAACAAATGATTTTTGATTGTTTTTATTCTTAAAAGATGCCATATTACCCACCAAAGAAATCTCAAAACCTAAAAGCGGCTTCGCTTTTCCTGAGTTGTACCAGCCATTAGATATGCTGTATAAGGCGCCTTCGGAAAGGGGCCCAAAATAGTCATTTGAAAACCGTTCCGCATCCGCAACACCTGCGGCAAAAATATCGTTAGCGTTTGATTGTGCTTTCCCAAAAGCGCAGGACCCCACGAGTACTGCTAAAAAAAAGTATTTCATAAGATTTTTAATTTGGGGTAAAACTAAAAAACTCGCACGAAGTGTGCGAGTTTTTGTTGTGAAACTATGATTTCTTATGCATCAATGTTGGCGTAAACCGCATTTTTCTCAATAAATTCTCTTCTTGGCGGAACTTCATCCCCCATTAACATAGAGAAAGTACGATCTGTTTCTGTGGCATTATCTATAACAATTCGCCTTAAGGTTCTGAACTCAGGATTCATAGTTGTATCCCATAATTGTTCTGCATTCATTTCACCTAGACCTTTATAACGCTGAATTCCTACATTACCACTAAAACTTTCTGCAATTTCATCGCGCTCTTTATCATTCCAAGCATAGCGCTTTTTATTCCCCTTTTTAACTAAATACAAAGGCGGTGTTGCGATATACACGTGTCCAGCTTCTATTAGCTCGCGCATAAATCTAAAGAAAAAGGTCAGAATCAAGGTTTCGATATGACTACCATCGACATCCGCATCACACATAATGACTACCTTGTGATATCTTAACTTATCCAGATTTAAGGCTTTACTATCGTCTTCCGTACCAATAGATACTCCTAAAGCTGTATAGATATTTTTAATTTCTTCGTTTTCAAATACCTTATGCGTCATAGCTTTTTCAACGTTCAAAATCTTACCGCGCAAAGGCAAAATAGCTTGAAACATTCGGTCACGACCCTGTTTAGCGGTACCTCCCGCAGAATCTCCCTCGACAAGAAAAACCTCACAATTTACGGGATCCTGATCGGAGCAATCTGATAATTTTCCAGGTAAACCACCGATACTCATCACCGTTTTACGCTGTACCATTTCGCGTGCTTTCGTCGCTGCGTGTCGCGCAGTTGCCGCCAAAACTACTTTTTGTACAATTATTTTAGCATCCTCAGGATTTTCTTCCAAGTAATCAGTCAACATTTCTGATACAGCCTGACTCACGGCTGCAGAAACATCTCTGTTCCCTAATTTTGTTTTTGTTTGTCCTTCGAATTGTGGTTCAGCCACCTTTACAGAAATAATTGCCGTTAAGCCCTCTCTAAAATCATCACCTTGAATTTCGAACTTTAATTTATCTAGCATTCCAGAGGCGTCTGCATACTTTTTCAAAGTACCCGTTAAACCCCTTCTAAAACCCGATAAATGTGTACCCCCTTCATGGGTATTGATATTATTTACATACGAATGTAAATTTTCAGTGTATGAGGTATTATAGATCATAGCTACCTCTACTGGAATTCCGTTTTTCTCTCCTTCAATAGCTATTACTTTCTGAATAAGAGGCTCACGATTACTATCTAAAAACTTAATAAATTCTTTTAGGCCTTCTTCTGAAAAAAAGCGCTCTTCTACAAAACCACTTGGACTGTCTTTATCCTTTTGACGTTTGTCCGTAATAGTAATAGAAAGGCCCTTATTTAAAAACGAAAGCTCGCGCATTCTATTGGAAAGCGTTTCATAACTAAACTCTATAGTTTGCGTAAAAATAGTATCATCTGGAATAAAAGTTACTTCAGTACCCCTAATATCGGTTGTACCAACGCTTTTAACAGGATACATGGCTTTACCCTTTTCATATTCTTGCTCGTAGATAGTGCCATTTCTAAAAACCGTTGCCTTTAAATGGTTTGAAAGTGCATTTACGCAAGATACCCCAACACCATGTAAACCACCAGAAACTTTGTACGAATCTTTGTCGAATTTACCACCGGCACCAATTTTAGTCATGACTACTTGTAACGCAGACACGCCTTCTTTTTTATGAATATCCACAGGAATACCACGACCGTTATCACGAACAGTTATAGAATTATTTTCGTTGATGGTCACTGTAATGGTATCACAATGCCCACCCATAGCTTCGTCAATTGAATTATCGACAACTTCATATACCAAATGGTGCAAGCCTCTAGCACCCACATCACCAATGTACATGGAAGGTCTCATGCGCACATGCTCCATACCTTCTAACGCCTGGATACTATCCGCCGAATAATCTTTCATAGGCAAATTCTCATTCTTTTTTGCTTCCTCAGACTTTTTATTTTCTAGGCCGTCATTTTTTGCTTCTTCGCTCATAAATTAATGGTTTCGTTGTAATTTTAGCAATCTTACAAATATAAAGATTACCTACTAGAATTAGGCGTTTAAACCAAATAGCAATAGGTAAGTTATCAACAAAAATTGTGGAAAATATAAGAGCCTATTTTTTATTTTTAAAGGAAATAATAGCTGTAAACTAAGCCCTTAAAACCAAAGAAGCACCCTTCGGGGCGCTTCTTACGGACTAGGTATATTTAAAACCAATAGTGATTGTGAAAAAAATTAAGCTTTTACATAGGCGTCAGCATGCACATTAGCCACAGCTCTGCCCGAAGGATCATTCATATTTTTAAAGGCCTCATCCCACTCTAAAGCTATTTTAGTACTACAGGCAACGGATGCTTCTTGTGGAACACAAAGCGCTGCAGCATCTGACGGAAAATGTGACTCAAAAATAGAGCGGTAATAAAATTCTTCTTTTGATGTTGGTGTCTGTAGCGGAAACCTGAATTTGGCATTCGCTAATTGTTCGTCACTTACCTCTACTTTAACTACCTCTTTTAGAGTATCTATCCAACTGTAACCTACCCCATCCGAAAACTGTTCTTTTTGACGCCATGCTACGCTTTCAGGCAACATGTCTTCAAAAGCTTTCCGTACGACCCATTTTTCCATGCGTTCGCCATTAATCATTTTATCTTGTGGATTGATGCGCATAGCCACATCCATAAATTCTTTATCTAAAAATGGCACACGCCCTTCTATTCCCCATGCCGCTAATGATTTATTCGCTCTTAAACAGTCGTACATATGTAATTTACTTAATTTACGGACCGTTTCTTCATGAAATTCTTTAGCATTAGGTGCTTTATGGAAATACAAATAGCCTCCAAACAATTCATCTGCACCTTCTCCAGAAAGCACCATTTTTATCCCCATTGATTTGATCACCCTAGCCATTAAATACATGGGCGTAGAAGCTCTGATTGTGGTGACATCATAGGTTTCTAGGTTGTAAACTACATCTTTTATAGCATCTAAGCCTTCTTGAATCGTAAATTTAATTTCGTGATGAATAGTACCGATATGATCGGCGACTTTCCTAGCTGCTGCTAAATCAGGAGATCCTTCTAGGCCTACCGAGAAGGAATGCAACTGCGGATACCAAGCCTCTGCAGTATCATCTGATTCAATTCTTTTTTGGGCATATTTTTTAGCAATAGCAGAAGTCACTGAAGAATCTAGCCCCCCAGACAACAACACTCCATAAGGTACATCAGACATTAATTGTCTGTGAACAGCCGCCTCTAAAGCCTCTTTAATAGCTGCAATACTGGTGGCATTATCTTTTACTGCATCGTATTCCATCCAATCACGAGAATACCATTGTTTTAATTCGCCATCCGAACTGTGCATGTAATGTCCAGGAGGAAAAAGTTCTATTTTAGTACAGGTGCCTTCTAAAGCCTTTAATTCGGAGGCTACGTAAAAAGTCCCATTTTTATCCCAACCCATATATAAAGGAATTATTCCCATATGGTCTCGCGCTATAAAGTATTCATCCTTTTCCACATCATAAATGGTAAATCCAAAAATACCATTCATTTCATCCAAAAAGTGAACTCCTTTTTTTTGATACAAAGCCAAAATTACCTCACAATCTGATTCGGTTTGGAAATTGTATTTCCCTTCAAACTGCTTTCTAAGTTGCCTGTGGTTATAAATTTCACCATTGGCAGCAAGTATTAATTTTTTATCTTCACTGAACAAAGGTTGTTTTCCAGAAGCTGGATCTACAATAGCCAAACGCTCATGAGCTAATATTGCCTTATCATTTGCAAATATGCCACTCCAATCGGGCCCTCTATGTCTAATTTTTTTTGACATCTCAAGCAATTGAGGCCTTAATTCTTCCGTACTCTCTTTTACATCAAACGCACATACTATTCCACACATAAAACATCACTTTAAAATCAATATTAAAGCAAAGATGGGTTTAATGTTTCTTTTAAAAAACATAAATACTAAAAACGATTACAATTTAACACATATAACTATTTTTTAGTATTTTATTGTAATTATTATGAGCGCAAAATAAGATGAAATTTCTTTTTTTGTAAGTTTAAAAAAATGTTACGACTTTAGCAGCTAGAAACTAAGCTAGATTGCTCAAGTAAAATCACTTAAACAAATAACAATGAAAAAATTTATCAGAATTGCCTTAATTTCAGCTTGCTTTATTTTTACTGCAAATCTAAGTGCACAAAAATTCAGTAGCTTAGACCAGAGTCCTATGGATGCAGCTTCTTACCCAAGCAGCTATAAAGTTGCAGACAAATTGGCAAAAGTTACCTACAGTAGACCTCAATTAAAAGGACGATCTGTTTCTGAACTAGCTCCTGCAGGTAGTGTTTGGAGAACAGGCGCAAATGAATCGGTAGAGATTACATTTTATAAAGATGCTACTTTTGGAGGCACATCCGTTAAAGCTGGCACTTATTCGCTATTTACCATTCCAGGCGAAAAAGAATGGACGGTTATTTTAAACAAGAACTTAAACCAATGGGGCGCTTACACGTATGATGAAGCGGCTGACTTGCTGCGCGTAAAAGGAACTGTTAGTACGGGTAAAGAATCTTTAGAAAGTTTATCTATGACTTTCAATGAAGGTAGTGCTGGTCCAGAATTGGTTATGGGTTGGGGAACAGTTATCGTTACCGTTCCTGTAAGTGAAAAGAAATAAAAGAAACACCACCTTAACGTAAAAAGTCCTGAAGATTTAACCTTCAGGACTTTTTTTGTTTTGATCTATCTATCCCTCTTACTTTAAACTTTTACCCGCTATAAAAACGCGCGATGCAGTTGTCGTTGCAATTTCTTCTTCTGGGATAGTCATAATATCTTTTTCTAGTATCACAAAATCAGCAAATTTACCTACTTCAATACTCCCTTTTTCTTCTTCTTCAAAGTTACTGTAGGCTGCCCAAATAGTCATTCCTTTAAGCGTTTCTTCCCTAGTTAATTTCTCATTCGATTGAAACCCTCCTTCTGGAAATCCATCGGTATCTTTACGCGCTACTGCGGCATAAAAAGTTAAAAACGGACTTACCTGTTCTACGGGAAAATCGGTACCTAAGGCAACTATTCCCGCCTTATCTAAAAGTGTTTTATAGGCATAAGCACCCTTTACGCGCTCAGCTCCTAGCCTATCAGCAACCCAATACATATCGCTAGTGGCATGAGTTGGTTGTATAGACGGAATAATACCGTCTCTAAAATAGTCAAAATCTAAAGGTGCAATTACTTGGGCGTGCTCAACTTTCCAACGTCTATCCTTTTTGCCCTTTAAAGCATTTTTATAAGCTTTTAATACTACGATATTAGCTGAATCACCGATAGCGTGCGTATTCATCTGATAGGAACTTGCTGCAATTTTATGGGCTAATTTTTCTATTTCGTCAACAGGGGTCACCATAGCTCCAAAATGATTGTGCTGGTCAGCATAGGATGCTTTCAAAACTGCCCCACGAGAACCCAATGCGCCATCTCCGTATACCTTTACAGAGCGAACATTTAAATAATCGGTTTTGATGATCCCTTTATCTAAATAATAGGCTAAGTTCTCTGGAGAATTAGAGATCATGGCATATACGCGTATGGATAGGTCTCCTGATTGCTGTAAACTGTCTATAAGCTCAATAACTTCTCGCGATAAGCCTGCATCATTTACGGTGGTTAACCCGTTATTTATAGAAATTTGTTGCGCATCTTTAAGTGCCTGAATCATGATTTCTTTGGAGGGTTTAGGCAATATAGCGTCTATCAAATCCATTGGCCCATCCACTAAAATTCCTGTTAGTTGCCCCTCATTTTTCAAAATTTCTCCTCCAACGGCTTTTGTGTCCTTCGTGATTCCGGCCAAATCAAGTGCTTTTTGATTTACCAAATAGGCGTGTCCGTCAATGCGCTCTAATATTACTGGGGTATCTGGATACAAATCATCTAATTGTTCTTTAGTAGGAAACTCTTTAACTCCCCAGTCGTTTTGATCCCAACCACTTCCGATGATAACATCTCTATTGTTTTTTAATTGAAAAGCTTTTACTTTTTCTAGGATGTCCTCAAAGCTTTTGGTCCCCACTAAATCAAGTTCTTGCTGGTCGATTCCCAGTCGAAAAAAATGACAATGTGCATCGATTAAACCCGGAACAACAGCCTTAGCCTGAGCATCAATAAATTGTTCCGCACTATATTTTTCTGAAATTTCTGCATTGGTGCCTATAGCAATAAACTTACCATCTTTCACCGCAAATGACTGGGCTTTAGAAAACGTGTCATCTACCGTATACACCGTAGCGTTTGTAATTATTAAATCGGCTTGTTCTTTCACTGATTCACAGCTCATGATAAGCAGCGTAAAAAGGAGCAATATTCTTTTCATTTGTTTGGTTTTTCTGACTAAAAATAAATTAATAGGATAAGGTTTTACCGTGAGGATTTTTGAGGCTACAAAGTACAACATTTATCTAAAATTCATAAAATATTGAATTATTTTTATGGACAATAGCACTGACAAGAGAGATTGAAACGCTTAGTTTTTTGTTCTTTTTAAGCTTCTAAAACTCTTATGTTTCTACTTTCAGTGAGTTTCCATGGTTTAGCACAAGTCTACTATCGACAATTTAAATTTTAGTCCTTAGCAGTCGAGGTTAAAAAATACTACAGAGATATATCAGTTTTAACTAGCTTTGCACTTTTAAAAATTAAACTATGATTTCTGTTGATGCTATTGCTGTTGAATTTAGTGGAGATACCCTTTTTAGTGATGTTTCTTTTGTGATTAATGAAAATGATAAAATTGCCCTAATGGGCAAAAATGGTGCTGGAAAATCGACCATGATGAAAATTATCGCTGGCAAGCAAAAACCCACCCGTGGTCATATTCGTTTTCCTAAGGATGCTGTTATCGCCTATTTACCGCAACATTTATTAACCGAAGACAACTGTACCGTTTTTCAAGAAGCCTCTAAGGCCTTTGCTCAAATTTTTGAGATGAAAAATGAAATGGATGAACTCAACAAAGCTTTAGAAACCAGAACAGATTACGAATCTGATGCCTATATGAAGTTGATTCAAAAGGTATCAGATTTGGGAGAAAAATATTATGCCCTTGAAGAAATTAATTACGAAGCGGAAGTTGAAAAAGCATTAGTAGGCCTGGGCTTTAAACGCCAAGATTTTCATCGTCAAACCAGTGAATTTAGTGGCGGGTGGCGTATGAGAATTGAACTCACCAAAATTTTACTACAAAAGCCAGATTTAATTCTTTTAGATGAGCCTACAAACCATGTTGATATTGCTTCTGTCATCTGGTTAGAAGACTTTTTACTCAACAAAGCCAAGGCTGTTGTTGTCATCTCGCACGACAAAACCTTTATTGACAACATTACAAACCGAACCATAGAGGTGACTATGGGTCGTATTTATGACTATAAAGCAAACTATTCGCATTACTTACAGCTGCGTGAAGACCGCAGAAGCCATCAAATTAAAGCATACCAAGAACAGCAGCGATTTATAGCTGACAATCAAACCTTTATTGATCGATTTAAAGGCACCTATTCGAAAACCAATCAAGTGACGTCTAGAGAAAGAATGCTTGAAAAGTTAGAAATTATTGAAATCGACGAGATTGATACTTCTGCCTTGAAATTAAAATTTCCGCCAGCGATGCGTTCTGGAGATTATCCTGTTACTGCTATTGATCTTACGAAAACTTACGGAGACCTTGTGGTGTTTAAAAATGCACAAATGAGTATTTCACGGGGTGAAAAGGTTTGTTTTGTGGGTCGAAACGGAGAAGGAAAGTCTACCATGATTAAAGCCATTATGGGCGAAATAGATTTCGAAGGCAAATGTACCCTAGGTCATAATGTAAAAGTAGGTTACTTTGCACAAAACCAGGCTTCTTTGTTAGACCCAGAGTTAACGGTATTTCAAACCGTAGATGAAGTTGCTCAAGGCGAAGTGAGAACTCAAATGAAGAATATTTTAGGACGATTTATGTTTAGTGGTGATGCCATAGATAAAAAAGTAAGCGTGCTTTCTGGAGGAGAAAAAACAAGGTTAGCCATGGTAAAATTACTCTTAGATCCGGTGAACCTGCTTATTCTTGATGAACCTACCAACCATTTAGATTTAAAGTCTAAAGACGTGCTCAAAGAAGCCTTACTTGATTTTGATGGCACTCTAATTCTTGTTTCGCATGATCGAGATTTTCTGCAGGGCTTAGCCGAAAAAGTATTTGAGTTTAAAGAAAAGCGTGTTATTGAACATTTTGAAACTGTTGATGCTTATTTGGTGCGAAATAGGATTGAAAATTTAAAGGAGATAGACTTGAAATAAGATTCTAAACCCTTAAAAAGTTTAAAAACTGGCGCATGTCATCTCGGATCTTGCCTTTTGGCCTTTGACTACTGACTCTTAACGCTGAACTTATGCACAATTCTTAAAACCTTTCGGAAAAGGACGGTAGGCATAATACTGTAATACTTCTTCTAGAGCCAGCTTTAAGGCTGTATTTACTGGTACAATAAGGTTTCCTAACCTAAAATCAATCTGAGAAAGCTTCATATAATAATCGGTAAAAATGGGGACGTACAATCCCTCTTTCATCGCCTTTTGTGCCGCTTCGAAATGTTCTGCTTGCGTTTCTTTGATAATTTTACAGGTAGCCAAACGCATTTCGCCAAACTTATCGCGATTGGCGCCATAACCGAAAAGCCGACAAATTAATCCGCGGTATTGATAATCGCTACACTTTCCGCTACCACTATCTACTACTGAAAGAGGTTCGTAAATATGGCAAATAGCCGTAGTTTTAATCTTTAAATCGTCTAAAGTTGTTGCTGCTGTACCATTTAAAAATAAGTTTAAAGCCCATGGAAGAAATTCTAATGGCGATGCATCAACCTCCGCATGTGTGCAACATTTTCCACAACCGGCTTTACAATGCAGTGAGCTTTTAGATTGAAAAAGAGCAATCTCTTTATCTAGAACTGCATATAACGAATCAACAGCCCTAACCTTCTTTAATATAGACATTTATAGTTTTAAATAGCGCGCAAAAGTAAACTAAAAAACAATCTGTTTTACAACAATATTTTCTAAAAGGCTACTATTTTTTAAGTGGTATTTCTCAATCGTTTTGGACCATACCAAAGCCAAAAGCCCGTGATGGTAAAAATCAATAATGCAATGCTCATTATGGTGCTATAGGTTAACTTTATATAGCCGCCTGAAATATTAAAAAATCGATCTAAAATAGAGCCATCGTGAATGTTTTCAACCAAGTCGGCATTTCGCTTGCCAAATTCTAAAAGCTTTCCCGTTCCTCCATCGAGTTGCAAACCGTAATAATCATCAAAAATAAACTTCACAACGCCTTTATCTTTACGAATATCTACGCGATCTAAAGCAATGGGCTTTTCTGAAACCACAGAATCTTGAAGTATAGTAGTTGCCTTTTCATATAAAACATCTAATGGCAACCATTCTGAAAATTCGGAAGTGGTTCCTTGTTGAGTTTCTGCCAACAACAAACCGTTACTGTTTTTTTTCCAACCCAATAAAAGTCCCGAGATAGATATAACAAAGAAAAAAATAAACAACACCGCCCCAGTGTACCGGTGAATTTTTCTAAAAATACGCAAAACTTTAGCTTGTTTTTTTCGACTATTGCTTGAACTCATGATAAGCTATTCATTACGTTAAGAAGACACTCTTACTTTAAATTTTGATAGCGGAAGATAGAAATATAAAACTCAATTTTTCGTAAAGAAATGCTAAAATTAGGCACAAGGTAAAAGTGCTAAATAAGGTTTATGAAGATGAATTAGCACTGCAGCTCAAAATCCTATAAACAATAAAAAAGATAAGTCTAAATAGTGCCATAATCGAGAGTGGTCAAAAGTGGAAAAATGGATGCTGCTTATGTCCTCTGCTTACCGGAAAATCGCAGCATCATAAACCTAACTGGATTAGAACACCTTTACGCTACAACCAATTAATCCTCATAAACCGTTTTGGCGTAATCGCTATTGAGTTCAGAAATTAAAAATTCAACACGCCTGTTTTTAAAACGAAGGGCTTCTTCGCTATTGTCAACAATTGGTTTTTTAAGACCAAAACCTTTCCATTCAATTCTGTTTTTAGGAACTCCGGCTTGGATTAAAAAATTAGCAATTGTTTCTGCTCGTTTGTGCGATAGGTCATCATTGTAATCGTCAGATCCCAAAGCATCTGTATGCCCATAAAGGTTTACTTTTAAACTTGGCTTTGCTTCAAGGTAAGCCACCAAATCGCTTAATTGCTGAGTATATTTAATTTCAATAGTCGTTTTATCAAAATCGAACAACACGTCATCAAAAACATATAGTTCATTCAAATTAAAAAAGGGCATGGCCTCCACACTGACCATGTCAATAAAATAATAAGCCGATTTTTTGGAAGTTTTCTTGACAACTTCCACGGCAGTAGATGCATTGTTTTTGAAATTCCCAATGGTTAAATAACGTTCATTCCCTTTTGCGATAAACGTGGTTGAAATTTGCGTCCAAGCTTCCATATTACTGTGAAAAGTACTGCTGGTAATTTCCTTATAGCTGTTTGTAAAATCTGAAGGTAAATACGCTAAATCTATATATTTTGTAGTACTGACTTCAAAAGCCGCTTTTGACAGTAACACGTCGAACCTGTTTACAGCAAATTCTACTTTATCTGCTAGGTTGACCAAAAAAGAAACTTTGTATAGCTTACCTGGCGTTAAGGTCGTATTTAATAATGCTGTAATATATTCTCTATAATCATTTGGCGCATACATATACATTCCTGCATAAGCATCCCCATCAAAAGGGAGTTGTGAACCTATAAAATTATCATCAACAGGTAATTCTTCACTGCAAGTGTGAAAATAATCGGTAGTACCTAAACTCGGAATCTTCCAATCTACAGCATCTAAACTCAAGGAGCCGTATTCCTTAGGGCATTGATGATACGCCTCAAAACTAGGATTTTTGACTAAATTTTGACTCTGTCCGAGAAAATTTGCCAGTCCGAAAAATACGTATAACAACTTGAAAAGTATTTTCATTATACACCAATAAGTCGATTAAACTAAACGCTATTGGTATAAAATTAAGCATATAATCTTAGTTTTTGCCTAAATTGAAAACATTTTAGACGAAATACCCAAGACTTAGTTGCTTAAAAATCAAACTTATAGGTAGCACCCGCGATTACTTGCAGCCCTTGCACAGGATAGTTTGCCCAACGTTGATAATTACTATTGCTCAGGTTATTTCCTTTTAGAAAAATAGAAAGTTGATTATTAAATCGATATCCTAAATGCGCATTGATATCCCAAAAAGCATTTAAAGAAATCTCTTCTGATGGAAAATTATCTTGTGGCGTATTTTGAACAACTTCTGATAATAAATCGTCACGTTCTCCCATATAAAAAAGTGAGGCACCTAAATACCATTTTTCCGTAATTTGATAGTCCATAAATGCAGAACTGGTAAATTTTGGTAGGTTCCATGCCGGGCGATCTGTTTCTGTACTATAGGTGAATGCCTCTGCATTTACCCCTAGCGAAAAGTTTCTTTTAATATCTACATTTAATTCTCCAAAAACACCCAGTGTTTTTACATCATCGTAGAAAACCTCAAATGAATTACGATAGGTGTACGCCTTATCATCGTCTCTAAACGAATTTAATGGATTCCATTTAAACAAAGGCTTTCTATTTTCGGTTTTATAAGAAGCCCTTAGGTTATAACTCAAGTTAGGTATCAATTGTCCCTTAATACCCGCATATGCATTATATTTTTGATCGGTTGGTTGAACTTCTAAGGTTGGTGAAACAAACGGATTTTCTTCAACAAAGTCATAATACGAATTCTGCAACAATTCGCCTTGAATACCACCATAAGCAATAACTATTTCGTCTAAAACGCGATAGCTTGCCGTAATATTTGGATAGATATAAAAATTACTATCGCTATTTTCTGCATCTAAGCCATAGACAAGATTTGCGCCTAAATTTAAGGTCAAATCATCACGAATAATTTCAATACTTGGCCCAAATCCTGCTTGAAAAAAACGGTAATTACTTCCTGCCAAATTTTCTACACTATTTACGTCTGCATTTTTAAAGCTTCCACCCAGATAATCGAGCTTCACATTAATTTTAATATTTTCATCTTGCACTGGAAAGGCTGCAATACCCTTGATCATGGCTCTATTTTCTGCTGATTTTGTGGCATCAAAAAAACGACGAACCAAGGCTTCTCCCCTCTCAAAGTAGGTGTCTTCTAGGTTGATATGTCCTGAAATTTCGGCATTAAAATAATTTTGTTTCGAATCTAAATCCTCAATTTGCTGATCCGTTAGGTTGCCTAAGGGCACTCCATACCAGTTGTATAGTTGATGTTGCAAACCCAAATTAAGACCCCAATCCAAATCTGTATCACTTTTAGCATAGGCAGCTACCAATTTAGTGTCATAAAAGTCATTATTTAGCGCAATACTATCAATTTGACCTCTTGAAGAATGGTGGGTTAGGCCTAAATCTAAGCGTTCATCTCTATTGATACTTCTACTAGTGTATAATTCTGCTAAAGCATTATCATAGGTGCCAAAACCTAATGAAGCATACGAATTAAAGAGTACTGGAGGAGCCACTTTATCGACCGTAGCCGCTTTTCCTTTGGCGGGTGCAAAGGTAGAAGCTACAGGAATTGAAAAAATAGTATAGTCAATTTTTTTCTTTTTTAAAACGATGGAATCGTTAATCACAGGTGCCGATTTTATCTTAAAAGCATCTGCTACGGTGGGTTTGTAGGCCTTTACAACAGTCACTGTTTCGGTTCCTATAATGCTATCTTTATCTTTTTTTTGGGCTACAACCGATTGGAAAAACCCCAAAAAAACAAGCATGAATAATTTTATGTATTGCTGCATATCGTGTCTCTTTTGCAATTGGAAATTAATTTTGAGGGTTGACTGATGAATTGCTTTTCGCTTCTTTCGATTTAATTCTGAAGGCTTCTTGTTTCGCTTCTGCAACTATTTCGGGATACTGCGCAAAATTAACAATAACGCTATCTAGAATATAAGTAGCCTGATATGCATCGCCTAGGGCATCGAAGTTTTTAGCCATGAGCACCAAACCTTTTCCTCCCCACTCTTTATAAGCAGAGAAATCTTTAGCCAATTTTTGAACCGATTCATTTGAAGCTTCATTATTCCCTTCTTTATGCTTAAAATAGGCATCATAATACAAAGCTTCTGCAGCTAATGATCCGGTAGCAATGCTCAACACCTCTGCATATGCTGTTTTTGCTCTTTCTTCATTATTGGTTTGAATGGCCGAACGAGCAATCATTATTTGTGCATCACTCTTGATCCGGTTATCTATTTTACTGGTAGATAGCACCTTTTCAGCATAGGCGATAGTTTTGGTATATTGCTTTTGCTCAAAATAGCCTTTCATTAAGTTCGACTGTGCAAAGGTTATATTCTGCTGAATATTTGCTGATTGCTCTAATTTTTCAAGAAATGGAATGGCTGTAGTGTAATCGTTTTTACCGACATAAATCTCGCAAACCCTAGTTAAGGCTTGTTCAGCATATTCACTTGTACCTCGTTCAGCAACGTTTTTGTAATAGCTAAGTGCCTTTTCTTTATCCTCGTTAGCAAAATACAGTTGTGCTAAATTAAAGTTGGCTTTCAGGGCATGGATTCCCTTTGGAAATTCTTTTAGGTAATTTAGATAGCCTCTCATCGCCTGTACTGTATTGCCCTCTAAATATTTTTGATCGGCAGAACTAAAGGTAGCGTTGTCTAATTCTGTATCAGTTACCTCCACAAAATCTAACCCACGAACCCAATCGGCATATTCACCAACTCTACCCAAATCAACATAAATAAGCTTGGCCGTGGTCACCGCTTGTATGGCCTCTTGCGTATTAGGGTAATCACGAACAACTATTTTAAATTTAGATAATGCTTTTTCACTTTCATTAGCATTATAATGAACTAAACCTTGACGAACGATAGCTTGGGGCACCAGAGAGCTCCCTTTATACTCGCTAATTAGTTTGTCGTAAATACGTAAACCCTCGTCTTCCTTATTCGCCCGCACATACGAATTGGCTAATTCGAAAAGTACATCGTCTTTTAGGCTTGATGTTGGATACTTCGTCACAAAAGAATTCAAATCTTCTATTTTAGTAGCTACCCGATCAACAAAACCATAACTCAATGCTTTCTGAAAAGCTGCGTAATCTTTTTCAATTCCCTGTCCTTCTAAAGCAGCGTTGTACGCTTCTATAGCGGGCCAATATTTGCTTGAGGCAAAGTAACTATCTCCCAAACGTAAAAAGGCATCGTGTTTTTTATCCGCCTCTTTGCCCCTGGTCGTATAGTTATTGAGGTAGGTTGCCGCGTTGGCGTAATCCTTTAACTTAAAATACGTATACCCTAAGTTGTAGTCAAAATCTTCATAATCAGGTGTAGATTTTGCTTGTGGATTTTTTTGAAAATCTTTAAAGCCTACCAAGGCCTCTTCAAATTTATTGCTATTATAAGCTGATTCTGCTCTCCAAAAAGTAGCTCTAGCTTTAAATTTTGGATCCTCTGCCTTATCTAAGGATTTGTCAAAAGCGGTGATAGCTCCAGAATAATCGGCAGCTAAAAATAACTCTACACCTCTGTAAAAGGCAACTTTTTGATAGGTTGCTTTGCTTGCATACGACTTATTACTTTCTAAAAGTTCTAAGGCTCCAGCAAAGTTTTTTGAGGTAATGTATGAATCGACCAATAACTCTTGTATTTCTTGAGCATTTTCATCTTTTGGGTAATTATCCAAGTACTTCGTAAGTACGGTAGGTACATTTTCATAGGGATTTCCTATCTCATAACTTAAACGAGCATAATTGAAGAAAGCGTCTTTTTGAATTTCTTCAGAATAAGTCATTTGCGATGCATTTCTAAAAGCATTTAAAGCCTCTGACTTTTTATTTACCTTTAAATAACATTCTGCCAAATGGTAATAAGCGTTCTGCGAAACATCGGTACTACCGCTAATAATTTTATTAAATTGCTGAATTGCATTTGCATTGTCTCCTTGCTTGTAGTAACTATAGCCTAATAAATAATAATCCGTATTACTCCATTTACCGGCTTTTCCGTTGTATTCTAAAAGATAAGGAACAGCATTGGCGTATTGTTTTAGGTTAAAATAACTTTCACCTATAATTTTATTCAATTCTGATTTTTCTAGTCGATCTGCTTTCTGCAATTGCTTTTTAGCAAGGGCAATAGCTTCTTCGAATTTCCCCAATTTAAAATTCATGTCTGCCTGATAATAGGAAAGTTTTTCGTCTAAAACCTTTTGATCCGTGATTTGGTCAAAACGTTGGTTCGCGCCTTCATAATCATCTTGCTGATAAGCGATAAACCCCATGTAATATTTAGCTTGTGAGCCATAAACAGGGGAAGTAATTACTTTATTTAGATAGGTTTCAGCCTCTTTGCCATTTTTTGATGCGAATAAAGCATACCCGTAATTAAAGTTAAATTTATCCATTTCCGCCCTAGATAATGAACTTTGATCTACTCGTTTGTACCATTTTAAGGCATAGGGGTATTTTCCCGTTTCAAAATAATACTCAGCCACATCGGCATAAGCCGCGTTGCGTTTGGTCGATGTGGGGTAATGCTCCACAAAGTCTTCCATTAATTTATCTGCTCCAAGTTGGTTTAACCGAACCGCAGCATTTGCGGCATAATAGGCACTATTAGCTTCGGTCTCCGGATCTTTAGTGGCATATTTAACCTTCTCAAAAATAGCTTGCGCTGCTTGAAATTGTTCATTATTGTAGAGTGTCAGCGCCTGCTGATACTCCTTTTGATCGTGGGTATAAATTTTTGATTTTTGTGCACTTAGAAGGTGCCAAGACCCAATAAGGACTAGCAGTAATGCGAATTTTTTCTTTAACATAGTGTTCTCCAACAATTAAGAAATGTCTCGTTTAGTAGTACCATAACGACAAAAAGAATGCTTAAGTATGCGAAGATACTTTTTTATTTTAAACAAAATTTTGTTTCATATCACCTTTAGGTATTACTTTTATAACAACATTAGGCACTATGACTGAAAGTATTTTAAAATTAAAAGATGTTGCTATTTTTCAGAAAGACAGTTTAGTTCTGAACGATGTCAATATTGAGGTAAAAAGGGGGGAATTTATATATTTAATAGGTAAAACAGGAAGCGGAAAAAGTAGCTTTATGAAAACCATTTACGGGGATTTACCTTTAAAAGAAGGATCGGGAAGCGTAGTCGATTTTGACCTGAGGGCCTTAAAAGAAAAAGACATTCCGTTTTTAAGACGTAAACTTGGCATAGTTTTTCAAGATTTCAAGTTGCTTCCAGACAGAACGGTAAACAATAATTTTCTCTTTGTTTTAAAAGCTACAGGCTGGAAAGACAGTACTAAAATGGAAGCTCAAATAGAAGCTGTTTTAGACAAGGTAGGCATGAAAACAAAAGGATTTAAATTTCCACATGAATTATCGGGTGGTGAGCAACAGCGAATTGCTATCGCTAGGGCTTTATTGAATGATCCTGAGCTTATTTTAGCCGATGAACCTACTGGAAATCTTGATCCCCAAACCAGCGTTGAAGTCATGAAAGTATTGCAAGAAATTAATAAAGCTGGGCGCACCATATTAATGGCAACCCACGATTACGCTTTACTTCTTAAATACCCCTCAAAAACACTGAAGTGCGATGGCAACAAGGTATTTGAAGTGGTGCAAAAGGCAGTTTGATTTTTCGTTGACAGATAAAAAAAATTGTTTCGGGTTTAAGATCTTTGCCTTAAACAAGTGACCTATATGTATTTTAATATTTAATTACTAGTATGATTTTAACCACTACCAACAGCATTGAAGGAAAGACAATTACCCACTATTTGGGCATTGTATCTGATATTAGCTACACGGCAACCTTCAGCGGTGCTGGCATGTCTTTAAAAGATATGTTCAGCAGTAAAAAGTATTATGCGGCCTATGAAAAATCGATTTTAGAAGCAAAAGAAGCAGTATTTCAAAAAATAAGAACACATGCCGAAAACTTAAAAGCAAATGCTATTGTTGGTATTAAGGTTGATGTAGAAGCTATTTCTGGGTCTATGACAAGTATGATTTCAGTGGTAGGCACTGCAGTAGTTGTAGTATAGGGGGAATGCTGGGTATTGGGTGCTAGGTTTTGAGTTAAAATTATTTTTTTTCATTTTTCATTTTTCATTTTTCATTTTTAATAAAACTAATTTGATTCTAAAAAAACAAGCCTACAAACCGGATAAAAAAGCGAATCCAATTATTGGGGTTTTGTTGTTTTTAGTTTCTATTTTATTATTGACGATAACAACACCCATTGGTTTTTTATATGGTGTATTGCACAGTGTTTCTACAAAAGGTTTTAGGGGAATTGGAGAGTTCAGTTTAAAAATGGCTATTTCTATTGATCAACTGGGAAATGTGATCATGCAGCATCTACTGAATGCATTGTGGATTCGTTCAAACGGTTATAAATTTGGAAATAGAGATGAAACTATTTCTAGTGCTTTAGGAAGAAATAAACAACTCAATACCTTAACCAAATTCGGAAAGTTCATAGATGCCATTTTAGATAAAATAGACCCTAATCACTCTTTAAATTCTATCGATTATTACATAGAACCTTCAACCCAAATTATTGATAAAATTGCATGGATTTATATTGAAGATTTTAAAATATTAAGTACAAAAAACAAGGGCAAAACCAAGTTTTATATTCCAGGAGGGAAACGAGAAAACCAAGAAACAGACCAGGAGACACTTTTTCGAGAAATCAAAGAAGAACTACAGGTAGAGCTGATCAGCGACACGCTAAAATTTATTGGTATTTTTGAAGCACAAGCAGACGGGTATCATCCAGGCGTATTTGTAAGGATGACCTGTTATTCAGCTGCTTACAATGGTCAATTAAAGGCTGACAATGAAGTTGAAGAACTTGCTTGGTTAGCGTATAAAGACAAACATTTAATTTCTGAGGTAGACACCTTAATATTTGATTTTTTGTTTGATACAGGTTTATTGCGCTAGGCTATTGTGTTTTTTTGAAGGCTTATCGATTTTGATTTCTAACCAAATTGTTTCAAGCTAAAAGTACTTCAGATAAATATATTTGAAATTAAAAACTAGTCCCTTTTTGGGCTTCGTCTTTTGAATCTCGTGGATTTCGAACTTCGCATTTTTTATGCATAATTTTTAATTATTCCCTACTTTTGTTGAAAACATAGTCTAAAACGTATGATATTATTAGGGATTGATGTAGGTGGATCAGGGATGAAAGGGGCATTGGTAGATACTACAACCGGTGAATTAATCACCGAACGTTTCCGAATTCCCACACCAAAATCAAGAAAACCAGAAGAAATGGCTGAAGTGTTTGCACAAATCGTAAAACATTTTGATTATGAGGGTCCCATTGGCTGTGGTTTTCCGACGATTATTAAAAATGGCACCTGCAAAGCCCATGGAAATTTAAGCAAAAAATGGCTAGGGGTTAATGCAGAGGAGCTTTTTAGTGATTATACAGGTATGCCAGTTACGGTGATCAATGATGCCGACGCCGCAGGGTATGCCGTAATGAATTATGGTATTGGAAAAGGAAAGAAAGGCTTGGTTCTTATTATTACCATCGGAACCGGTTTAGGGAGTGGTGCCTTTTGGAATGGCGAGTTACTTCCGAATTTTGAATTAGGACAAATTCCATATCGAGAGCATAAAAAATTTGAATTGTACGCCGCTGCCTCCATTAAGGAACAAGAAAAACTAAGTTATAAGAAATGGGGAAAGCGATTTAATAAATTTTTAGAGCATGTGGATTTGATTATATCGCCTGATTTAATCATCCTTGGAGGAGGCACTTCAAAAGATTTTGATCAATTCAAAGATCGCGTAAAAATACAAACTCCTGTAGTCGCTGCTGAATTAGAAAATTATGCAGGAATTATTGGCGCCGCCATAGCAGCACTAAAAAAGAAACCCTAATATTATTTTTATGAAAAAAGGCCTCCTATGAATTTCATGGGAGGCCTTTTAATTTTTTATTTTTCTGAAGCTAGTTTTGCATTCGCCGGTTTTGAAAAAAATTGATCAGGCACTTGCGTAACGAAGCTCACATCACTAATATCAATTTTAGTAACATATTCACCCTTTTCTTCATTTTCTGTCAACATATAGGTTTTTAAGCCATTAGGTAGTAGTATCCTATTTGTTTCTGTTTGACCTGTAACTTCCATAATCTTTTCAGGGGAGTGACCACCATTTGGGAAATACTCAGGGTAAGAAACAATATAGCGTATGGCACTTATAATATGCGTTTCTACATCAAAATAAAGTACGTAATAATCATCTGGTGCATCGCCAACATTGGCATCAAAAGTAATTTTCACTACATCTTGTAATTTATCTTTGTAGACTTTCTGTTTTAGTAGTTCTAAGTTAACACCTTCCCCATCCAAAATAAAGGGGTAAGCCGCTAAATATAGTGGCGTTAAGGCCCAGAATTTAGTGTCATATTTAAAGGTAGTACTATCTTTAGCCTTCACCCAAGCCTCTTTACCATCCCAACCAAAACTTGAGGTGCTATCAGCATAAGCGGTATGTCTAGCTTTATTATTCCATGTATCTATAACTTGATAGGTATTTCTTCGTGTAGAACCGTCTATAGGTTGATAATCAAATCTAAATGATATATATCCATTGGCATACCAAGTATCTAGCCCACCATGCGCTTCCATAGATTTCCAGACTATTTTTCCTGCCTCGGTTTCATTTAAATTTTCTTTTGCAGTGGCTACTCTATTTTCTATCCATTTTTGAGGGATGGCATAGCTTGTCGCTATTAGTTCTTGCGAAGGTGCAGTTTCTAAATCTTTTGGCGCTTCCTTACAAGAAACTACAAAAAGTAAAAAAATAAGTACTGCCAAATTAAGTATCAATTTCATTTCATTCGTTTTATTGGTGGGTTGGTAGTCGTTAGCCCATAAAATACATTACAAAAAAACCCAAGAGAATTCTCTTGGGTTTTTTATTTGCAAATAGTGTTTGAAAATTAAGCGATTTTATTACGCTTACGCTCATTTTCAGTTAAATGAATTTTTCTTAAACGAATAAACTTAGGCGTTACCTCAACATATTCATCTTTTTGGATATACTCTAAAGCTTCTTCTAATGAAAACTTTATGGCCGGAATAATTTTAGCCTTATCATCTGCTCCTGAAGAACGCACGTTAGACAGTTTTTTAGTTTTGGTAATGTTGATCGTCATATCATCGCCTCTAGAATTTTCGCCGATAACTTGACCTTCGTAAATATCTTCTCCTGGATCTACGAAAAACTTACCTCTATCTTGTAATTTGTCAATAGAATAAGGAATAGATTTCCCTAATTCCATAGACACTAACGAGCCATTTTGACGCTGTGGAATATCACCTTTCATGGGTTGGTATTCTAAAAATCGGTGCGACATGATAGCTTCACCAGCCGTGGCTGTTAACAATTGATTTCTCAAACCAATAATACCTCTTGAAGGAATTAAAAATTCGCAGACCATTCGGTTGCCTTTTGCCTCCATACTAGTCATTTCACCCTTTCTTATGGATACCATCTCTACAGCTCTACCCGAAACTTCTTCTGGTAAATCTATGGTCAATTGTTCAATAGGCTCACATTTTACACCATCAATCTCTTTGATAATAACTTGTGGTTGACCTATTTGTAATTCGTAACCTTCACGACGCATGGTCTCTATTAAAACCGATAAATGCAATACACCTCTTCCGAATACTAAGAATTTATCCGCGCTGTTGGTTTCATTCAAACGCAAGGCTAGATTTTTTTCCAATTCGCGCTCTAAACGATCTTTAATATGACGAGAGGTTACAAATTTTCCATCTTTACCAAAAAACGGACTATCATTAATCGTAAACAACATACTCATCGTAGGCTCATCGATAGCTATTGTTTTTAAAGCTTCAGGGTTTTCAATATCAGCAACAGTATCGCCAATTTCAAAACCTTCTAAACCTACAATAGCACAAATATCCCCAGTTTTTACTTCTTGAACTTTAAGACGCCCAAGACCTTCAAAAGTATATAATTCTTTTATTTTTGTCTTTACGATTCTACCATCTCTTTTTACCAAAGAAACTTGTTGATTTTCTTTTAATGTACCTCTTAGCAATCGACCAATTGCGATACGTCCTGTAAAGGAAGAGAAATCTAAAGAAGTGATTAACATTTGTGTATTCCCTTCTTTAGCTTCGAAAGTTGGGATATGTTCTATCACCATATCCAATAATGGCTCAATGTTTTCCGTCTGATTTTTCCAATCATCGCTCATCCAATTATTTTTGGCAGAACCATAAACGGTAGGGAAATCTAACTGCCATTCCTCAGCACCAAGCTCGAACATGAGGTCAAAAACTTTTTCATGAACTTCTTCGGGAGTACAGTTTTCTTTATCTACTTTATTAATTACAACACAAGGCTTTAAACCTAAATCAATAGCCTTTTGCAAAACAAAACGCGTTTGCGGCATAGGTCCTTCAAAAGCATCTACTAATAAAAGAACACCATCTGCCATGTTGAGAACACGCTCCACTTCACCACCAAAATCGGCGTGACCAGGAGTATCAATGATATTGATTTTAGTACCTTTATACACTACTGAAACGTTTTTTGAAGTAATGGTAATACCTCGTTCACGTTCTAGATCGTTATTATCTAATATTAAATCACCTGTATTTTGGTTCTCTCTGAACAACTGACAGTGATACATAATTTTATCTACCAAGGTAGTTTTACCGTGATCTACGTGGGCAATAATCGCAATGTTTTTTGTTGCTGACATAATACTTAATTAAAGGAATTCTCTTTGCGAAAATTCGGCGCAAAGGTACTGCTATTTTTCGAAGTGGAAACTAAAGTTGTGATTTTTTTAGTATGCTGATTTTTAGAGCATTTAATCGTATTAACGATTCTTATTTTTTCCAAGAACCCAACCTAGGCTAAAACTTAATGTAGGACCAAATCCAGTATCAACCGATTGAAAATCAGCATCACTGGCAAAATAAAGTCCGACTCCAAATTCTATATTGAAATTGAAGCCCTTTCGATAGGTTCTTTGAATTCCATATACGGGTCCCACAAAGCCCGCAGTTCCAGATCCAGAATCAATATTTCCAATAATTACATCTGCTGTAAACATTGTGGCAGAAGCCGCTAAATAATTTCCGGAATTGCCTAATATAGATTTGTCTTTGCTTACTCGTCTGTCCATATTATAAAAATAACGATACTGCGCATTAATAGCGGGTAGAAAAGCGTAATAAAAATCATCACTAGCAGCCACGGCACTAAACTGTAAACCCAGACCTAAAGCTATAGTTTGGTTCTTTGCGATTCCCAATTCATATTCTACGCCAGGGTTAATAAAATTTATTTTGAACTGCTGCGCTTCTACATTTTTATCGCTTTGTGCAAATGCTAAGGAAATAAACAGTAAACTGACAGTCAAAAGGTAATTTTTCATAATTAGAAGTAGTTCGTTTGTTTTATAAAGTCATCAAATACCAGTCCAAAAATAGTATCTTTGCTACTCAAAATTTATTTAAAATGAAGCTCGATAAAATTCCTCAACTAAAATATACGAATCGTAATAATTTTTTTCTTTTATGTGGTCCATGTGCTATAGAAGGTGAAGAAATGGCCATGAGAATTGCAGATCGCATTATGACCATTACCGATAAATTAGAGATTCCCTATATCTTTAAAGGCAGTTTTAAAAAGGCAAATCGCAGTCGTGTGGATTCATTTTCTGGTATTGGTGATGAAAAAGCGCTAAAAATATTACGAAAAGTATCTGAAACTTTTAAAGTACCTACGGTTACCGATATTCATGAAACTAGTGATGCGTTAATGGCGGCCGAATATGTTGATGTGCTACAGATTCCCGCTTTTTTAGTACGCCAAACCGATTTAGTGGTTGCAGCTGCCAAAACAGGAAAAGTCGTTAATCTAAAAAAGGGACAGTTTATGAGTCCCGAGAGCATGCAGCACGCTGTAACTAAAGTAACCGACTCTGGTAACGAACAAGTAACGATTACCGATAGGGGTACTATGTTTGGTTATAAAGATATGATTGTAGATTTTAGAGGCATCCCGACCATGAAGGCTTATGCTCCTGTAGTGTTAGACGTTACGCATTCCTTACAACAACCCAACCAAACCAGCGGTGTTACAGGTGGAAGGCCAGATATGATTGAAACTATTGCTAGAGCAGGTATTGTAACTGGTGCTGACGGTATTTTTATGGAAACGCATTTTGACCCTTCCACGGCTAAAAGCGACGGCGCCAATATGTTGCATTTAGACCATTTAGAGAAATTACTAAGCAACTTGGTCGCTATCCGAAAAACGGTGAATAGCTTGTAACTCGTCATAAGCTAGTACATAATTAGTCGAAACGGCCACAACATACACTAGTGCCATGAAACAAAAATGCCCTAACTTTTTATCTACTTGCAGTGCAAGAATGAAAACATTTTAAAAAAGAATTCCTTTTTTTGACTTCATGGATGAGCTAGCCTTTCTAGGATAAACCCTTTCAAAAGTTGTGCATACTCTTTTAATTCCCATTAACATATTCTTGTAAATACGCATAACGTGGGGTGAGTTTTCCATTTTGTGTCATCCTAGCACGTTCTAAAACTCCGTTTTTATCTCCATTAAAAAAAGCAGGAATTACATGCTTTAAAAAAGCCTCTCCAAATCCTTCACTGGCATCGCGCGGCAATTCGCAGGGCAAATTATCTACAGCCATTACAGCAATAGCCTCAGGCTGTTTAAAGTCTGTTTCTGATTCAGTTTTTGGATCATAACCATAAATTGGATCGGCAATCGTAGAAGGTTTAATGGTTGTTGCTACTGGTCCATCGATGTCACAACTTACGTCGGCGACCACCTTTATTTTAAAATCAGGGTGTTTTACATCTTCTCTTGTATACAAATAAGGAGCTCCTTGACCGTAAAAATGCCCTGCTATATAAAAATCCGTTACTTTAGTAAATCTAAAAAAGTTAGATTCATAGTCTTGTGGATTGGCAAAAAAATCTTGCTTATTACCTCGAACACCATCTTTACGTTTATTGTATTCTGAAGCATCAATCTGGCAATAAACAGGCTCTAAAAATTGTTTTTCAAGATATTCCTTAACCGAAACTTTTTTAAGCTGCATTGCATCTAACATTTCTTTAGCACCATTACCAACCCTACCTCTACCTGTCAATAAAATTTTAATATTTGGGAGTTTGATTTTAGCAAGTTCCGCTATCAAAGCTTCTTGATTAGTTAAATTTTCAGCTTTAGGCAGTTCAAAAGCGTTGAACTTGAGTCCGTATGCTCTAACGCCATTATACGCTCCTACGATACCAGCATATCGGCCAAAAGCCACCAAACGCTGTCCGTTTTCATTCGTAATTACTTCATGATCATAAAGCTCAATATTTTTAGCTAAAATAGCTTGCAACAGGCTTCGGTTGTAGGCCTGTTTTTTTATGGTATGTGAAAAGAAAAAATACTTTTTATCAGGTAATAGATTTTCTATAGGCACTTCTTTTACTCCAAGCAATACCTCACAATCTTCCATACGCGAAGCAACAGGTATATCTTTTGCTTTATAAGCAGCATCTTGATAGGTTCTTATAGGTGATGGCTCGACAATAATAGCTGCATCAGGATAGTTTTTTAATAATTCTTTACAGGCTTCCGGTGAAAGAACAACACGCTTATCTGGTGGATTTTTGCGCTCTCTAATAATGCCGAACTTCATAGTTTATGTATTTTGAGTAAAAATAATTAAAAATAAAAAAAGAGCAATTTCCAATCAAAGAAACTTCTTTTATTTACTCTGGTTGCGTGAGTTATCTACCACTTTTTTTTGACCTTGGTTTTGAATTTGTTGCTGAGTGAAAGCCAAGAGGACAAACTCGCTTTATTCATGTGCACCTACCATAAAAAATAGTATTTTAACTATTCATAGGTGTATTGTTGTAAATATAACACAAGACAAGATGGCACGCAAAACTTTTTTTGGAATACTTTTTGAAGTATATTTGTCGGCTATGCTAGAAAAATAAACAATTCATTTAGCATTTTCAAGTTCGTTGACAAGAATAAAAAAGTGACGTTAAAAAACTTGTTGATTTAAGATCGACAACATCTATACACTCACCTTGACACCATGGTGTCTAATTCAATGGGGCCGACTGGTTTTGACAGCGAGACCAATGGCAATGTAAGCATGTCGAGCGCTGGGCTACAGCTCGTAAATCTCATTTTCCACACTTTTAATTGGCGAAAATAATTACGCTCTTGCCGCTTAATCTGAATTACAGTAGGATTTAGCCTCGTCTCTACTAGGTAGAGAAGCGAGATGTTCCTGAATAGCCCTTGTTGGCGGCGATTCTTTAAGGAGCACCAGAAATGTCAACACAAGGATAGTATTGCTTTGATGCTATCACTAAAATTTAAGAAGCTAAGTGTACAATAGGCGGTTTTCAGTCGGTTGTGCATCGAAAAATAAATGAAAACTAAACATGTAGAAAGCTTTGTAATTGCTTGTTTGGACGAGAGTTCGATTCTCTCCGGCTCCACGACTAAAGCGCAACTGGTTTGCGTATTGAAACAATAAAAATCTGTCAGGTATTTTACTTGGACAGATTTTTTTGTTTTATATGCTATCGTGTCACACAAATAACACTTGAGGTTAAAGCAGTGCTACAAAAAAAGTAGAACGATTGGTAGCTGGATAGCTCCCTATCATCTATGTTGAAACTCTGTTGAATTCCCAAACTTTACAAACAAAAACGAAGCACAACAATAAAGCCACTACAGCTTTCGCAAAAGCAAGCCTTTATTGCCACGATATTTCATTTAAGCAGACCTTGCTTAAAAACAAAATTATTCCTTCATGCCAGGTTGCACCAACTTCCAGTTTGTGTTTGCTTTTTCAGTAGCTACCATGTTTTTAACATCGGCAAGTAACTTTTTAGCATCGTAAATTATACCGTCTTTAATGGTATATTTAACGCCCCCAGCTCTCACTACCTTATTATCATCTGTTAAACGAACAGCTCCAGTTCCATATAAAACTTTTAAATTTTGTAATGGATTTTCTTCCACAATTACAAAATCTGCTAATTTTCCAATTTGAACAGAACCAATTTTATCTTGCCAGCCTAAAGCTTCGGCTCCATTTAAGGTTGCTGATCGAATTATTTCTAAAGGATGAAAACCTGCTTCTCGTAGCAGCTCTAACTCTCGGATATACGCAAAACCATACAATTGATAAATAAATCCTGAATCTGAACCTGTGGTAACTCTACCCCCTCTATTTTTATATTCGTTGACAAAAGTCATCCATAATTGGTAATTATTTTTCCAAGCCACTTCTTGTTCCGTTCCCCAATTGTGCCAATAAGATCCGTGTGAAATTTTGCTAGGCTCATAAAATTTCCACAAAGATGGCAAGGTATACTCCTCATGCCATTCTGCTCTTCTAGCTTTGTGTAAATCTCTACTTGCTTCGTAAATATTAAAGGTAGGATCTAAAGTAAAATCTAAAGCTAATAATTCGTTCATGACATTATTCCAATGTTCTGAATAAGGTTTTGCTGCTTGTGCCCAAAGTTTTCCTGCTTCCTCAAAACGATGTTGCTCATTTTGGTAATTATAATCCAAGGGATAGTTTTGTACCGTTTTGTCTTCAAATAAGGCTTCCGGCAATCCATACCAATGTTCCATGGAGGTTAAACCCGCTCTTGCTGAATGCAACACATTCCAACGAGCTACACTTAATTGCGCATGATGACAAGCCGAACCTAAGCCTAATTTTTTATTTTCTTCTAAAGCAGCTTTCATAATTTCTGGTTCTGCACCAAAAAATTTAATGCCATCTGCACCATTTTTAGCATTGTCTCTTACCCATTCTCGAGCTTGTTCAGGAGTATTAATTGCGCTGTTTGCGCCCGAACCAAAACCAACATAATCAAAAATTCTTGGTGCTATGATCTTATTTTTTGCACTTAATTGTTTCAATTCTTTTGCGTTGATGCCACTAGGCTGCCTAACCGTCGTAACGCCATGAGCCATCCATAATTTGAATACATATTCTGGACTTGCACCTTGCGCATTTCCTCCTATGTGCCCGTGCATGTCAACAAATCCAGGCATTAAATACATGCCATTGGCGTCCAATTCTTTAGCTCCATTTTTCAATTTTGGGCGTTCTTTTTCGTCAATAGCTACTCCCGGATAACCCACGACTTGAATTGAAACAATTTTATTGTTTTCAACCACAATATCAACTGGTCCTCGAGGTGGCGAACCATCGCCATTGATCAAGGTAACGCCTCTAATAATTAATTGACTATAAGGACCATCACCTAAATAATTTTCTTGAGATTGCAGGGTAAAATGAATCGCAAAAATTGCGATCCAAAAGAGATAAAGTCGTTTCATTTTATTTTTTTGTGCTTGTAATGTAAGCATAAAAAATAAAAGGGTACTCATTTTTAAAACCTAACTATAAAAGATAGGCTACCCTGAGAATTAAAAAAAAGCTTTTACTTCAAGGCACTTCAAAGAAAACCCAATTCTTTTCATGGTATCCCTTATACTCACAAAGGACAACCTAAAGAATAGTCCTAAAAAATATTGTGAATATACTTCTGCGGCCATGAATTTTACTGCCTTAAAACCACCTTTAGCGGCCCTTTCTAAGGCAAATTTAAATTTCACTTCATCTACCCAAATCTCAATTGAACTGATTTGCACATGACTCCTACTGCCTTTTTGTTAAAAATGACATGTACGAACATTGCCTGAATGGTTTTTTCTATGGAATTTATGGATTCCAATGATGTTTCAGCCTTCTGCACTTCTGAGCAAAGCCCAAGCGCTAAGAAAAATTACCAAACCCTCCTTTTAGTAGCAAGGTGTATTTTGAACTATTAAAGAGAGTGATGGTAATCGCGAGTACTATTTTTTACAATAGTATAGTATTTAAGGCTATATAATTGTACTAACTTCCTGTACAAATTTAAACACGAAATTCCCTTAACAGCTTCGCAACTCCAAAAAAATCATAATTATAAGCTATAAAAAAGTTGAGATTTTTCTAGTATGACATTTTTACTTTAAATTTGTTGAAAAAAGCTCATTATTAGACCATTGCCAAATGAAAAAGCATTTCCTCCTACTGTATTTTACTACTTTTCTGCTGTCTTGCAGTTCAAGTGAGTCTATACCGACAGACTCAGAACTTCCAACTGAAAATCAGACATTTAATATTACACTTGTGGTGCAGGGTGAAGGAACCGTGTCACAAGAAGCTATTAACGCTGCAAATGGTCCTAGCTATAGTCTCGGAACAAGGGTTCAGCTCACGGCCATACCTTCAGAAGGTTGGGCGTTTGTGGGTTGGCAAGGAGACTTGGTGCTCACTGAAAATCCAATAGAAGTAGTCATGAATAGTGCTAAAAGCATAACTGCAGTTTTTGAGACGGTACCCGACAACACTGGAGGTCCGATCGACCCACCTCCTGGAGATGAGTCACTCATTTATTTAGATTCAAATGGCTTAACAATAAAAGCTTATTCTACTGCTCAACCAGGAGATACAGCTATTTTAAATGGCAATCAGTACCTTATAGTAGATAATGAACTTCTTAGAGAAATTGTTGCAGATCAGCGCGAAGACCTTTCCAAATTAGTCACTACCTACGTCACAGATTTGAGCAATATGTTTAGAGACAAACAAACAATCACGCCTGATATTACCGGTTGGGATACGAGTGGGGTAATCAACATGAGTTATATGTTTTTTAATGCATCGGTGTATAATGGAGATCTTAAGTTTTGGAATACGGCTAGGGTTACAAATATGTCTTATATGTTTGCCCAAACCAATGCTTACAATCAGGATCTTGGTAATTGGAATACATCAAATGTGGTAAACATGGAAGGTATGTTTAATAATGCTATTGCCTTTAATCAAGATTTGAGCAGGTGGTGTGTTACTTTAATTCCGAATAGACCATTAAATTTTGCCACCTCATCGAATCTTTCAGAAAATTTTATTCCAAAGTGGGGCACTTGCCCTGAATAATTAAAGAACTAAGCCCATAAAAATCGATGGTTGAAACACTTTTTCCTTAAAGAAATGTTTCGATTATATAGAACCTATTACTTCTATAAAATGCGTTGCTAATTTTTATGCGCCTTGCTCAGAAAACATAGGGAACTACATTTACGCATCATAAACCAAATTGCCAAACCAAGATGTTTTTCTTGGCCTTACTTCAGGAGCTTCTTAGTCACTTATGGATTAGAATTTTAGTTACGCTTGCATAAAATTGTTCATTATTTTAAATTATTCTTTTTATATCCTAAAGAAAATGAGTATGTTTAATTTCAAATAATTCGTATGAAAAATCTAAAAAACTATACTGCCATTACGCTAATGGTATTGTCCTTATTTTCCTGTAAAGAAAATCAAAAATCGATGGTAGAAACCACCCTTGAAAAGGCGCAGCGTATTCATGAAAAGGTAATTACTATCGACACGCATGACGATATTAATGTTGCTAACTTTACAGATAGTATTAATTATACCCAGCGTCTTGAGAATCAAGTAAACCTTCCAAAAATGAAAGAAGGTGGTTTAGATGTGGCTTGGTTAATTGTGTATACCGGTCAAGACACTTTAACGAGTGAAGGCTATGCAAAAGGCGCTGAAAATGCACTCGCAAAATTTAAAGCCATTCGTCAACTTTGTGAAGATTTTGCTCCCGATCAAATTGGTCTTGCCCTGACCTCCGATGACGTTCGTAAGATTGTTGCCGAAGGTAAAAAAGTAGCTATGATTGGTGTAGAAAACGCCTACCCCATGGGAGAAGATTTGGCAAATTTTGAAAAATATTACAATTTAGGGGCTCGTTATATTTCTTTAGCTCATAATGGCCATAGCCAATTTTCGGATTCCAATACCGGTGAAAACGATTCTATTTGGTTGCACAATGGACTTAGTGAATTGGGAAAAAAGGCGGTGGCTGAAATGAACCGACTTGGGATTATGATTGACGTTTCTCACCCTTCAAAAGAAGCGATAAAACAAATGATTAGCTTATCGAAAACACCTATTATTGCCTCCCACTCCTCGGCTAGAGCCCTATGTGATCACAGCAGAAATTTAGATGACGAGCAATTGTTGTGGATGAAAAAAAATGGTGGTGTTGTACAAACGGTAGCTTTCAGTTCCTATTTGAATACCGAAAAACATGAAGCCAGAGCGGCATATCTAAAAACTATGTATGAAAAAATTGCCGATTCCTTAGAAATAAAATGGTACGAACGTTCACAATTAAGAGCGCTCTCTAAGGAAGACCAATCTGCTTTTAGAGAAAACTACGCCAAAGTCTTAAAAATAGGAGAAGAAATGTTGGCAACCCAGCCCGATGTTCCACCAGCTGTTGATGTGGCTGATTTTGTGGATCACATTGATTATATAGTAAAGCTTATTGGTATAGACCATGTGGGGATTAGTTCAGATTTTGATGGTGGTGGTGGTATTGAAGGCTGGTCCGATGCTTCAGAAACCTTAAACGTAACACTAGAACTCGTAGAGCGCGGCTATTCCGAAGAAGAAATAGCACAACTTTGGGGCGGTAACTTACTGCGTGTTTTAGATGAAGTTCAGGCTTTTGCCAAGGCACAAAAGAAATAAAGAATTTATTTAAATTTAAAAGCGCCATGGTAAAAGGTTTTCAACTTTTAACATGGCGCTTTCATTTTGAATATGCTCCCTAAAATTAAAAGGGGTTATTTATTTTCATATACAAGAACCCATTCCATAGTGTCCCCTTTTTGGAGTTTTTTAATTAATCGAAATCCATTTTTAAGATAAAAATTTTTTAATTTTTCCTCTTCAATCGTTAGCCAAAAATTGGTTTGAGGATGGTATTTTAAAAGTTCTTTTATCCATTGGGATCCTAAATTTTGTCCTCTCTTCGACTTCACGACCCACACATAACCAATATAAAAATAGCCCAAGTTCAACCAGTATTTGGCTTCGTCCTGAAAGTCTTTTACATCTTCCGAAAGCCCTTTGAAAATAACACCTCCAGCCACAATACTTCCATTTTCTTCAAGCGTATAAATTTCGGCCATCTCAGCATAGTTTTGCCAGTAAGGCACGATTCCGTTTTGCCAAGATTTGGGTAACAACTTAAAAAAAAGCTGCGGATCTTTTATATGTTTTTTAAATGTCAAATCCATTAGTTATAATAAGCCCCAAGACCATAGTTTATCAGAATCTACATACCATCGATCACCAATATCTGTTCGGTAATAACAGTTATTGATAATGACGGTTTGAATGCGATTATACATCATTTTTTGAGCATCCTTCATGGTTAAACCTGTTCCTGAGACCATCAAAGCTATTCCTGTATTCCCTGTAATGAGCCATTGACCATTTACATTTTTCAAATGCATAGGGTGAATTCCATCAATCGAATCTTTCTTTAAAACAACTACAGCGTCTTTTGAAAACAATTCAAATGTTTTTTTATCGTCATAAGGAAAAGGAGGTACTACTACAAAAGCGCCTACTTGGAAACCTTTTTTTACTTGAATTTGAAAACTTTTTCCTGTAGCTACCTTATACAACACCTCTCCAAAAGGCTCTGTAATTCCGGCTCTTTGAATAAAAATCTGAGGAAAACCAAAACGAGACGTAAATTCTAAAGGATAAATACCATTACCATTTACAATGCAATTGATATCAATATGCCCACAGAACTTATTTTTAGCCAAAATAGGTTCAAACTTTTTTAGCGTTTTATCAAAAATAGGCGAATCTTTTACCCAAAACATACTGCTACCCATTTCACCAGTAGAAACGCCCAGCTCCTTTGGAAATAACTTTTTATGCTCGAAAGTGATGTTTATAGGGCTTAAAAACTGTGTTCCATTAAAGAAAGCTGAAACCGAAATTTCAACACCTTTTACTTTTCGTTGCAGCTGAAAGGTACCAAAAGCATCGCCCCAAGACTTTTCATAGGCTTTAAGAACACGAATTACATCTTGTCCAGAATCATCGTTACCCACAAAAAGTAGTTGCTTTAATTCTTGTGTTTCCCCCGAAGGTTTTATCACATACGCATTAGGGTTTGCTTCAACATACTTAATAGCCTCTTTAAAGGTTGCAAACTCTTTAAACGGTAAAATATTAATCTTATGCCTTTTTAACTCTTCTTGACCAAAATTTCGATCAAGCTCTAATGCGTCCGTATAGCTAGTACCGCCAAAGACAAGCTTACCCTTTGCTCGTAATTCTTCGCATATTTTACCATGGCCCGTATAATCGAAAATGAGCACATCTGCCCAATCTATATGCTTTTTCCAATCTTGTACTTTTTTGATAAAGCCATAGCCTATTTCTCGCGATGCCTTGTCTTCTATATACATTTTAACCTCATTACCTTCTTGCAAAGTAGCCAGAGCAATGTCTAAGGATTCTCCCCAACGGGATATAAAAAGGAATTTTCTACTATTAATTTCTTTACTCAAAGTTATTTTTGTTTAAACATCATATCATAAAAAGGCCGTATCAGTATGACCCGTAAATTATCACCTTGTAAGTATACCTTATTTTTTTTCAATAAGTGTTATATCTTTTAATGTTAACACTTGGTAAGGTTCATTATCTTCATCCACAAGTTCTTCGGTAGTATAGGTAACTTTAAATATTTTCCCTATTAATTTGCGGTCTGCTAACACATATTTTTTACTTGCCGCTTCTTCTATTGTTGAAAAAGCATAGGTACTGAAATCTTCTTCAGAAGAAAAATAATACACACCTTCTTCTAGGCCTTCGTAAACAATGGTTACGGTAATTTCTTCTTGCGAGAAAGAAAGGAATGAAGTTAAAAAAAATAAAATAGAAATGCTTATTGTTTTTATCATGGTTTTAAAGTTTTAAATGGAACAAATTGAATCTCTCAACATATAAATTACCCTTAGTACCTTGTACAATAGGGTAACAAAACAATAAAATTACTTAGTGCGGCAAAAAGGTATTAGTGAAATACGCGGGTACCCTCAACGCTGCACCTAAACAGGTAAAGGCTATGGTAGCTTGATGAAATGAAATCTGCTGATTTATTTGGTGATCCACCCCGTAGATTGTTTTTGAAAATGATTTCAAGATCGTCAAAAACCCAAATTTAAGTAGTCTTCTCAAAGTGCTCTCCAAGTAGGTTTGAACACATTAATTTAGCCCACAAATGACGTAAAAAAAACAATATGTTGTACAGATTTAATTAGAAAAATAAGTTTCTAAAAAAACCAGTAACTTTACCTAAAAATTGATTTTTGTATACGATAGTTGACATAGAAACCACCGGAAACGGAGTTAAAGAAAGTAAAATTACCGAAATTTCTATTTTTAAATTTGATGGTTATACGGTTGTGGATGAATTTACAAGCTTGGTCAATCCAGAATGTGAAATTCCTTTTTTTATTACCGGACTAACAGGTATTGATAATGACTTGGTTCGAAATGCTCCTAAACTCTGTGAAATAGCCGACCAAATTTTAAGCATCACTGAAGGCACTATCTTTGTTGCACACAATGTAAACTTTGATTACCGCATTATCCAGAATGAACTAAAAACTCTGGGGCTTGATTTTTCAAGAAAAAAGCTATGTACAGTGAGACTTTCAAGAAAGCTTCTCCCCGGATATAATTCTTACAGTTTAGGAAAGTTATGTGCTGCATTAAAAATTCCTTTAAAAGACAGACATAGAGCTCGTGGAGATGCACAAGCAACGACTATTTTATTTGAAAAATTATTGCGAACAACCGATGCCTCTGAAGTTTTCACATCTTTTTTAAATGCCAAATCTCAAGAAGCTACTTTACCGCCAAACTTACCTAAAGAAGATTTTGATAAGCTACCCAAAAAACCTGGTGTTTATTTTTTTAAAAATGCACATGGTAAGATTATCTATGTAGGTAAAGCCATCGATATAAAAAAACGTGTGTTGAGCCACTTTTATGATAATTCTTCACGGGAAGTTATCATGTGTCAAGAGACCGCAGCTATCGATTTTGAGTTATCAGGGAGTGAAGTTCTAGCATTATTACTAGAGTCAGACGCTATAAAACAGCATTACCCCGTACATAACCGAGCGCAAAAAAGAAAAATACAAGCCTATGGTATTTTTAGTTATGAAGATAGGAATGGTATTCTTCACTTAGCCTCAAATACCTTAGCCCTAGCCCCTAACTCGTTTTATACCTTATACAGCAAAACAAATTGTCGCATATTTTTGCAGGAGGTCTGCAAGGCCTATAACCTTTGTCCTAAATTTTGCCATCTTCAAGAAAATATCTCACAATGCTCCCACTATGACATCATAGGTTGCGACGGAATTTGCCGAGGAACAGAAGACATCCTAGATTACAATGCTAAAGTGATCGCTGTAATACGTATGATGAAAGAAAAATCTAACCATTTTATCATAAAAGAAAAGGGAAGGACTCCCGAAGAAACGGCAATAATTTTAGTACAAGACAATGTCTACAAAGGCTATTGTTTTATTGATAATACAGAAAGCATAGCTGGTTTAGATGATGTAGTTAATGCTATCACTTTTCAAAAAAACACCTTTGAAACCCAACAAATCATCACCAACTACAGCACGAAATTTCCTGAAAAAATCCTAGAAATAAAAAATGTGCTCCCTTCAGCGCACTAATCCCTATTTCAGAATAAGCACTAAAACCACTAGAACATCATTAATTTTTATAGCACTGTACTCCAGCTAGAACACTAAAATAGCGCTATTTTTTTCTTTCACTGTTCATAAAGGAGATAAGGATAAGTATTAAAGCAACGACGACGGCTGCAAAAATACCTATCATTATAATTCCATTGTTCCAATTTACTAAAGATATAGCGAGTTGATTCATCATCTTGAAGCATTAAATTATGAGGCTAAATTACAGTAACAACTCCTTGAAAAATATGATAAAAATCATATTGAGATTTTTTTTAGGGTGTTTGATAGGATTCTGCAAAAAACCTTTTTCTTGGTGAAATTTACTTTACTAATTATTTCGCTCCGTTTCACAAAGTATCCTTAAGCCCCGCATAGAAAAAACTTAGAACTCTTTGTATTTCAAAGTATCAAAAAAAAGATACCTATGTAACTAATTTAGACGAATAAGAAAAGGTCCTCCCCTAGCCCCTCCAAAGGATAGGAATATTATATTAGCTTTTTAGGAGTCCCCCTTTGGAGCTTAGGGGCTCTTAAAGGGTTGTCGGACAAACGTATTCTGTCATCGCTACGTTGGTTTCTTTTAAAGCACCAAAACCTCCTGCAATATCGATAAAATTATGGATACCTCGACTTTTTAGTATCGATGCTGCAATTACCGAACGATAGCCTCCTGCACAATGAATAAAGAATGTTTCTTTCTCGGGAAATTCTGCTAGATAATCGTTTAAATTACTTAGTGGAGTATTTTCGGCATCTAATAGGTGCTCTGAACTATATTCGGTTTCCTTTCGAACATCAAATACAGCAGTGCTTTTAGCATTTATAGTTTCGGCAACCACTTTGGCAGTTAATGATGTAATGGTATCGTATTCTTTTGAAGCTTTTTTCCATGCCTCAAAACCACCTTTTAAAAACCCAATAGTGCCATCAAAACCAACCCGTGATAGTCGGGTAATAGCTTCTTCTTCATTACCTTCTGGAGTCACTAACAATAAGGGTTGTTCTACATCGGCAATAAGTGCGCCTACCCAAGGTGCGAAATCACCATTTAAGCCAATAAAAATCGACCTCGGAATATGTCCTTGAACAAAACTGTCTTGATGCCTAACATCTAATACAATGGCACCTGTTTCATTCGCTGCCATTTCAAAAGCATCAGGTGATAAGGCTGTAGCCCCTCTTTGGAGAACATCCTTAAAATCTTCATACCCCTCCTTATTCATTTTTACATTTAATGGAAAGTATTTTGGTGGCGGCAAAAGACCATCTGTTACTTCCTCTATAAATTCATTTCGCGTCATGTCTTTACGTAAGGCGTAATTCATTTTCTTTTGGTTGCCTAAGGTATCTACAGTTTCTTTCATCATATTTTTGCCACATGCAGAACCAGCACCATGGGCTGGATATACAATAACATCATCAGCCAAAGGCATAATTTTGCTTCTTAAACTATCAAATAAAGTACCAGCCAACTCTTCTTGCGTCATACTCGCGGATTTTTGCGCTAAATCGGGTCTACCTACATCCCCTAAAAACAAGGTGTCCCCTGAAAAAATAGCATGATCTTTTCCATTCTCATCCCTTAAAAGAAAGGTTGAACTTTCTATGGTATGGCCTGGTGTATGTAAAACTTTAATGCTAATATCCCCTAATTTAAATACTTGACCGTCCTCAGCTATGATGCACTCAAAAGACGGGTTTGCGGTGGGGCCATATACGATGTCCGCTCCTGTTTCTTTGGCTAAGGTAATATGCCCACTAACAAAATCAGCATGAAAATGAGTTTCAAAAATGTACTTTATTTTTGCCTTGTCAGCAGCTGCCCTTTTTATATAAGGCTGAACTTCTCGTAAGGGATCTATAATGGCCACCTCGCCTTTACTTTCAATATAATAAGCACCTTGTGCTAAACATCCTGTGTATATTTGTTCTATTTTCATAGCTATAATCTATTTATTTTTATAAAAATTGCACTAGGTTACTCGTCTAGAGTACCCTGCAAAGATTCATTCATTTCTCAGCAAAAATAGGCTTACTGCCATTTAATGTCAGTAACCTAGGTCACATTGACTAGCCTTTAAATTGATTTTGAAAGGCTATTTTATCTCTCAAAGCGATAATGGTCGATGGGTCATCGTAAAAAGCTACTGCCTCTTTTATTCTAACGAACAAATACTCTTTGTGTAATTCTCCGATAATACCACTATTAAAAATAATATCTCGTGCCGGACCTGTGGCCCCTGCGATATAAAATTGTATGTTTTTTTGATGTATTTCTCTAATTACCTTTTCCAAGGTTTCAGCACCCGTAGAATCAATATAATTGATGGCCTCCGCATTTAAAATAACAGCTTTTAAAAGTAATCCTTTCTTTTTTACTTCTTTTAGGAGTTGTTTTTTAAAAAAAGTACTGTTACCAAAATACAATTGTGCATCAAACCTGACAATTAACAAATCATCACGATTGATAATTTCCTTCGCAAATCGGTTTACATTTTTATAATAATCTGTTCCCTTTATATTTCCTAAAATTGCAAAATGTGGGTTTGAAGTTCTGTACACCATCAGTAATAATGAACTAAGAACACCAATTAAAATACCTTCAGGAATCCCAACAAACAAAGTGATTAAAAAGGTGATGAAAAGAATTACAAATTCATCTTTACGCTTGGTCCATAATTGTTTTGCATAAGCAACATCGATCAATCCAAAAACAGAAACCATAATGATGCTGGCCAAAGCTGCATTAGGTAAATAGTAAAAAATTGGCGTTAAAAATAACAAGGTCCCTATGACCATTAGTATCCCAAAAAGTGCCGATAAATTTGTTTTAGCACCGGCGGCTCCGTTTATAGCAGACCTCGAGAAACTTGCTGTTGCTATATAAGATTGAAAAAAAGAACCGATCATATTGGAAAGTCCTAAAGCTACTAATTCTTGATTTGATTCAATAGTATCTTCACCTGACTTTTCTTCTAAGGCCTTACCAATGGAAATCGCTTCTAAATAACCTACTAAAGCCAAGGTAATTGCCATGGGCCACAAGTCTAAGGCCTTATCTAAATGAAACGCTGGCAACTTAAAACTTGGAAGCCCTGTTGGTATGGATCCGACGATATGCACCCCGTAATTTTCTAATCTCAAGAAATAAACAGCCAAAATACTAGCTACAACTACGATTAAAATAGACGGAATTCTTGGGTTCCATTTCTTGAACAAAAGAATAGTCATAATACCTACAAATCCTATGACAAAGTCATAGCTATTTGTATTCGGGATGTTTTGAAAAGCGTTGATCACCAGCTGATGAAATTTGGCACTTCCTTCAATCGCTGTGCCTAACAAATGCTTTAATTGACTAAATATGATCACTATTGCGGCGGCTGAAGTAAAGCCACTAATAACAGGTTTGGACAAGAAATTTACCAAAAATCCCATTTTAAAAACACCCAAGACCAACTGAATACTACCTACTAAAAAGGCTAAAAAGATAGCCATAGCAATATAATTTTCAATACCCGTTATGGCTAAAGCACCCAAACCAGCGGCAACCAGTAATGAATCCATTGCAACGGGACCAACGGAAATTTGCTTTGAAGTACCTAATATCATGTACATAAAAACAGGGACTAAAGCCGTATACAATCCATAAACAGGAGGCAAACCAGCAATCATAGCATAAGCCATACCTTGTGGCACTAAAATAATCCCCACCGTAAGACCTCCGATAAGATCTTTTAGTAGGTTGCTCCTTTTGTAGTTAGGCAACCAATCTAATAAGGGTATGTATTTTTTCATCGGTCAAATGTACCGTTTAATGAATAAAAAGTTTGTAACCTTAGTTACGTTTTTCAAAAATATACTTTCCATAGCTTCAACAGTGAGATTCAAGACTGTTTTACTTTTAGCGTCAAGAAACTAGCCTGAGCGCTTTAGTATATTAGCTTTCAATGGATAAAAAAACCTGAAATACTTCAGAATTAGAATCTAAAAATCGAAATCCTTTGTCTAAATTATTTTGTTCCACTTCATAGGGATAAAATGTAATAGGTTCTATGCATATCATATTTGGAACTTCTGTCCAAAGCATAAAGTTGTGAAAGCCTTTTGTTTTGATCCTTAGGGAATGTTTATCTTTTAAAACAATTTCATCGCAATTTTCTACTTGAAATGCCCGGCTTCCAACGGCTAAAACTTCTTCTAGGGTAATGGTATCATTTTCGGTTTGTATCGTAGGATTGGAAGTTACGAGATGAAATGCAGGGTGATATCCTAACATAAAAGGCATCTTCTTCTCCCCAGAAATACTAAAGCTGATTTTTAAACCGTTTTCGTTTAGTTCAAACTTTTTCAAAAACTCAAAATCATAAGGCCATGTAACTACTGCTTCGCTTGATTTATCCGGATATTTTGAATTTTGAATTTTTGTATGAGCGGTATAGCTTTTCTTAAAAAGAGCGCTGGTATCTGACGATTCAATGAGCTGATACTTTAATTCACGTAATAAACCGTGTTGATCTTGAATTGCTGCTCCTTTTGGAGTACTAACCCTAAAATTCGCATCGGCGGTTGGCCCAATAATAGGAAACATTTCTGTATCCGCACTTCGCCAACCTGGATCTCCTTTTTGATGCATAAACTCGTGCTGATACACTTGATAACTGACCAGTTCGCCTGCGTCTATTTCTAAAGTAGTCGTATTAAAAAATAATTTAGTCATGCCCTACTATTGATTAATAAGTCTGTAAATTAAGATGGCAGTTCTTTTTGTTAGCGCTTCAATGGTATTTAGATTCACCGTTTCTTCAGGAGTATGTGCTCCTGACCCCATGGTACCCAAACCATCTAAACAGGCAACGTATTCGGCAACAAATGAAGTGTCTGCAGCGCCTCTTTTACCAGGGTCATAAGCTGCTACTTCTCCTTGACCCAAATCTAAACTTACTTGATTTAATTGTTTCAATAATTGTTGATTTCCTTCGGTAGGTTCCATAGCTGGATAGCTATCTGTAAAACTTATCGTTGCACTGGTATTGGGTAAATTATTGGCAACAATGTCGCGCATTTTATTCCGAGTGCTTTCCTTTTGCTCCTCTGACATAAACCTAAGACCACCTTTCACCATTGCGGTTTGTGCTACGACGTTAGATTTGCCAAAAGCGGTTCCTTTGCTGGTTTTTGGATCAAAGCTAACAAAGGTTCCTCCTAATAATACGCCGGGATTAAAGGTTAAAAATTCTTCTCCTTTTACGTCTTCATAAAAACTATTTAAAATACGTGACATTTCAAAAATAGCACCAACACCCGTATTTTCACTAAAAATACCTGATGAATGTGCTCTTTTTCCCTGCACATCTAGCTCCCAACCAGAGGAACCTCTTCTGGCTACTGTTGCATAGTTAAAACCTGTAGAGGTCTCAAAACCAAGAGCAATATCACTGCGTTTTGCAGCATCAATCAAATCTTTTCTACTGATATCAAGTGGTTTTCCCGCACTTTCTTCATCCCCTGTAAAAGCGGCTATAATTTGAGCATCATTTAGAAGTCCGTTTTCATGTAAGGCCTTTAAGGCGTATAAAATAATCACATTCCCCCCTTTCATATCATTTCCACCAGGTGCATGTGCCACACTATCATTAATCATTTTAAAGGTTTGAAAAGGGCTATCAGCTTCAAAAACAGTATCTAAATGCCCTATCAATACCAGTTTTTTTCCTTTTTTTCCAGAAGTTTCTGCAAATAAGTGCCCAGCACGGTTTAGTTCTTGCGGCATTTCTATCCATGACGTTTTAAAATTTATGGCATCAAAGGCATCCTTAAAAACAAAACCCACCTTTTTAACACCTTCAAGGTTTAAAGTCCCACTATTTATATTGACTACTTTTTCTAGAAAAGAACGTGCATCCGCATTATTTTTTTCTACCGAACTAATAATTTTTTTCTCAATCTTTGATAATTTTTGAGCGTATGCATTTCCTGTTAAGGTCAGTATTAACAGAAAAACAATGTGATATTTATTTTTCATAATGAAGGGTTTTAAATTTATTTTCTTAAAGATTCTTTATCGCTGCTTCTATCCAACTTGCTCTTGTTGTTCTCCCATTTTCTAAATAGTGTATTCCTACCTCGTAGCTTTGAACTACAAAAGTATTTGGCCTAATTTAAACGGCTTAAATAGCCCACTTTTCAAAATTCTAATTTCTGGCAATCATGCTATTCAGGAGGTGTTTATACGATGATAGTCTTGCTAAGATAGCACTATTCACCAAGCTTCAACTCCGTAGTTGTTCCCATCACACCTGCAATTGCGTCACAAAAGCAGGGGCTTGTAGCAATCTATCCAGGCCAAAAGAAATTAACCAAATATTACCAACATGGCGCCCATTATATTTATAAGCCCAAACCTTGGTAGTTCCGCCACCACAATAATCAGCATTCCCGAAGGCCATATTAAAATCCCAGATTGGCCCCATTTTTAATTTTTCATTCTTATCCTGTGGCAGGTAGGTGCTGATGTAATAGGCGTCAACATTATCCACAAGTTGGTTTAAGCTAAAATTATCGATAACACTATCCACAATGGTATGGCCATTTGTCAATACTCTAAAAAGGGAAATTTGAACTATTTCATTTTTAAAACCCTCACCTGTTGTATTATTTTTAGAACAAGAAGCAAGTACTTCTAAAACCAAAAATGAGACAGATAAATATTTTAACATTGTTTTCATGAGCCCTATTATTTTAGCCTTAATCAAATTTTATCGCTTTTACTGGCGAGATTTTAGTAATAATATATGAGGGGATTAAAAGCATTAAAGTACACAATAATAAAACCCCTATATTAAGCACAAGTATGGAGAAAAAATCGATATGTACTGGTATGTATTCTATGTAATACTCTTTAGGGTTCGGAAATTTAAAAACCCGGTATTTGTCTTGTACCCATAAAATTCCTAAGCCAAAAAGATTCCCTAATAACAAACCTACACTAATAAGGTAAGCTGCATTAAACAAAAATATTTTACGCACACTCCAATTTGTCGCTCCTAAAGCTTTTAAAACACCAATCATAGGGGTTCGCTCCAAAATTAAAACGAGTAAGGCGGTAATCATATTAATACCTCCCACAATGATCATAATCCCTATAATTAGGGCGGTATTAAAATCAAAAAGATCTATCCATTGAAAAATATGTCCGTATTTATTTTTTATTGATTTGCTGTCTAATGTAGCTAAAGTTCGTCCGTAAATTTCATTCGTTTTTTCATCTATATCATCAAAATCATTTAAAAAAACTTCGAAATTACCTACTTGATTTTCCTCCCATTTATTCATCCGTTGAATGTGACGAATATCCATAAAGACATAAGTGGCATCAAACTCTTCAAAACCGCTATCATAGACACCTACAATGGTTGATTTTTGTTGATTTGGTATTTTTGACGGGTCATTATCTCTTAGGAAAACTGAAAAAAAGGTATCCCCTAATTTTAACTTTAACCGATTGGCGAGTAAGCTCGAAATCATGACCTCATCGGTTCTTTCGCCACTGTAATCGGGCAAACGACCTGCTACCAAATATTCTTGAAAAACACTCCAATTATAATCTTCGCCTACCCCTTTAGCTAAAATACCTTCTACCGTGTCATCAGTTCTCACAATGCCACCTTTACTAGCCACTGCCTGAATATGTGATATACCTTGAACGGACTTAAATTCAGGATAAAAATCTTGCTCTAAAGAAACAGGTGTCACTGACACTTCTGAGCTGTTATTATCATAATTACTTATTTGAATATGCCCATTAAAAGCAGCTACTTTTTCTCTGATTTTCTTTTTAAGTCCAACCCCAGTAGCAATGGCAATAAGCATCATCACAATACTTATGGCGATAGCAGCAATGGCAATTTTTATAATAGGCCCTGACACTCCATTCCTATGAGTTTTACCAAAAGCCAAGCGTTTTGCAATAAAATATTCTAAATTCAATATGTGTTTTTTTAGCTAAGAATTTCTTAGAAGACTTTTAGTTTTTTTTGTAGACGATTAAAGCGAAAGGTCATTTAAACATTTTTTAGGAGCTAAAAACTTCATCCTTTTTTGTAAAAACTAAAAGGTGAAACCACTTCAATTTAAAAATCAAATAACTTCTTTTTCAAAAATACATTTTTATTACACAATGGGTATAACCTTTAGTATTTTAAACTCGCTACAGATCACATCTAAACTCTGTACACCTTACTCTTCAACCCTTGTAGGCTTTCTGTACCTATGAAAAGGCTGTTTTAAAAGTGATTTTAAATTACTGTTTTCAACTTCATCGGGAAAAGTATCGACGCCATACACTATAGCATCACGATCAAACTTTCTAAAGGTTCCAAAAAGGCGATCCCAGAGTGAAAATATGTTTCCGTAATTACTATCTGTATAAGGTAACACATAATGATGATGTATTTTATGCATATCAGGAGAAACCAATACCCAACTTATAGCTGCGTCTACTTTCTTAGGTAATTTGATATTCGCATGGGTAAATTGTGTGGATATTAAGGAAAGTGATTGGTATAACATGACAATACCAATGGGTGCACCCACCACCAAAACAGCCAATAGTGTAAAGGTAAAACGAATCATACTCTCTAGCGGATGGTGCCGGTTAGCCGTGGTTGTATCGACGTGGTGATCCGTATGATGTACTAAATGTATCATCCAAAGTGGCTTTACTTTATGCTCTACATAATGCGCCACGTAAGCACCAATAAAATCCATCAACAATACGCCAACCACTATATACGCCCAAAGCGGTAAAGACACCCAATGAATCACACCAAAATTATTTGCTACCGTCCAATCACTAGTCTTTAAGAGTAAAAAAGCTAAGGCAAAGTTGATGATAATGGTGGTTAAAGTAAAAAAGAGATTAGGTAGGGCGTGTTTCCATTTTTTATAAGAGAATTTAAATAAGGGCAAAGCACCTTCTAAAAGCCAAAAAAAAGTTATACCACCCACTAAAATCAAAGAACGGTGCAATGAGGGAATCGTTTCAAAGTAAGTTAGCAGTGCTTCCATAGGAATAAAAATACAAAAAAATTAAAACTTAATGTTCTTTTTCATAGCTTCTACAATAGCAAAAGCCGCTGGGCAAATCGCAACATTTTTGAGTGTTAAAGTACTAATTTGCTGAAACTTTTTACGGTTTGTATGTGGAAATTCACGGCAAGCCTTTGGTCTTACCTCATAAATTGAACAATAATTATCAGCTCCTAAAAAAGTACAAGGCACTTGTTGTAACACATAATCATTTTCTTCATCAAGGCGCAAATACTGAGCCATAAACTGCTGTGGTTTTAGCTTAAAATGTTTTGAAATTCGTTCGATATCTATAGTTGTAAAAAGTGGCCCTGTGGTTTTACAACAATTGGCACATGCCAAACAATCTGTTCTTTCAAATTCACTTTCATGCAATTCTTGCATCAAATAATCTAAATTCTTGGGTGGCTTTTGCTTTAGTTTTGAAAAGAATTTTTTGTTTTCGCTATGCTTACCTTTGGCGAGCTTAGGCAATTTGGCTATTTCATCGTCCATTGCTTTAATACGCTACCTGTTTTATACAGCTTTTTTTTGAAGAATTTTTTCGGGGCATTTAGTAAGTAGTACTACAATTATCTATATTCTATGCCAAGCCCTACTCTTTTATTTTTTAAAGTTATTTAAATACCTGATTTTTGCTGCAAAATACGAAATAAATGGCAAAGGATATTTTTGGAAAGGCAGTTTTAGACTTTCAAAATGGAAATTACACGTCAGACATCATTACCTATTCATCTTTTGAGGAAGAAGATAGCCTGCCACTACCCTATTTATTTCGAGACTTTAAACAAATGCCTAAGTTAGAACAAAAGGCGCTAGCCTTGTGCAAAGGCAACATTTTAGATATTGGCTGCGGTGCCGGAAGCCATAGTTTGTACCTACAGCAAAAAAACCACAGGGTTACGGCCTTAGATTATTCGAAGGGTGCCATCGAAGTTTGTAAGGAAAGAGGTATTATTGCTACTAAATGTGTAGATATTTACGATTTTAAAGGAGAAACCTTTGACACTCTTTTATTACTAATGAACGGAATTGGTATTGTCGGGAAATTATCAAATTTAAATCGGTTTTTTAGCCATTTAAAAAGCCTCTTAAACCCTAAGGGGCAAATTATAGTTGACTCTAGTGATTTAATTTATATGTTTGATGAAGATGAAGATGGTGGCTATTGGATTCCTGATGGTAAAGCCTATTATGGCGAAGTAAGCTTTACTATGGAATATAAAGGAGAAAAAAGCAATACTTTTGATTGGCTTTATGTAGATTACAATACCTTACAACGAGCCGCCATAGCCAATAATTTAAAATGTGAACTGATAGAAGAGGGCGAGCATTTTGACTATTTGGCTAAACTTAGCTTAGACACATAATAGAACGTTTTTACCAACGTTCTGATAAAGTAGGGTTCGTTTTTACTACATTTAAACTATGAAAAAGAATTTATTTACTGTTTTTGCCTTTCTTCTGTTGTTTGTTTTTAGTTGTTCTAAAAATTCAAATAGTGATACGGATTCAGATGCCAACCAACCGATTGACAAGCCCGCAAGCTTTAAAGCGATAGGAGATTCTGCGAACGACTTATTATCTAATGATAAATTTGACAAATTAAAAATAGAAATTGGATATGTAAAAGACTTTAAACCTTCCCCAACCACAATAGCCGATTTAGTAGAGTTTTTAAAAGAACGAACCTTTAAAGAAATCATAGACATCACCTATATAGAACTTGATTCGCCAAACAAAGAAACCTTAAAACTGCAAGAAGTAGCTGATTTAGAAACCAAAAACCGAACAGCTTTTAATCAAGGCAAAACTTTGGCAGTCTATATTTATTTCTCTGATGCACCCTCTGATGATGATGAACCTGAGGCCGATTTAGTAACCTTAGGAGCAGTTTACCGAAACACCTCAATGGTGATTTACGAATCTACAATTATAAATTTAGCCGCCAAAAGCACTCGTATTTCAACAGGGACTGTAGAAACAGCCACTTTACTACACGAATTTGGGCATTTATTTGGACTCGTTAACATAGGTTCTGATATGGTAAATCCGCACGAAGGTGTTACCACTGATGAAGTAAGTGGCGAGGAAATTGGCAACAAACATTGTAATCAAGATGGATGCTTAATGCGGGCTGAATTAGAATTCGGTGTGGGTATGCGTAAAATGATTACTGCAAAAAACGGACAAGTACCCGATTATGATGCAGAATGTTTGCTTGATTTAAATGTGAATGGTGGACGTTAGTTGTTAGTTGAAAATTTGAAATTAAACTATCAAATACGAGAAATTTTCAAGTATTTAATGCTAAAAAAACAACCCCGAAACTTTTCACCCAAAACCTAACACCCAATACCCAGCACTGTTCTAAGGGATATTTAAATATTTATGTGTTTGCAGTGAGACTTTCCATTTTGGATTTTTCATGACATAATCGACAATTAAAGGCACCACTTTATCACGTACACTCCATTCTGGCTGTAAATACAAAATACAATTGCCATTTGTTTTTGCGGCCTGTTCTTCGGCAAAAATAAAATCGTGCTTGTTAAAAATAATAATTTTCAACTCATGTGCTTCATCGTAAATTCTGCCGACGGGTAACTTGTTTTTCTTCGGCGAAAGGCAAATCCAATCCCAGATACCCGTAAGTGGGTAGGCTCCCGATGTTTCAATATGTGTTTTAAGGTTCTTATCTTTTAAACCTCTTGTTAAAGGCCCCATATCCCATGTAAGCGGCTCACCACCAGTAATTACAATAGTATCAGAATATTTCGCTGCATGATCAATAATAGTTTGTATAGCGGTCGGGGGATGCGTTTCCGCGTTCCAACTTTCTTTTACGTCGCACCAATGGCAACCCACGTCGCAACCGCCAACTCTAATAAAATAGGCTGCTGTACCTTTATGAAAACCCTCGCCTTGAATGGTGTAAAATTCTTCCATTAAGGGTAGCATTTCCCCTTTATTGACTAATGCCAAAACTTCATTTTCTAACATTTTGCAAAGATACAATAAGAATTTAGAAAGCTACCTAAACTATAGCTATCTGATCCTAGAAAACTGTTTTTTTTAGGCATTACGAAGAACAGCCAAGAAATGAAAGAGCTAATGATAATTCATGTATCAAACTAGTTTTTAGCCGCTATAACCTCAATTTCTATCTTAGCGTTTCTGGCTAATCCGCTTGCGGCAAAAGTTGTCCTGGCTGGTTTATTGGTGAAATATTGGCTATAGACTTCATTAAAAATTGCAAAATCATCCATAGTGCTTAAAATAACAGTACATTTTACCACATTCGATAAATCCATCTTATGATGTTCCAAAACTGCCTGAATATTTTTTATGGATTGTGTGGTTTCTGCTACTATACCACCTTCTACTAAAGTTCTTGTGGTATGATTCATCCCTAGTTGACCAGATAAAAAAAATAGATTTCCAACTTCTACAACATCACTAAAAGGTGCTGATTGTTTCTTTATCTCGTGAGATTCGTGATAAATGACAGCCATTTTGTCTTGCGCGGCGGTATTAAAAACGAAAAACAACAGACCTAAAAAAATAAAATAACTTTTCATGACACGAATACTTTATAATTAAAAAATGAAATTTAATATTGGTTTTTCTAATTGTATAAAATTACCTTATTTTTACGGAAACTATAGTTAAAAATGAGTACTAAAGAGCAGTTCTTTACCCATATTGAAGAAGGATACACAACCAAAGGCGATTATATTACCATGGGTTCTGCTATTTTAGATGGCGAAACCATGACCAATGCTTTCGTAAAAATTCCCCTCAAAACCTTAAATAGGCACGGACTTATTGCGGGAGCCACTGGTACAGGAAAAACCAAAACGCTTCAAGTAATTGCAGAAAATTTATCGGAGAAAGGAATTCCCGTTTTATTGATGGATCTTAAAGGAGATTTAAGTGGCTTGGCACAACCCAGCCCCGGTCATGCAAAAATAGATGAGCGCCACGCAAAAATAGGACTCCCCTTTGAAGCAAAGAGCTTTCCTGTTGAAATATTATCACTATCTGAACAAGATGGTGTAAAACTTAGAGCTACAGTATCAGAGTTTGGTCCTGTTTTGCTTTCGAGAATATTAGACTTATCAGATGCCCAAGAAGGCATTGTTGCTGTTATATTTAAGTATTGTGATGATCATAAGTATCCGCTTTTAGATTTAAAGGATTTTAAAAAAGTATTGCAATATGCTACCGAAGAAGGCAAAGAAGAGTTTACCAAAGAATATGGAAGGATACATACGAGCTCTACAGGCACTATTCTGAGAAAAATAATTGAACTCGAGCAACAAGGAGCTGAATTATTCTTCGGAGAAAAATCTTTTGATGTTCATGATTTAACCAGAGTTGATGCTCAAGGAAAAGGCTATATTAATATTTTACGATTAACTGACATTCAAGATCGTCCTAAATTATTCTCCACCTTTATGTTGAGTTTATTAGCGGAAATATATGATACGTTTCCTGAACAAGGCGATAGCGATAAACCAAATTTAATTTTATTTATAGATGAAGCGCATTTAATATTTAATGAAGCTTCCAAAGCGCTTTTAAATCAGATAGAAAGTATCGTAAAGCTCATTAGATCTAAAGGAATAGGCTTGTATTTTGTAACACAAAACCCAACTGATGTGCCCAATGAAGTTTTAGCTCAACTTGGGTTAAAAGTACAGCATGCCTTGAGAGCATTTACCGCTCGCGATAGAAAAGCGATTAAACTAACTGCCGAAAACTATCCCGAATCTGAATTTTACGATACCAAAGAAGTACTTACTTCATTGGGGATTGGCGAGGCCTTAATCTCTGCCTTAGATGAAAAGGGTAGACCCACCCCTTTAGCGGCAACGATGCTTAGAGCGCCAATGAGTAGAATGGATGTTTTATCGGATAAAGAATTAAAACAAGTCATCACCAACTCTACACTCGTTTCTAAATATAGCGAAATCATTGACCGTGAAAGTGCTTATGAAATTTTAAACAAAAAAATTGAAAAAGTAGAAGAGCTTGCACAAAAAGAAGAAAGCCATGCAAAAAAGAGCAGCTCCACCCGAAGAACAACATCCAGCACAAGGATGAATCCCGTAATTAAAGTTTTAACGAGCGCTACTTTTATTAGAGGTGTCTTAGGGGTACTAAAAAAAGTAATGCGTTAATTCAAATTACCTAAAAAAACAGACCATTTTATATGAAACACTTATCATCTATTGCATTTTTGGCAAGCTCCTTATTTTTTATTGGTTGTTCTACTGAAAACCCTAAATTCAAGATTAAAAATGACAGTCTCGGGCTTATCACCAAAAATACAAAAGTAACCGATTTAGAGACTATTTTTGCGGAAGACTCTATTGTCACCAGTGAAGGAATACCGAAGTTAAATTCGATCATGACTACTGAAACAGCTATAAAAAATGATTCAGTCAACAATAAAAAGGCCATTATTAACCCCGATTTAATGTACCAAAAAATAGAGGTTTTTGAAAAAGGAGGTTTACCATTGTTAAGCTTAACACCGACTAATGACTCCACGGCAACCATTGAAAATATTCGTATTTATGACCCTCGGTTTACTACTGAAAAAGGGCTAAATATCAATAGTACCTTTAAAGATATAAAAGAAAAGTACGCTATAAAAAAGATCATTACCTCGATGAATAATGTGGTCATCCTTTTAAAAGAAACCGGACTTTATTTTACCATAGATAAAAAAGAATTACCTGAAAGTTTGAGATATGATTCTAGTTTAAATATCGAAGAAGTTCAAATACCTGATGCTGCAAAAATAAAATACATGATGTTGGCTTGGGAATAGTTCATTTCTGATTTTGAAAAAAGTTTCAAGTTTCTGGTTTACACTTTTTAGGTGAAAATAAAATTGAACCTCAACCCTGAACCTACTAACTTTTGATATTCGACATTTACACCTTTTATTTTATGAAAAAATATACCCTTCAAAAATCTCCTTTTAGTGTCCCGACAACTGATGGTAAGAAAATCGAGGAGCATTTCGGTAAACCTAGTACAAACGATGACGGGCTGAGCATTGCTAAAATGGTGGCGCCTCCAGGATGGAGCGAACCTTTTCAAACACCAGAATTTGATGAATATACTTTTGTTATAAAGGGCAAAAAGCAGTTTATAATTAGTGGAGAAACTATCATTTTAGAAGCAGGTGAGTCGATTAAAATCGAAAAAAATACGAGAGTTCAATATTCCAATCCGTTTACTGAAGCATGTGAGTATCTTGCTATTTGCTTACCCGCTTTTGATTTTACGAAAGTTCACAGAGAAGAAGCATAATATTACTTCATGAAGAAAATCATAAATACTATAGTACCCCTGGCATACGGAAGCTACTTTAACACTTTAGCCCTATTTTCAAAGGATATAGTAGCCAAAAAAGCCTTTGTCCTTTTTTCTTCACCCAGAAAAGGTGCTATTTTAGAACATCAAAAAAATTATTTAAACAAGGCCAAAGCTGAAGTAGTTAGTGCTGAAAATATAAAATTACAAACCTATACCTGGAAAGGAAATAAAAAAACCGTTTTATTATTACATGGCTGGGAAAGCAATGTCTATAGATGGAAAAATTTAATTGAATTTTTAAAACGAGAAGATTATAATATTGTAGCTTTTGATGCTCCCGCTCATGGAAATTCGACAGGGGATTTTTTAAATGTGCCCATTTATAATGCCTGTTCAGAAAGGGTCATTGAGCTTTACCAGCCGAATTATATTATTGGTCACTCTATGGGTGGCATGACGAGTATGTACCACCAATATAAAAATCCTACCAACACTATTGAAAAAGTGGTGTCGCTCGGATCACCGTCAGAACTTTCTGAAATCATAGCACATTACCAAAAGCTTTTAAAATTTAATGATACCGTTCTAGACAGTCTAAACGAGTATTTTAAACAAATCTATGGTTTTTCTTTTGAGGACTTTTCTATTTCAAAATTTTCAAGTGAGTTTTCAACCAAAGGGCTTTTAGTTCACGATGAATTTGACACCATAGCACCGTTTAGTGCCGCGGAACGAATTCATAAAAACTGGCAAAATAGCACCTTACTCAAAACTCAAGGCTTAGGACATTCCCTTCATCAAGACGATGTAAATATTCAAATTATAGATTTTTTGAAATCAGAATAAAAAACTATTTTTATTAAAAAATAAATTATGACCTCAGTTACCCCTTTTCATATTGCAATTCCTGTTCATAACTTGGCTGAATGCAGGACCTTTTATCGCGAAATCTTAAATTGTGAAGAAGGCAGAAGTAGTGATCATTGGGTAGACTTTAATTTTTTTGGACATCAATTAGTTATTCATTATAAACCAAAAAACGAAACAGAAACCACGCACCACAATCCTGTTGATGGTCATGCTGTTCCAGTACCTCATTATGGTGTAGTTTTACCTTGGGAAGTGTTTGAGTCTTTTTCTACAACCTTAAAAGCTAAGGGCGTTAAATTCGTTATTGAACCTTATATTCGCTTTAAAGGTCTTGTTGGTGAGCAAGCCACCATGTTCTTTTTAGACCCTGCAGGAAATGCTTTAGAATTTAAAGCCTTCAAAGATATGAAGCAGTTATTTGCGAAATAATCTGAACGAACCATGAGGCCTATCTATTGAGGAAGGCTATTTAAAAGTAATCGTAAAGGTAGTTCCCACATTAACCTTACTTTCTACGCAAATTGTGCCACCTAGTTTATGCACGTGATTGCGTACTAGGTATAAGCCAACGCCTTTACTGTCTTTATTGTTATGAAAGCCTTGATTTACTTCAAATATTTTATCCCCTACACTATTCATATCAAAGCCTAGACCCGCATCGGAATAAATTAATTTTTTTCTACCTCCTTCTACTTTTGAAGTAATTTTTATTTTTGGAACACTATTAGGTTTAGCAAACTTAATAGAATTGCTGATAAAATTTAAAAAGATACTTTCCAAATAAGGACGATTAAAAGAAATTGTATCTAATGCTGTAAAATCGCATGTAAACTCAGCCCTTGAAGATTCAATCAATGTACTTATGGTTTTTTGAACATCCCCAAGCACCTGCTCAAAACTAAGTTCTTGTTCTTGTATTTCTAAGGTATCAGCATGTTTCAAATGATCGATATAGTCGTCTAAAGATTTCTTTAAACCTTCTGCTGATACTTTAATAAGTTCAAGAATTTTGACATTCTCTTGATCCACGATACCCTCTAAATTTAATAAATTACTCAGTGCCAATATATTATTTATTGGCGATCGTAAATCATGTGAGGTTTTATAGTTTAAGGTTTTTAAGTTTTGATTTTTTTTGTCCAACTTTACAAATTCTGCGGCGCGCTCTCCTTCAAGCTTTTTTCTATAACTTATATCTTTGGCTAAGGCGTAAATGAGTTGCTCGTTGATTAAAGGAATGGAGGTCCAATTGAGCCAAATAATTTTTCCGGTTTTACTGATATACCTGTTTTCAAAATTCACGAGTGGCGTTCCACTCATAAGACTTTCTCTAAAACCCTTGGTTAATTCTCTATCTTCTTCAAAAATAAAATCACTTATTTTGTTATCCATGAGTTCTTCTACCGAATAACCCAAAAGACTAACAAAAGCAGGGTTTACTTTTTTAAAATAGCCATCAAAACCCGCTATACAAAGTAGGTGTAATGAATTATTAAAAAAAGGTTCTAAACTCAAATTCATGTGGTAGTAAATCAGCCGGTTGGTACAGAAAATACGCTAAATAAATAACGGATAGGTAGGCTCGTTTATTTTCTACCTCTATGACGTTCTCTAGCCAATAAGGTGTTTTTTAATAGCATAGCAATGGTCATTGGGCCAACCCCACCTGGAACCGGGGTGATAAATGATGCTTTTTTACTTACGGCTTTAAAATCTACATCACCCGTAATATAATAGCCTTTTTCCTTGGTATCATCGGCCACTCTGGTAATCCCTACATCAATAACAACAGCGTCGTCTTTTACCATTTCAGCTTTTAAAAAATTGGGCACCCCTAGTGCCGATATGATGATATCTGCCTGCGAAGTTATTTGTGTTATGTTTTTGGTATGACTGTGGGTTAACGTAACCGTTGAATTACCAGGCCAACCTTTACGACCCATTAAAATACTCATGGGCCTACCTACAATATGACTGCGACCAATAACTACGGTATGCTTACCCTTCGTATCTACATTGTAACGTTCTAAAAGCTCTAAAATTCCAAACGGTGTTGCTGGAATAAAAGTACTCATGTCAAGCGCCATTTTTCCGAAATTCATAGGGTGAAAACCGTCAACATCCTTATCAGGATCTACAGCCAGTAATACTTTTTGCGTATCAATTTGTGGAGGTAATGGCAATTGAACTATAAAACCATCGATTTGGTCATCTTCATTTAGTTCTTTAATTTTATTTAAAAGTTCTAATTCAGAAGTAGTGCTTGGCATTTTAACCAAAGTAGACTCAAAGCCCACACGTTCACATGACCGTACCTTGCTCCCTACATACGTTAAACTTGCACCATCATTACCCACAAGTATGGCCGCTAAATGAGGAACTTTTTCTCCTCGTTCACGCATTTTAGCCACTTGTGCTGCAATTTCTTCTTTAATTTCGTTTGATACTTTTTTGCCGTCTAGTAGTTGCATTTGTTTCGTTATTCGTTGATGATTTCTTTTGAACCGGTTTCATTATTTCATGCCTTTCATCGCACCCATCATCTGCATCATTTTTTTGCCGCCACCGCCTTGCATCATTTTCATCATTTTACTCATTTGATCAAATTGTTTTAGCAATTGGTTAACTTCTTGAATGTTTCTACCACTGCCTTTAGCAATTCTCTTTTTTCTGCTGGCATCCAATTTTGAAGGTGTTGAGCGTTCTAATGGCGTCATCGAATGAATAATCGCTTCAACATGTTTAAAAGCATCATCATCTACATCTAAGCCTTTTAATGCCTTCCCTGCACCAGGGATCATCCCCATTAAATCTTTAATGCTTCCCATTTTCTTGATTTGCTGAATCTGACTTAAAAAGTCGTCAAAACCAAACTGATTTTTTGCTATTTTCTTCTGTAACTTTCGGCTTTCCTCTTCATCAAATTGCTCCTGAGCTCGTTCAACCAAAGAAACAACATCACCCATTCCTAAAATACGCTCTGCCATACGAGAAGGATAGAACACATCAATGGCATCCATTTTTTCTCCTGTACCAATAAACTTAATGGGTTTATTTACAACAGACTTAATCGATATGGCGGCACCACCACGCGTATCACCATCTAATTTTGTTAGAATAACCCCATCAAAATTCAGAATATCATTAAAAGCTTTAGCCGTATTTACGGCATCTTGCCCAGTCATGGCATCTACAACGAACAAAGTTTCTTGTGGCCTTATGGCTTTATGAACATCGGCAATTTCTTTCATCATTTGTTCGTCAACCGCCAAACGACCTGCCGTATCTATGATCACCACATTATGACCATTGGCTTTTGCATATGCGATACCTGCTTTTGAAATCGCCACAGGATCGGTGTTTCCTCGATCAGAAAAAACTTCAACACCTATTTGATCGCCAACCACATGTAACTGATCAACCGCTGCTGGTCTGTACACATCACAGGCCACCAATAAAGGTTTTTTAGATTTTTTAGTTTTTAAAAAATTAGCCAGTTTGCCAGAAAAAGTAGTTTTACCTGAACCTTGCAAACCAGACATTAAAATTACTGAAGGATTTGCAGCTAAATTGATGCCTTCTGCCTCGCCACCCATTAAGGTTGTTAATTCATCTTTAACCAATTTTACCATTAACTGGCCTGGCTGTAAAGAAGTTAACACATTTTGACCTAAAGCCTTGTCTTTTACCGTATTTGTAAATTGTTTAGCGATTTTAAAGTTAACATCGGCATCCAATAAAGCTCTACGAACTTCCTTTAAGGTTTCAGCAACATTAATTTCAGTGATTTGTCCATGTCCCTTTAGAACATGAAGTGCTTTATCTAGCTTTTCGCTTAAATTATCAAACATAGTTTTACAGTATTATCAAGAGTTGCAAATTTAATAATAACAACGGGAAGTCTGTTGTTTCACACAAAAAAATATAAGCACAAAAAAAGGCAGCTATTATGGCTGCCTTTTCTGAGATTAAGTTCACCTCTGCGCAGACTTGCCGCACTTGGCCGTTCTGAGTACTTCATAAGCGATACGATGAAGGCTTGAGAAGTGAGGTCTAAAAACAAGTTAAGTCTTAAAATTAATCACATACTTTAGTTAATTTAATAATTTCGTCTCCTCTTTTTAGCTTAAAAAAGTTATCCCCACATTCAATGACATTCCAATCCCCTATATAATTGGCAAGGGTCATGCTCAAATCGTTCCATCGTAATGTGGTACCTTCAATATCCCAGTTTCCTTCGTCTACAACTGTATTATTAGGATTGTGAACATGAATATTTTTGTTAGAGAAGTCAATTTTTAAATCCTGAAAAAATGTACCATCTTCATTGGTAATTTTCCATTTACAATTTTGTAACACATCACTAATGTACGATTCTGTGCAAACTATAGCTTCATCACAGTTTCGCTCAATAATTAATTGATATGGTGCTGTTCCAGGCAGTTCAAATACTACTCGCTCAGAATACACTTCTGCCACTGGCCATTCTAAATTTAAGTTGGTTTCGGCATCCATTGTAAGCGCCATGACCAATACGTTTTGTTCGTTAAGTTTTATCTCCCAAGTACCTTGAGATTCAGTACCGTCATCTTTTAATAAGCTAACCCTATTATCTGCCTTGAATTTAAACTCGTAATCTTCGAGACCTTCAATTGGATCGCCATTTACCATTAGCTTTTCAATATCCCAATTACACTCTTTTAAGATGGTACGTAATCGTTCAGGAACATTTGTTACAAAATCACATTTTCTTTTCATGATTATTTTATTGCCATCACCAGCGAATAATTTAATTTTCCCTTCCTCGATTTCATAAACAAACCATTCTAAAGAAAAATCAACTATAGCCTCGAAGCTTAAGGTAAGCAACACTCTTTCTTCCCCTACTCGGCTGGTCCAAGTTCCATTAAGAATGTTACCTTGTCTATCAAATACCTTAACCTCTCCATTTTCTTTAAAATTCATGGCATATTCAAAGTATCGATCTGTTTGATCTTGATTATTTCTCTTTACTTCTCGAACTAAAAATGGACATTCTATTAAATAATTATCTAATCGTTCTTTATTAAAATCATCATCATTATAATCATCATCATCGTCTTCATCACAGGCGTTCTTTGCGCTTCTTAACGCATTTGCTAATTCTGCATTATTTTCAACTGTAATTTTTTGACCATCATACAATTCTAACTGCACTGGAAAATCTAAGCTTACAATATCATCATCCTCTAAATTGTGAAAGAAACGACGTAACTCTCTATCACTCTCTACAACAACATTACCGGTTTGTTGATTATTAACATCGAAAGTAAAGAAGGTTAAGGGGTACACAAAATCTATACATTCGATATCATCATCACCTCCACCTTCAATACAGTCGGAGGCTAATTCTCTTAAATCTTCTACATTATTGATGGTAATCTCTGTGAAATCAGATAGGGTTATGTTAATTGGAAAAATAATATCAAGAATATCATTATCATCGTCTAACTCATCAAAAATCTTTTCTATGAGTTTTAAATCTTCGATAGCATCTATTGTAATTTCTAAACCGTTAATTTTTACAGTATATGGAAATTGTATGGCGATACAACTAGAACCATCCACAATATTATCAAAAGAGCCATCATTAGCACTAGCTTGTTTAATTAAAGTTGCTGTGGCAGAATTTGCGGTTATGCTCGTTTGATCATCGGCGTTTGGTAATTCTTCAAACTCACTTTGGCATGCATTAAATAGAATTGCAAGCACTAGTAGGAAAATTGTTGCAAGATTTTTAAATACGGTTTTCATAATAAATTGGGTTTTAATATGTTGTTATAGTTTAAAAACAACTAGGTTTAAAAATACCCTACCTTAGTATTAAGTTTTTTTGAAATATATTTGACAAAACTCTGAATTATATGAGCGCCAAAGATGAGAATGTGTGTAAGGAAGAAATATATAAATCTATTTTTACAGCTCATTCTAAAACGATCTTTAACTACATTTATTATAAATTTGGCAATGAAGAAAAGGCATATGACGCCGTGCAGGAAGCCTTTTTAAAACTATGGGAAAATTGTGCAAAAGTAAGCCCCACAAAAGCAAAATCGTTTGTATATACCATTGCTCAAAATCTCTATTTAAATGTACTTAAAGCTGAAAAGGTACGCCTTAAGTATGCAGATGATACCCTAAGGGTAACAAATGAATCCCCTGAATATTTATTAGAAGAAAAACAATTTCAAGAAAAGTTAAATAAAGCCTTAAGTGATTTACCCGAAAATCAAAGGACCACTTTTTTGCTTAACAGAATTGACGGCAAAAAATACGCGGAAATAGCTGAAATTGAAAACGTGAGTATTAAGGCCATAGAAAAAAGGATGCACTTAGCGCTAAAAACACTTAGATCGAAAATTGAAGGGATTTGAGTTGACAACGTTAAGGTAGGGTTTTTTCTTTGCCAATTGTTATATACCTATAAAGCATAAGTTATGCACGAAAATTACTTAGCCAAATGGCTTGCGAATGAGCTAACAGCAGAAGAACTTGAGATTTTTCAAAAGTCGGATGAGTTTGCTAGCTATCAAAAAATTATTAAAACTTCGGAAGGTTTAAAAGAACCAAGTTTTAATATGGATAAGGCCTTATCTGATAGTACGTTGAAAAGAAATACTAAAAGGACTAAAGTCATTGCCATGCATCCGTTTAAAAGATTAATGCGCATTGCAGCTGCCGTAGCTTTGCTATTCACTGGTACTTATTTTTATTTTAATTCCCAAAGTAATACGGTTGAAACAGCTTTAGCAGAAAACACGTCATTGCTGTTGCCAGATGCTTCTGAGGTACTCTTAAATGCCGACTCTGAGCTTAGCTATACCGAAAAACATTGGGAAACAAATCGTGATATAAAACTTCAGGGCGAAGCGTTTTTTAAGGTAGCTAAAGGACAACAATTTACGGTAGCCACCGCAAACGGACGCGTACAAGTTTTGGGTACTCAATTCAATGTAAAGAGTAGAAAAGATTTTTTTGAAGTAACGTGTTATGAAGGTTTAGTACGTGTGAGCTACGATAGAAAAACAATAGAATTACCGGCTGGAACTTCTTTTTTAGTGCTTTATGGTAAAGTAATCGATAGCCAACCTACTAAAATGCTTGAACCTTCTTGGATTCGCAATGAAAGTACTTTTAAAAGTATTCCATTAAGCTTTGTTTTAAATGAGCTTGAACGGCAATATAACGTCACTATCGACGCTAAAAAAATCGACCTTAGCACTCTTTTTACAGGCAGTTTCAGCCACAAAGATTTAGATCTTGCGCTTCGAAGTATTTGTCAGCCTACCCAATTAAATTTTAATTTAGAAGGAAATAAAGTGCTTTTATATGCTAAAAACGCACCGTAAATTTTTTAATTTCATTTTAAGCCTCTTTTTTATTTTTGGTAGTTTTTTTTGTGAAGCACAAGAAAAACAAGAAACATACATTCCATTATTAAGCTATTTAAGCGAGCTTGAAAGTAGGTTTACTATCAAATTCTCTTATGTCGATACAGATCTAGAAACCATACGTATTATTGCGCCTACTTCAAAAGAGCTCCCTGCGATTTTAAAAGATATTGAAGTACAAAGCCAAGTAATCATTCAACAACTCAATGAACGCTATTATACAGTAACTAGGACTACAGTTACTGTTTGTGGCACGGTTTTAAATTACCTTGAAAATGGGTTAGAAGGTGCCGCTATTACGATTCTTGAAGAAAACATAGCCACCATCACCACAAGTGATGGTAGTTTTTTTATTGAGAATATAGGGCCTAAGGCTATTTTAAAAATAAAATATTTAGGCTTTAAACCTTATTATATATCCGCAGACCAATTAACAAGTACTACCCCTTGCAAAAAAATATGGCTTAGCCCTATTTATCAGGAACTAGATGAAGTCATTGTCTACGATTTTTTAACGACGGGTCTAAAAAAACAACAAGATGAAAGTATTTTGCTGCGGACCGCTAATTTCGGAATTCTACCTGGATTGATTGAACCCGATGTTTTACAAACTATTCAAGCCCTACCCGGAATAAAAAGTATTGATGAAACCGTTTCTGATATCAATGTTCGAGGTGGCACCAATGACCAAAATTTAATCCTATGGGATGGCATTAAAATGTATCAATCAGGTCACTTTTTTGGTTTAATATCCGCATTTAATCCTTATTTGACAGATAAAGTAACCATTATAAAAAATGGCACTAGTGCCGCCTACGGTGATGGTGTTAGTAGCGTTATTCAAATGGTATCGAAAAACACCCTTTCGGATACTCTTTTGGGTAGTGCGGGCATGAATTTTATAAGTGCTGATTTTTTTGGCCAAATTCCAATCTCCAATAAAGTAGGTGTACAGTTTTCTGGCAGAAGGTCTATTACTGACTTTGTCAACACCCCCACCTACCAACGTTTTTTTGATCGGGCTTTTCAAGATTCTGAGTTGATGAACCAAAATACAAATGATGTTATCAATCAGAAGGAAGATTTTTACTTTTACGATTTTACGGGTAAACTGTTGTATGATATTAATGAACAACAAAAACTTAGGTTCAGCTTTATTAGCATAAATAATGTACTTGATTACCAGGAAGAGAATAGTACTGCTAGTGAAACTACAAAAAGCACCTTAGAGCAAACTAACCTGTCCATAGGTGCTAATTTAGAAAGTCAATGGCATCCTGATTTTTTAACTGGTGTTAATATCTATTATACTAGGTACAATTTAGATTCTGATAATAAGATATCAAATTCTGTTCAAGAATTATCTCAACGGAATCAAGTTCTCGAAACAGCTGTTCAGCTGAACTCATCGTATACCTTTTCAAACCTATTGAATTGGGCAAATGGCTATCAATTTAGCGAAGTTGGCATTACCAACTTTACCAATGTAACACAGCCACCTTTTAGAAGTAATTCCAAGGGGGTTATTAGAACGCATGCCCTATTCACAGAGTTTACCTATACCTCGTACAATAAAAAATTATGGGCACGTGGAGGTGTAAGGGCTAATTATATTGAAAATATCGATACGTTTCGAAAAGTTGTGATAGAACCTAGAGTTAATATGGCTTATACCCTTGTAGAGGATATAAAAATTAATTTCCAAGGAGAATTTAAGAGCCAAACCACCAATCAAGTCACCGATTTAAAACAGAACTTTTTAGGCATTGAAAAAAGAAGATGGGTCTTAGCCGATGAAAATACCTTGCCCATTACGCAGAGCAAACAAGCATCTATAGGTATGAGTTACGATAAAAATAAATTATATGTTGGTCTTGAGGGTTTCTACAAATTTGTTAAGGGAATTAGTACCTTAACCCAAGGGTTTCAAAATGAAGACCAGTTTAATGGAGAACTTGGACAATATACTGTAAATGGACTAGAGTTTTTAATCAATCAAAAAACAAGAACCCTTAGTAATTGGTTTACCTATACCTTCAATAATAATAGGTACAGGTTTACTAGCTTAACGCCTTCTAATTTTCCTAACAATTTAGACATCACCCACACCCTAACTTTGGCGAGTACCTACACCTTTCAAGATTTAAAATTAGGCGTTGGATTAAATTATAGAACCGGAAGACCATATACAAAACCGCAAGAAGGTAGTGCGGCACTAAACACAAACACCTTTCCGTTTGTCATCAATTACCAAAGTACGAATAGTAGCAGACTGCCTGATTATTTGAGAGCCGATGTTTCTTTACTCTATGATTTTAAAATCTCTAAAGCAATAAAAGCTACCATGGGTGCGTCGGTCTTAAATGTTTTTGATCAAAAAAATATTTTAAATACCTATTACCGCTTAAATGATGCCAATGAAATTGAAACCATTGAAAACCTGTCATTAGGCATTACGCCGCAAATTAGTTTTAGAGTGTTTTTTTAGGAATGGTTTAGTTTATTAATAACTAATACATGGGGAAAAGTAATCGCAGCTAAAAAGGAAAAGAAAAGTGCTAAGGATTCTTCCATCGTCTCTTTCAGAAAAAACAAAGCCAAGACTAAACCGATTACTGCAACCAGCCAGTAAAAGAGCGAGGCCTTTATGTATTTTTTGATACTTGAAGAAGAAAAATTCCCATACAAGAAAAATATTTGATCTACTAAAGAAGGTATAGAGTGCCATAAGATAAAATAAATAGCAAAAGACCAGAGCAATGAAGCGGTATTGAAAACGATAAAAAATACAAGGAGTAAAAATAATTCCTTCACAATTTGTCGAAAAACATTCCTTTTAATATGGAGCACTGCAAACAATACTACCACTAAACCAGCAGTAAGTATTAGGCTACTGGTATAAAATTGTGTTGAAAAAGCCACTCCTGTGATAGCACTAATAATTTCATTTACTGCTGCACTATGAGCTTTAAACAGTAAGAAAAAAATAAATAAACCATAACTGAGAAAAAACAAGGATCGGATGAAACTGGTTTCCTTAAGACTAGAAAGCCAGTGTTGCTCTCCAAAATGATAGGCACTAAATAAAACAAAAAGTATAAGGGCCACTGCCGGAATAAAATAAAAAAGAATACAGTTAAAAAGTATAAACAGGATATAGTATACTAAAACGATCAAAAAATTCGCCTTTTTAAAAATCCCCACCTTTTCTATTAACTTAATATCATTGGCTCCATGAACAAGTCCAAACGTTAATATCAACAAGTAGGCAAAGATATTTTCAATAGATTCTTCAAAAGTGATAGCTAACCATAAAAAGAAAAAAGTACCTATGATCGAGGTATTTCTCAAATTCGAAAAAATAATAGTTGTATTATTTTTCATAATGTTTAATCTTTTTATTTTTTTATTAAACATAATTGTTTAACTTTACAGGACTAAAATTAAACAAAATTAATCTAAAAAAACAACTATGGTACATTTTTTAAATTCAATTTCTTTGGTATCCAAGATGGCTACTGACGATTATGTTGGCTTTACCTTCTTTGTAGGGTGCATGGCCATGATGGCGGCTTCGGCCTTTTTCTTTTTATCTATGAATGATTTTGATAGAAAATGGAAAACTTCGATACTTATATCTGGTATCATTACTTTTATTGCTGCTGTACACTACTGGTACATGAGAGATTATTGGGCAGTAGTTGGTGAATCTCCTACATTTTTCAGATATGTAGACTGGGTTCTTACCGTTCCATTAATGTGTGTTGAATTTTACCTGATTTTAAAGGTAGCGGGTGCTAAGCCTTCTTTAATGTGGAAATTAATTTTAGCTTCTGTTGTAATGTTAGTGACTGGATATGCCGGAGAGGCAATCTTCACTACAGGAACTGGACCAGCTTTATGGGGCTTTTTCTCTGGTGTCGCTTATTTCTACATCGTATATGAAATTTGGCTTGGTAGTGCTAAAAAGTTAGCAGAATCTGCTGGTGGGGCTGTTTTAAAAGCCCACAAAACACTATGTTGGTTCGTATTGGTAGGATGGGCTATTTATCCTTTAGGATACATGGCAGGTACACCAGGATGGTACGATGCTGTGGGCACATGGGGCTTAAACATGGATGTTATTTATAATATTGGAGATGCTGTTAACAAAATTGGTTTTGGACTTGTAGTTTATGCTGCAGCAGTAGCTTCAAGAGCAGAAAAAGCCTAATTAATTTAGCTTTTTAAACTAACTCAAACTAAAAAGACCGCCCATGGGCGGTCTTTTTTTATTCTCAATAAGTTCTTGAATTATATTCGCCGTAAATTACATCCGATCAGGCACCTCGATACCCAATAATTTAAAGGCTGATGCAATAACCTCTCCTACTTTTTGAGATAATTGAATCCTAAATACTCTTTTAAGATGATCTTCTTCCCCTAAAATAGAGACGTTTTGGTAGAATGAATTAAATTCTTTGACCAAATCATAGGTGTAATTTGCAATCAAGGCTGGACTATAATTCACTGCTGCCAATTGAATGGTCTCAGGATATCCTTGCAATTGCTTTAACAATTCCTTTTCCTTTGGATGTAATTCTGTCGGTAAACTATCGTCAGACAAATTTAAGTCCGTAGCTTTTCTTAAAATAGACTGAATTCTAGCATAGGTATATTGAATAAAAGGACCCGTATTTCCTTGAAAATCGACAGACTCTTCAGGGTTAAATAAAATTCGCTTTTTAGGGTCTACTTTCAGGATATAATATTTTAAAGCTCCTAAGCCAATGATGTGGTATAATTCTTCTTTTTCGTTTGCTGAGTAGCCCTCGAGCTTGCCTAGTTCCTCCGAAATATTCCCTGCCGTGGTGGTCATATCTGCCATTAAATCGTCAGCGTCGACGACAGTACCCTCTCTACTTTTCATTTTTCCACTAGGTAAATCAACCATGCCATAACTTAAATGAAATAAATTATCTGCCCAAGAGAAACCTAATTTTTTCAGAATTAAAAACAAGACTTTAAAATGGTAATCTTGTTCATTTCCGACCGTATAAACCATACCACCCACATCAGGGTAATCTTTTACACGCTGAATGGCAGTACCAATATCTTGAGTCATATATACCGCAGTACCATCAGACCGTAGTACTATCTTCTCATCTAAGCCATCTTCGGTTAAATCTATCCATACACTATTATCATCTTTCTTAAAAAAAACTCCTTTCTCTAAACCAGCAGCAACCACATCCTTACCTAATAAATAGGTGTCACTTTCATAATATAAGGTATCAAAATCTACTCCTAAATTTTTATAGGTTACGTCAAAACCATCGTAAACCCATTGGTTCATTTGTTTCCAAAGGTTCACCACCTCTTCGTCACCAGCCTCCCATTTTAAAAGCATTTGCTGGGCTTCTAGTAAAAGGGGGGCTTCTTTTTCTGCACTAGCTTTATCAACGCCCTTTTCAACTAAAGCTGCAATTTCTTTCTTGTAGGCCTTGTCAAAAGCTACGTAGTAATTTCCAACCAATTTATCCCCTTTTAAACCCGCAGATTTTGGGGTTTCTCCAGCGCCAAATTTCTGCCAAGCCAACATACTTTTGCAAATATGGATACCACGATCATTTATAATTTGAGTTTTATAGACTTTTTTACCGGCTGCCTTTAAAATTTCTGCCACTGAATACCCCAATAAGTTATTTCGAATATGACCTAAATGCAAAGGTTTATTTGTATTTGGAGAAGAAAATTCTACCATTACAGCATCATTTTCTTTTGTTTTTGAATGTCCAAAGGCCCTATCGTGCTTGATCTCTTGAAATGCAGCAAGGTAAAACTTATCACTCATCACTAAATTTAAAAACCCTTTTATGACATTAAAAGCGATGATCTCTTCCACTTCAGCCACCAAATAACTACCAATTTGCTCTCCTATGTGCACCGGATTGCCTTTGACAACGCGAAGCATGGGAAAAACAACAACAGTAATATCGCCTTCAAAATCTTTTCGGGTAGGTTGAAACTCCACGTTTGGTAGGCTAGCTTGAAATACGTTAAAAACAGCTTCTTTAACTTTAACTTCTAATAGGTCTTGAATATTCATAGTAAATGGACTTATAAGGCTGCAAAACTAATCATTTTTTGTGCTTTTAATATTACATTAAGAACTAATACCGCTGTATTTGTTTAACTTTATAAGAAAAACTTGCAAATGATAAATTATCAAGAAGAAAATCAATTGAATTCTTTCAAGAAGACTACCCAAATGATATGGATTGCCCTTAAAAAACTTATAAACCCAAATGACAACGATGATGATTCGCCGAACAAAGCACAACTGCTGGCACAAAGGGTAGATGGTAAAAAAGTGCCAGTAAATAGAAGATTTTAAGTTATGCTACTAAATGTATCTCATAACGACAAGGATGTTTCTAGAAAAATTGATGAAGAATTAGGGAAACCCTTTACGTTAAAAGAACGTTGGAAAATGAATGGTATTGGTTCGCCAAAGCTTTTTATTACCCAAACAAGTATTGAAATTCACAATTTGTTGATTTTAGACAACAACACCAGTGTTTGCAATATTGAACTAAGACCAAAAGGAATTATTGTGGGGTTTAGGTCTCGTTTAGAATCCTATGCTTTGATCATTCCCTTTTATAAATTAACAATTTACAAAGGAGACTTTGCGGTATATTCTATTTACAGAGATCATTACTTTATTAAGGTTAAATCGGACACAAAAGCCATTCAAAAGTTTTTTAAAAAAATTTTAGATTACAAAGCTGACAATGCGCCAACTTCAATAGCTGATTTATAAAAATCTTTTATCAAGATTCAATTAAACAATGCTGTATCCTTTGCTTATATCCAAATTAAAGGATCAAAAAAACGGATAAAGATTAAGTACCTTAGTCACAGTCGACAACAGGTATATTTAAAATGCCGAATAAACATCAGCGCTAACTTGGGTGATATCTTGGCATTTAAAAACAAATAAATTTCAACAGATGAAAATATTGCTTACAGGTGCGAATGGGTATATCGGGATGCGGCTATTACCCCAACTATTAAAACTTGGGCACGAAGTGATTTGTCTAGTTCGCGATCAAACCAGACTTTCTGTTGACAAAGAAACACGGGCACAAATAAGCATCGTTGAGATCGATTTTCTTGAGCCTGTTGCCGAAAATAAAATTCCTAAAGATATAGATGTTGCGTATTTTTTAGTGCACTCCATGAGTTCTTCAACGCAGAATTTTGATAAAAAAGAGGCTCAAACAGCGCATAATTTTAATGCGTACATGGCACAAACCAATGTAACTCAAGTGATCTATTTAAGTGGAATTGTCAATGATGAAAAACTGTCCAAACATTTAAGTTCAAGAAAAAATGTAGAAGATATTTTATATCAGGGCTGCTTTAAATTAACGGTATTAAGAGCTGGCATTATAGTCGGTTCTGGTAGTTCTTCTTTTGAAATTATAAGAGATTTATGCGAAAAATTGCCCTTCATGATTACACCAAAATGGGTGCTCACTAAAACGCAACCCATTGCCATTAGAGATGTCATGAGCTTTTTAACCGGTGTTTTAGGCAACGAAAAAACCTATAATGATTCCTTTGATATTGCCGGTCCTAATGTATTGACGTATAAAGAAATGTTACACCAATATGCAGCCGCTAGAGGCTTTAAAAATTGGATTGTAACTGTCCCAGTTATGACGCCCAAACTTTCTTCGTACTGGTTATACTTCGTTACCTCGACCTCCTACAAGTTAGCTGCCAACTTAGTAGATAGCATGAAAATGGAGGTCGTTGCTAAAGATAAAAGACTACAAGAAATATTAGGCATAACACCCTACTCGTACCGCGAAGCTATAGACATGGCCTTTAAAAAAATAGAACAAAACTTAGTTGTAAGTAGTTGGAAAGACAGTATGGTCAGCGGTCGTTTTCAAAAAAACTTAGCTAAGTTTATTCAGGTACCTAAATTTGGCGTATTGACCGATACCAAAACCTTAAAAATTTCAGATCCTGAAAGGGTATTACAAAATATATGGAAAATTGGCGGAGAAACAGGTTGGTATTACGGGAATTGGCTCTGGAAAATTCGAGGCTTCCTCGATAAAATATCGGGAGGTGTTGGCTTGCGAAGAGGGAGAACCCATTCTAACAAAATATATGCTGGCGATGCCTTAGATTTTTGGCGTGTACTTTTGGCCGATAAAAAAGAGAAACGTTTACTGCTCTTTGCCGAAATGCGACTGCCAGGAGAAGCTTGGTTAGAGTTTAGAATTGACGAACATAACGTGCTCCACCAAACGGCTACATTTAGGCCCAGAGGTTTACGCGGAAGACTATACTGGTACAGTATAGTTCCTTTTCATTATTTTATTTTTGGAGGTATGATTCGCGGGATTGCTACTAGTTAAAGAAACGGAACATAAGAAATGAACTTCCCTGATTAGAGTTGACCGTTTTTAATTAATTTTCGTTA